>Ga0134121_10002844_pt1 | contig 14711 bp, 10 predicted proteins | sample KB301_FD_96463 | JGI IMG/M metagenome (GOLD analysis project Ga0134121, IMG submission 96463) | Terrestrial soil microbial communities without Nitrogen fertilizer from Kellogg Biological Station, Michigan, USA - KB3-0-1 | ecosystem: Environmental > Terrestrial > Soil > Unclassified ...
GTTTTCTTATCCAATGCACGGAAGAACGGCTGGCCGGAATAGCCTTCCCCCACGAATAACAGCGTCTTGGTGACCATCAACAACCCCGCGCGGCCGGTGCTTCCTGTCTTCGGCAGAGTCACGCCCTTCAGCAGCGGATGGTTCTTCACCGCCGGCGGAGTATCGCCGTTGACGGCCTGCCAGAGCTGGTCCCCTTTGTTCAGATCGATGGCCGTGATGCGATTCCATGGCGGCTTCACAATCGGCAACCCCTGAACCGTGGGAGCCACGCTGCCCGTTCCGATCATGGGAAGATCCGTTTCGCCAGGCTGCGGTTTCATCACGCCGTAGACTGCCGTGTCGGCTCTGGTTGCTGAGGCCACATACAGGTAACCGGTTTCAGGATCGAACGCACCGCCCTCCCAGTTGGCGCCGCCGGAACCCGGAAACGTCAAGGTGCCTTTCAGCCCTTTTGCTGGATCCACAATGGACGGAGGTGTGAATATCGGTCCCAAGCGAAACCCTTCCACGGCCTGCTGCGCCAATCCCTTCAATTGCGGCGTAAAGTCGATCAGATCCGCCATGCTCATGCCTTGCCGGTCAAAGGCTGGCGGCTTTGACGGAAACCGCTGCGTCGAAGAGGTCTGCTCGCCGGGCACGTCCGTTTGCGGTACGGGCCGCTCTTCAATCGGCCAGACGGGATTTCCATTGGTCCGGTCAAACACAAAGGCGAAGGCCGTCTTCGTGAGTTGAACGACCGCCTTGATCCTGCGTCCATCGACGGTGATATCCGCCAGGATCGGGGACGAGGGCGGATCATAGTCCCAAATATCGTGATGAACAATCTGTTGATGCCAGACCCGCTTACCATTCTTGATGTCGAGGGCCACCAGCGTTGACGAAAACAAATTCGCGCCGTGACGCTGCCCGCCGTACTGATCTCCTGTCGCGCCTTCCACGGGAATGTACAAATATCCAAGCTCTTCGTCCACGGTGAACGGCGCCCATGCACCGGCATTGCCGGAATATTCGTTGGAATTATTCTCCCAGGTATCGGCGCCAAACTCGCCCGCGCGGGGAATGGTGTGAAAGGTCCACACTTTCTTGCCCGTCCGCGCATCGAAGGCCATGATGTCTCCCTTGGGAAACTTCATCGACTTCGGCAGACGGCCGTTCTCCAGCGACGTCGGAATAACGACGATATTGCCGAACACCAGCGGCGGCGACGTGTTCATCAAATGGCCGACGGCCGGATTGAAATTGGCATCCTTCTCGACCTCCCTGGTGAGGTCGACGATTCCCTCTTTCCCAAATGAAACGACGGGATGACCATTCTTCGAATCCAGCGCCACCAGTTGGTAGCCGGGCGTGACCGTGAAAATTCTCGACTGCTGTCCGTCGGTCCAATAGGCAACGCCCCGGCTGTTTTTCCGGACGCCGTCGGTGCGTGTCCCTTCGTCGAGCCGCCAGGTCCAGATCGTTTCACCCGTGCCCGGATCGGCCGCAATCACGGCCCGCCGGTCACCCGCCGTGAAATACAAAACGCCGTTCACCATAATGGGAGTGGTTTCGTTTTTGATCTCCGGCTGGGAGCCAAAGTTATCGCTGCGCCAAACCCAGGCGATCTGGAGATTCTTCACGTTGACGGCGTTGATTTGATCGAGCGGCGAATACCGCGTGTTGCCGCCATCGCCGCCCGTGCGGCGCCATTCCCCATTCACCGGCGCGCCTTGCGGACCGGCAATCAGGAGTGTTGCGAGCAGGATCAGTCGGGTGAAGGGTAAATTTAACATCTTAAATCTCCCTATTTCGGCGCAGGCTTCGACAAATAATCCTTCGATTGCGCTTCGCTCATAAGCGGCGCGACCTTGTCTGGGTCAATACGAACCATCATGTAATTGATGTGATCGTCGATCTTCGTAAACCAGTGGCCCGTGCCTGCGGGAATAACAACAACATCACCCGCCTTCAGTTGATGCGCCACTCCATTCTTGATATCCGAGCCGTTGTTCCCCGGTCCGTTGCGCTCCACTACGGTGCGTTCCGTCGCTGGGCGGCGCTCCCTGTTAGTGATGTCCGGACCAAGCACCAGCGTCGCGGAACCGGAAATAATGTAGTACACCTCGCTGACCTGATCGTGCTCGGCAACCGAATTGGCAGTGGGAGCGGCCAGTTTCCCTCGGTATACAAGACCGATGCCAACATTGGACTTTCCAATATCGACTGCCCTCACCCGCTGATCCACCAGGCTTTCGGCAATGGCCTTTTTTGTGTAGGCATCCATTTCGGAGGCCGGAATGTACGTTCCCGGACACATGTTGCATGTCGGTTGCGGGTCGGTGGGATTGATCTTCACCTGCGCAATCATCACCGCTGCGGTAACAAGCGCGGCGGCCAGTCCCAGAAGAATTGTTTTCATATGAACCTCGCTATTCCTTACGGGATTATTTTTTCGGCCAGGGAACGCCCTGACTGACTTTCGTGACCGGCCCGACACCCTTATAGATGAAACGCTGAACGCGGGCCCCGGTGTAGGTTTCGGTGGCGTACAGGTTGCCCTTGGAATCGGTATCCAGATTATGGACGCCAAAGAACTGGCCAGGCTGGCGGCCTCCATCCCCGAAGGAGGTCAGCACTTCCATCGTGCTCCGCAGCACGATGCTGATCTTCTCGTCGACGCCGTTGGCCATGTAGATATATGTCTGTTGCGGATCTCTCGAAAACGTCATGTCCCACACCGATCCGGAACGCAGGGTGTTCTTGTCGAAGAACACTTCCTTCACGAAGGTGCCATCCTTACGAAATACCTGCACACGGTCGTTCACGCGGTCGCACACGTAAACCAGCCCATCCTTCGAAACATCGGCGCAATGCACCGTATTGAAATGCTTCGATGGCGGGGCGGCGGGGCTGTAAGCCGGAACCTCGGCGTCGTCCGGCTTGTTTCCGTATGCGCCCCAATGCCGTTTGTACTTGCCGGCATCGTCAATCACGATGACCCGGCGGTTGCCGTAGCCATCGGCGATATAGAGTTCATTGGATGCGGGATCCGGGTAAATTTTCGCGGGCCGCCAGAAATTCAGCACGTCGTTGCTCCCGTTGTGCGTACCCTGCTTGCCCACCTGCAGCAGGAACTTTCCCTTCTGGTCGAACTTCAGAATCTGCGTATCGGTGTTCCCATTACCGCCGATCCAGACATTGCCTTTGGGATCGATCGTGATGCCGTGATTGCTTTCCGGCCACTCGTATCCCGCGCCGGGTCCGCCCCAGGAATTGACAAGATCCCCCGCTGCATTGAACTCCAGAACCGGGGGAGCGACCTTGCAACACACACCTACCGGAGGTGTGGAGTCGGCGCCCTTGAAATTGTCTTCAACTGTCTGCGGCCGATGGATGACCCAGACGTTGTCCTGGGCATCGACCGACAGACCAATGGTCGAGCCCTGCACCCAGTGGTTCGGCAATGGTTTCGGCCAATACGGATCGACTTCGAAAATTGGTGCCTGCGGTGCCGCCGCTCGGCTTTGTCCGGCGGCGCTGGATGCGCCTGATGCAATCCGTGACAGCGGCAGAAGGAGAAAGAAAGCACCTGTGAACACGGTCACCGTTATCCAGGCACCCACTGTCAGAAGTTTCATTGCTGCCTCCGTGAAATTCGATTGAACGAAGCCTGTTTATCGTTCCGTCGCCGCGGTTGTCAATAACCGAATGCAGCCATTGCCAGGCGTCGGTCGACTCGAATATGATCACGCCACAATCGAAGTCGCATTCCGCCGCATACGGATCTGGAGCCACCTATGAAACGATTACTGGCAACGGTTATTTTCGCAGTCGGCATTTCTTCATCGGTCCATGCACAAACCCCGGCCAATGAAGTTCGGAGTTTCGTCGGCCGGAAATTCATTCTCTATGGTCACGGCGCTGGAAAGGTGAATATGGCGGATCTCAGCAAACCCGTTGTGGATGGCTGCGGTACCCCGATTGAAATACTCGACGCGTCCTATTCGGACAATCAGATACGTTTCGACCTGGAAAACATTGGAAGTATTCAGCTCAATGGGAACGGAGCTAATTCGCGGGCGATAGTAGCCTGCAGCGGAACGATCTCGGCTAACTTCAAGCTCATGATTAGCGATGTCCGTTCAGAGGATTTGACCGCGGGTCTCGAAACCACATTGGGTAACCTGCTGATGACGCCTGATGCGTTTCTTGCCTTTAACGGCATCCAGCCGGCTGCCCCATCCACAAATATCCCCGGCAAGACGCAACCAAGGATTCTCCTGATGATTCCCCCTCAGTACACCGACAGCGCACGCAAGGCGCGATTGCAGGGAAGCGTGGACTTTTCATTCGTCGTTGGAGCAGACGGCAGGATTGAAGATCCAAAAATCGTGCAGGGTCTGGGATCGGGACTCGACGAGCAAACTCTGCGGGTCCTTCCAATGTGGAGATTCGAACCGGCGCGACTGGACGGCAAACCTGTCGCTACGCAAACTAAGGCCAATACCGTCTTCCACCTTTATTGAGGCACGGATCAGTGCCGGCCGGTGCCGCTCGCAAAACTTTTTCCGCCGTCCTCACACGTTCGGGGAACGCGTTAAATTGGATCGTCATCCACATCCCGTTTGATGCCGCCAAGGTCTGGGGGGTGCGCGGCCAACTCCGCGTTCAAGGCGCCATTAATGATTTCGCTTTCCGATCGACATTATTTCCAGCCGGTGATGGCCGTCATTTCATGATCGTCAACAAACAGATGCAGAAGGGCGGACATGTTGGGCCTGGCATGGAGGCGAGATTCCGCATGGAACCGGACCTGGAAAAACGCGTTGTTCCCGTCGCACCTGAACTCGAACGGGCGCTGAAGCAATCGAGACGGTTACAGTCGTTCTATAAGGCGCTCACCCCTTCCACGCGTACGGACATCGCGCGCTATGTGGCCGGCGCGAAACAATCGGAAACACGCAGGCGCCGGGCAGAACAAACAGCCGAACGTTTGATGGAAACAATGGAAGCGGAGATCGAACTTCCGCCGATGATCCGGCAGGCGTTCATGCGCAACCCGCGTGCTGCCGAAGGCTGGCGGCGAATGGCCCCATCCCACCGCCGAGCCCATCTGCTTGGAATCTTCTATTATAGGAATCCGGAATCCCGCTTGCGCCGCATCGAGAAGGCTGTTGCGGAGATGATGCCTCAGCAGATCGCGAAAGGCCCGCTTGGTCGCGGCGAGGGTTAGACGAGGAAAGGTATTCCATACAAGCGGTCTGGATGAAGTATCAGGAACTCCCAATTCGCATAGGAAGCGTGATGTGGAGGCCGCTGGCTCAGTCTCCTGCATGCTTCACGAAGGTCTCGTCATTCGCTGGTTCCAATTTGTCAAGACTGTTGATCTGCTAAACCGCTTCGTCAATCTTCGACAAGCCGCTGCGCCAGGCAAAACATGAGGCCTCATAACAAAGCGTTGCTAGAGCAGAGGGGTTCGAGACCAGTTAAAACTCCACGCCGATGCCCGCGATTTCGGTCGCGAGAATCAGGGCAAATGCGCCGCCGCGCGGATCGCGATCGAGGATTGCGGCGCGCCGCAGGTAGTCCTTCAACATCAGGCCTCGCGTTCCTGTGCTTTCCGCGACATCGAACAGGCGTCCATCGGATGCGGTCCGAATCAAGATGGCCTGCCAGACGCGATCGACGATGGGTTGATAGACAGTGGGATCGAGCCATCCTTTGCGGATGCCGCGCATCATGGCCGTCGCTATCATGGCGGAACCTGAATATTCCGGGTACGCGCCGGGATAGTCGATGACTTCGCGGAACATTCCGTTTTCGTCCTGAAACTGGGACAGCACTTTCATATGTTTCTGAAACGCTCCGAGCAGCGCTGGGTACTGCGGATGATCTTTGGGAAAGTCCGTCAGAGTCAGGGCCATTCCCAGGGCGGGAAAACCGTTACCCCGCCCCCACGCCGCGTCGGTCGAAGCCTGGTGCCGGAATAGACTGTCCGGCCGGCCCACGATCTCCTGCATGAAGAAAAAGTGCCGCGCCGCCATATCGAAATACTTGCGGTCGCCTGTGAGGGCCCCAGCCTTTGCCAGAATGGGGATATCCATGAAGAATGAATCGCTCCACCCTCCATTCAGCGGCATGAACGCTCGCAGCGATCCGTCCTCGTTGAACCCACTGTTCGCTGCGCGAATCACAAGCCTGGCCGCACGCTCGTCTCCGGTTCGTTTGGCGATTTCATAGAAGAGCATGTGTGCCGCAAGAGAACTCTGCGATGGCATGGCAAAAGGATCTCGCGAACCATTGAGGAATGGCTCTGCAAGCTTCATCACCTCTGCGGTGTTGCCAAGCCGCATTTGCGCAATCAATGCCATCGCCAGAATATAAGTGGGCTGCGCGAAGTCGTGCCCGTAAGCCTTCCCGAGTTCTTCCGCAAATTCACGCGGTGAGCGGCTGCGCCGTCTGTTGATTTCCGCGTGAGCTTCGGAAACAGCGATCGGTGAAGGCAAAGACTGGAGAATGCCAAGCTTCGCCGGGACGACGCGGCTCGGTATCTTGCCGACGAAGCCCACGGAGTTTTGCGACAGTGCGCCGGCAAGACCGCTGTCCGATTCGCCGGCAATGAGAACGATATCCGGAGCATGAATGCCGATCCAGCGCCACAACACATGGGACTCCGCGTTTTCTTTATAGGCCACGCCGGCCGGTGGAAATTGAAGCGGACGGCCATCCGGATTTGCCAGCGACAGCGCGATGAGCCTAAACGGACGCCGAGCCTGAGGCAGGGCATCAAATGCGCTGGCTTCTTGAGCGACAACATCCACTGTCGAATCCGGCCCACCTAAGCCGCCAATGAGCAGTACGGTCGGAACCGATGCGGAAGAACCAGCAACAACCATCGCCTCGATTCGGCCGTCATTCGCGGTTAATCCGATACTCCAGCGGTCCGCGGCGTTAAGGGAGGAAACGAACAAGATGGATAGCGAAATCGACGAGATCAGAAAACGCTGGCAGGATCGTGTCATTGGTCCTCCAATATGGTTGCGCAAGATGATAACGAGGATACAGGAACCTCGCAAATTCCGAACTTCTACATCGATGCACCGATCGCTCGAATCCCCAGGCTTCACGGCCAACATGCCAATCAGCTTGACCGACGTGCTATTTGAAGATGTTTCTGGAAACTCTAATGTGGACGCCGACATTGAATTCGATGCAAGGACTGTTTGGCCCATTCTGCGGATCGCTGTTTTGTGTGGCCGTCTGAAACACGATGTTACATTTCTGAAAAACCCGAAGGTTGCCTTCATGAACGAAACCGCGCAGTATGGCTGCCATTATGAGAGTCGTCAATCACTCGATCCTGCTTCCCGCTGACCCTCACAAAGTTTATGCCATGTACCTTGATCCAGCCGCGCATGCTGCCTTTACCGGTGGCGGAGACGTGACGATCGCACCGCGCGTGGGCGCCGAATTCTCGGCCTTCGGCGGCAGGATTTCGGGCCGGATCATTTCCCTGATTCCCGATCGTCAGATCGTCCAGACCTGGCGCAGCTTCGAATGGCATGCAGACGATCCCGACTCGATTCTGCTACTCACGTTGCGGCCGGAATCCGGTGGCACGCGCCTGGAATTGCTTCAGGCGCCGGCACCCGAACATCTGCACGCCACACTGCAGGCAAACTGGCCCATGCGCTATCTGGATCCCTGGCGAGCGGCACTTACGGTCAAGGCTTGAGCGGGAACTATGGAAAAACTGGCGGAAGGGTTGCTCTGGTACATTGTCATTCCTGATCGGCGGATGGATGATTGGCTGGGCCAGTGTTCCTTACGATCCGCACTGGGCTTACAGTCATCTCAGGTCTTCGGCAAAGATGTCGGCGGCCGGCCCCCCCGCCGCGAACCTGCTGCTGGCGATTCTGGCAGCGCTCGCCATTTGAATCTTCTATTACAAGCTATTTGAGGTCGACATACTTCACAGGGATCAAGCGGCGGCTGACCATGTCCACCGTCGCCTGAGACTGCTGCAAGACCAAGTGGCCGATCAGGGGATCGTAAATACCATTCGAAGGACGCATGTCCAGAAAGACCACTTCGCTGTGAATGGGCGGAAAACCTTCGATTTGGATCTTGACCGGCCCGCATACTTCCGCCTCGACAACCTCTTGCGTAGCGGTTTCGCATTGCACTTTTCTGGTCGCATCCAATTTGCCCAACCGGTCCTTCCAGGCGAGCGGCAATGTGAGATACGATGCGCCAGTATCCACGAGTGCATCACAGCGAAAGTGTTTTTCCGACTCCTTGGCATTCGCAACTGTGACTGAAGCTACGATTCTTCCCATGGCAAGCATTGTAGACCACCTGGGTTAGATCCCGGCCTGCATGCTCTTATCGGATCTGACGGACGTACCGGGTGATCGCGAGTTCGTTGCCGCTGACCTTTCTGGTCGCCCTGTTCCAACGAAGGACTATTTCGGAACTGACCGCTGGAGCGTTGAATGAATTGCCAAACACAACGAATGAGCGCTTCGCGTGCGTGGTAAGCTAACCGCTCTATGGACCAGCTGAAACATCTCTTCGAGAACAACCGGCGCTGGGTTGGAAAAATGACGGCGAGTGACGCCGGATTTTTTCAGAGACTTTCGCGGCAGCAACAGCCGCAATATCTCTGGATCGGTTGCGCCGACAGCCGCGTGCCGGCGAACGAGATTGTCGGCCTGATGCCGGGAGAACTCTTCGTCCATCGCAACATATCCAATGTGGTGGCGCCCAATGATACAAACTGCCTCTCGGTAATCCAGTATGCGGTCGATGTGCTGCGCGTCCGTCACATCATCGTCTGCGGGCATTATGGATGCGGCGGCATCGAAGCGGTGTTGCAGGAACGCAAACTTGGGCTCAGCGATCAGTGGCTGAAGTATGTCCATGATGTCCGGACGAAGCACTCGACACAGCTTGGCGAGATGAAGAAGACCCTTCAGTTGAATCGGCTCTGCGAGCTGAACGTGATTGAACAGGCCCTTAATGTCACCCAGACCAGCGTGATCCGCGATGCATGGGCTCGCCAGCAGAGAGTCAGCGTGCACGCGTTGATCTATGGAATCGAAAGCGGCCTGCTCCGCGATCTTGGGCTGTGCATCGCCCGTCCGAGTGAAACGGATGAACGCTACGAGGCAGCCGTCAAGAGCCTCGCAGTAAGCGCATAATCACCCGCACCATGAGAATCGTTGTCATGAAGTTCGGCGGGAGTTCGCTTGCCAACGCCGCAAAAATCAAACACGTTGCCGGACGCGTCATCCGGCGGAAGCACAATGGCTATCGGCCGGTTGTTGTGGTCTCGGCGCCAGGCGATATGACCGACGATCTGCTCAAGCTGTCGCAAGGCGTCTCGGAGAACCCGGATGAACGGGAGCTGGATATGTTGCTGGCCACCGGCGAACAGGCGTCGATTGCACTCATGTGCATGGCGCTGAAGGACGCCGGCCAGGCGGCGATCTCGCTAACCGGTCCGCAGGCCGGCATTTTCGCCGATACGGATCACACTCGGGCCCGCATCACGCACATCCTGCCGAAAAAGATCCAGTCGGAACTGGCCAAGGGGAAGATCGTTGTAGTCGCGGGGTTCCAGGGATTGAACCCCAATGAAGACATCGCGACGCTGGGCCGGGGCGGCAGCGACCTAACCGCAATCGCGCTTGCCGCGTCCCTGAAGGCGGATTTGTGCGAGATATACACCGATGTGGAAGGCGTTTTTACGACAGACCCGAGAGTCGTGGCCGATGCCCGGAAGCTTTCGGAAATTTCCTACGATGAGATGCTCGAACTCGCCGGTGCCGGCGCCCAGGTGATGCAGGGACGATCCGTTGAGGTGGCAAAAAAATTCAATGTCGTTTTTGAGGTGCGATCGACGTTCTCCGACGCGCCCGGAACGAGGGTTCATCAGGAGGCCGCAAGCATGGAAGATGTCGTCGTATCCGGGATTGCATTCGATCGCAACCAGGCGAAAGTCTCCCTCGCCGATGTGCCCGACCGGCCGGGAATTGCGGCGGAAATTTTCGGCGCCCTCGCTAAAGCGCGCGTGAATGTAGACATGATCATCCAGTCCGGCGCCCGCGATGGATTGAACGATATTTCATTTACCGTGTCCCAGGGTGATCTGAACAAGACCCTGAAGGCCCTGGAACCGGTGAAGAAGCTCCTCGGCGCCCGGGAGCTTCTCCAGGAATCTCACATCGGAAAAGTCGCCGTCGTCGGCGTCGGCATGCGCAGCCACCCCGGCGTGGCCGCGAAGATGTTCCAGGTGCTGGCGGAGAAGCGGATCAACATCCAGATGATTTCGACATCGGAAATCAAAATCTCGTGTGTCGTCGCCAAAGACCAGATCGATGCCGCGGTGCGCGCCCTGCACGACGCGTTTGAATTGGGGAAGAAGGCTAAGAGGAAGGCGAAGTAAGAGGAACACTGTAGGCGCGGTCTATGACCGCGCACAATCCTTCAATCGAATTTTTTGCAGGACTATAGAGCGTGCGCGGTCATAGACCGCGCCTACAGGCACACAGCGAATCCCTTGGGCTTGGCCTACAGCCCCGCTAGGAAAAAGGATTCTTCGGTTATAGACTGTCGGCGATTCGAAGCTCAATTCACAACATCGAGGAGGATTTTCAGTAATGCGTCCACCCAGATTTAAAGGACGGTGGCTTGTCGCCGCGTTCGTGGTGCTGACGGTGTCGGCGATAGTCGCGCAGCAGGCAAAGAAGGTCGATGATAACGCCATCAAAAACGCCGGGAAAACCGGGGAGGAATGGCTGACCTACGGCCTGAATTATCAGGAGACGCGCTACAGCCCGCTCAAACTAATCGATGCGACGAATGTGAAACGCCTCGGCCTGGCATGGAGTACGGACATTGGCAACGGCGGCGGCGGCCAGGAAGACACACCGCTGTATTCCAATGGCGTCCTCTATGCCGTCACCAACTGGAGCATTGCGTTTGCCGTGGATGCACGCACGGGAAAAGAAAAATGGCGCTGGGACCCGAAGGTCAACCGCACGCTGATTGTCCGAAGAATCTGCTGCGGCAATGTGAATCGCGGACTCGGTATCTACAACGGAAAGATTTACGTTCCAGTCATCGACGGAAGACTTGCCGCGCTCGATGCCGCAACCGGCAAGGTTTTGTGGACGGTCCAGACCACTCCTCCCGAACAGAATTACACCATCACCATGGCGCCCCGCATTGTGAAGAACAAAGTCATTATCGGCGCCAGCGGTTCGGAATACCCGGTGCGCGGCTTCTTTTCGGCATACGACACCGAAACCGGCAAGATGGTTTGGCGTTTCTATACGGTACCGGGCGATCCGAGCAAACCTTATGAAAGTCCTGCGCTGAAAAAAGCTGCCGACACGTGGTCGGGAGAATTCTGGAAGCTGGGTGGCGGCGGGACAGTTTGGGATGGGATGGCCTACGATCCGGATGCCAACTTGTTCTATGTCGGCACCGGCAATGGTGGACCATGGCCCGAAGAACTGCGGCAATCCAAGGGGAAGGACAACCTCTATATCGCATCGATTCTCGCGGTCAACCCCGACAACGGTCAGTTGAAGTGGCATTACCAGGAAGTGCCCGGAGATTCCTGGGACTTCGATGCCGTCGGGCAATTAACGCTCGCCGACATCAAGATCAATGGGAAAGACCGCAAGGTGATCATGCAGGCGGCCAAGAACGGATTCTTCTTCGTGATTGATCGAATCACCGGTGAATTCATTTCCGCGCAACCGTTCGCGCTCGTCAACTGGGCCAAGGGCTATGATGAGAAAGGGCGTCCCATATTCAATCCCGACGTCCACTACGGATCCAACAGCATTTCGGTCATGCCCGGATTCAGCGGCGCACACAACTGGTCACCGATGTCGTTCAACCCGAATACCGGTCTGGTTTATATTCCGACGACGGCGAGCAGTTCCGGCACGCTAACCATTGTCCCGAATTTCACGCCGTATGCACCGTGCATGAACGCCGGTATTCCGGGCTTCACCTGTCCGGAAGCGCCTCCGGCTCCCGCGCGCGGCGCCGCTCCAGCCGCAGGTGGAGCAGGTGGCGGTGGCGGACGCGGCGCAACGGCACCCGCGGGCCCAACGATCGGTCCGCCAGTTCCGGCAGGACAACGAGGCGGATTCCTGATGGCATGGAATCCGGCAACGCAGAAAGAAGTGTGGCGGGGCCTGGGTGGAGGCGCCACCGGCGGTGGAACCCTGACCACTTCCGGGAATCTCGTATTCCAGGCGATGAACGTGGGTGGCCGGCTCGTGGCATACACCGCGGACAAGGGCGAGATGGTTCTGGACATCGCAACAGGCCAGACAGGAAATATGGGACCGCCGATCACCTACATGCTTGACGGCAAGCAATACATCACGCTGCTCGGCGGCGGGGTTGGAGGCAATGGTCCCGGAGCCGCTGCGGTCCCCGGTCCATTGCCGCCGCCGGAGATCCCAGGCAACGTCAAAATGAATGTTCCGGTTCCCGGCGGAGCACCCGGCCCGGGCGGGTATGCGGCGGCAGCAGCAGCGGCGCCTCCATTACCGGCGGCAGGCGGCGCTCAACGGGGCGGCGCAGCTGCAACGCCGGCAATCCCACCGCGGATGTATACCTATGTCCTGGATGGAAAGGCCACGCAATAACGTAAAGATTTAGGTCTCTGTTCCGCAATTTTCTGGATGTATAGTGAGGGTCCTCAGGGGAGGACCCGATAACCAAAGTGGCGAATCGACTCAAAGAGCCGTGATCGCTGAGGAGGATTTTTAATGCGTGCTCAGAAGATAACTATTAACAGAGGACGATGGCTATTCGCGGGATTCGTGATACTCGCCCTCTCTGTCGCAATCCTGGCGCAGCAAAGCGGCAAGAAAGTCGACGACAATGCTTTGAAGGATGCCGCGAAGAACAAGGAAGAATGGATTTCCTACAATAGGGATTGGTCGGAGACGCGGTATAGTCCGATGGATCAAATCAATACAGACAATGTAAAAAAGCTGGGTCTGGCATGGTCTTTGGACATTCCCAACATCGGAGCTGGGACCCGACAGGAAGCCACGAATCTGGTTTCCAACGGCGTTCTTTACAGCATCACACCACACAGCCTTGTGTATGCGGTGGACGCGCGCACCGGCAAACAACTTTGGCAGTCGGATCCGGAATCGAATCGCAGCGCTGCGGCTTGCTGCGGTGTCGTCAACCGTGGTCTGGCGCTGTATGAAGGTAAGGTGATCGCGCCTGTACTCGACGGACGCCTTCGGGCTCTCGACATAAGAGACGGCAAACTTCTCTGGGAAACCCGGGTCACCCCAACCAACCTGCCCTATACGATCACGATGGCCCCCCGTGTAATCAAGGGTGGCCGTGTCATTATCGGCGCCAGCGGCGGCGAATATGCCGTCCGCGGTTTTTTCGCGGCGTTTGACGCAACCACCGGAAAAGAACTGTGGAAGTTTTATACGGTTCCCGGCGACCCGTCCAAACCATTCGAACAGCCCATCTACGCGGAGTGGGCCAAGACCTGGGATGCCTCCAAGAAGTGGTGGGTTGCGGGCGGCGGCGGCCCGGTCTGGGGCGGCGTGGCCTATGATCCCGATGAAGATCTCGTCTATGTGGGTTCGGGACAACCTGGACCCTGGAGTTCGGTCGGCCGCGGTCCAGGCGACAACCTTTGCACCGATTGCATCATCGCCGTCAAGGGCGCGACCGGCAAGTACGTCTGGCACTACCAGACTACGCCGGGCGACGACTGGGATTACGACTCCATTGCCGACATCACGCTGGCGGATCTAACGATCAACGGCCAGCGGCGCAAGGTGCTCATGCACGCGCCGAAGAACGGATTCTTCTTCGTTCTGGACCGTGTTACTGGAAAATTCATTTCGGGTGAACCATGGGTGACCGTGAACTGGTCTGCCGGCATCGATCCGGCAACGGGGAAACACAAAGTCAACCCGGCAGCGCATTACACCACAACGACGGTGAATATCACTCCCGGTCCCGGCGGCGGCCACGTCTGGGTTCCGTGGTCTTTCAATCCCACAACCGGATTGGTCTACATCCCGAGCACCATTGGAGCGCAAGGTTATAACTTCGTGGGCGATCCCAATTACGTCATCACAAGTGCGGAGCTTACTCCTGAAAACCCACGGGCACGCATGCAAATGGGAACCGGAACGGCCCAACGTGGCGGAGGCGGTGGCGCAGGCGCAGCGGCTGGTGGACGAGGCGGAGCTGCTCCAACTGCAGGAGGCTTGGCTCCCGGTCTGGACGCTAACGCGGCCGGTGTTCCGGCACTTCCTGGTGGCGGTGCGGCCGCAGGACAAGCGCCTGCTGCAGGGGGCGCGGCCGGTGGTCGTGGCGGCGGTGCCGCTCCTGGTGGTGCGGCGGCTGGTGGTGGTGGCGGACGCGGTGGCGGCGCTGCTGGTGGAGCGGCTGGCGGTGGTCGTGGTGGCGGCGGCGGTGGCGCTGCTGGTGGAGCGGCTGCGGCTGGTGGTGGAGCTCCGGGTGGAGCAGCTGCCCCTCCCGCATGTGTGCTTGGTGGCGCAGGTGGAGGCGGAGGACGTGGCGGTGGCGGTGGCGCTCAGCCTGTCGAACAGCCTGGTCTGCCCTTGTATGGACCGCGCGGTCAGGGAAACATGTTGATCGCATGGAATCCTGTAACTCAGAAAGAAGCCTGGCGCGGACCCTCCGGTTCCGGA
>Ga0134121_10002845_pt1 | contig 14710 bp, 10 predicted proteins | sample KB301_FD_96463 | JGI IMG/M metagenome (GOLD analysis project Ga0134121, IMG submission 96463) | Terrestrial soil microbial communities without Nitrogen fertilizer from Kellogg Biological Station, Michigan, USA - KB3-0-1 | ecosystem: Environmental > Terrestrial > Soil > Unclassified ...
AATCTATTACTGACGCTTTCGCCGGGGAATCCTCTTCCGACACACGTGACGATTGAAGGCGCCGATCCGAAACTGCAGTCGGCGCTGCAGAATCTCACGATGGTGATCGGCAGCGATCCTCCCAGTCAGGGTACCTCTCCAAACGCTGGGGTGTCCGACACAGGTACGTTCGTCATTCCAAACGTGGGGCCGAAGGACAACCGCGTCTATGTTCTTCCGCTCTTGAACTCGCCTGTGACACCGGGAACGGCGAGCGTTCCGCCCGCGCTGCAGAACGCATATGTGAAATCGGCCAAACTAGGGGGCAGGGAAGTGCTCAACACCGGCTTGCATTTCGCAGGAGAAGCGGGAGTGACGCTGGAGATTGTGATCGGTTCGAATCCAGGAATCATCACCGGACGTGTCGTCACCGAGCAGAATCAACCGTCACCCGGTGTGTTCGTCACATTGATTCCCGATGTGGTATCGGCGCGGCTGTTTCGTACGGATATGTACAAGACTTCTTCCACCGATGCCTCCGGCCAGTTTGCAGTGAAGGGACTGCCGCCCGGGGACTACAAGGTTTTTGCCTGGGAGGGCTGGCAACGCGACGCGTGGCTCGATCCGGATTTCTTCAAGCCCTATCAGGATCGGGGGCGTTCCATCCATGTGGATGAAGGGGTGTCCGCAAGCCTTCCCGAGCCATTGACACTCATTCATCCATAGAACTTTTTATTGACGGGCGAAGGATGTCCCGATACTTTTTAAGCACTTTCCGGAGGCCAAACCATGATCAGAAGTTTCGGCGCATCGGTTCGACGATTCTGTTTCGCAGGGATCGCGGCTTCAGCAGCGTTCCTGCTGGTGCTGTCTCTGAAGGCCGCCGATACGATTCCGAGTCAGTATTCCGATCACGATTTCTGGAAAATGGTCACGGATTTCTCGGAACCGAATGGAGTCTTTCCGTATGAAAACTTCGTTTCGAATGAGATCTCGTATCAGGATGTTCTGCCGGAATTGAAACGCGTGGCCAAACCCGGCGGAGTCTATATAGGGGTGGCAGCCGAGCAGAACTTCACGTACATCGCGGCGCTGCAGCCGAAGATCGCATTCATTCTGGATATCCGGCGGCAGAACATGATCGAACTTCTGATGTACAAGGCGCTGTTCGAAATGTCTGCGGACCGCGCGGAGTTTATTTCCAGGTTGTTTTCGAGAAAACGCCCGGCGGGACTGACCACGGCGTCTACTGCAGCGGAAGTATTTGATGCATATAACGCGGTCAAGCCGGACCCGCAGCTTTATGCAGACACGCTGAAGGCCATCAAGGATTCCGTCATCAAGAAACATGAGTTCACGCTCGTTGGCGACGACGAACAGAAAATCGAATACATCTTCAACGCGTTCTTCCGGGGCGGGCCGCGCATGGACTATGGGTTTTCAAGCGCCACGCCGAACACTTCGGTTCCGAGTTACTACAATCTCATGATCGCAACCGACGGCCGCGGACAGAACTGGGCGTATCTGGACAATGAAGACCGGTATAAGTTCGTCCGAAGCATGCAACAGAAGAACCTGATTGTTCCGCTGGTGGGAGATTTCTCCGGCCCCAAGACCATCAAGGCGATTGGGCAGTATGCGAAAGATCATGCCACCACGTTGTCGGTTTTCTATATATCCAATGTGGAAGATTATTTGGATACGACGTGGCCCGGATATCTCTCGAACCTGCGGTCGTTGCCGGCAAACGAATCGACGCTCCTCCTGCGCTTCATCCCGCATGCGAATACCGTGCTGAGCCGCATCCAGGACATACCGGAACGCTGGCCGGGCCAGTATTGGCATTAAGAATTCGTCACCTGCCCGCAGGGGTCAATCTCGCGACGATCTCCCAGACGACTGGGCCGTCCATAATTACAGGTTCCTTCAGCAGATCCGTGGTTCCATACATCACGGACTTCAACTGATAGCCTGCAGGAACACTTCGAACAGATACGGTATTCGCACCCGTCGCCAGCGTCAGCTGCCACATCCCGTTGCCAATGCTACTGGGTGAGACCGTCTGCCCATCGGGGCGCTTCGCTTCGAACACCACCGCAGGAGGAATTGCGCCAGTTGCGGCTCCTTCCACAATGACGTGCGCCGCCACGTTGTAGGTTCTCGCGTAATTGATCGTGACGCCTGTGACGTCCTTGTTGGTTACGGAAAACGAAGTCCCCACTTGAATGCCACTCAAGCTCAGCCGTGCGGAATAACTTCCGGGGAAAAGCTTATCGAACGAGAAGGAACCATCCGGCTTTAACGGAGTTTCGTGCCCCGCGCCGATGGCGGATCCCTGCAATACGATCGTCGCGCCGCGAGTGGCTGCGGCCGGTAGCCCCGTGACTTTGCCGCTCACGCTGTAGAACTGGGTCGCTCCGGAAGTCGCCAGCGTGATCACCAGTTCCGCGGAGTCGCCGGCTGCAACTTTGAGCGTGTCCTTCAGGAGATCCGTGGAACCATACATTATGGATTTAACGGAGTAGCCCGCGGGCAGTCCCGTCGGAGCGCCAACGCGGCGCTCGCCGTTGGGTAGAGCTACGCGGAAACCGCCATCCACTTGCGGCGTGATACTCATGTTCGTTGTCCCTGCAGCCGGCGCGCCGGCCGCGGTCGAGATCAACGTCAGAGGCAGCACCATGCGTGGCGCAGGGCCTCCGCCTTCCACGACAACGCGGCCCACCGTGTCCTTCGGCAGGGCGATCTCGACGCCACTGATTTCTTTATCGGCAACGACGACGGCAGTGGATCCGGAAATGCCCGGGCCGCTGAAGCGCGCCGTGTAGTTTCCAGCAATCACTTTCGGGAAAACAAAGGTTCCATCCGGATTCAATGGAGTGTCGAGGCTTCCGGAACTCACAATACTGGAAACGCCGTTGGCGTCCGTCACGATCGAACTGCTTCCGGCAAGCGTCACAGTTCCAACAGGCACTGCCGCTCCCAGGCCGACGACGCGGCCGCTGACTTTGACCAGCGTCACCGGAGTGGAATCCAGCGTAATCTTCAATTCAGCGGTGTCCGTTGCCGAAACTCGAATCGGGTTTTTCAAAAGGTCCATCGAACCGTACGTTACCGATTTCACGACATAGCCTTTCGGAATGCTACTCGGAACCAGGGAAATGGAACGCTCCCCTTCAAGCAGTGGGATCTTAAAGGAGCCATCCGGCTGTACGGCCACGCTCGTGGACCCGGAAGACGCTCCAATCGTCACCGTGCCTGCAGGCGCCGCGGCCGCAGGAGCGGGTGTCGAACTGCCGGGGACTGTCCCCATAGAGAAGGCGGCAACGCGCGGCGCGGGTCCTTCGCCTTCAATCACGACATGCCCGGTAATCTCCTTGCTGCCTGGCAGCACGATATTCACGCTGGTCAGATCCGTGCTTCCAACAACCAGAGTTATGGTCGGCGTCGCGGAACTCGCGGGGGCGACTCGAACGGTATATGTTCCCGGTAAAGCTCTCGGAATTTCAAACGAACCATCCGGATTCAGAGGAGAACTCAAGGTTTCGGCGAGAATGGCCGCCGCGGTCATTGTGACCGACGTGCCCGGCGAACCACTCGAATTCGAAATCCGGCCGCTGACTTTGACCCACGGAGGAGGCGTGGACACTCCCAGTGCCACATCGATCTGCGGTGATTCAGACGCGTTAATCTTGAAGGTCTGCGTCAGCAAATCCGCTGAACCGGCATTCATCGATCGAATGGAGTAGCCTGGCGGCAAACCAGCTGCGGCTATTCGGTACTCTCCCGCGGCCATCTGTGCGCTGGATGTAGCCGCACTTACCGGCAAGCTGAAAGGCACCGATCCGGGCGTGGCATTCACCTTTGTGAATGTCATCTGGAAACGGGGGCGCGGGCCTCCGCCATCCACTGTAACGGCCACGCGCGGAGTGGCCAGTACGGAGGCCGAGGGAACGAACAACCGGACTCCCGTCACGTCAGTGTCGGTCACCGTAACCGGAACCTCTTCCATTGTGATGGTGGGACCGACAACGATTCGATACGTGCCCGGCTGTGCGTTGGGGAACTGAAATGTTCCATCGTCGGCGATTCTGATGATGGAAGTGTTCGGGCCGGCAAATCGAATCTGATTGGCGGTGCTGACCTGCGCCGCCGGTTGTCCATCCTCACGCGTGACAGTCCCGGATATTCTGTACGTCTTTGGAGCTGCTGGCGGAGTTGTTCCCTGCAATAAAAGAAAAGCGGCAAGCAAGGCCTGGCTGATCATGGTACCCCCCTGAGTGAAGGCATGTCCGATACGCGATTTTTGTAACAGATAATACTGTGTGCCTGTTTGGCAGCAAAGAAAAAGCCGAGAGGGCCGCCTCGTGAGGCGAGTTTCAGGATCTGAAGCCTGTCTTTCTGCTGTAGGCGCGGTCTATGACCGCGCACAATCCTTCAATTGAATTCATTGTAGACGATAGAGCGTGCGCGGTCACAGACCGCGCCTACAGTTGTTCGGATGCGCTTCGCGCGTTCTTCGAAGCTGAAACTACTGCTGGGCCTTTAACAAGGCGAGCAGAGCGGACCTCTGCGCCGGAACAAGCAGGCTCACCACTTTGGTCAAAGTGGCCCTTTCCAGCTGCTGCAATCTTGCGGGATCCGGCGTGCCTTGAGTTTCTTTCGCCAGAGCTTCCCGGGCTTTCTTCTGGTCCTCAAACAGCGATTGAACTTGAGGAAGCTGTTCCGAGGTGAAGGGGACGCCGGCGTCTTCCATGGTAATTCGCAGCGCGTCAAATCCTCCCCGAGTGCGTATCTGGCTCCGAGCCATTTTGGTGAGCACGGATTGTTGCTGGGCATTCAGCGCAGCAGCCGCCGCGATTTTCCCAAACAATGCGTCGTTCATCTGGCGCATCTCCACTTCGAGTGCATCGAGCACTTCAGCCGGTACACGGGAGCTTGGCGGACCGCCGCGCGCTGCACCGGCCGGCGCCTGCGTGGAGTCGCCGCTGGAAGCTTTGGCAGCCAGCATCTGCTGGCCGTGAGTTTGCAAGGTTCGCCGCATTGCCGGAATTTCCGTATCGAGCAATTTGTTGAGCTCGGTTTCCTGCTCTTTGGTCATTGGCGCTTCGGCCTTCACAAGAGCATCGCGTAACCGAACGAGCCGGTCCGGAGGAGGAACGGCTGGAGTCGGCGTGGCCCCTCGCGCTGGTGCTGTGGCTGCTGCGCGTCCGGCGGCAGATGGAGAAAGCAGGCTGCCGGCATCCCCGAACGCTCCGAAATCGACATCCTGAGCGTACGCGTGAGTTGCCAACAAAGCGAAAGTCAGTGATCCAAGAAGCCGCTTCATAAAAGTTCAGAACCTCGAATTCAAAGTCAGAGCGATCGTTCTCCCGGCCTGGAAACCGGTCGATTTCCCAAACAGCTGGGATGTTATCACGCCGCTGTAGCCGTAGCTTTGCGGGTGGTTCAGCAGGTTCGATATTCTGACATTGAGAGTCGTTTGGGGGTGCAACAGCGTGGGCGGCTTCGTGGACGAGGTGGATCCCGCACCGGCACTCGCAAGAAGTCCGGGCTGCAGGCTGACTTGCGCAATCAGTTGCTGAATTGCGGAGGCGGGAAGTCCCGCCTGCGTCGCGGATTGAATCAGCGAATCCAGGGCGGAGTTGGCTGGCGCCGCTGCGCCGGCAGCAGGTGCCGGTTCCGGCTTCTTCTTGTGGAAACTCAGCACCGGGCTGGAATAGCTCAGATTGACGTTGTAACTGCCCGGGCCAATCATGGAATTGCGCTTCACTCCAGCCGGCCGGTCGTTGATGTTTTGGTCCAGGTTGGCGTCCTTTCCCGTGGTGATGTTGTAGGTGCGTCCCGAGTTTGCGGAGATCTGGAACGTATACGATCCAAGACGAGGAGGCCTTACCTGAAAGCTGCTCTGGAATCGATGACGCTGATCATTGCGCGCCCAATCCGACCGGAAATCGTATGGGTTCTGGGCCTGGTTATCGTCCGCCGCCCAGGTCAGCCCGTATTGAAAAGATCCGGATAGCATCGTCTTGAGGAACTTCTTCGTCGACGGCATGTTTATTGTGAAACTCAGGCTCTTCGAAAGCGCGTTTCCCACAGGTTCGAACTGATTGATCCTGCCGACGAATGGATAATAGGGCCGCAGCAGGTTGACCTCGTCGGGCGTCAGAAAGGGATCCAGAGGCGTTCCCGGATACGGCGCGTTGATATTGCGGTTCCGAATCTGGTGCACCTGGCGGGTCACACTAAAACTGGTGGAAACTCTCCAGTTCTTCGGCAGCGACTCGTTGACCGACAGTTGGGAGTTAATGCTGTAGGGCGAAGTCAGGTGCTCCACGCGCGTTTGACGCGCCGTGGCGAGGCCATTGATCGTTCCGCTGTCGCCAGACAGGAATGGGTCGGGATACGTGGGATTCGAGATCACCGTACTGAACTGCTTCGTCGTGCCGTTTCCTCGCAGCAACTGTTCGTAGGATCCCATTGAAAAACCCACTGTCGGGTATGTCAATCGTGCGCCAACGCTCACAATGGTGCGTTTCTTGATCTGCACCTGGTATTGCGCTGTCGGCGAAACGTTATTGTAGTCCTTCAGGTGGGTCTGTACCGTGTACTGCGCGCCCATCGAGAGACTCATCGCCTGCTTGATGCGGTACGTTACCTGCAGCGAGGTGTTGGCATCGCTCTGCTTTATTTGAGCTACCGAGTTCCCGAAAGTCTGATTGAATGTCAGCGGGCGTTCGGCGAGGTAATCCGCCAGGCTGGAAAACGTAAAGGTTCCCATGTAATTGCTTTTGGAATCGTTGTAGCTGCTCTGATGGTTCGCGTTGAATGCGAATTGAAAGTTCCATTTCGCCGTGGGCGTCCAGCGCAGGGTCTCGTTCAAATTGTAGCTGGCGTTTCGCGATTCGCTCTGATTTTGCCCGCCGCCGGCATTAAAGGCGTCCAGCACATTGATCGCGACGCCGATATTCCGCGGTACCGATGCGTTGTTGCTGTGGCTCATTCGGAACTGAAACGTATTCGTCATTTTCGACGATATGGTCAGGTTGTCGGAAAGCTGAAAGTTCCAGTTGTGACCCTTGCTGTCCGAGGCGCGTTCCGGCAGCGTGAATCCGCCGATCCCCGAATTCACGTTCTTGTTCCTGCTGTAGTAAAAGTTGTCTGCGAGAGTGTGCTTCTTTGACAGATACCAGTTCTGCGAGAAGCCGAGGCTGTCGGATGTTGACGGACTTGTGTATGCCATATTCAGGGGCCCGGCCGGCGTGAACGCGCGAATGAAATTGTCTCCGGAATCGGATTGGCTCTTGGAGAGATCGAAGGTCATTCCCAGTTTTCCCTTGATGACGGGTCCGTTATAACTGAAGTCGACCTGCGATCTCCGGTTCTTGGGCTTGTTCGTCGTTCCGGACGTTCTGGCATTGAGGGCCGAATCCTGGTATCGGTAGCTCATATTGCCCGCCCAACGCGCCGGACCTGGCTGCTTGGAGACGATCGTGATGCGAGGGCCAGTGCCATTGGCGTTGAACGAATTCGGTTCGATGATGATCTGCGCGATCTGATCGCGGGTTGGAATCCGCCCACCTTCGAATCCGTCGATGATGAGCTGGGCGTTGCCCTCGCCTCCAGCCAGGCTTTGAAGGTAGGCGAGCAGGGACTCTTCGTCGTCAGGCAGGTCCGTGATTTTATCGCCCGAAATGGTTGTGGCGTCCAGGCTGAGCGATGCATCAAGAATGGGCTGTTCCACACTTTCGGTGACATTCACAACTGCCGTCATTCCCTCGAGCGACAACGTCACGGATAGTGAAGGCATATTGGCAGTCACACGGATGTCCTGCGTAAAAGTGTGGAAATCCGGTGCCGCAACGGCAATCTTGTACGCGCCCGCGGCGAGATCGAACGAGAAACTTCCTTCCGGGTTCGTCTTGCCGGCTTTGACGACGGTCGCGCCTTGAAGAATCGCGATATCCACTCCAGCCATCAGCGCTCCGGATGGATCTTTGATGGTGCCCCTCAGTTTAGGCGTCGGAGGTACGACGGTCTGCACCGCCTTGACAGTTCCGGTCGCAAGCATCAGGAACAGCGCCACGGCTCCAAGCGCAGAAAGGATCGGTCTCAGGCTCCGCATCTGGTGAGTCCTCAAAAAGCAATACGTTCGAAACATAGCAGTAGTGACACCGCGCCTTAATCTTCCGTTCAAATCGGAAGATAGCGGGCCCTGCCTGTAGGCGCGGTCTATGAGGATTGAAATATTGTGCGCGGTCATAGACCGCGCCTACAGGCAGACGGGAATCCAACTATGAAATCCTTACCCTGTCTTAAGCAGTTCGAGGGAACCGCCTGGCGCATACCCCGGAAAAACCGGTTCGGTTTTCTGGCCGAGATGGAGTGAAACGAGTTCACCGAGCACATCGCGAAAATCGGTGGTCACCGCGAGGTCGCGCTTCTCGTAAAGTTGTTCGGGTTCGAGGCCGGGCCAGCGGCCGTAAACTTTTCCGCCTCGGACCGGGCCGCCAAGCACCATCATGACATTTCCGTGGCCGTGGTCGGTTCCGCCATTTCCATCTTCCCTCGCGGTTCGGCCAAACTCCGACATGGTCACCAGAACCACATCGGCCATTCGATCTCCCATATCCCTGGAGAACGCGGCCAGGGAACTGCCGAACTGTTGTAGCAGTGTCGTCAGCTGTGGCGTTTCATTGGTGTGATGATCCCATCCGCCGATATCCACAAATGCCGCCTCGACGCCTGCATCCGCCTTAATGAGGCGGGCGATCTGCTGCAGGCCCCGTCCGAATTCGGCCGCAGGATACTGCGCCCCATTCGCCGGAGTATACGGACCCTTGTTAATGTCCTGGATGAACTTTACGGCTTCAAAGGTTTCTTTTCCCGATGAGCTGAGAGCCGCGTCCGGAGTCGTGGCGTACATGCTTTCGAGGATGCTTGCGGCGTTCGAATTCCGCATCTGAAACTGGTCGAGGTTGTTGACGGCGACAGCATTTTGCGCACCTCGTAAGGTGCGCGGCAATTGAGTCCCCATTGCAATCGCGCGAACCGGCGACACGCCAGGCCCCACATTGGGCAGTGCACGATTCAGCCAGCCGCCTTCGCTGATCTTTCCGGGTGTACCGGACTCCATATAGTCCTGCGCATCGAAGTGCGAACGCGACGGATTCGGCGAGCCTGCGGCGTGAACGACGGCGAGCTGTCCACTGTCCCAGAGTGGTTTCAAGGGCTGGAGCGAAGGGTGAAAGGCAAAGCGTCCATCCAGGTCGATACCCCCGTTGGGTTTCCCCGGTGGTTGCACGGCGATGCTCGGGCGCAGGTCGTAATATGTCTTTTCAAAAAATGGAACCACGATGTTCAGGCCATCTGCGGCGCCACGCTGGAAAATTGCGATCAGGATCTTCCGTCTCTTCTGTGTCTGCGCTGTCTGCGCCGCTGCGCGAATGAGCCATTCGGGCGCAAGCCCAATACCGGCAACGGCAATGGCAGACGAACGAAGAAAGTAGCGTCGATTCAACATGACTATCTCCTCTGAAAATCGGGCGAGCTCAAGGCCAGGTTCGTGAGCAGCGATGGAGTCGCCTCCTTGTCCTTCACACCCTTTTCGATGGCTGCTACCGTTTGAGCCGAAGGCGCTGTGCTGAGAATTTCGCCGGCTACGGATGCGGGATCCTTGAAGTTGAACCGGCTAACGTCGACTTTCACTCCGGCAACCGTGCCGGACGCCAGTGCGGCCGCAAAATTGATGCGTCCCAGAACTCCCGCCGTATTCGTCCAGGCCTCACCCGTGTTGGGATATCCGGTAGGCTCGATCTTTCCATAGAGCGGTTGACCGAGCTCAGCGATGCGTTGGGCGAGCTGGACCGTATCGATGACATCGGCGTTCAAGGTGCGCACAGCGCTCACAACCATCTCGAGCGGCGATTTCATTTTCGCCTGCCATGCTCCTTCCGACATGAACTCCACCGAGCTGAACATGGTTTGGAGCACGGCCCGCAGATCTCCGTCGGTTTTTGTGAATGTCGCGGCCATGCGATCCACCAGCGCCTGCGGGGGATCGTCTGCGACGAAACGTTGCGCCAGTTTCCTGGAAATGAATTTCGCCGTGGAAGGGTGATGCGCGAGGATGTCGATGACGTCCAGACCATCCTGTTCGCCTCGGCCGGCGGGAAGCGTATGGCCGAGAATGACCTTTTCCTTTCGATCGTGGACGGCGGGACTGAATTGATACTCGGCGTACTTGCCAGTGTCATAGATCGTCCAGCCAGAGAAGGCCCGTGCAACGGCAATGACATCCTGTTGCGAATAGCCGCCATCCACGCCAAGCGTGTGCAATTCCATTAGTTCGCGGCCGTAGTTTTCGTTCAGTCCGGGCCGCTGCGCTCCCGGGGGAAGTGAAGGCTGTCCGGGTTGGTCGTCCCGCGGAACCTGGGACTGCCAGTTATCCAGATAGAAGAGCATTGCAGGATGGTGAGCTGTAGCCATCAGCATGTCTTTGAAATGGCCAAGCACATAGGGTCGAATCGCATCCCGCTCAAAGCCCGTCAGGTACAGGCGATCCTGTCCTTTCCCGTTGTACACGTTGAAATGATTCACCCAGAAATCGACGAGAACTTCCTCCAATTGGCGATTGGAATAAATTGCGCGATAGAGTTTGTTCTCAATCAGCTCGGAATTGACCAGCTGCTGAGGCTGCGTGACCATCATGACCTCACGCCGCAATTCTGGAATTTCAGAAAAAGGTCCCTGTCCCAGCGCGCGCAATACCTGCTGGCGCTTCGGGGCATCGAAGGAATTCACGAGAGCCGTTTTTTCCTCCTTCGTTCCCTGCCGCGCCGTACGGATCTGATCCTGCGACAACAGATCGTTCAGCGGCGGCATCATGCGCTGACGCTCCTTTTGAAGTTCATCCTGCTCGGTTTGCCGGGCTTTAGCGGCCTCCTGCTGCAACGCCTCGGGCAGCCCTTCCATCATTTGAGGCACCGCTCCGGCAAGTACAAGCCGCCGCGTATTGGCATCCAGCGACGCAATGGTATTGACGCGTTCTTCAACCGATCCATTCCGCAGCCGCGCCTGTATTTGTTGGGGCAGAGAATTCATCGCCAGCTGCGATGCTGGCCGTATGACTGCGCCGGGAGGCTGCGCATACTTATCCATGATCTGCCACAGCGGGAGTTGCATGGTTTCCAGCGGTTTGAGTTTCGCGGCGAGCGCGGGATTTTCAGCGATGCGCTCGGGATGGAGTTGCAGGTCGATCCACTTGTCGACGCCGACCAGTCGAACCTGCTGGATATCTCCGGGTCTGGGGCCGAAGCTGAGCCGGTTCACCACGTGTATGATTTGCTTATCGAGAAGCAGTTTCTGGTCGAATCGTCCCGCAGCGTCCCCACTAAAACCAAAAACCGACACGAGCAATGCCGCGCCCAGCATTTGTCCTAAGCGTTTCATGGGTTTCCTTTCGAATGAGTTACCTACTTTTATACTCTCGCCGCGACAAAAATTATCAGTGAAAAGTGCGAAGAGGCACCATACGTGCTTCTCTACCTAACAGAGCAATAATCCCGGTACTTTCGCTGAAGGGATTGAGGTAGCAGCCGGGAAATTTTGTTCGATGTCCGGTAAAGGTACCGGGTCGAGTAAGGAGGTAGTTATGAAAGTCTCTAATCGAACTGGAATTTGGAAGCGAGTATTGCCGGTGGCATTCGCCGCAGGCGTATTTTGTTTGCTGTTTTCAGGCACGACATGGGCACAAATGACCGACCACAAAACGGTAGTCACTTTCTACACTCCCGTTGAGGTGCCAGGTTCAGACCCCCAGATTCTGCCGGCTGGAACCTACATTTTTAAGGTGGTAGATTCCAAAACCGACCGAAACGTCGTCCAGATTTCGAATGAGAACGAAACACACATCTATACAACCGTTCTCGCAATTCCGATTGCTCGTGACTTAGAGACCAGCAGGACCGTCATGACGTTTGTGGAACGGCCTGTGGGAAATCCGCAGACGTTGCGGGCCTGGTTCTACCCATACGAGAAGCATGGGCAGGAATTCGTATATTCCAAACGTCCGATTGTTCCGGCGGAAGACGGTTCTGATTTTGCCGGCTCCATCCCGTGATAGAGGGGCGTTTCGGTTCCATTAGCCGCAGTCCATTTGCGGATGCCAGGGCGGCCTTCGTTGATCGCGCAATAGCTCATTTTTCGCGGAGTTGAGCATGCCGATCGCCGTCCTGGCAGAGCAGGCCAAAATGCCGGTATTGTTGCTTCGATTTGTTTCGGTGGCCGAACTGCTCACCAGATTCTTCATTCAGCCGCAAGCATCCGCTGCAATCGTTCGAGAAACGCCAGCTCGTTTCGTTTCGCCAGGGCGCGGGCTTCGTCCCTTTGACGCTGATCGTTTCCGCCATGCATTTGTTGCACGGTAGTGCTGAAGAATGGCTTCGGATCGAATGCGGAGTTGATTTCCTCTTCCAGCAGTTTCTGCCAGCGGGGAATTCGTTCGAGTAACGCCGGCGCATCTACCGGCAGATAGTCCTCTGCGAGTTTCAGCAGATTCACGGCATCGGAGAGGTTATAGGTACCTGCTGCAAGAGACGCTCTGAGATATCGATCGAGGATGCTGCATCGCGTGTCACTTTCCCAGACCCCGCGCCGGGCAATGGCCTTCAGCATCGGCTGATCCGCGGGGGGAGTCCAGTTGATCGACGCAACGATTGAATCGGAGATCGTTCCGTCAAGACGCAGCCGGTTCACAAAACGTTCGATGGATACTTCGCGCAGCCGGACTGTGTGCGTCTGCCGGTCGCTGGTGACTAATCGCGCATGCGTTGGCCGGGCGGTGAGTTGTTGGATCAACGCCGGCCAGTCTTTGCGCGGAATGGACCTGCGTCCCAACTGTTCGGCAAACACCGACTGATCTGCAAGCTTTGGTGTGAAGAGAGGAGAAAGAATCAGGTCGTGCTCGTCGTCCTCGAGCTGTGGGAGCCGTTCCTTCAGGAAAGGTCCGACGGCGTCCCGATCGACACCGTAGGTTCCGTCGAGGTGTTTAACGACCTGGTTTGTGAGTTCCCGGGGGCGTTCGAGTTCGGTGACGATGGATTCGATCAATTGAAGCACTTCATCAGTATCTGTTGTCAGTCCCGCACCGCCAAGCGGAATTCCAGAGCGCCACCGAAGGTGATAGTATGGCTCCCGTCATGAAACCAATCGGACAGCACCTTGACGAAAGAGGGATCGGCGTCGCAGAGCTTGCCGCCGCCTCATCATTGGACGCTAAATTGGTGAAGGCAATCGTTACAGGCAACTATACCCCCAGTCCGGACGATCGTCGGAGACTTGCAGCGGCGTTGGGTGTTTCGATCGACGAGGTTTCCTGGGGACACGCGGTTCCGGTCGAGCACCTGCGGGGAAATGGGCCGCAATCCGGGCGATCGACCTGATTTTCCAAGAGGGGATGGGCGCTTCAATCGATCCTTGCAATTTTAGGCCCCGATATATACTTCCCTCAAGTATATGGAAACCATGACGAAACCAGTTCAACAGCGGACGACCGATACACTGCGGCAGGCGTTGGCAACTCTGGCTGCGCTGACGGATCGCACCATCAATGAAGTCAATGCGCTCGATGCAGAAATACAGGATGACATTCGTCATGCCGTACAGGAAGCGCAGGAGTCACTGCAGAAGCAGTCTTTCGATCGCCAGCAGATCGCGATCGAAGAAGCCGTACAGAAGACCCGCACCCTCGTTGCCGAAGAATTCTTCGGGGAAATGCAGCGGCTCACCGATGAGGTGAATCGTGCGAATGCGCAGGTTGAAACAAGCAAGGAACAACACCAGCGTGAGCTGGTCGATACCGAAGAGGCGGCGGCCATTGCCCTGGAGCGGCAGGTTGCCAGAGCCGTGGAGCGCGTTCGCAGTGAGATGTCTGGCGAAAGTACGGGATTGAAATCCGAGCTCGAGCGCGCACATCAGCTTCTGGCGGAAAGCAAAACTGAATTCCACCGTGTGGCCAATGAAACGGAAATCGCGTTGAAGGATGTCGCCGACAGACTTCGAAGTGAGTTGGAACAAGCCATCGCGGCTGGAGAGCGGACAAGGCGTCAACTCGCCGAGACCGAAGCGGCAAATGCTCGTATGGTGCTGGATTCACAGCAGACGGCGGATTCGGTTGCCGCAGCCCATAAGAGCGAGCTTGCCGATGCGGTGGAGCGAGTGCGAACAGAACTCACCGAGGAGCGCGACCGCTTGAGCCGCCAACTGGATGATCTCCTGCATGCCGCGGCACAGTGGGATTCCGAGCGCGAGCGCCTCCAGTCTGAAATCAGGATTGCGACGGCTGCGAAAGATCAGGCCATTGTCGCGGCAAAAGTGGAGGTTTCAGCCAGGAGCGTCGTCGCCAGCGAATCCCTTCAGACGGAAGTCGGCCGCGTGGAAGAATCCATTCGAACCATTTCCGCCGTTATTGATGCTCCGGAGACAGAACTGTCCATCGTGATCCGCAAAAACGTGGAACGCGCAGAACTCGAGGCTTACCTGAAAGGAATCCGTTTCGTCGTTACCGGAAAGTAGCCAAACCCTCTCAATCTCGAGCGTTTTAGAGTAGGCGCGGTCGAAGAGCGGAGCGAATGCAAGCCCGACAGGGCGCAGCCATCAAGGGAAGAGCGGAGCGAATGCAAGCCCGACAGGGCGCAGCCATCAAGGGAAGAGCGGAGCGAATGCAAGCCCGACA
>Ga0134121_10002846_pt1 | contig 14709 bp, 14 predicted proteins | sample KB301_FD_96463 | JGI IMG/M metagenome (GOLD analysis project Ga0134121, IMG submission 96463) | Terrestrial soil microbial communities without Nitrogen fertilizer from Kellogg Biological Station, Michigan, USA - KB3-0-1 | ecosystem: Environmental > Terrestrial > Soil > Unclassified ...
GGATTTCCGCTCTCGTGAAGAATGGTTCAAGCTGAGCTTGCCACCTCGCACACGTCGCGGGAATGACGGGTAGCATGGACGCCTTCATCGCACAGGTCCTCTCGGGACTCGCCACCGGCGGCATCTACGCCAGCGTCGCCCTTGCGCTCGTGATGATCTACCAGGCGACGCACCTGGTGAACTTCGCGCAGGGCGAGCTCGCGATGTTCTGCACCTACATCGCGTGGGCGATGATCGACGCCGGCTTCCCGTACTGGGCCGCGTTCGCCGCGACGATGGTGCTCGCGTTCGTGATCGGCGTCGCGATCGAGCGGCTGGTGATCCGGCCGGTCGAGGGCTCGTCGGTGCTTGCCGTCGTCGTCGTGTTCATCGGGCTGCTCGTGATCTTCAACAGCCTCGCCGGCTGGATCTTCACCTACACGATAAAGCCGTTCCCGAGCCCGTTCCCGGCGCAGCCGCTCTTCGGCAACCGCTACCTTTCGTCGCACGAGCTTGGCGCGATCGGCGTCACCTTGGTCGTGCTGTTTCTGCTCTACGTATTTTTCAGGTTCACGCCGCTCGGCCTCGCGATGCGCGCCGCCGCGCAGAACCCGGAGTCGAGCCGGCTCGTCGGCATCCGCGTCGGCTGGATGCTGGCGCTCGGCTGGGGGCTCGCCGCCGCCATCGGCTCGATCGCGGGAATGATGGTGGCGCCGATCGTGTACCTCGATCCCAACATGATGGGCGGCGTGCTGCTCTACGCCTTCGCCGCGGCGCTCGTCGGCGGCATCGACAACCCGATGGGCGCGGTGATCGGCGGCTTCATCGTCGGCGTGCTGGAGAACGTGCTCGGCGCCTTCGTCATCGGCAACGAGCTCAAGCTCTCGGTGGCGCTCGTCATCATCATCGGCGTGCTGCTGGTGAAACCGAGCGGCTTCTTCGGCCGCGTGCACGTCACCCGGGTATGAACCGACGCATGCAATCCGGGACGCAAACAGGGACAGACCACGTTTCCCAGGGAGCGCAGACCGCTGGGAGCGAAACGTGGTCTGTCCCTGTTTTTGGGGCCGTGGTGTGAGCCGCCGCACCCTCATCCTCGTGGCGCTCGCCATCGTCGCGTGCGCGCTGCCGTTCATCGTCAGCAACTACCGCACGTTCCAGCTGACGCTGGTGCTGGTCTACGCCATCGCGCTCCTCGGCCTCAACATCCTCACCGGCTACAACGGCCAGATCTCGCTCGGCCACGGTGCGTTCTATGCGCTCGGCGCGTATTGCACCGCGATACTGATGGACCGCTGGGGGGTGCCGTACTGGGCCACGATCCCGGTGGCGGGTGCGGTCTGCCTGGTGGCGGGGTTCCTCTTCGGCCTGCCGGCCCTGAGGCTGGAGGGGCTGTACCTGGCGCTCGCCACCTTTGCCCTCGGTGTTGCAATGCCGCAGCTACTGAAATACCACCTTCTCGAGAAGTGGACCGGGGGGGTGCAGGGCATTGTCATCATGAAGCCCTCTCCACCGCTCGGTTTACCCCTCAATCCCGATCAATGGCTCTACTTCTTCACCTTGGCGATTGCCGCGGTCATGTTTATCCTCGGGTACAACCTCATCCGCGGGCGCACCGGTCGGGCGCTCGTCGCGATCAGGGACCAGCATATCGCGGCGGAAGCCATGGGCATCCATAACGCGCTCTACAAATCGCTCGCCTTCGGCGTGTCGGCCATGTTCACCGGCGTGGCGGGTGCGCTCGGCGCGGTCGCGGTGCAGTTCGTTGCGCCCGACAGCTTCAACATCTTCCTTTCCATCGTCTTTCTCGTCGGCATCGTGGTGGGCGGGCTCGCCTCGATCTCGGGCGCGCTCTACGGCGCGCTCTTCATCCAGTTCGTGCCCAACATCGCCGACGAGATCTCGAAGGCCGCCCCCTGGGCGATCTTCGGCGTGTTCATGATCGGTTTCGTTTACCTGATGCCCACGGGCGTCGCAGGCGCGGTGCGCCTGATCACATCGAGGAGGAGAGCATCATGAAAGCATTACTGGTCGGAGTAATGGCCGCAGCGCTTGCCGCGCCCGCCGCCGCGCAGAAGAAGTACGACACCGGCGCGAACGACAAGGAAATCAAGATCGGCAACACCAACCCGTACAGCGGGCCGGCCTCGGCCTACGGGCAGATCGGCAAGGCGATCGCCGCCTACTTCAAGATGGTGAACGACCAGGGCGGCGTCAACGGCCGCAAGATCGACTTCGTCAGCTACGACGATTCCTACAGCCCGCCGAAGACGGTGGAAATGGCGCGCAAGCTCGTCGAGCAGGACCAGGTGCTGTTCCTGTTCCAGACGCTCGGCACGCCATCGAACACGGCGATCCACAAGTACATGAACACGATGAAGGTGCCGCAGCTCAACGTCGCCACGGGCGCTACGAAATGGAACGACCCGAAGAACTTCAAGTGGACCATGGGCTGGCAGCCGAACTACCAGACCGAGGGCCGCATCTATGCCAAGCACATCATGGCGACGCGGCCCAACGCGAAGGTCGGCATCCTCTACCAGAACGACGACTACGGCAAGGACTACCTGAAGGGGATGGAAGACGGCTTCGGCGCGCAGGCTTCGAAGTACATCGTCGCCAAGGTGTCCTACGAGGTGAGCGATCCGACGGTCGACTCGCAGATCGTCCAGCTGCAGGCCTCGGGCGCCGACACGTTCTTCAACATCACCACGCCCAAGTTCGCCGCGCAGGCGATCCGCAAGGCGTACGACATCGGCTGGAAGCCGGTGCAGTACCTGAACAACGTCTCGATCTCGGTCGGCTCGGTCCTCACGCCGGCGGGCCTCGACAAATCGGTGGGCCTCATCACCGCCGCGTATCTCAAGGAGCCGACCGATGCGCGCTGGGCGAACGACAAGGGGCTCGAGCCCTTCCGCGCGTTCATGAAGAAGTACATGCCCGATGCGAACATCGCCGATAACTTCAACATCTACGGCTATACGGTCGGGACGACCCTCGTGGCGGCGCTCAAGCAGTGCGGCGACGACCTCACGCGCGAGAACGTGATGCGGCAGGCGGCGAACCTGAAGAGCCTGCGCATCGACACGCTGCTGCCCGGCATCCTGATCACCACCACGCCGAGCGACTACGCGCCGATCGAAGCGGTGCAGCTGCAGCGCTTCAACGGCAAGCAGTGGGAGCTCTTCGGCGACGTGATGACGAGCCAGTAGCGGGCAGGCCCAGGGAGGAGGAGAGCCATGCAGGGCTTGATGATGGACATGCCGCTCCTCGTGAGCGGCCTGATCAAGCACGCCGACCGGTTCCATGGCGCGACCGAGATCGTCTCGAAGACGATCGAGGGCACGATTCACCGCTACGGCTGGCGCGACGTGCACCGGCGCGCGAAGAGGGTGGCCAATGCCCTCAAGCGCCTCGGCGTGGGCATGCAGGACCGCGTCGGCACGCTCGCCTGGAATAACTACCGGCATCTCGAGGTCTACTACGGCGTGGCGGGCAGCGGCGCGGTGATCCACACGATCAACCCGCGCCTTTTCCCCGACCAGATCACCTACATCGCGAACCACGCCGAGGACAAGGTGATCTTCTTCGACACCACGTTCGCGCCGCTCGTCGAGAAGCTCGCGCCGCAGCTGAAGACGGTGAAGCACTGGGTGGCGATGACCGACAAGGCGCATACGCCCAAGGGCGCGCTGTGCTACGACGAGCTGATCGACGCCGAGAGCGAGGACTACGAGTGGCCGACGTTCGACGAGAACACGGCCGTGTGCCTCTGCTACACCTCGGGCACGACCGGCAATCCGAAGGGCGCGCTCTACAGCCATCGCTCGACGCTGATCCATGCCTATGCCGCGGCGCTGCCCGACACGCTCGGCCTTTCCGCGCGCGAGGTGGTGCTGCCCGTGGTGCCGATGTTCCACGTCAACGCCTGGAGCCTGCCTTACTCGTGCGCCATGTGCGGCACGAAGATGGTGTTCCCGGGCCCGCACCTCGACGGCAAGAGCCTGCACGAGCTCTTCGAGAAGGAAGAAGTCACGATGAGCGCCGGCGTGCCGACGGTCTGGCTCGGCCTGCTCGCCTACATGAAGCAGAACAACCTGAAATTCACCACGCTCAAGCGCGTGGTGATCGGCGGCTCGGCCTGTCCGCCGGCGATGATCAAGACCTTCCAGGACGAGTACGGGGTGGGCGTGCTGCATGCCTGGGGCATGACCGAGATGAGCCCGCTCGGCACGGCGGGCACGTTCAAGGCGAAGCACCTCAAGCTCTCCAAGGACGAGCGCGACGCCTGGCAGAACAAGCAGGGCCGCTCGATCTACGGCGTCGACATGCGCATCGTCGACGAGAACGGCAAAGAGCTGCCCTGGGACGGGAAAGCCTTCGGCGACCTGCAGGTGCGCGGGCCGTGGGTGATCAAGGGCTACTTCAAGGGCGAGGGCGGCAATCCGCTCACCAAGGATGGCTGGTTCCCGACCGGCGATGTCGGCACCATCGATCCGGAAGGCACGCTGCAGATCACCGACCGCTCGAAGGACGTGATCAAGTCGGGCGGCGAGTGGATCAGCTCGATCGACCTCGAGAACATCGCGGTGGCGCATCCGGCGATCGCCGAGGCCGCGGTGATCGGCGTCAAGCATCCGAAGTGGGACGAGCGGCCGATCGTCGTCGCCGTGCAGAAGGCCGGACAGAACGTCACGCGCGAAGAGCTGCTCAAGTTCTACGAGGGCAAGATCGCCAAGTGGTGGATGCCCGACGACGTGGTCTTCGTGAAGGAGCTGCCGCACACCGCGACCGGCAAGCTGTCGAAGCTGACGCTGCGCCAGCAGATGAAAGACTACAAGCTTGGTACGGGCTGAAACCAAAGGACGCATCGCCCGCATCGAGCTCGCGCGGCTCGACAAGAAGAACGCGCTCACCACCGAGATGTATGCGCAGATGGCCGACGCGCTGGCGGCGGCCGCTGCCAATCGCGACGTGCGCGCGGTGCTGATTCATGGCAGCAAGGATTGCTTCACTGCCGGCAACGATATTTCGAACTTCCTGCAGCGCGATCCGGGCGTGAAGTCGCCCGCCTTCCGCGTCTTCGACGTGCTGCCGGCGCTCGAGAAGCCGGTGGTCGCTGCGGTCGGCGGCCCGGCGGTCGGCATCGGCACCACGCTGCTCCTGCATTGCGACCTCGTCTACGCCACGCCCGGCGCTCGCTTCCAGCTGCCGTTCGTGCCGCTTGGCATCGTCCCGGAATTCGGCTCGACGTATTTGCTTCCGCTCCTCGCCGGCTACCAGCGCGCCGCGGAGCTGCTCCTCCTCGGCCAGCCGTTTAGCGCCGAGAAGGCGCGCGAGGTCGGCATCGTCACCGCCATCGTGCGCGACGACGAGCTCATCTCCACGGCGGAAGAGGCGGCGCGCAAGCTCGCCGAGCTGCCGCCGGAATCGATCCGGCTCACCAAGCGCCTCATGAAATCGGCCCACGCGGCGGCCGTAGACCGGCAGATCGCCGAAGAAGCGCGCATCTTCGGCGAGCGCCTCGGCTCGCCCGAGGCGAAGGAAGCGATGAGCGCCTTCCTCGAGAAGCGCAGGCCCGATTTTTCGCGCTTCTAGTTTGCTGATTGTTTGGGCGGCGTCCGGCGTATCGATGGCCGGGCCGCTCATCGCGGTCGACGCCGGCCACTTTCCCGAGAAGCCCGGCGTCATCGCGGCGAGCGGCACGCCGGAGCTGCAGTACAACCTGGCGCTTGCCGCCGACGTGAAAGACGAATTGGAAAAAGCCGGCTTCCAGGTCCGCCTCATCGGCCAGTACGAATCCTTCGGCCGCCGCGCGCGCGAGGCGCGGGGAGCCGCGCTCTACGTCTCGCTGCACCACGACTCCGTGCGCGAGTGGCTGCTGCCGAAGGCGGCGAAGTTCTCCGGCTACTCGCTTTTCGTCTCGCGCCGCAACGTGCAGCCCGATAAGAGCCTCGCCTGCGCCTCGGCGATCGGCGCGCAGATGCGCGCCATCGGCCTGAAGACCTCGCGCTATCATGCCGACCGGGTGCTGGGCGAGAATCGGCCCTTCGCCGATGAAGAGAACGGCGTGCATTACTTCGACAACCTCGCGGTCGCGCATGCGCCCCGGATGCCTTCGGTGCTGATCGAGCCCGGCGTGGTGGTCAACCCGACGGACGAGCGGCGCGTCACCGACCCCGCCATGCGGCGGAGAATCGCCGGCGCCGTCGCGCACGGCGTGAGCGACTGCCTGAAATGAGGGTGCTCTTCCTCCTTGCCTTTGTTTTGCTGCCCGCGCATGCGGATCTCTACCGCTGGATCGATCCCGACACCGGGTCGGTGAGGCTTTCCTCGCTGCCGCCGAGCGATTCGAGCGTCGATGCCGAAGTGGTGCCCTTCAAGGCGGCCGCCACGCTGCCCCCTGCCGTTGCCAGGCCGGGTGCCGTGGCCACCGCGCGGGAGACGCTGCAGGCGCGCTGGTCGGATCTCCTGAGGCAGCTCACCGGCATGTCGCAGCAGGACTTCAACCGCGCCGGCGCAGGCGTGCGCCAGCAGATCGAGGCCTACCAGGCGCTGAGCGTGGAGCTCGATCGCCTCGACCCCGCGGGCGCCGCGCGTCGCCGCCACGAGTCGGCGAGCCTCCTCGAGCGGTTCAGGCAGGGCCTCGCCGCGCAACTCAGCACGGTCCCGCCAGGCCAGAAGTGAGCACCACCATTCGCGAGCTCGAGGCCCGCGTAGGGCAGGAAGTCGGCGTGTCGCCGTGGGTCGAGATCACGCAGGAGCGCATCGACACCTTCGCCAAGGCGATCGGCGACTTCCAGTGGATCCATGTCGATGCCGAGCGGGCGAAGCACTCGCCCTTCGGCAGCACCATCGCCCACGGTTTCCTCACGCTCTCGCTCCTCTCGCACCTCTCGGAGCAGACTTTCTCGTTCAGCGATCGAAGAATGGGCATCAACTACGGGCTGAACCGCGTGCGCTTCACGTCGCCGGTCCCCGTGGGCTCGCGCGTGCGCGCGCGATTCAAGCTGCAGAAGTTCGAGCCGATCGAGGGCAATGGCGTCCAGGTCACCTGGACGACGACCGTGGACATCGAGGGAAAGGAGAAGCCGGCGCTGATTGCCGAGTGGCTCGGCCGGCATTACTACTGATATGGCACAACGCTGGAAACAAAGGCCGTCGGGATCCAACTGGGGCGACTTCGGCCCCGACGATCAGCGCGGGCGCATGAACTGGGTGACGCGCGAGAAGGTGCTGCAGGGGATCGCCGAGGTGAAGGAAGGACTCACCTTCTGCTGTTCGCTGCCGCTCGACTATCCGGGCGGCAACGCGCTCAATCCGCGGCGCAACCCGCCGCGCATCGCCGCCACGCTGCGCGACAGCGGCAAGAGCAAGGGCCAGCAGAACTTCTGCTTTCCGCTCGGCGAGGACAGTCCCGGACTCACCGACGTCGTCTGCGACGACATCACGCTGCTCACGCTGCAGTACTCGACGCAGTGGGATTCGTTCTCGCACATCGGCAGCCGGTTCGATGCCGACGGCGACGGTAAAGCCGAGATCTGCTTCTACAACGGCTTTCGCGCCGGCGAAGACGTGGTGCCGGCGCCCGACAAGAAGACCGAAGGCTGGGATCGCTTCGAGGGCACGCAGGCGAAGGCGCTCGGCATCGAGCGGCTCGCCGAGCACGGCGTGCAGGGGCGCGCGGTGATGATCGACCTGCACCACCATTTCGGCCGCAGCCGCCATGCGGTGACCTACGACGAGATGATGCGCGTGCTCGACAAAGACAAGGTCGTCGTCGAGCGCGGCGACCTGGTGTGCTTCTACACCGGCTTCGCCGACGTGATCCTGGAATTGCGCAAGAACCCCGATCCGAAGCTCCTGCACGGCACCTGCAGCGGCCTCGAAGGGCGCGACGAGAAGCTCCTGCAATGGATCAGCGACAGCGGCGCGGCGTGCCTTCTCGCCGACAACTATGCCGTCGAGCTGATCCCGACCAGCATCACCAAGCCGCGCCCGCACGCCGCCATGCCGCTGCACGAGCACTGCATCTTCAAGAACGGCATCCATCTCGGCGAGCTGTGGTATTTCACCGAGCTCGCCCGCTGGCTTCGCGCCCATAACCGCAACCGTTTCCTCCTCACTGCGCCGCCGCTCCGCTTGCCGGGCGCCGTGGGGTCTCCCGCGACGCCGATCGCTACTGTATGAAGGTCGCGCTGATCACCGGCGGCTCGTCGGGCATCGGCGCCGCGACCGCACGCCAGCTAGCCAAGCGCGGCTGGAGCGTCGCCATCAACTACGCGCACAACGCTGCCGCGGCTGAGAAGATGGCGAAGGAGTGCGGCAATGCCATCGCCGTGCAGGGCGACGTGTCCAACGACCAGGATTGCCGCCGCATCGCGCGCACCGTGGCCGAGAAGCTGGGCGGCATCGATGCCCTCGTGAATAACGCCGGCACGACGAAGGTCGTGCCGCACGACCAGCTCGACGGACTGAGCAGCGAGGACTTCCAGCGCATCTTCGCGCTGAACGTGATCGCGCCCTTCCAGATGGTGCGCGCCTGCCGCGAAGCGCTGAAGGAGCGCCGCGGCGCCATCGTCAATGTTTCCTCCGTCGCCTCCGTGCTCGGCACCGGCTCGTCGGTCGCCTATGCGGCCTCGAAGGCAGCGCTGGAAACGATGTCGCTATCCCTCGCGCGCTCGCTCGCTCCAGAGGTGAGGGTGAATGTCGTCGCGCCAGGCCACACCAACACGCCCTGGCACCCGAGCGTGCGCGGGCCCGAGCGGGCGGCGGAAGTGGAGAAGCGCTACTCGGCCATCGCGCCCCTCAAGCAGGTCTCGCAGGCCGAGGATGTGGCCGACGCCATCGCCTGGCTGATCGAAGGCGGACGCAATGTCACCGGCGAGGTGCTCTATGTCGACGGCGGCATGCACATCGCCGCACCGCGTTGAAGTACGACTACGTGATAGTAGGCGCCGGGTCTGCCGGCTGCGTCCTCGCCAATCGGCTCACCGAGGATCCCGGCAAGCGAGTGCTGCTCCTCGAGGCGGGGCCGCGCGACACGAATATCTGGATCCACGTCCCGCTCGGCTACGGCAAGCTCTTCTCGCGCACCGACATCAACTGGGCGTACCAGTCGGAGCCGGAGCCGGCGCTCGACGGCCGGCGCATCTTCACGCCGCGCGGGCGCGTGCTTGGCGGCTCGTCCTCGATCAATGGCCTCGTCTATATACGCGGGCAGCCCGAGGACTACGACGGCTGGGGCATTCCCGGCTGGGACTTCAAGGCGCTGCTGCCGTACTTCAAGAAGTCGGAGAACCAGGCGCGCGGCGCGAGCGAATGGCACGGCGTCGGCGGGCCGTTCGAGGTCGGCGACCTCGAGCGCCACGAGCTGTGCGATGCCTTCATCGATTCGGCCGCCTCGCTCGGCTTTCCGCGCAATCCCGACTTCAACGGCGCGAGGCAGGAAGGCACCGGCTACTACCAGGCGAGCACCTGCCGCGGACGGCGCTGCAGCACCGCCACCGGTTATCTGCGACCGGCGGAGCGGCGGCCGAACCTGCAGGTGGAGGTGAATGCACTCGCCACGAAGATCGTACTCGACGGCCGGCGCGCGACCGGCGTGCAGATCGGCGATCGCGTGGTATCCGGCAATGAAATCATCCTGGCGGGCGGCGCCTTCAACTCGCCGCAGCTCCTGCAGCTCTCCGGCATCGGGCCCGGCGCGCTGCTGCAGCGCATGGGCATCCCGCTGGTCGCCGACCTGCCGGTAGGCGAGGGACTGCAGGACCACTTCTATGCGCGCACCTTCTGGCGCTGCAGGCAGCCGATCACGCTGAACGACGACCTGGCGTCGTGGTTCCGGCAGGCGCGCATCGGGCTGCAGTACATCCTGCGACGCTCGGGTCCGCTCAGCATCGCCGCCGGGTACGCCGCCGCCTTCGTGCGCACGCGTCCCGAGCTCAAGCGACCGGATGCGCAGATCTACTTCATCAATTTCTCGAGCGCCCGGCGCGGCGGCCTGCTGCATCCATTTTCCGCCTTCACTTGCTCGGTGTCGCAGCTGCAGGTCGAGTCGCGTGGCTCGGTAGTGATCCGCTCGAGCGATCCGCGCGAGGCGCCGGCGATCCGCTACAACTACCTCGCGACCGAGAACGACCGGCGCGTGATGGTCGACGGCTTGAAGATCGTGCGGCGCATCGTCAACGCGAAGCCGCTCGCCGATTACGTGAGCGCCGAGGAATTGCCCGGAGCAAAGGTGCAGACCGACGAGGATTGGCTCGCGTTCGTGCGCGAAAACGGCGAGACCGTGTTCCATCCGACGTCGACGTGCAGCATCGGCCGCGTCGTGGATGCAAGCCTGAGGGTGCTCGGCGTCGACCGGCTCCGCGTGGTCGACGCCTCGGTAATGCCCGCGGTGCCGTCGGGGAATATCAACGCCGGCGTGATCGCCGTCGCCGAGAAGGCTGCCGATCTCATCAAGACCGCATAATTCGTCGATGTGGGAAGGCCTGGCGCTGGTACTCATCGTCGGCGCTGCGCTGCTCTGGGCCGATAGCCTGAAGGCCCGCGAGCGCGCGGTGCGCGCCGGGCGCTCCGCCTGCGAGCGCTACCAGCTGCAGTTTCTCGACGACACCGTGTCCTTTGCCCGCATGCGGCTTGCGCGCGACCAGGAAGGCCAGCTCAAGATCTCGCGCACCTACACCTTCGAGTTCTCCGACACCGGCAACAACCGCCGCCATGGCGCCGTCGTCATGCTCGGCGGCGACGTCGCCGACATGCGCCTGGAGCCGTATCGAATGCAATGAGCGGGAAATGGCTCATGACCAAGGTGGTCGAGAACCGCCACTGGACCGACACGCTCTTTTCGCTGCGCGTCGCAGGCGCTGCGCTCAGCTTCAGTGCCGGGCAGTTCGTGCGCATTGCGCTCGACATCGACGGGCAGCGCGTCGCCCGCGCGTTCTCGTTCGTCAATCCGCCGCAGGACCCGACGCTCGAGTTCTATGGCGTGATCGTGCCCGAAGGGCCACTGTCGCCGCGGCTGGCGCGACTGCGCACGGGCGACGCCTTGTATGTAGCGGGAAATCCGGCCGGATTCCTCGTGCTCTCCGAGGTGCCCGATGCGGAAACGCTGTGGCTCGTGTCGACCGGAACCGGCCTTGCGCCCTTCCTCTCGATCCTGCGCACCGAGGCGCCCTGGGAGCGCTTCAAGAACGTCGTGGTGGTGCACGCGGTGCGCCATGCGAACGAGCTCGCGTACCGCGAACTGATCCACAGCACGAAGGCGCGCTATGTCTCGTTCGTCAGCCGCGAAGCGGCGCCGGGATCGCTCGCCGGACGCATTCCGGCGGCCATTGCGGACGGCAGGCTGGAGAGGGCCGCGCGACTGCCGCTCACGCCGGAGACATCGCACGTGATGCTTTGCGGCAATCCGCAGATGCTGAAAGACGCGGCGGCGGCGCTCGCGGCGCGCGGCATGCGCAAGCACCGGCGGCGCGCGCCGGGACACATCACCGTCGAGAGCTTCTGGTGAGGTGGCTTTGCACATTCTTACTTCTTGCCGTGCTGCAAGGTTGCAGCACGGTGCGCCTGGTCTACGACAACGCCGACACGTACCTTCGCTGGCGCGCCTCGCACTATCTCGATCCCGACGGCGAAATGGCCGACGAGCTCGAGGAACGCATTGCAGCATTCATGGCGTGGCATCGTTCACAGGCACTGCCGAAATATGCGCAACTGCTCGACGAAGCTGCGCGCCGCCTGGATCGCCACCTCGCGCCCGCGGACCTCGTTTGGGGGTACGATTCCATGATGACGCAGGCGCGAGAAGGCCTGCGCATGGCGGCGGTGCAGGGGGCACCGTTGCTCGATCGCCTGGGCCCGAAGCAGATTGCGAATCTCGAGCGGCGGTTTGCCGACGACAACCGTCGCTTCGCGCGGGAGGAGCTGCGAGGCGACGAGCGCGAGTGGCGCAAGCGCCGCGTCGCGCGCAACGTGGAGCGGCTGGAGGACTGGGTGGGGAGACTGACAAAGGCTCAGCTCGAGCGAGTGGTGCAGTACTCCGAGCGCGCGCCCCTGCTCGACGGATTCCGCGATCGCGACCATAGGCGCCTGCAGGGCGAGTTCCTCGCCATCCTGCGCGCCCGCGAGGCAGCGAAGCGCCTGCCCGAGCTTGCCGCCAACTGGGATCGCGGCCGCGATCCCGCCTATGTCGCGGCGCTCGAGGCCGCGCGCAAGGAATTCTTCGCCATGCTGCTCGAGCTCGAGCACAGCTTCTCGCCGCAGCAGCGTACGCACGCGCTCGGCGAGCTGCGCCGCTACGCGGACGATTTCCGCACGCTGTCCCGCGCGCATCCATGAGCGAGCCCGCTCCGCGCCGGAGCCTCAAGGAGGAGGCTGAAGCCGCGCTGCGCGTGGAAGAGCCGGCGAGCTACGCCGGACGCACCCGTTATACGCAGCTCGAATACGAGGCGCTCCTCGCCAATCTCTCGATCGGCATCGCCTTCACGCGCGAGCGGCGCTTCTTCCTCTGCAATCCCAAATTCGCCGAGATGTTCGGCTACGGCGAGGACGAGCTCATCGGCAAGCCGGGCGAGATCCTCTATCCGAGCCCGGACAGCTACGCGGCGCTCGGCCAGATCGCGGCGCCGCTGCTTTCGTCGGGGCGCCAGCTCGACCTCGAATGGGAGATGCGGAAGAAGGACGGCTCGAGCTTTCTCTGCCGCCTGATCGCCAAGGCGATCGATGCCGACAATACACAGCAGGGCACCGTCTGGATCGTCGAGGACACCACCGAGCGCCGCCGCCAGGCCGACGAGGTGGCGCGCCTCGTGCGCGAGCAGGAGGCGATCCTCGGCACCGCGTCGATCGGCATCGTGTTCGTGCGCAACCGGCGCATCGTGCGCTGCAACCGCCGCTACGAGGAGATGTACGGCTACGGCGCCGGCGAGATGGACGGCCAGCCGACCAGCATCCTCTACCCGAGCGGCGCGGGCTTCGAGCAGGGCGGCGGCGTCTACGAGGCGCTCGCGCGCGGCGAGACATCGCGGCGCATCGAGCTGCGCCGGCGCAAGGACGGCAGCACGTTCTGGAATCGCGCCGACGGCCGCGCCGTCGATCCGCAGGAGCCGCACAAGGGCTCGGTGTGGATCGTGGAAGACATCACCGAGGAGCGCAAGGCCGCCGAAGAGCTGCAGCGCGTGCTCGCCGAGCAGCAGGCGCTCCTCAACACCGTCGTCGTCGGCATCCAGTTCACGCGCGAGCGCAAGACCGTGCGCTGCAACCGGCGCTATGAGGAGATGTTCGGCTACGCGCCCGGCACCGCGGTCGGCACGCCGACACGCGACCTCTACTTCACGGAAGAGGAGTACGACCGGATCGGCGAGACCTATCGCGACATCGACGCCGGCCGCACGCATTCGCGCGAGGCGTGGCTGCGGCGCCAGGACGGCTCGGGCTTCTGGTGCCGGGTGAGCGGCCGCGCGGTGCAGCCGGGCGATCCGGCCAGGGGCTACGTGTGGCTCCTGGAGGACATCACCGAGCGCAAGCGCGCCGACGAGGCCCTCGAGCGCCTGGTGCGCGAGCAGGACGCGGTGCTGCAGAACGCGCTGATCGGCATCATCTTCGCCAAGGACCGCAAGATCGCCCGCTGCAACCGCCGCTTCGAGGAGATCTTCGGCTACGGCCAGGACGAGCTCATCGGCCGCTCGACGCGCTTCATGTTCGAGAGCGACGCGGACTTCGCCGCGGCCGGCGACCCGGTCTACGAGGCGATCTGGCGCGGCGAGACGCAGCACCTGGAGCGCCGGCACGTGCGCAAGGACGGCACGCGCATCTGGTGCTCGATCTCCGGGCGCGCGGTGCAGGCCGGCGACCCGTCGCAGGGCTCGGTGTGGCTGTGGGAAGACATCACGCAGGAGAAGGCGGCCGAGGAGCGCATCGAGCGCGCGCTCGCCGAGCAGGAGCTGATCCTCGACAACGCCACGGTCGGCATCGCGTTCGTCAGGAACCGCGTCATCCAGCGCTGCAATCGCTTCCTCGAGGAGATGGTCGGCGCCGGTCCGGGCGAGCTGGTGGGCGAGAGCTCGTCCGCGCTCTTCGCCGACGCCGACGACTGGCAGCGCGCCGGCTCGCTCGCCTTCCTGACGACGCCGCCCGGCGGCACGCATGACGCCGAATGGCGCTTCAAGCGCCGCGACGGCTCGAGCTTCCGCTGCCGCACGCGCGGCCGGCGCATCGACGTCGGCGACGAGATCCAGGAGTGGATCTGGAACTTCGAGGACGTGACGGCCGAGCGCGACGCCGACATGCGCGTGCAGCGCGCGCTCGCCGAGCAGGAGCTGATCCTCGACAACGCCACGGTCGGCATCGCGTTCGTGCGGCGCCGCGTGTTCCAGCGCTGCAATCCGCGCTTCGAGCAGATGTTCGGCTACGGGCCGGGCGAGCTGATCGGGCAGGGGGCGCGTTCGATCTATTCCACGCAGGCCGAATACGACGGCGACGCCGGCTGGTACGACGAGATGCGCGACGGGCACGCGGTGTCCTCCGAGCGCGAGTACCGCCGGAAGGACGGCACGGCCTTCTGGTGCAAGATCGTCGGCAAGGCGATCGATCCGGCGCAGCCGCGCGAGGGCTCGATCTGGATCTACGACGACGTCACCATCGAGCACGAAGCTCGCGCTTCGCTCGAGAAGGCGGTGGCCGAGCGCACCGCCGAGCTCGAGCAGGCCAAGGCGCGGGCGCAGCACC
>Ga0134121_10002847_pt1 | contig 14708 bp, 11 predicted proteins | sample KB301_FD_96463 | JGI IMG/M metagenome (GOLD analysis project Ga0134121, IMG submission 96463) | Terrestrial soil microbial communities without Nitrogen fertilizer from Kellogg Biological Station, Michigan, USA - KB3-0-1 | ecosystem: Environmental > Terrestrial > Soil > Unclassified ...
AGTTGATACGGATGTTGTAAATAAAGGAGAGAGATTACCGCTCGAAAAGGAGGTGACCGTTGCATTGTTTGTTGCTGATAAAGTTCCTGCAGTTAATGACAATCCTGAACCTAATGATATAAGTTCTATATTTCCGGTGCCCGCCGTGCTTCTGCCAAGTAAAGAATTTGTTGCAACCTGCTGAAATTTGCTATAGGTAACAACATTAGCGGCAATTGTTGATGCATTACCTGTTGATGTCACGTCACCTGTTAGGTTAGCATTGGTAGTTACTGTTGCTGCATTGCCTGTTGTTGAACCGGATGACCCTGTAATATTTCCTGTTACATTACCCGTTAAAGCACCTACAAATGCAACCGAGGTTAGTGTTCCTGTAGAAGGAGTAAAAGATAGTTTAGTAGAAGAAACTTTTTGCGCCAGGTTTCCTGAAGTTGTTGAAACCCAGGTTGGGTACATTGTTGCAGCGGTTGCATTGTCATCTGTAATGGCAGTCAATGTTGCGCTTCCGGCATTGCCTGACACTGTTGCCTGGTCTCCTGTGTTCGTGCCTGAAACCGAGGCGTCAAGGGGGACGGTTAGTGTTTTAGATGTAGTACCTCCAGCAATAGTAAAGCCAACGGCCTGCGCACTAAGAGTAAGGGCATTATATGTTTTACCCGACAGAGTTGATGCTATTTTACCATCTGCAATGGTAGTTGCATTCCATGTACCAGTTGCAATGGTACCAACTGTTGTAATATTTGTGGTACCCGCCCAGGTTGACAGGGCGGTATTCTCGACATTTCCTAACCCTACATCTGAGTTTGTAAGTGCTGACCAGCTTGGTGCACCCGCCCCACTACTTTTCAAAAAATTTCCGCTTGTGCCGGCAGCTAAATTTGCAATAGTATTAGTTGCTGAACCATAAAGGAGTTCACCAATTGCAATGGAAATGTTTCCTGTACCACCATGGGTAACGCCAATTGCTGTACCATTCCAGGTGCCAGAAGAAATGGTGCCCAGGGTGGTGATGTTACCCTGAACCGGAGAGGGAAGCGTTGAACTGATGGAAGGCACTCCGCTGCCATTTGTTACTAAAGTTCCATTATTCGAAGTGGCGATGGAAGAGATATTGTTTGTTGTTGTGGTAAAAAGCAGACTGTTCGTTCCTCCTAAGGAACTCAATCCTGTCCCGCCATTGGCCACACTAAGTTGTCCTGTCCAGCCAAGAGTATGTGTAGTTCCTGTAGAAGTCAGGGTTACATTAGTTCCATTCACAAAGGTTTGTGAAGTGCCGGTTAATCCGTTTAAAGAAGTGATTCCCCCGCCTCCTGTCAATTGCCATGAGCTTCCATTGTAATAATTTAATTGGTTGGTCGTGGTGTTATAAACCACAAGTCCGGCAGCAGGTGAAGCAATAGAATCTCGTTGAGTCGTGGTCATTCTCGGAGGAAGAAAGCCAAGCGTGGTGGATCTTAACTCTAATATGGAAGAAGCATGAGGTGTAATAGAGATATTGCTTATCCCCATCTGGGCGAATGAATTTGTAATCCCCAATAAACAGGAAGGGATTATAAGCGCCCATTTTAAGAAAAGGTTTTTCTTGAAAACTCGATCTTCAGTAAAGATTTTAAACATGGTATTAATTATAGGGTATCATGACCAAAAAATTAAACGTTAAGTTTATTAAAATTTTCTCCGGGAGGTGATTACTTTGCCCGGATGTCATTTATTAAGGTTAACTCTGTATTGCTTAAGTCTTTTCTTAGCATCATTATGAAAGAGAATATCTGCCCATGACCTGCTCGTTATCCCTTTTAGTTTTTGACCGCTGCCCATTTGATTTTCCGTTAGATTAAAATGCATTTGGGGCTGTATGTTGCCGCCGGTTTGTTGACTTTGGCTCTGGGAAAATAGCCTGAAAAGGACTAAAGCTTTCATTTTTACGACATTTAACTTTTAGGAAGATGGCTCGGTGAAATCATGATTTATGCTGAAAACATTTTCTATTCCCACTCTTTACTTCGTTGCTTGGAAAAAGTTACATATTTCATTTAGTTTATTTAATAAACACATTAGTGATTTATAATAAGCAGAAAAGCAGGAAAAGATGATAATATCCTAATCAGCGGCTAAGATTATTTTTTATTTGATAGTTTTAAGGTTCTCATTTATGTCGGTTAGCTCTATATTGCTTAAGCCGTTTTTTAGCATGATGATGAAAGAACAGCTCTGTCCACAACCTTTTCTTCATAGAATGTGGTATGTGACCAACGCTTTTCTGATCTTCGGCTCTATGTTGCCGCCAAATTTTTGCCGGTGGGTGCGGAAGAGGAACCTGAGAAAAACTAAAGCTTTCATTTTCACCAACTATAAATTTTAGGAAGTTGCGCCCTTCCAGAGTTATCTATTACTTCTTATTTAGTAATCTCACCTTCCACGCCTGTTTACTTCTTTTCTAAGGAAAAGTTGCACAGCTAATTTCGTTTGTTCAATAAGCACATAGTTTATAGTTAGTATAAGAGTTCAAATGATCAGAATCATCACTCTAATTAGCGGATGTATGCCGATGAAAAAAATTGAGTGAACGCGTTCTTTTTAAATTAGTTTTGAAATGTGATGAGAATTTTAGTCTTTAGTCATATTTGCTAACTCCTGATATTACCAAATTGTCTTTTCTGAACTCTCTCCACCAAATCATTTTACTGTTGGATAATTGAGTAAAACAATCTCAGCTTCCTTTTTCAGCGGGAAGGGGGGCTGGAGAAATGGCATTCATACATACGAATGTTTTTTCTTCACTGCTGGGTAGCAAGTGAGGGGTGACTTCACAATGGATGTTACCAAAGAACCTGGCAGCCACTTGGTTTTCGATCCCGATGTTGTGAATAATTTATTGAAACTTCTTCTAATATTACCATTCTCAATGAGGCAATCATGACCCGGCGCTCCATTTTCTCTGCTTGATGGATAGAGTTATTTTTGCCCGAGGAAGAATTCAAGCCCATCAACAACATCACCTTCTCTTAAAGTTAAAATATCAAATGACGCATTTGAAGGAGAAGCTGTCATCTGAAGCTTGTCCAGTTGTAATTGATCAACGCGCATAGTATAGGACCCTGGCGCAAATCCAAGAAAACTAAAATAGCCGTCCTCTTCTGTAAGAGTGCTGAAAACAAAGGTAGAATCATTGAGGTAAAAATCTATCTTGATCCGCCCGATGCCTCTCATACTGGTTGATGCAGCATTATAAATCATACCGGAAACCTCTCCTTTAACAGTGACCGGTATTTCAAGCAGCTTAAAATTATTGGGATCAACGGTAACTTTTATAAGCTTATTTTTTATTTGCCATGAAATACTTTCAAAATCATTCGAATTCAATTCTATTAAGTAATTGACATAAGGGGTAAGATTAATAGCGCGAAAAGTAGAATCTTTTTTATTATATTCAAACATACTGCCCTGAATCCTTGGCTTAACTCCAGATACTTTCGGCTCATCTGCATCACGTTTTCCGTTATTATTCAGGTCCAGGAAAGGAATAATTGTAATGCCGCCTTTGCCAACGTTGGTGTGTGTGTTAACCCCCATGGATTTAGTATTATGATCATAAATTATGCTTCCTCTTGCCGATTGTGACATAATCATATCATTATTGCTGCGCCGGGCTGATATTCCGATTTGTGAGAATGAAAAATTAAAGCGCATTGCAAGGTCAATATTGCTGCTATGAGTCAATAAATTTTGCTCGTAGGAAAGGTTTATAAAACACAGGCTGCTCACAGGTTTTTCTATTCCCGCTTTTACAAAAATAAATCTTTTCTGATTGTAATTATATTGAACCTGGGGCATAAATGTAAAACGTAACGGCAATTTGAGTGAGAGGGAAAGATCACCATATAAATAAGGAGCCACCGATGGAATAAACAGGGCATAATTAGTTAAATTAATTCCAACTCCCCCCAATGAGCCGGACAGAAGGAATTTTGCACTCGTATATTTTGTCGAGGGAAAAATAATTTGATTTACAGTGAGCTGAGAATACACGCGAATATTTCCAACGTGGAAAGGAATAGATATATCTGCCTTGTGCTCTTCCAGATAGTTAAAATAGATGGCTTGCTGTCCTTTAGTGTAATGAGTATAACTAAGTTGCAAGTGCAGGTTCGACGGGCCATAGTATGTAAAAATACCCCTTGACCTTACACTATACGTGTATTCTCCTGAAAACAAAAGCCGGGAACCTATTCTCACAGAAGTATTAATGAATGGCATTGGAACACCCGAATTTACTGACGACAAGTACTCTACACCACTGCCAACAGTGATGTGCTTGCTTATCCCGTAGTTAAGGGTACCGCGTAAAAAACCGGCGCCATTATCTTCTACTAAGCCTCCGCTAACTGTATATTCTAATTTTTTAGGGGGCATGAGGTTAAAAGGGATCATGATATTTTTTACACTCATACGCTCCTCACCCCACGGTCCGTAATAATGAAGCGTTACAGAAGAGTTGCCATAAAGAAGCGGGACATCAAAGGAAAAAAAACCCGCCGCATCTGCCGTTGTATAATCAACGAGAACATTGTTTATATATAGTTCCACAATCCAGTTGGGCTCGGTAAAATCACCTAATCTGTAAGACCCGAACGATTGCCTTATGAGTGTGGATGCATTGGTAAACTGCATTCCCATCACAGGTGAAAAAATAGATGAGGTTGACTGCGGGTTTATAACACCCACCATTGTCTGCCGCAAAACGGGATTATCATTGTTAACATACCGCCATAAAAAGTATTGATTTCTATAGGATAAAGGTATATTATTGTCATAGTTAAACATGAAATTTGCCTCGCCACCGGCAACCATGGCTCCCAAAGAAAGGTTGCCCCTTGCGTCTTTCCAGTCCTGAAATTGAGCTTCATTATTGCGCCCATTTATATATTCTGTAGTGTTGACAGACCAATCCGCCATACCTATCCGGAAAAAGGCGTTGCTTCGGGATATGGTTGTATCAGCCTTAACCTCACCTTTTAACCGGTCTAAATTAAGTCGCATATCTTGCTGCCGCCGTTCCTTAATAATCGGAAGCTCAAGCTTTGATTTCATCGTGACCGAGAGACTGTGGAAATTGAATGAGCAATCCAGGCCGAATACTTGTCCGAAATACCCTGATCTCAGGTAGAGGTTTGTTCCGGTTTGAATAAGATCATTGCGGTCGAGATCATATATCTTGTCCTGGTAAAAAATGCGGCGCTCAAAATTGTCAATAAGGAAGGTAGCTTGCTCGCTGATAAAGAATCCCGAAATAGAATCTGATCCTGATAAATAATTGTTTTTGATTTTTAGAAAATCAAAAAGGTCTGCAACTGACAGGTAAACCTCCCTGCCTCTGATGATAGCCGGTAGTTCCTCACCACCTACATCCTGTACAGATAAATAGATTGATAATTCAGCATAATCCGGGTTGTTGTCGGCAAAACTCTGTGCAGGAAAGAAGAAGGTTAACAGTAAAAGACATCCTGGAACCATATAAAGGCACAACAGGAGGCGGGACCAATATGTTGTGCCTGAATATGGAATGTCTTTGCTCATTACAATTTTGGTAATTTATTTTACATTTTACTCCTGAATAAAAATTACTGAAAACGTCCCGCTATAATCTCCTGCCGGATTGACGAGCGAAGTTCCTACCGTTAATGTTCCGCCGATTCTTACCTCCGTTCGCCCCGGTGGCAGTACGGTTGTTATAAATGGCGAGCCTGTATTAGCGCTTCCAATATGCAGACTCACCGAACCTCCATTACTCCCTGTGAGCGTTGCGTCCGGCCCGTTTAATATTGAAATTAAGGTTCCTACATTAGCATCTATTTCGAAAACTGCAGGGGAAAATGGAACGCCAAGGTCAGCTTGTATAATATCACCGGTGGCAGAACGCGAACCGTCAGAAGTAATAATAACCGTGCCTCCGGAAACTCCTTGAAAAAAAGAACCGAAATTCAGACCGTAAGCAGGGTTAACATATACGATTATTGGACGTGGTGGCGCTTCCTGTGCCTGTATGGCCGAACAATTTAAAAGCAAAAACATACTTGTGTAAACAAGTATGTTATACTTTTTCAAGTTAGATAATATGGTCCGCCTGGTTTTTAGGTCAATCATGATGGACTAAAAATTAAATATAAGCCCGTTAAATTTCTTACTTCTCGCGTTAGCTATTGTTTCTTCATTTCAGCTCCAACTCACCTTCTGCAAGTTTCAAAGATTTTGAACCCTGGTGTGTGCTGTATTCTACATGTAATTTCCCTGTTTGATAATTAATATTCGATGTTGAAGATAGCTGCACCCGGAATTGACGGCTTGAAGTAGGGGTATAAACGGCAATGCCTTTTACCGTAGCCACCTGAGTCACTTTTCCTTGTGCTGAAATGAAATCTACTTTAAGATCACCATATACTGACATATTTCCGCTGCGGTTAAGCACCATGCTCAATGCGGGAACAGTATCATTCACCATTTGAAACGACATATCTGAAAGTGTTGTCTCCGTGGTAGATTCACCTACCCGGATGATTACAGGTATGGTAATACCAAAAACGGCTTTCAAGTGTACCGATATGGTTGTAGAATCCTTGAGCGGTTCTTCTTCACCGAGAGGCATTTCAACCGGTGTAGCCCTGAAATATATATGCGACCGGTATTCCCCGGGCACCAACAAGTTGGTCTTTATAAGCTGTACTTTTATTACCTGCGCTTCATGAGGCGCCAGCGTAATGCTGCGTGGAAAAAAACGAATGAAGTCGCTGGCAAATTTTTGACCTGAATCGGGTTGTTCAATTCTTTCAAATGTGCCATCTTCCTTCATCCTTATTTCCAGCATGGAAATAACATATCTTGCTGTATCCTGCCCTGTATTGGCTAAGTTAAGCGACACGATCTTTGTTTGCCCCTCGAAAACCACCCTCATGGGCATTATTTCTAAATTGCCTTGGGCGTTTATTTTTAAATAGCTACAAAGTATAAGCAGTATAAAAAAGGCACTAAATTTATTGATTGATGTTCCCGATACCGGCATTTTATTATTTTTTTAGGCTGATGAAATAGATTAACGTCGATTTTCAAGTATTTGATAATTGTTTATGCTTAAAACATCCTCTCTTAACATAGTTTACTGTATTTCCAGGAAAAAGTTGCATAATTCATATAGTTTATGTAATACTCATATTAATAATTTATAACCGATATAAAAATTAAGGGATCAACTTATACTGATCGCTGAATCATGAGAATAGAAGTTCGAAAGGCGGCCACTTTTATATTTATTTAAAACAAAACAAATATTCTTTATTCTGTCTAAAAAAGAAAGGAACGCTGCATTTTGCAGCGTTCCTTACAGTTATTATAATTTGATTAATTATAATTAACAGTGACCGTAAATGGAGTTCCTGATATATAACTTCCTGCTGGTTGTGCAGCAGAAACATTCAATTTTGCACCAACATAAATTGTTTGTGTACCTAAAGTAAGAGCACCTGCTCCGGCACTTGCTGCGAAAGTATTAACCTGCATGTGATCGGAACCACTTGCTAAATCAAGATCAGTACTTGGGAGGGTGACGGTAAAAGTATAGGCACCTTCTCCTGTAACAGTGAAAGAAGCTGCCTGGTGAGAGCCTCCTGAAGGTAGAGTTACACCACCAAGAACAGTACGTACACCTGCAGAAGTAGCGGGCATTGTTACTGAACCAGCGTTAAGGGCAGATACTGCAACATTACCGAAATCGAGATTGGTTACTTCTGTGATTGCGATTGGTGTTACAATAGTGGCGGATGATGACGCAGTAGCAAAGGCCGAACCCTGGGCAAATGCGCTAATTGCACTGCCGCACACTAATAGAGCGCAAACAGCAATTTTTAAACATTTAATCATTTATTTAGTTGTTTTATTTGTGGGTGAAAAGATCTTCACTTGAGACTCTATACTTTGGTTTTGGAAAAAAGGTTACATAATTCATTTGATTTATTTAATAGCTATAGTTAATATTATATAGGTACTCAAAAAGCCAATATTAGAAAATAGTGTTATCATGGTAGTTCATGCATGAAAAATTGAGTTCAGAAAAAATAATAGCTTTTTGGGAGGTTTGCATGGGGAAGATAAGTTAGCATGTTTCAATAGAACCCTGATTTTGCAATAAAAGAAGTCAATGAAATATGACTAGGTTTGTGTTAACTAGATATGTCAGAAGATCTACGGAAATTTTGGATTCATTTCTTCCTCATTTTCTCCCACTCATCCCATAACTCGTCCGGAATATTTTCAAGCCCCGTGAATTGCCCTGCCCCGTGAAGCCATTCACCCCCGTCAATTACCACTACTTCTCCGTTGATGTAAGAAGAAAAATCTGAGAGGAGATAGGCTGCGAGATTTGCCAACTCCTGGTGATCGCCGAATCTTCCGGCAGGAATTCTCTTTACCGGATCAATTTGCTGCTGAACAATGGGTGGAAATAATCGCGACCATGCGCCTTCAGTTGGAAAAGGTCCGGGGGCAATTGCATTTACACGAATGTTTTTTCTTCCCCACTCGGCAGCAAGAGAACGGGTGAGTGCAAGCACACCGCCTTTGGCAGCCGCTGACGGAACCACATACGCAGAACCGGTGAAGGCATACGTAGTAACGATGTTCAGCATCACGCCGGAAAGATGATTTTCAAGCCAGTATTTTCCGAGTGCAAGAGAGCAGTTGCAGGTTCCTTTCAAAACAATATCAATCACTGCCTCAAAGGCCCGGGAAGATAAACGCTCGGTGGGCATTATAAAATTTCCGGCAGCATTATTCAGCAGGCCGTCGACCCTTCCAAATTTGTCTATCCCTGCCTTTAGCATGTTTTCTACTTCATTATAATTTCGGACATCACATTTTACAGGAAGCACTTGTGCTTTCGTTTGCTCTGTGAATTCAACTGCAGTTTGCTGAAGCACATCCATTTTACGGGAAGCGATAATCAGGTTTGCTCCAAGCTCGCAGCAATATTTTCCGATTGATTTTCCAAGACCTGTACCTCCACCGGTGATCAGCATCGTTTTTCCTCGAAGCGCTCCTTCTCTTAACATGGGTTCGTTATACATAAAGACTTTGTTAGGGAAATTAATCAGCAAAGTGGGAAAAATATTTTGCTTAAAAAACTGAATCAAAGCAGTTAAATGAATTTTCACGATAGAATCCTCATGGAAATTATTTCAGGAGGGTGACGGAATAGGATTTGATACCATTAAATGAAAAACTAACTCTATGGAAACCGAATCTGTAATCTACACTGATGGTCATGAAGTAAAAGTTACCTCCTCAAAATTGATTGTTAAAAAAAGGGAGTATTTCCTTTCGGGTGTTACTGCTTTCCGCTTACAGATAATTAAGGCGAATAGGGCAGCACCCTTGATTTTAGTAGTGCTGGGTTTAGCAGGACTTATTGCAGGCCTTGTGCATGCTCTTCCTCCGGATGCTATCAACCCGATAAACTTTAACGGGAAGTTCCTAACGGCAAATGATGTTGTTGCTGCCGTGGGTGGTTTACTTGTATTTCTTGGAATAATTTGGATGATGGTCGTGCATGACCGCTATGCAGTTCAAATTACCACTGCTGAAGGAAACAAGGATGTTCTAGTTAGCCCGAAGAAAGACTATGCTGATCAGATAGTTACTGCTCTCGGCGTTGCTCTCACTCCGGTTCCGTAGCGCAATATCATTAAGTTAAGAATTCTCTCCTGAGATTTGACAACGTTCAGAGACTACCCATTAAGCTACCAGTGAACTTTTAAATGTTGTCAAATCTTTCCCGCTAACTTAATGTCGTTGTCCGTAACGCCCACTGTAAACCGCGTAACCGTTTCACTCTACTTTTGCACCCACACTCATGCCTCAACTTCTCCAGTTCACATCCAAAGGAATCTATTGCGAAACCGGCGACTTTTACATTGATCCCTGGAAGCCTGTACATCGTGCTGTCATCACGCATGCGCATAGCGATCACGCGTATGGGGGTCATGATTTATATCTCGCCCATAGCCGGTGCGTGCCGGTTTTGAAATATCGCCTGGGAAATGAAATCACCGTGCAGCCGCTCGAATACGGCGAGATGCTTCTGCACAACGGCGTAAAAGTTTCTCTTCATCCGGCAGGGCACATTATTGGTTCAGCGCAAGTGAGAGTAGAACACGAAGGGGAAGTATGGGTGATGAGCGGTGATTACAAAATTGAAGACGATGGCGTCACCGGGAAATTTGAGCCTGTTCAATGCCATGTGTTCATCACCGAGTCAACATTTGGTTTGCCGATATATAACTGGAAGCCACAGCAACAAATCTTTGATCAACTCCATCGCTGGTGGAAAAAAAATCAGCAGGACAATGTGTGCTCCGTTGTGATGTGTTATGCATTGGGCAAAGCACAGCGAATTCTTTGCGGCGTTGATCAAAGCAGGGGACCCGTCTATGCGCATGGTGCCATTGAAAATGTAAATGAAGTCCTGAGAAATGCCGGCGAGCCGATTCCTTCAGCAAAGCGAATCACTTTCGAAACAACGAAAGATGATTTAAGAAAAGCGCTCGTGCTTGCAACATCTTCAGTGCTCAATACTTCATGGCTTAGAAAGCTTGCACCCTTCTCCATCTCCTATGCTTCAGGATGGATGGAGGTGCGGGGCAACAAAAGAAGAAGAGCCGCAGATGTTGGATTTGCATTGAGTGACCACGCCGATTGGAATGGGTTGAATGAAACGGTGAAAGCAACGGGAGCTCAAAAAGTTTTCGTCACCCATGGATTCACCTATCAATTTGCCAAGTGGCTGGCTGAACAGGGGTTGGATGCACAAGAAGTGAAGACGGCTTTTAAAGGAGAGTCAATTGATGAAACTGCAGAAGAAGTTGGCAATTTGCAGTAGGCAGTTGGCAACGAACAAAATGAATCCAGCGGTAGTGCAGAAAATACTCAAATCAATGATTAACTGAGAAGTTGGCAATTTGCAGTCGGCAGTTGGTAACGAACAAAATGAATCCAGCGGTAATACAGGAAATACTAAAATTCATGAGTAGCTGAGAAGTTGCCAATTTGCAGTTGGCAGTTGGCAACGAACAAAATGAATCCAGCATTAGTGCAGGAAATACTCAAATCCATGAGTGATGAGCGAACATCAAATTCTAAATAAGGGTTTTCAATAGGAGGAGAAAAAAATTTGACAATCGATCTTTCAACTGTGCAAACTGAATGATTCGGAACAGTTATTATAACACGAAGGCTTGAATTTTGCCAACTGCCAACTGCAAATTGCCAACTGAAATGAAACGTTTTGCTCAGCTCTTCTATGATCTCGATCAAACCAACAGCACGAATGCTAAGATTCAGTTGCTGAAGGAATACTTCGATGAAGCCAGCGATGCAGATAAACTTTGGACGCTTGCATTATTCACCGGAAGAAGGCTGAAGCGCACGATCAATTCCAATTTACTTTGGGAATGGGCAGGAGAATGTGCGAACATTCCTGCATGGCTTCTCGAAGAATCCTATTCTCAAGTCGGGGATTTCTCTGAAACTGTTTCGCTCATCGTTCCTCAAAAGAAATCGGCCGAAGATGTATCTCTTGCTGATTGGATGAATCGCTTCATCGTGATTAAAGATGCAAGTGAGGAAGAGAAGAAACAATTTATTACTGAAGCATGGTTTCAATTGGATCAGCAGGAGAAATTTGTTTTCAATAAGCTAATGTCTGCAGCATTTCGTGTGGGTGTTTCAAAAAGCAATCTCATTAAAGCATTAGCACTGCATACCAGTCTTCCCGAAACATTTCTTGCGCACCGGCTTATGGGCAATTGGGATCCGCTGAAAATTTCTTTTCATGATCTCATTTCTTTCAATGCAGAAACAGAAGACATCTCAAAGCCCTACCCATTTTGTCTGGCCTATGCGCTCGAAGGTGAAGTGATGGAGCTTGGTGATCCTCATGATTGGCAGGCAGAGTGGAAGTGGGATGGCATTCGTGCACAAATGATTTTACGGAAAGGAAATTTTTTCATTTGGTCACGTGGTGAAGAATTGGTGACCGATAAATTTCCGGAGCTTCACCTTATTGGTAAAACACTTCCCGAAGGAACGGTGCTCGATGGAGAAATTCTCCCTTACAAAGAAGGCAAGCCCCTCGGATTTCAGATTCTTCAAACCCGCATCGGCAGAAAAAATCTTTCTCCCAAAATTTTAAAAGATGCACCTGTTGCTTTCATCGCTTATGACCTGATTGAGTTTGGCGGTGAAGATTGGAGGGAGAAGAAATTAGAAGACAGAAGAGAGAAGTTAGAACAGGTTGTGGCTGCTTCTAATTTAAAAGAGCTGTTCATTGTTTCGCCGAAAGTTGAATTTCAGTCGTGGGAAGAATTGACGGAGAAGAGAAAACTTTCGAGAGAAAATATTAGTGAAGGATTGATGCTCAAGAGAAAAATTTCTGAGTACAGAGTTGGAAGAAAGAAAGGCGATTGGTGGAAATGGAAGATTGATCCCTACACGATTGATGCTGTGCTTGTGTATGCACAAACGGGCTCGGGCATTCGCAGCGGCTTGTTTACCGATTACACGTTTGCGGTTTGGTCGCAGACTCCCGGAGCGGATGCAGAGCGAAAGCTTGTTCCTTTTGCAAAAGCATATTCGGGATTGACGAATGAAGAGATTCGCGATGTAGATCGCTTTGTAAAACAAAATACACTTGAGCGTTTCGGTCCTGTTCGCACCGTAAAGCCGGAGCTTGTTTTTGAAATCGCATTTGAAGGGATCGGATTTTCATCGCGACATAAATCAGGAGTTGCAGTTCGCTTTCCGCGTATTCACCGTTGGAGATTGGATAAGAAAGCAGAGGAGGCGGATACACTCGAAACGCTTAAGACACTTATTGTCTAAACTGCTTTACTATTGTTTGCGCCATCAGAGGATGTTCCGGATTTACATCAATAGTTTGCTTGAGCGGGACCAAAACCACATCCATTCCTACCATTGGAATAGAACCTAATAGCGGCTGCGCATTATTTGGGAGTGCTATCGCAGGACAAGCGGTAGTTCTGTTTTTAAAATTCACAATTACCGGACCTACGACATCGATATCAACTACACTTCCGTCAGCAAGTTCTAGTTTTTGATATGTCATATGCCGTAGCCCAAGATGCTGCCTGATTGGCTCATTAATGCAGAGCATATAAGCACCGGTGTCTGCCAATGCAGTAATATTCATTCTGCGAACTGCACTCTCCTCAATTTTTTTGTCGTCGAGCAGTACTAAGTCAGTTGGATTCACAAATTCAATTTCAGCTTTAATTGTCCCCATTACATTTTCAGTTTTCACGATGAAGATATGAAAGCAAATTTACTTCACTGTATGTTTTCTCCTCCCCATAATAATTTACTCCCGGAGAAAGCGAGCTAACAATCTTTTCTCAACTAACCATTTTTTCTATCCATTCGCATACTAAAAAGAAGGCAGCCCGGGAACAGAGCTGCCTTCCTTAACTACGAATTAAATGCTGTATTTACTTCGTCAACACCATTTGCCTGGTATCAATAAGATTTCCGTCCACATACAATGAATATGTATAGGAACCGGAAGCAAGTTGACCGGCGTCAATTGAAATTTGTGTTTCGCCGCAGATCAACGGAATAACTCTTAGAATGCTGCCAGTGATAGTTTCCCTGATTTGCAACGAAGCATCCTTGCAATTCTTTGGCAGACGGAAAGGAATAAGTGTTGTGTTATCAAATGGATTTGGAACATTTTGACCCAACACCGGCTGAGCATCAGAAGCAATAGAGAAGCGGGCGGCGCCATCGGTAGAAGCCGGCTTAGTAACAACGGCTTCTAAAGCAGCTACACGATCCGTCAATTCAATGATCTGCTGTTGCTGGTTATTTATTTTGGAATCTTTTTCAGCGATCTCATTTTGCTGCTCCTGAATACCCTTGATTAAAACAGGGATGATAGCCTCGTATTGCATTCCCAGTTTTGCGGAAGGTGCTTTAACTGTTTTGCCAGTTAGCTCATCGGTTACATATTCCCAATCCCTTACCACTTCCGGTAAGATGGGTTGCACTTCCTGAGCTATTAGTCCCAGTTTTGTTCCTGCATCGGGATGTTGTATCCAGGTATACGAAACAGGGTGCATTTTCATAATATCCGAAAGCCCGTATTTAATGTCAGCAACATTTTCTTTTAATCGAGCATCCGAGGTATTAATGGTTGGATCGGTCGCCCAAACATCAAACCAGGTGTTGAGCGACGTACCTAAACTATTGGTGCCATCAACATCAGTGGCAAAATCATCAGACGCAACGATCAAATTTGATCCTCCGTCCTGAATAAATTCCACGGAGCCAAACGAAACTTTGGTTCCTTGAACATCTAAAGTGCCACCTATAGTCACATTGTTTGTTGAACCTGTAACTATTAATCCACCGTTACTAATATTTAAGTCACCTCCATCATTCTGAATAGAAAGTGTAGAGGCAACCCCGTTATTCCTTGCCTCGATTTCGTTATCGTCAAATGAAACGTTAAGTCCCCCTGTAGGTCCCAGAACCAAAAAGCCACCGCTGCCAAGCTCGGTATCGGTGCCACCGGTAACCTGTAACTTCACTGCAGGAGTTGTAATGCCAATACCCGTATTCCCGCTTACAAATAGTCCATTAGTAGGAGG
>Ga0134121_10002848_pt1 | contig 14707 bp, 12 predicted proteins | sample KB301_FD_96463 | JGI IMG/M metagenome (GOLD analysis project Ga0134121, IMG submission 96463) | Terrestrial soil microbial communities without Nitrogen fertilizer from Kellogg Biological Station, Michigan, USA - KB3-0-1 | ecosystem: Environmental > Terrestrial > Soil > Unclassified ...
CAGGTCAACATCTGGTGCTGGCCGGTCGGATCGGGAGAGGTTTACGGCTATCGCGAAGACAAGGAAATGTCCGCCGCGGTTCGGGCCGCCGTAACGCCGAAGGTGAAAGCCGACAAACCCCTTGGCGAATGGAACCGATTCAAAATTACGATGAAAGGTGACCGCTTAACCGTCGTGCTGAACGGAAAACTGGTGATTGAGGATGCACAACTCCCCGGTGTCCCTGCGCGTGGACGGATTGCATTGCAGCACCATAGCGATCCGATCCAGCTTGCGAATGTTTACGTGAGGACACTCAATTGAACTATTTGTGCCCTAGAACCACTTTCTCAAGTCGAGGTTAAGAATCAGGTTTCCAATCCGGGCAAGAACGTAATGGTTGTAAACCAGTCGCGTGAACCAAGTTTCCGAGAATCAAGCTGCGCAGGATTAGCGTGAACAGGCTTGTCACCGGGAAGTGATGTCCTAAGATGCGCGCCAGCTTGACACGCCAGATAGAGTGGGACAGGTGTGACGCATGATTCGATCGTTTGCATTCACGACGCAGGGTCGTTTGCACAGCAAGGACATCGAAAAGTTTTTGATGCCGACGCTGTTGGCGGACACGAATCTTTTCCTTTGGGTTGACCTGGAGGATCCGACGCCAGAGGAGACGAAGTTTGTGTTGGAGGACGTTTTTCACTTTCACCCCTTGTCCATCGAAGACTGCGTGATGGTCAGCCCGTCACCCAAGGTTGAGGAATACGCGCCGAAGGAGGAGGACAAGTTTGCCCCTTATCTTTTCATGGTGATTCATGCGGTGGATTACAGCCGCAAGGACGGAGTGTTCGCCACGAGTGAACTGAATTTCTTTTTGGGGAGGAATTTTCTGGTGACCTATCACGAGGTTCCTTTGCGCAGCGTGCAGGTCACTTCCGAGCGGTGTTTGAAGAGCACGGTGCATATTGCGCGGGCGCCTGACCGGGTGGCGCACACGCTGCTCGATTCGATCGTGGAGAATTACAAACCGGCGCTGGACGAACTGTCGCTGGAGATTGCCGATCTGGAACAGCAGGCGCTTCAGAATCCGACGAAGGAGACGCTCAACAAGATCCTTCAGGTGAAGAAAGAGGTGCTGCACCTGCGGCAGATCATCGGGCCGCAACGCGAGGTGCTGGCGCGGTTTGCGCGGGGCGAATTCAAACTGATTCGCGCGCACCTGGTGCCGTATTACCGGAATGTTCACGACGGTTTGTTTCATATTTCCGAACTGGCGCAGGGCTATACGGATTCGCTCACCGGGATTTTGCAGGTGTATTTGAACATGTCGTCGAACCAGACCGGCGAAGTGATCAAGCTGCTCACGTTGTTCACCATCATCACCACGCCGCTCATGCTGGTCGGGACGTGGTACGGGATGAATTTTGAGAACATGCCGGAATTGAAATGGCCCGGTTACGAGATCGTCACGGTCATCACGGTCATCGGGACGGCTGCCACGTATTGGTATTTCAGGAGGAAAAAATGGTTTTGATCCGTTGCAAACCTCGGCCCCAAATCGCCGTCGTGATTGTGGTCGGCGAAGCGCGAGGATTCGGCGCGAGCACGATCAATATGGGCGACGCAAGCCATCCCGGGGCTCATCGTCCGGCGGTATTGTGAACAGAAACATGCCCACTTCCAAATCAAGCTTTCTGGGCAAGGTGATGGATCGCATCGGCCGTCTCGATCCCGAGGGGCTTCACCACGTGGTTCAGCGCCTGGCCCGCGAGCGGAGTTTCCTGGAGACGCTTTTCAACACGATCGAAGACGGCGTGCTGGTCGTCGACGAAGCGGGACGGATTGTTTACTTCAATCAGGCGGTGACAAATCTGTTAGGACTGCAGAACGCCGAAGGACAGCATATCACGCGTTATTTGCCGGACCTGGATTGGGACGCACTCGTATCGCTCGATCGCGCGGGCGGACAGCGGGTCGCGCGACACGAATTTGAGGTTAACTATCCGCGACAACGCTTCATCCGGCTCTACGCGGCGCCGCTGGACGGCGAGGCTGCGGGCAGTTCGGGCCTGGCCCTGATTCTGCACGACGCTACGGAGGCCCGTCAGAAAACGTTCGAGGCGATTGAAAGCGAGCGCATCCAGGCCCTGACGATGCTCGCCGCAAGCGTCGCCCACGAGATAGGTAATCCGCTCAATGCGCTGCATATCCACCTTCAACTCATGGAGCGCGAGATCAGGAAACTCAAACGCGCTGCGACAGATCCGGCCCGCGGCCCTCTGGCGAACCCGCGTCGCCCGAGATCCCAGGTTTTGCGCATTGACGAGGAAACTGCTGAACGCACCTCAAAGCTGGAGCGCTATCTGGCCGTGGCCAAAGGCGAGATCGCGCGGCTGGATTACATCGTCACACAGTTTTTGCAGGCGATAAGACCTTCGCCGCCGCAGAAGAAAGCATGTTCGTTGAATGACGTCGTCCACGAAACGTTGGAATTGTTGCGTCCGGAAATTGAAAACCGCGGTCAGACCATCGAAGTAAAACCGGCCCGTGCGCTGCCCAGCGCGCCGCTTGATCCCGGGCAGATCAAGCAGGTGCTCGTCAATCTCGTCAAGAACGCCATGCAGGCGATGACCAGGGGAGGTGTTCTGACAGTGGAGACGGGTGTGGGCCACGATGGCGTTTGGGTCAGCGTGACCGACACCGGCAGCGGGATTCCCCAGGAACAGCTCAACCGCATTTTCGATCCCTTTTTTACGACGAAAAAAAAGGGCTCGGGACTGGGGCTGATGATCGTGCGGCGCATCGTGCGGGATCATGGCGGGCTGATCAAGCTCGAGAGCCACGTGGGCAGGGGAACCACGTTTCGTATCTGGCTGCCGTTGCAGGAGCGGCAGCCGCGTTTGCTGGAGGCGCAGTCGCATGATTAAGCCGATGCTGCTCATCGTGGACGACGAGAAACCGACGCGCGAAGGCCTGCGCTCCGCGTTGGAGGACCGGTACGACGTTTATCTCGCGGAAGACGGCGCGTCGGCGATGGAGTTGCTGGAGAAAGAGCGTTTCGATGTGTTGCTCACTGATTTGCGGCTTCCCAATGAGGATGGCATGAAGCTGATTGCGCGAGCCAAATCACTTTCCAAACCGCCGGTCTGCATTTTAATGACCGCGTACGGATCCGAGGAGGTGGCCGTTGAGGCGATGAAACGCGGCGCGGACGACTACATCGCCAAGGGGCGGATGCAGATTGACGAACTGGAAATGCGGATCGCGCGGGCGCTGCGGCACCAGTCGCTCGAGGCGGAAAACGAATCGTTGCATCAGCAGCTCGACAGCCGATACGGCCTGGAGAATATCACCGGGCAATCCACGGCGATGCGCGAGGTGCTCGAAACGGTCCAGCAAGTCGCGCCTTCGAAGGCGACGGTTCTGATTCAAGGCGAAAGCGGAACCGGAAAGGAATTGATCGCGCGGGCCATTCACCAACTCAGTCCCCGGGTGCGTCAACCGATGGTGGCGGTGCATTGTGCCGGACTGCCGAGGGAATTGATCGAGAGCGAACTGTTCGGCCACGAGAAAGGCGCGTTCACGGGCGCGCACGAGCGGCGCATCGGCCGGGTCGAGCAGGCGCAGGGAGGCACGCTTTTTCTTGACGAGATTGGAGAGATTGACGCAACCATCCAGATCAAGCTCCTTCGGTTTCTGGGGGAGCGGACGTTCGAAAGGGTTGGGTCGAACAAGACGTTGACGGCGGACGTGCGTCTGGTGGCGGCTTCGAACAGGAATCTGGAGAGTCTGGTCAAAGCCGGCGCGTTTCGCGAAGACCTGTTTTTCCGGCTGCGCGTGGTGGAGATCTGGCTTCCGGCTTTGCGCGAGCGGGCGGAGGACATTCCATTGCTGGCCCAGAGGTTCGTGCGCGAGTTCGCGCTCGAGAACGCAAAAAAAGTGAACGATTTTACAGCGGACGTGCTCGAAGCGTTGATGACACACAAATGGCCGGGAAACGTGCGCGAACTCCGGACGGCCATCGAACACGCAGTTGTCCTGTGCAAAGGAGACCATATTGCGCTGAAGGACCTGCCAGCGACCGTGCGAGGCGCCGGGGGGCGGGCTAACGAAACGGCGCTGTCCCTGGCAACTCAAGACAGCCTGACCGTACAGGAGGCGGAGAAGCAATTGATCATGCGAGCGTTGAACGAATGCAACGGGAACCGGACGCTGGCCGCGAGAAAGATTGGCATCAGCCGCCGCACACTTCATCGCAAGCTTCACACCTACCACCTGGAGGGGTTTTGACGTCAAAAGGAGTTGAACTCATCCCGATCGGTTCGTTGATGCGCGACACAGATTCTCAATCGGAGTTCTTGGCATGATACGATTACAGGAATGGATCCATAAATTCGAGGTCGGCGAGGGCACGCAGGTGGTCAGGGGGGGCGTCGCTGTTATGGCTTTGCTCGCATTGACAGCGCTCTACGACGTCCGGGAGTACAAGAATTTCTCCGCTGCGGAAGCCATGGATAGCGCGCAACTGGCACGTAACATCTCTCGAGGAAAAGGATTCACAACGGATTTTGTCCGGCCCTTGAGTTTGCATCTGGTGGAGAAGCGGCAGACGGAGATCAAGCAGCGCAGCGCCGATCTCTCGATGTTGAAGGCCGGGCATCCCGACCTGGCGAATCCGCCAGCTTACCCGCTCATCCTTGCGGGACTGATGAAGGTTTTGCCGTTCGATTATGAGATCCCGAAAGGTGTCTTTTTTGAGCGATACCAACCTGAACTCCTGATCGCCATTTTCAATCAAGCGCTGTTCTTTGTGTCAATCCTCCTGGTCTTCCTGCTGGCGAGGCGGCTCTTCGATGCGTCGGTGGCGTGGGTTTCCGCAATCGTTTTGACGGGCTCGGACCTGTTTTGGAGGTTCAGCGTGTCGGGGCTTTCGACGATGTTGCTGGTGGCGGTTTTTCTGGCGCTCATATGGTGTCTCGTTTTTATGGAACAGGCGATTCGTGAAAACACACAAGGGGGAACGTGGTTTGTAGCGATGTCGGTCCTGACGGGAATCCTCATGGGTGTTGGCGCGTTGACGCGGTATTCGTTCGGCTGGCTGATACTGCCGGTGCTGGCTTTTTTTGCGCTGTTTTTGGGAACGCGGCGCGTGACGGCGTGCGTCGTGACCTTCCTGGTCTTTGCGGTCGTGCTGTCGCCCTGGATTGTGCGCAACTACAATCTTTCCGGGACGCCGTTCGGCACGGCCGGTTACGCCATTTTTCAGGAAACCGCGCCGTATCCGGGTGAGCGGCTGGAGCGTTCATTGAAGCCGGAGTTGGGCGACATCGATCTGGACGCTTATTTTCGCAAGCTGGTTGTAAACTCCGGCGAAATCTTTCAAAACCAGCTCCCCAAATTGGGCGGGAGCTGGATTACCGCGCTTTTTCTGGTCGGGTTGTTCGTGCCGTTTCTGAGTGTGGCCTTACACCGGTTGCGGATTTTTCTTCTGCTGTCGCTGCTGGTGCTCACTGTTGCGCAGGCGATGGGGAAAACGCATCTTTCCAACGATTCTCCTGGGATCAACTCGGAGAATCTGTTGGTATTACTGGTGCCGCTGGTCTTTGCTTTTGGCGTGGGGATGTATTTTCTTCTGCTCGACAATCTCAATCTGACTTTTCCGCCGGCGCGTCATGCGGTGACTGCGATTGTGGTGCTCCTCTCCAGCGGATCGCTCCTCTTCACGCTGTTGCCGCCGCGGACATATCCTTCAGCTTATCCACCGTATTTGCCTCCACTGATCCAACGATTCGCGACATGGATGCAGCCTCAGGAAATGGTGATGAGCGACATGCCGTGGGCTGTAGCCTGGTATGGGCAGCGTCAGAGCGTCTGGACCACGTTGAATGTGCAGGACAAAAGGCGTCGCGACGATTTTTACGCGGTCAACGACTATTTAAAGCCGGTGCACGGTCTTTACCTGACCCAGTTGAGTCTGGACGGGCGCTTTTTTTCTGACATGAAGAACGGACAAGACTGGGTCTGGGGGCGGTTTGCAATGGACAGTCTGCTTCGCACAAACGTTCCGACCGACTTTCCTTTGCAGTATGGACGGGGCGATTATCTGATGTACGGTCATCTCTTCCTCACGGACGGGCCGCGGTGGCAAGGTCACTCGGAGTAGCGGCAGTTGTAACCCCGCCCTTTGGGAAAGATTTATGTTTGACAAGCTTCCGAGCAGAACGTAAAAAAGGCTCACTTTTCAAAGTGAGCTGTCTCTTGGGCGAAATTTTGTTTAACAGGAAAGTGTAATTTTTATGAAAAAACTCATCGCTTCTGCCAGTCTTGCCGCGCTAGGGGCCGTCAGTTCGCAGGCAGCTTACGCTCCGGATCTATCGCCTGTTGAGCGCTCAAAACCCTGGAGCGTCGGACTTTCATTGAGCGGGTTCTACGACGACAACTACACGACCCAAACGAAGGCACTCAAGCGCGACAGTTATGGTTTTTCCGTGAGCCCGTCTCTAGGAATAAATCTGGCGCTGGATCAGACCTTGATTGGTTTTAATTACACGTTCGATCTCCGTTACTACGAAGACCGCCGCGATAATACGGCGGACTACAGTCATATCGCCAGCCTGAGCGTAAAGCACGCCTTCTCGGAGCGATTCAAAGGGGAACTGACGGACAAGTTCATCTCCGCTCAGGAAGGCACAGTGGAGTTCGGAACAGTCACGACGCCGACAAGACTCGAGACCGACGCAGACTATATCCGAAACGTTGCGCGGGTGGGCTTCGACGCGGCGGTAACCCAGCAGATCAGCGTTCAGATTTCCTATGAGAATCAGTTTTACGATTACGAGCAGACTGACGCAAATGCCCCCGGCGGAATTAGCAGCCGTTCTTCGCTGCTTGATCGGTTCGAGCATCTCGGCACATTGGAAGGACACTGGCTGGTTCAACCGGGAACCGCCGGGATTTTCGGGTATAAATACGGGCGGGTGGACCACACCGGGGACGGTCAGTTTCAGACGGGCGATCCTACGATTGGAGTGGCTGGAGTGGTAAATTCTGAGTTCCGCGACAGCACGTCGCACTACGTTTACGTTGGTGGCGAGCATTCGTTCAGCTCCCAGTTAAACGGGAGCGTGCGGTTGGGTGCCCAGTTCACCGACTATTCCAACGCGAACGAGGACAATGTGACTCCATACACTGACGCGCGCTTGACCTGGACATACAACCCCGGCAGTTATATTCAGCTCGGAATAATCCACACCCTCAACCAGACTGACATTGCGGCGCTGGATCAGGAAAGCACGGCCGTATTCGGGACCATCAACCATAGGATTACTCCGAAATTGACCGGCAGCGTGCTCGGGGAATTTCAGAATTCAGAATTCAACAAGGGCGTGTATGACCGGCGCACTGACCAGTTGTTTCTTGTGGGTTTGAATTTTAATTATCAGATCAACCCTTACCTTTCTTTTGATGCGGGGTATAACTATGACCGGCTGGATTCGGAAATCGGCGGTCGCAGCTTCACGCGAAACCGGGTTTTTATCGGTATCCGGGCCACGTATTAATCTTAACAATAACAGACACGACGGGAGGCTGGAAATCTAACTCTAGCCTCTCTTTTTTTCATGGAAGCATCGAAGTCAAACAGTCCCGCGGAAACCAAACTCCATTTCCTGGATTATTGGCGCATCATCCGCATTCGCAAAACCGTCATTCTCGCCGTGTTCCTGCTGGTTGTGCTCACCACGACTGCTGTGACTTTCATTTTGCCTGAGTCCTATTCCAGCACGGTTCGAATCGCAGTGGAAAAGGATGTTTCAGACATCACGCCAATTGGATTTGCGCAGAACAACTCGCAGTACGATCCCTTCTTCATCCAGACTGAGTTCGAGAAGATTCGATCCACGAAAGTGCTATACCAGGTCATTCAGGATCTGGATCTGAACAAGCGCTGGGGCGACCGATACAACAACGGCGTTCCGCTGAAGACCGTGCAGACGTACGGATTACTCAATAAGAGCATAGACGTTCGTCAGACCCGTAACACCAGCCTCATTGAAATCACCGCTTACAGCGATGCCAAGGAGAAGCCCGCCGAGGAAGCGGCCGAGATCGCCAATCAAATCGCAAAGGTCTATACATCCACGCGACTCGGTTTGAAGAAGGAGTTGTCCAAAGGCGGCATCGAGACACTCGAAGCGGAATTGAAGGAGCACGACACGAAGATTGAGGCGGCGCAAAGAGTAGTCGATAAGTGGGGCAAAGAGCTGAATGTGTCCGACATCTCTCCTGAGGGAAACATGGCCATTACCAAAGTGGAGCCCCAGACGGTCCGGAGCACCGAAGAACAGCGTATCCGCGTCGAAGCCGAATACAAGGGTATGGTCGGGTTGCTGGATGGTTTGATCAAGCTCCGCGAAACAAAGGGCGATGCCGAACTCAGGAAGTCCATTCTGACCGCCATCAATGACGAAATCCTGACCCGGTTGATGCAAAGCTTGTCTGATACCGAAGTCACGTTGACCAAGTTGAAGGAGCAGTATGGCACGCAGCATCCAGACTATAAATCGGTGGCGGCAATGCAGGCGGACCTTGACAACAAGGTAAACGACCGCGTCAAAGGGATTCTGACGGGTCTTCAATTAAAGGTTGATTCTTACAAAGCGACTCTGGACAGCCTCGCGGATGCGGTCGCGGCGGCGAGAAAGAAGGATGCTGAGACCACGGAAAAATATCGTCCGTACTTCGAAGCGAAGCGCAAGTTGGATAATTTGCAGAAGGTTCGCGATGCCGTGTTCCTGCGCATTTTGCAGGAAAAAATCGACCAAGCGCTCCCCAAAACGTCCATCGTCGAAATCATCGATAAGGCAGAACCAGGTTTGCGACCCGTCAGCCCGAAGTTCAAGTTAAACATCGCCCTCGGAATTATTGTCGGCCTAGTCGTGGGCGTTGGCCTGGCCTTCTTCATTGAGTATCTCGACACGAGTGTGAAGACGATCGACGACGTCGAGCGCGCGTTGCAGGCGCCGGTGCTGGGAGTTATTCCTCAAAATGTCGGTTCGCTGATCGAAGAAGGGCCGGACAGCCCGCATGCGGAAGCGTATCGTGTCTTGCGCACCAATGTGCTGTTCTCGCGAAAGCGCGAGGATGCGAATGCGCTGACCGTCGTCAGCGGCGGAGCGGGCGAGGGCAAATCCACGACGATTTTCAACCTCGCGACGGTATTCGCTCAGAACGGACAGCGCGTTCTGCTGGTGGATTCAGACCTCCGCCGGCCCAGCCTGCATAAGTTGATGAACGTGTCCAACTCTCTTGGCCTGACCAACTACTTGCTGCGCCAAAATACATTGGAGGAAGTGATACAGACCTCTCCGATTCCGACGCTGGACTTCCTGCCCAGCGGGAAACTACCCAGCAGTTCTCTGGGAATTCTGAATTCACCGCAGATGAAGGCGTTTATCGCCGAGGCCAAGAAGCGGTACGAATTCGTTTTCTTCGATTCACCGCCCATCATGGGTGTCAGCGACGCTTCCGTCCTGGCCAGCGAAGTGGATCTGGCGCTCCTGGTCATTCAATACCGCAAGTATCCGCAGGCGATGACGCTCCGGGCAAAGCAAATGGTCGAGAAGGTCGGCGGCACGATGTTGGGCGTCGTGCTGAACAACATCAACATTTCGCAGGATTCCTATTACTACTACTACAGCGGGTACTACTACGACTATTACTCCAAGCGGGACCAGGAACCGGCTGCAAAAAATAACGGCGAGAAGAAAAAGTCCGGCGCCGAGCGTGCGCAGCTTGACCTGAAACAGAAGTATTGATTGGTGTCCGCGTTGATTTCCCCGACATGAATTCGTCCAAGTACGTAAAGTTTTTTTCTTTACTGGCTCTGTCTCTCTTTTCCGCGTCCGTCCTTAGTGGCTGCAAGACGGCGGAATACTCTTTTGCGGATCCACAAGCCGAGGCGACGCCTTCCGGCCGCACGCCCGTGTCGATTCCCCCTACGGTTCTATCCAACGCGTTGAATAATGCCGGCTCGAATGCTGTTACGAATCAACTTCCAGGCCCGGATTGGCTATATCCCGGCGTCAGGATCACGATCACGTTCTCAGGTGTACCACCGCCTTCCGACAAGCACGAGGAGCAAATCCGTGAAGATGGGTTCATTAATCCTCCTTTGTTGGGGAAAGCGATCAAGGCGGCCGGCAAGACTATTGGCCAGCTCCAGGACGAACTCCAAAAGGCCTATGTACCGGACTATTTCAGAACGGCGACGGTCACGGTCAAGCGCGAGGAGACCTTCTATTTCGTTGGCGGAGAGGTGAAGAATCCCGGACAAAAACCTTACCTCTCCGAGATGACCGTGCTCAAGGCAATCCAGGCGGCGGGCGATTTCACTGATTTCGCCAGGCGGTCCAGGGTCCAGATCATCCGCGCGAACGGGCAAAAGGAAACGATCAACTGCGACAAAGCTCTCAAGAACCCGAAGCTTGATAAAAGGATTTATCCGAACGACACGATCCACGTTCCAAGGCGGATCTTCTAAATGGTCCGGTTGATGATCCTGTCAGGCAAACAGGCGGGCTCCTGTGTGGTGGCCCGCCGTTTTCCGTTTTGTGTTGGACGCAATCCGGGTGTGGATCTTCGCCTTGAAGAACACGGAGTCTGGGATCGGCATTTCGAGTTGGACTTGGACGTGCCGGACGGCTTTGTGCTGAAGGTGCCGTCTGAAGCGCGCGTAAATGTGAACGGAGAACCTGCGCGCTCGGCGCTGCTCAGGAATGGAGACCTGATCGAAATCGGGGCGCTGAAAGTTCAGTTCTGGCTGTGTGAAACGCGTCAGAAGAAACTTCGGGTGCGAGAGGTTCTGACCTGGGCATCTTTTGTTGCCCTGTCGGCAGGCCAGTTGGCTTTGATCTATTTCGCCTTGCCGTAGATTCGAGGGCGGTGCGGAAAGGATTCGGCCATTATTCCCCGCAAAGAAGCCTTGATTCCTTTCCTAATCAGGTTAAATGAATGGCGTTTCGCCGAAACAAGTCATTTTCGACCGGAACGCTAATTTCAATCAAACTCTAAACGCTTTATGAAAAGTCAACCCAATCGAATTCGGAACAAACTCGTGCCCGTTGCGGTTGCGCTGGGTTTGACGGCGTTTTCGGCGCTCGCGCAGACCCCTAAAAAACTTCTGGTCGTGACGGTCACGAAGGGATTTCGTCACAGTTCCATAGCTACGGCGGAAAAAGTTCTGGGCGCGCTGGCGCAAAAGGACGGTTCCTTCTCAGTTGATTACGTTCGCAACGACCAGGAGATGGCTGAGAAAATGACGGCCGAATCATTGAAGCGGTATGACGGGGTTATTTTCGCGAATACAACGGGTGACCTGCCTTTGCCCGACAAGCGGGCGTTTTTGGATTGGATCAAATCCGGCAAGGCGTTCATCGGCATGCACTCGGCGACCGACACGTTTCGCGGACACGAGCCGCTGGATCCTTACGTGGAAATGATCGGTGGCGAGTTCAAGACCCATGGCGCACAGGTCGAAGTCGAGTGTATCAATCAGGACCCCCAACACGCCGCCTGCCGCCACCTGGGGCCTTCCTTCAAACTGAAAGACGAGATTTACATCCTCAATGGTTTCCAACGCAGCAAGGTCCACGGCTTGCTGACGCTGGACAAACATCCTAACGAGAAGACGCCGGGTGATTACCCGATCGCGTGGTGCAAGGAATACGGGAAGGGCCGCGTCTTTTACACGTCCCTGGGCCATCGGGAAGACGTATGGGACACCGATACGCCACTCAATTTCAAACGCGAAAATCCCCGGGAAGTCAGCGAGGCCTACCAGAAACACGTCCTGAATGGCATCAAATGGGCGCTCGGGCTGGAAAAAGGCGATGCCACGCCGCAGTCGAAGTAGTCAACCCATTACCGTAATGAGAAAGACCCTCCTGCTCCTCGCTGTTCTAAGCGCAATCGGCGTCGTCCAATTTGTCGCCGCTGCCGGCTTGAATGAAGCTGAAGCAAAGGAGGGATTCCGCCCGTTGTTTGACGGCAAAAGCCTCGCAGGCTGGAAGCTGCGACATCCCGAAGGTCGTCCGAGTTGGAGCGTCCAGGACGGCACGCTTATCAACACGGTCAACAAGGGCGAACACGGCACCGACCTCGTCACCGAGAAAAAGTTCTGGAATTTCACGGTCCGCTACGAATACAGGATTCCCAAAGGGTCGAACAGCGGCTTTTACGTTCGTGGCCGGCATGAAATTCAAGTGCTCGACGACTACGAGCGCGGGAAGCCCACACTGAACGGGAATGGCGCGATCTACAACCACACCGCTCCCTCAAAATTTGCGTCGAAACCCGCCGGCGAATGGAACACGGTGGAAGCCACGATCATCGGCAACCGCATTACCGTCATCCTGAACGGCGAGAAAATCCACGACAACGTTGTCTGCGACCGCGCCACGGGAAGCGAGATTGACGACAAGGTAAACGAGCCCGGACCGATCTTCCTGCAAGGTGACCACGGCTCGATCACCTTCCGCAACATGCGGATCAAAGAACTGCCGAAGGAATCGAACCCGTGACAAACCCCGGCACGCGGAGAGCGATTCGACTGAATTTCTTTTGTCTCGGGTGCCCGATGCACGTAACCTGAAGTAACCTATGAGCAAAGCCGAAACCGAATTCAACCGGCGCGATTTTCTGAGGGGCGGATCGTTCGCGACCCTCATGACCATGCTGGGTGGCGTGGAGTTGATCACGCGCACCTCCGCCCGGGCCGCCGACCTGGAAACGCTGGTTCCTTTCCAGGTCAACTGCGCGGTGATTGGTCTGGGAGCCTGGGGGCGCGAAATCATCGCCACGCTCGCGCGGTTGAAGACGGCGCAGTTGACCGCGATTTGCGACACCTATCCAGCTTCAGTCAAGCGGGCGTCCAATTCGGCGCCGAAAGCCAAAGGGGTTGACGACTATCGAAGGATCCTCGACGACAAGGAAGTCAAGGCGGTGATTGTCGCCACGCCCACTCACCTTCACCGGGAGATCGTTGTCGCGGCGCTTCAAGCCGGGAAACACGTTTACTGCGAGGCGCCGTTCGCCAACACGATCGATGACGCCCGGGTCATCGCCAAAGCAGCGCGGGACGCGCGCAAACAGGCGTTTCAGGCCGGTTTGCAGACCCGCTCGGATCCCCAACGCCATTTCCTCCTGGATTTTATCCGGGCCGGTGCCTACGGAAAACCGATCAAGGCGCGCGCCCAGTGGCACAAGAAGCAGAGCTGGCGTTTCACTTCACCCAACCCGGACCGCGAACGTGATTTGAACTGGCGCCTCGACAAGGCGACGTCGATCGGCCTGGCCGGCGAGATCGGCATCCACCAGGTTGACGCAGCAAGCTGGTTCCTCAATTCCCGCCCGGTTTCCGTGACCGGCTTCGGCTCGCTCATCCACTGGAAGGACGGACGCGACGTGGCCGACACCGTGGAAACGGTCTTCGAGTTTCCCGGCGGCGTGAACCTGATTTACGAGTGCACAATCGCCAATTCTTTCGATGCCGATTACGAGATGTTTTACGGGACGGACGCGGCCATCATGGTCCGCGGGCCGAAAGCCTGGATGTTCAAGGAGGTGGACTCGCCGTTGTTGGGCTGGGAGGTTTACGCGCGCAAAGACATCTTCTACAAGGAAAACGGCATCGCGCTGATCGCCAACGCGACGAAGCTCGCAAATCTCACGGAGAAAGCGACGGATGAATCGGCCTACACCAGCACGCCCCTCTATTTCGCCCTTGAGTCGTTTCTGCAGAATGTCAACACGGTGAGCTCGGCGGTGGAGGACTTTTCCGCGACCTTCGACGCGAGTGACAAGGCGGCGTTGAACAAATACCTTGCCGACCTCAAACTCACGCCTGCCGCAGGCTATGCCGAAGGCTACGCCGCGACTGTGATGGCCATCAAAGCCAATGAAGCCGTCGTCAAAGGCGGGAAAATCACGTTGCAAAACGACTGGTTTGAATTGGGATAGCAGCCCGGAAGTCGAACCCGCCATGAAACCACCCGGATTCCATCTTATGAAGATAACGCAATTCTTTGCCGTCGGTGCGCTGACCTTGTTGCTCGCCGCGCCGCTGCGGGCTGCGGAAAACTGGGTGCGCTACGTTGCGCAACCCGGCGGCGGCCAGGTCAAAGTGGAGGGCACTTCGACCCTCCATGACTGGTCCGTGGAAAGCAAATTGATCGGTGGCTACGTCGAATTGGACCCCGCGTTTAATCTGGAGAAACCTCAGCCGGGCAAGGTCAACGCACGGGTCGCCGTGCTCATCCCGGTGCGCCAGTTAAGAAGCGACAATACCGGGATGGACACCATCATGTATGAAACCCTGAAGGAAAAGGACCACCGCCGGATAGAATACCGCCTCACGGAAATGACACTCAAGGAAGCGCCCAAGTCCGCCGACGCGCCCCTCCTTTTCGACGCGAAAGGCGAGTTGGCAGTCGCGGGCGTGACCAACAAGATTCAGATGCCGGTGACCATGACCCGCGTGGCCCCCGACAAACTAAAGTTCGCGGGCACCGTGTCGGTGAAGATGACCAGCTTCGAAATGAAGCCGCCGACCAAGCTCGGCGTGTTCTCCACCGGCGACGAGGTGAAACTCACGTTCGACTGGCTGACCGCGAAAAGGGAAGAAACCGCGAAGTAGGCTCCGTTTCGTCAATCGCCCGGTGTCTCTGGCGAC
>Ga0134121_10002849_pt1 | contig 14705 bp, 12 predicted proteins | sample KB301_FD_96463 | JGI IMG/M metagenome (GOLD analysis project Ga0134121, IMG submission 96463) | Terrestrial soil microbial communities without Nitrogen fertilizer from Kellogg Biological Station, Michigan, USA - KB3-0-1 | ecosystem: Environmental > Terrestrial > Soil > Unclassified ...
CGCCCGCTCAACCTTGTCCTCCACGGCGGCATTCCTTTCGAGAGCCTCGGTGACCCCGGCTCGGCCTTTCATCTGCTGCTTGAGGACATTGTTGACCGACGCCAGCTCCGCGGCGGATTCCCTCACGAGTGCCGTGGCCTGCTCGCTCTTCTCGAGAACGCGGGATATCCTCTTCGTCGCCCTGACGGTCTTGGAGGAATCTTCCGTCATTGGGCCGCGCCACATGCGGCCGTTGCCGCGCGGTCCCGCTGGCGGGAATGATCAGCGGCGATGAACTTAGCTGCCTAGAGAACCAGGCCGCCGTCGTTTTCCCAGAGCTGCTCCGAGGGCAGTTCGGAACTCTCGAAACGGCGCGCTGCTTCCTGCCAGTTGGCGACCTGCCACCAGCCCTTCAGGTATTCGCCGCGGCGGTTCTCATGCTTGAGGTAATAGGCATGTTCCCAGACGTCGTTCAGCAGGATGGGGAAGCACGCCTGTTCCAGGGGATTGGCGTGGCCCGATGTCGTCAGCACTTCGAGCTTGCCCGCGCCGTGCTGGGCCTTCGCCAGCCAGACCCAGCCGGAGCCGAAGGCCTTTTCGCCGGCCTCATCGAACTGGGCCTTGAATTTCGCGAAGCTGCCGAAATCGCGCTTGATCGCGTCGGCCAGCGCGCCCTTGGGCTCGCCGCCGCCATCCGGCGCCATGGCGCGCCAGAACATGCTGTGGTTGACGTGGCCGCCGGCATTGTTGGCTACGGCCGTGCGGATCGCTTCCGGCACCTTGCGCGGATTGAGCAGCAGCCAGATCGCCGAGCGGTCCTGCAGGTCCGGATGCTTTTCGAGGGCCGCGTTGAGTTTTTCGACGTAGGTCGCATGATGCTTGTCGTGGTGCAGCATCATGGTGCGGGCGTCGATATGCGGCTCGAGCGCGTCGTGCGCATAGGGCAGGGCAGGCAAGGCGTGCCTTGCCTGGATTGTTTCCTGTTTACCCATGGATCGATTCGCCGGATGTCGCGGCGTAGTGGCTGGTATCCGCCGGCGCGGGCATGGGTGCCGGCTTCTGTCCGCCGGTATGGCCCGGGACGTACATCGTCTGCAGCGTTGCCGCGCCCGCGGTGGACGCAAATGCAAGGGCCAGAAGGAAAACGTGGACTGGTTTCATGGCAACCTCCTCGAGGATGGTCAACTGCGGGCCAGGTGCAGGGAATTCTCGTATCCGTGCCAGGCGGTCGCTATCGGACCTGGGCTGATTTTGCGTAGGACTATTCCTACACCGCCATGAAGCACCAGGGCCGGCGGAATAACAGTGCGGTAGCGCACCGAAAAGGAGCTCTATTTGGCGTAAACCTGTTACATGAAAAACACCTTCATTGCCGGAATCGTCATGGTCGTCCTGGGCGCGGCCCTTCTGGGCTACGGGTATTTCAACTACACGACGACGGAACAGGTCCTGAAGATCGGACCGATCGTGGCGACCGCCGAAAAGGAGCACACCGTTTCCTTCCCCCCGATTCTTGGATGGTTGCTTGTCGGTGGCGGGATCTGCGTCCTGATATTCGGCGCAGGTTCAAGGAAGAACTGAGGTGAACGTCCATCTGGGGCTTACGCCCCTGGTTTCCCTGCTGGCCGGGATCCTCATCCTGATCATGCCCCGGCTGCTGAATTTCATCGTTGCCGTCTACCTGATCGTCATCGGCATCATCGGGCTGGTTGGCGCGAGCAACTACCGCTTCTGATCCGTTTTCAGCCGTCCACCGGCGCCAGCTGTTCGACCGCCTTCCGGATCAGCGTTACTTCAACTTCGTGTTCCAGGCGGTCGTCCAGCAGCGGGATTGCCGGTTCCGATTGCGTGACGCCATCCACGCGCACCCTGGTCCCCGTAACCGTGCCTGAGGTCTGGCGCACGTTGATGCGATAGAGGGTCTCCCGGAAGCGATACTGGACCTGGAATCCCTGCCAGTCGGCAGGCAGGCAGGGCGCGAATTGCAGGCGGGACGACTGCGCGCCGCCAATCAGCCGCAGCCCCAGCAGGGACTCGAGGATCAGGCGGTACATCCAGCCCGCCGAGCCGGTGTACCAGGTCCATCCGCCACGGCCCGTATGCGGCGCGACGCCGTAGACATCGGCGGCGATCACGTAGGGTTCCACTTTGTAGACCTCGGTCCTGCCTTCCGATGCGCCGTGGTGCAGCGGATTGATCATGCCCAGCAGTTCCCACGCGCGAGCCGCATCGCCCAGCGCAGCGAACGCCATCGCCGCCCAGATCGCCGCGTGCGTGTACTGCCCGCCGTTCTCCCGCACGCCGGGCACGTAGCCGCGGATATAGCCCGGGTCGAGTTCCGTCTTGTCGAAGGGCGGATCGAGCAACTGGACCAGCGCATGGTCGCGGCGCACCAGGCGGCGGTCCAGCGATTCCATCGCGCGCCGCGTGCGCGCGGGCGCGCCCACTCCCGAGAGCACCGCCCAGCTTTGCGAAATGGAATCGATCTGGCACTCGGCATTGGCCGAGGAGCCGAGCGCCGTGCCGTCGTCGAAATAGGCGCGGCGATACCACGCGCCATCCCAGGCATGCTGCTCGAGGTTGCCGCGCAGCCGCACCGCCTCCGATTCGCAGCGTTCGGCGAAGCCGGCATCGTTCTCGCGGCGCGCCAGCGCCGCGAATTGCGTCAGCACCTGGTGCAGGAAGAATCCCAGCCATACGCTTTCGCCCTTGCCCTGCGCGCCGACCAGGTTCATGCCGTCGTTCCAGTCGCCGGAACCCATCAGCGGCAGGCCATGCACCCCAAAGCGCAGGGCCTTGATGATCGCGCGCACGCAGTGCTGGTACAGGGTGGCCGTCTCCAGCGAGCGCAACGGCAGGTCGTAATAGGAATCCTCCTCCGCGCTCACCGCGCGGCCGTCGAGGAACTGCGCCTGCTCCTGGAGCACGGCATTGTCGCCGGTGCAAAAGACGTAGCGGCAGACCGCCAGCGGCAGCCACAGGTAGTCGTCCGAACAATGGGTGCGCACGCCGCGGCCCGAGGGCGGATGCCACCAGTGCTGCACGTCGCCCTCGAGGAACTGGCGCGAAGCGCACAGCAGCAGGTGCTTGCGCACCGACTGCGGGTCGGCGTGGACCAGCGCCATGACATCCTGCAGCTGGTCGCGGAAGCCGAAGGCGCCGCCCGACTGGTAGTGGCCGCTGCGCCCCCACAGGCGGCAGGCCATCGTCTGGTATACGAGCCAGCCATTGCACAGGACGTTCAGCGCCGCATCGGGCGTCTGGACCTGGACTGCGCCAAGCGTGGTCTTCCAGTGCTGCTGCACGGCCTCCAGCGCGGCGCGCGCGGTGCCGGATTTGCGCAGGCGCTGCACGATGCGGCTCGCATCCTCCGTGCCGCGCCCCACGCCCATGCGGAAGATGATTTCGCGCGACGATCCGTCGGCAAGGTCGAAGGGCACCTGGATCGCCGCGCAGGGGTCCATGGCCGCGCCCACCTTGCCCGACAGCCGCGCGCGCGACAGGGCGGCCGGATTGCGCAGCGTGCCGTTGCGGCCGATGAATTCGGTGCGGTCGCCGCTGATGGTGCGGGTGACGTCGTCGACGTCGAAAAAGGCGACCTGCTCGGAGAATTCCGGGTTGTAGGCGTTGCGCGCGAGCATCGCGCCGCTGTTGGAGTCGATTTCCGTCACCACGTGCATGCTTGATTTCGGGCGCAGGTCTCCCAGCACCCATTCAACGTAGCCGGTCGCCGAGAGCCGGCGCGGCCTGCCCGAGACATTGCGCACCTTGAGGACCGCAAACTTGACAGGCATGTCGAGCGCCACATAGACCGTGAGCTCGGACTCGATGCCGTTCTCGGCATGCTCGAAGATGCTGTAGCCGAATCCATGCCGCGTGACGTAGGGGGTGGTTCCGCAGGAAGGTTGCGCGGAGGGCGACCAGAAGTTGCCGGTTTCCTCGTCGCGCATATAGAAGGCCTCGCCGCTGCCATTCGCGACCGAATCGTTGTGCCACGGCGTGAGGCGGAACTCGTGCGCGTTCTCGTGCCAGGTGTAGGCCGCGCCGCTTTCGGAGATCACGCAACCGAACTTCGGATTGGACAGCACGTTCACCCAGGGCGCGGGGGTCGACTGCTGCCGCGTGGTCGTAATCACGTATTCGCGCCCGTCGGGCGAAAAGCCGCCGTGCGCATTGGCGAGCAATAGCTCGCGAGGCGCCGGCGCGGCGCGCGGCGGTTCGGGCGCGCGCTGGCGCGTCGCGGCGAAGCGCGGGATGGCGGCCTCGGTCTGCGGCCGCCGCTTTACCTGCTCGGCGAGCGTGCCCTGGCCGTCGGTGAACACGGCGCGCGCCACCGCCTGCAGCAGGATCCGGTCCTCGTTCGAAATCTGGTCCGCGGAGCGCACGAAAATGCCGCCGGGCCGGTCGATCACGTTCGCTTCCACGCCCGCCGCGATCAGGCCCATGATCTGGTCGTGCAGCTGCTGACGGTAGCCGCCGCGCTCTTCGTTCCAGATCACCAGGTCCACCGCCAGCCCCCGGAGGCGCCAGTAGGCGTGCGCCTGGACCAGCTGGCGCACCAGTTCGATGTTGTCGGGATCCTTCAGCTGCACCAGCACGATCGGCAGGTCGCCCGAAATCGCGTAGCCCCACAGGCCGGACTGCCCGCGCCGGTTCTTGGCGATGACGCTTGCCTCGGCGCGCAGCGTCGAATTCGCATAGATGATGGAACTTGCCAGGCGCCCGTAGAGCTGCGCATCGGTTTCGGTGACGTTGATCTGGCGCAGCGCCACCTGGCTGTGCGTCCATGCCATTTCGAAGGCGCGATCCGCAAGGCGCCGGTCCTGGTATTTCTCCACTAGCTGCAGGCAGGCGGCGCGGCTTTCGCCGATGCCGGTGACCAGGTCGAGCGTCGCCGTCTGCAGCGGATCGAGCGTGATGCGATGGCGGATGGCGACGATGGGATCCAGCACCGAGCCCTGGCTGCCTGAGAGCGCGCCGGGCTCGCGCATCGCCTGCGGATCGTTCACGCTGCGGCCGCGTCCGATGAAGCGCGCCCGGTCGGTTTCGTAGGAGACTTCCTCGGTGTCCACCCCGTGCAGGGCCATCAGGTGCAGCATCCACGGTGCCTGCTCGCCCTTCGAGCGCGGCCGGCGCGTGCAGAGGATGGCCTGCCGCGCGGGCACGATCTCGGTCTGCACGAACAGGTTGCTGAACGCCGGATGCAGCGCGTCCGCGGAAGCGTTGGCGAGCACCACCTCGGCATAGCTCGTCACGTCGATCGTCCGGCGCGTGCGGGAGCGGTTGGTGATGCGCACGCGGCGCAGCTCGATATCGTCCTCGGGGGAGACCGCGATATCGGTCTGCGTGTCGAAGTCCGGATCGTGGCGGCGGAATTCGACCCGCTGCTCCGTGAAGACCGCCTCGTAGGTCTCGGTACGCCTGAGCGAGGGCTGGAAGGCCGAGGACCAGACATTGCCGTTGGCGGCATCGCGCAGGAAGCAGAACGTGCCCCACTGGTCGCTGGTGCTGTCTTCGCGCCAGCGCGTCACCGCGAGGTCTTTCCAGCGGCTGTAGCCGCTTCCGGAGTTTGTGACCATCACGTTGTAGCGCCCGTTGGAAAGCAGCTGCACGCCCGGGATCCTGGTGTTCGGCGTGTCGAAGAGCCGCATCGGCATCTCGGGCGCTTCGGGCGTGGCGCGGGAATCCACGCGCGACGGATCGTTCGCGTACAGCACGCCCGCTTTCGGGATCCTCTCCTGGAGCAGCAGCAGCGTCGCCTGGAACAGCGGGTCCGAGACGAATCGCCGCTGCATCGGCCGGTCGAGCAGCAGGTGGCCGAGCGCGAGGAGGCTCATGGCCTGGTGGTGCGCCATGAACGAGCGCACCACGACGCTGGTTTCCGAGCGCCTCAGTCGCGCCGGGGTGTAGTCGATCGCCTCGTAGAAACCGAAGTCGCCGAGATTACCCTCGTCCGCGAGCCGCTCCAGGTTCTCGCAGGCCGCCTCGGGCTCGACCATGAGCGCGAGCGCCGTGGCGTACGGCGCGATCACGAGGTCCTCGCTCAGGCCGCGCATGAAGCCCAGGCCCGGCACGCCGAAGGCGCGGTACTGGTAGTTGAGCGCCGCGTCCACGGTGTTGTAGCCGGACTCCGACATGCCCCAGGGCACGCCGCGCTGCGCGCCGTATTCGATCTGCCGCCCGACCGCGGCGCGGCAACTCTCATCTAGCAGCGTGCCGGCATAGGTCGGCATCACGGCGAGCGGCATCAGGTACTCGAACATCGAGCCGCTCCAGGAAAGCAGCGTCGGCCCGCTGCCCGCGTTGATGAGCTGGCGCCCGAGCGCGAACCAGCTTTGCTGCGGCAGCTGGCCTTGCGCGATGGCGACGAATACCGCGAAGCGGGCTTCCGACGCCAGCAGGTCGTAGAAGCTCGCATCCCGCCTGCGCTCGCCGACGTTGTAGCCGATGGCGAGCAGGTGGCGCACGTCGTCGTACAGGAAGCCGTACTCGACCTGCGCGAGTTCGCCGGCTTGCCGGGCGAGCTGCGCGATCTCTTCGAGGCGCTCCGTGGCATGGGCGCCGCCTTGCGCCGCGAGTTCGCGCAGCGTCGGGACGGAGTCTGTCGCCGGCAGCGCGGGCGGCGCGAGGAAGTCCAGCTCGCTGAGGATTTCCCTGCATTGCCGCTCGAGGGCGCGCGTCCATGTGTCGGCCGCGGGAGCCGCAACCGCGTCCACGCCGCCGGCGAGTTCCGCGGCCTGCGCCGCCAGCCGTTGCAACGCGCCGCGCGCGGCGGCCAGCGTCGAGGGCCGTTGCGCCAGGGATGCCTCCAGATCCTGCTGGAAGCGACGAGCCCGCGACTGGAGATCGGGCGCCGCGGCGATGAGGGACCTGAAGGTGTCTTCCAGGCCTTCGAGCCAGCGCGCGCCCAGGATCGGCGCGTCGGCCAGGGCCGCGAGGCCGGGCCGCAGCGTGAGCAGGTGGCCCGAAAGGTTTCCGCTGTCCACCGTGGAGACATAGACCGGCAGCAGCGGCCGCAGCGTTTGCGTGTCGTACCAGTTGTAGAAATGGCCGCGGTGGCGCTCCAGTTGCTGCATCGTCGCGAATGCGTTGCGCGTGCGCTCGATGAGACGGCCCGCCTGGATGTAGCCGAAGTCGTACGCCGACAGGTTGGCGAGCAGCGAAAGTCCCATGTTTGTAGGCGACGTGCGGTGCGCGACCGCCGTAGCGGGGCCCTCCTGGAAATTGTCCGGCGGCAGCCAATGGTCTTCCGGCCCGACGAAGGTTTCGAAGAAGGCCCAGGTCTTGCGCGAGACGAGCCGCAGGAATGCGGTCTGGTCCAGCGAAAGCTTCGCCTCCTTGCGCACCAGCGGCCGGTTGAGCCACCAGGCCAGCAGCGGCGACGCGAACCAGAGCAGCAGGATGGGCGCGGCCGCCGGAAGCGCGCCCGGCCGCTCGTAAAAGAGATAGGACGCCATGCCAAGGGACAGGAAGGGCCCCAGCCACATGGAACCAAGAGCCGCGCTCAGGCGCGGATCGCCATTGGAACTCGGATGGTTGGAGGGCGTCCACTGCAGCAGGCGCCGGCGCGTGATCAGCATCCGCACTGCGGTGCGGCCGATCGCATCGAGACTGACACAGGCCTCGAACGGCAGGCAGGCCAGCGTGAACACGGCCTGCGCGAGGCGCCGGGCAGTCGCGCGCAGGACATCGGCAAGGTGTTGCCGCAATACGACCTCGGACGGCTTGCGGATCGTTTCCACGACCGAGGCGGCCAGCGCCGGGACCAGCACGATGACAAGCACGGCCATCGTCCAGAACCCTGCGGGCTCGAGCACGGTCCAGCCGAGCAGCAGCAGCAACGTGAGCGCTGCTGACACCAGGCTGCGGCGCAGGTTGTCGAAGATTTTCCACTGGGAGAGCGCCGAGAGCGGGTTGTGTTCCGTGCTGCCATCGCCCTTCGCGACGCGGGTTCCCAGCCATCCAGCGATCTGCCAGTCGCCGCGCATCCAGCGGTGCCTGCGGTTGACGTCGGTGCCGTAGCAGCTGGGATACTCTTCATAGAGCTGGATGTCGCTCGCCAGGCCCGAGCTCGCGTAGCAGCCCTCGACGAGGTCATGGCTCAGGATGCAGTTGTCCGGGAAGCGGCCATTGAGCGCCTGCTCGAACGCATCCACGTCATAGATGCCCTTGCCGATGAACGACCCTTCGCCGAACAGGTCCTGGTAGACGTCGGACACCATCCGCGTATAGGGATCGATGCCGGCTTCATCGCTATGGAGCTGCGCGTAGCGCGAGCGGTTGGCGTCGCTCAGGCTCGCCGCCACCCGCGGCTGCAGGATGCCGTAGCCTTCCGTTACGCGCCCGGTGGCGGCATCGTAGCGCGCGCGGTTCAGCGGATGCGCCATCGTGCCGACCAGCAGCCGCGCCGCGTCCCGCGGCAGCTGCGTATCGGTGTCCAGCGTGATTACATAGCGCACGTCTGAAAGCACGGCAGTCCGCCCGACGATGCGGGAGAAGGCGTCCATGCCGCCGCCGCGCAGCAGGGCATTGAGGTCGCCCAGCTTGCCGCGCTTGCGCTCCCGGCCCATCCAGGCGCGCTCGCGAGGGTTCCAGCGGCGCGGCCGGTGAAACAGGAAAAAAATGTCGGCGGCCGTGGCGTCCGTCCCGCGGTATTTCTCGTTGAGCTCCGCGATGCGCCGCGCGGCCAGTTCCACGAGCGAACCGTCCTGCGGCAGCTTCTCTTCCTTCGCGTCCGGAAAATCGGTCAGCAGGGCGAAATGGAGCTGCTCGTCCCGGTTGGCGAGGAAGCGGACTTCAAGCGCCTCGGCGAGGTCCTCGACGCCCTGCGGCGTGGCGATGAGCGTGGGGATCACCACGAGCGTGCGCGACCCGGGGGCCATGCCTTTGGAGAAATCCATGCGAGGCAGCGGCAACGGCGTGGCGAACAGCGTCACGAGCCAGTTCACCAGCGCCACCGCAAGCTGGCTGGTGCCGACCAGCGCGAGCGCGCCGCAGAGCACGAGGAGCCATTCGCGCGCTCCGCCGTCGTGGGCCTGAGCGAGTAGAACCGCGCTGAATGCCGCCGTCATGAAACCGATCGGCCCCAGGTAGACAAAGCGGCTGCGCACGCGCCGCGAGGCGAGGGACGCCGGGATCCGCAGCCGCGTCGCCGAGGTCCGCGCGCGGATGCTCGCCTCGAGCTGCAGCAGGCCGCCGTCAAGGAGGTAGAAACCGACGTGCGCGGCGCGCTCGTCGGGTTCCCTGCGCGCCGCCGCCTCGCGCGCCAGCTGCAGGCAGCGCAGCGCCACCTGTTCCTCGGCGAGCCCGCTGCTGCCCGCGATTTTTTCCAGCACGTGGCGGTAGTGGTCGCGCGTGGCGAAATCCATCCGGCCGTACACGCCGGCAGGATCCTCGCGCAGCGTGCGCTCGACGATGCTCTGCGCCTCGACGAACGTGTGCCAGTCCATGGCGGCGAGCAGGCGCAGGCTGCCGATGCTGTTGCTGATGGAAACCTGGTCGGCGGCCTGCTGCTGGTTTTCCGACTGCACCATCTGGGCGATGGACAGGCCGAGCTCGGACAGGCGCTGCTCGATCCAGTTCAGGGGCATCGCCAGCGCGGCGCTCTGTCCCTGCAGCCGCCGGGCCAGCTCGGCGACGAAGGAACTGCTCATGGGCGGGTTGGAGCGCGCCATGTCGGCGACCGCGAGGATCAGGTTCTTCGGGTCGTTCTGCACCGTCTCCATCATCTGGCTGGCCCAGAAATCGGCCAGGTCGCGGCCCATGCGGTGGGAAATGATGCGGGTCGCGACGCGGCGCAGGTTCTCGATCAGCGCGAGGCGCAGCATGATCGGGACGGCCCACAGTTCGCCAAGGGTCAGGGAGCTGGCCGTCTGGTAGGCGGCGATGAAGCGGCCGAAGCTCTTCGGATCCACCTGGCCGTCGCCGTGCGCGATGGTCTCGAGCGCAATGTCGTAGACCCGCGGCAACCCGGCCGACGGCCCGGCGGCCAGCCGCGGCAGCTCGCGGCTGTAATCCTTCGGCAGGTGCCGCCGCGCGGTGCGGATCTGGTCTTCGATGAGGTGGAAGTTGTCGAGCAGCCATTCGCCCGCCGGGGTGCCGGGCTGCTCGTCCCTGATCGATGCGGTGAGCAGTTCGCAGGCCTTGAGCAGCACGTCTTCGTTGGCGACGAGGCGCCTGAGGAGCAGGTCCCGCGGGCGTTTTGCGCCCAGCGCATGCGAGGCCGCCAGGGCCTTGCCGTGCTGCTCCATCTGATCGGCGCTGAACAGCTCCGATCGCAGGGGTGGTTCTTCTAGTGCCGGGTCATTCTTCCAGCCGCTGTTCCGGAATAGCGCCAAGGCGTGGAACAGGCTCTGGGTAGCGAAATTTCCGATATTTTTCAATCGTCCAGCCTCATTGTTGATTGGTACTGACTGTCCGATGCCCGTGGGATTGTCGCCGGGGGAGCGCGCGGTACTCTGTGCGGTGACGCACAAAAAGATGCCCGGCAACGATTTTGTCGTTGCCGGGCTTGACTACATCAGGTGCTCACCAGGGGAGTGATGGCTCGTCGGGGGGCGAAGAGCCTGAACACCTGATGTGATCATTCAATGCACGAATCTGCTGGTCTGTGCGCTATCGCACATAGGCGGCGTTGTAACCAAGTTCCGATTTCGTAACTAAGAGGCGTGACGAACATACCCTTAGGAGGAATGGGGCTACAAAGAGATCCCTACAAACAGAAATTTAGGAGAACCTCATGATCAGAAAAATTATGCTCGCCGCAATCCTGGCGGGCTCCCTCAGCAGCATCGCGACGACAGCGTCCGCGGTGGTGTATGTGCGCATCGCGCCGCCTGAGCCGCGCGCTGAAGCCACGCCCCAGCCGCGCCGCGGCTACACCTGGGCCGCGGGTCACTGGGAATGGCAGAACCGCCGGCATGTGTGGGTGCAGGGCAACTGGGTCCGCGAACGTCGCGGCTATCGGTATGAGCAGCCGAGCTGGCAGGAACGCGATGGACGCTGGTTCATGACGCGCGGCACGTGGCGCCGTGGCGATGCCGATGGCGATGGCGTACCGAACAACCGGGACCGCGCGCCGAACAACCCGAACCGCCAGTAGGTCAGTTACCGAGCTTTGCCTCGAGGAATCCCCGGCCGAACGGCCGGGGATTGCTTCCGGGCCGCGTCACCAGTTCTTCCCACATACCTTTTGTCTCGCTGCGGAATACGACGCCGGCATCGGCTTCGGTGACGATCCACAGGCCGCGTTCGATTTCCTCTTCGAGCTCGCCGGCCACCCAGCCCACGAAGCCGACGAAATAGCGCGCCTCGTTTGGCGTCTGCTCCATGATCCGGTCGATGATTTCGGCTTTGCCCGTGACGTACAGGTCACTCGCGAGCTGCAGCGACTGGCCGCCCGGATTGCGGCGCACCACCACGAACAGGGAATCGAACATCTCCGGACCGCCGAGGTAGACGGGTCGCGTCACCTTTTTCGCGGCCGGATGGTCGGGAAACAATGCCGACAGCTTGACGTCGGTGGAACGGTTGAGGATGAAACCGATGTGCTTGCCATCCACGGGCACGGCGACCACCGTCGTGTGCTCGTACGGCCCCTGCAGGGAAGGGGAGGCCACCAGCAGGAGCGGTTTTGCGGACTCCCCGGCGCGTGCCGCGAAACTGCAGGCCGCGATGCACGCGGCAAGCAGGAATGAAAACAGTGCTCCGGCTCGCGGGTTCAACGTAAAGCCCCTCAGTGCACCATCCTGGCGAAAGTGCGATCGCGCAGCAGCGCGCCCGTTTCGGGGCATTCGTCGAGCAGTTCGGCCAGCGTCGCCACGATATCGAGGCAGATCTCGGCCGGCGCGTAAACGTCGCGCATCGGAAACACGCTGACTTCAGTGACGAACAGCTCGCTGCCGTGCTGCAGGGTGCTGCGGTTGCGCGGGAGATCCCCCCCGTCGCGCACTGAAAAGCCGCACAGCGTCGGGCAGCGGCGGAAGAGGGCATCGACGGTGGCTTCCAGATCCGCCTCGAACATCCGGTAGCGTCGTTCCTGGACACGATGTTCCTGCGTCTTCATGCTTGACAGTGTCCTCGGATTGCGCGCAAGCGTCTGTATGCAGCAGCACTTAGCGGAAATACAGAGTGCGCCAGCGCACAAAAAAAGGCCCGCAATTTCACGGGCCTTTTTTTCACTACGCTGATGAAATTCAGCGGCGGCGACCCGCGTCCTTGTCTTCGCCGACTTCGTGGCCGATGATGCCGCCGGCGACTGCGCCGCCGACGATGCCGATCGGATTGCCGCCCGAGACGACCGCTCCGGCAACAGCACCGGTGCCGGCGCCGACCAGCGTGTCTTTCTCGGTATGGGACATGCCGGCGCAGGCGCTAAGGCCTGTCGCGATGATGATGATGCCGATGGTTCTTGTGACTGTTTTCATGAGCGATCCTTTACGGTTTTGTGTCATGGCGTGCTAGAGCGTGCCACGCATGATGGCTCCTGGCGCACGCGGGGTCTGTGCGCCAAAGCACCCTGGGTCATGTGGGGTTGCGCACAGACTGCGGGCGGCGCGTGGCAGATAGTGCCGCCATGAACAAACCCCTCGGAATCGTAGCGTTCACGCTGCTCGCGGCACTGCCTGGCTTGCAGGCGGTCCATGCGCAGTCCCTGGCGGCCACCGCCGTGGTCTCTTCGGAGGCCGCCCGGCAGCATGCCGTAGGACTGGCGCTCGAAAAGCGCGGCGACGAACAGGGCGCCTTCACGGCTTACCTCGCTGCCGCCGAGCAGGGCCATCCCCCGGCCCAGCGCCGGCTTGGCGAAATCTACGACAGCGGCAATTCCGCGGTGAAGCGCAACTACGAGGAATCCATCCGCTGGTACCAGAAGGCGCGCGAAGGCGGCGAGGATATTCCCCCGCCGAAGTCGCCGATGCCGTCGACCAATTCGCGCATCGAAAGACCGTAGGTTCAGTCCTTCATTCCCTCCAGCAGGGTCGAAAGATCGTCGGCGTGTTCCTCTTCGCTGGCGAGTATTTCCTTCAGCATGCGCTGCGTGGTCGGGTCCTGCTCGCCCAGGTAGGCGATCATCTCGCGGTAGCTCTCGATCGCGATGCGCTCGGCGATGAGGTTCTCCTTGATCATGCCCTTGAGCGAGTCGCCCTCCACGTATTCCGCGTGGCTGCGGTCCGCCAGGCCCGCGGGCGAGAAGTTCGGCTCGCCGCGCAGCTCGATGATGCGCTTCGCGATGAGGTCGGCATGCGCCATTTCCTCGGTGGCGTGCTCGAGGAATTCGGCGGCGACCGACGCGGCATGGATGCCGGCGGCCATGAAGTAGTGGCGCTTGTAGCGCAGCACGCAGACCAGCTCGGTGGCAAGCGCCTCGTTCAGCATCTTGAGCACCTGTTCGCGGTCGGCGGCATAGCCCGCGGTGACGGCGCCCTTTTCGATATGCTGCCGCGCGCGGGCGCGCAAGGTCTTGATGTCGGTGAGGGGCGGCCGGTTGGCCGGGACGGATTTCAGCGCAGCGGGTTTCATTTGCTTCTCCTTGGGTCGGACATTGAATTTATCTGCCGATCAGAGCGAGGAATTCCTCTCGCGTCGGCACGGAATCGCGGAATACGCCCAGCACGGACGAGGTGACCATCGTCGAGTTCTGCTTCTCGACGCCGCGCATCATCATGCACAGGTGGCGCGCCTCGATCATGACGCCGACGCCCTTGGCGTCGATCGACTCCATGACCACGGTCGAGATCTGCTCGGTGAGGCGCTCCTGCAGCTGCAGCCGCCGCGCGTACATGTCCACCAGGCGGGCCAGCTTGCTCACGCCGAACACGCGCCCGCTCGGGATGTAGCCGATGTGGCAGCGCCCGAAGAAGGGCAGCATGTGGTGCTCGCACATCGAGTAGACCTCGATGTCCTTGACGATGACCATGCTGCTGGTTTCCTGCGTGAACAGCGCCGCATTGATCACCTGGGCGGTATCAGTGCGGTACCCGGAGGTAAGGAAGGCCAGGGCCTTCGCAACGCGCTCAGGCGTCTTGAGCAGGCCTTCGCGATCGGGGTCCTCGCCGATCTCGACCAGCAACTCGCGCGTAAGACGCGCGATCCGGACAGGGTCCGGATGCGCGCGCTTGGGCATCGCGGAGCTTTTCGTCCGCGAGCCGTTGGCCGGCTAGACGCGCGGCTCGCCCTGGTCGTTGACCAGGATCGTGGCGCCTGGCTGGTTGGTCAGCTGGACGCGATGCTCCAGGCCGCGGAACCGGTAGGTCACGTCCCAGTAGGACGGCGCAGCCGCCGGCACGGTTTCGCAGCGCTGGACATCCTGGATCGTGCCACTGCGTCCGCCGATATTGGCGCCGATCGCGCCGCCGGCAACGGCACCGCCCACGGTTGCGACATCGCGGCCGCCCCCGTGGCCAATTTCGTGGCCGAGAATGCCGCCGATCAAGGCGCCAGCGACGGCACCGGGAAGGCTGGCCCCACTGCGGACGCGATCACGTTCGACCCAGCAGCGCTGCTCGCCGGCGGCAACCACTGCGCGAACCGAGGTGACGGGCGCTTCAAAGAGCGCCTCGCTGTCGCGCCGGCCATAGTCGTATGCGGCACGGGGCGGGGGCGCATAACGGCTCTCATCGACGCTGCGGCCCACCATGCGCACCGACGAGACGCGGTTGTTCAGTCCCATCGAAGCGAGCGACGGATACTGGCCCGGGCGCACATAGGCGCAGCGGCCGCCGAAGCGC
>Ga0134121_10002850_pt1 | contig 14705 bp, 12 predicted proteins | sample KB301_FD_96463 | JGI IMG/M metagenome (GOLD analysis project Ga0134121, IMG submission 96463) | Terrestrial soil microbial communities without Nitrogen fertilizer from Kellogg Biological Station, Michigan, USA - KB3-0-1 | ecosystem: Environmental > Terrestrial > Soil > Unclassified ...
GAGACGTCCACGACCAGGAAAACGGTGAGGTCCCGCTCCTCGACGTACTTCTTGATGAACGGCGTGCCCATGCGCGCGGTGACGTTCCAGTCGATCGTCCGCACGTCGTCGCCCGGCTGATAGGGGCGCACCTCGGCGAACTCCATGCCGAGCCCCTTGAACACCGAGTGATAGTCGCCGGCCACACCCTGATCCACCATGCGGTTGGTGGCGATCTCGATGCGCCGCACCTTGCGCATGAGATCCGCGGGAAGGGCGGCGCTCCGCGGCCGGGTCACGGCGACGGTGGCGGCTTGGGCAGCAGCCTTCCCTTCAGATTGGCTCCGGCGCGAGAAGAGACCGAACATCGGACACCTCGCGGAATCAGGGAACCGGAATGCGGTCGAGCAGGCGGCCGATCAGCGCGTCGGTCGAGATCTCCTCGGCCTCCGCTTCGTAGGTTGGCACGATGCGGTGGCGCAGCACGTCGGGCGCCAGCTCTTTGACGTCCTCGGGGATGACGTAACCGCGGCCGCGCACCAGGGCCAGGGCCTTGGCGGCGCGGGCGAGATAGATTGTGGCCCGCGGCGAGGCGCCGTAGGAGATCAGATCGGCGAGATCGGGCAGGCCCGCCGCACGCGGATCGCGAGTGGCGAGCACGAGGTCGAGAATGTAGTTGCGAATCTTGGCGTCGAGATAGACGGCGTCCACCACCTCGCGCAGGGCGAGGAGGCGGTCCCGCTCCAGCACCGGCGAGGCCTTGAGATCGCCGGCCACCAGCATGCGGTCGAGGATCTCGCTCTCTTCCGAGCGCGACGGGTAGTTGACCTTCAGCTTCATCATGAAGCGGTCGACCTGCGCCTCGGCCAGCGGGTAGGTCCCCTCCTGCTCGATGGGGTTCTGCGTGGCCAGCACCATGAACGGCTCGGGTAGGTGATAGCTCCGGTCGCCGAGGGTGACCTGCCGCTCCTCCATGGATTCGAGCAGGGCCGACTGCACCTTGGCGGGCGAGCGGTTGATCTCGTCGGCGAGCAGGAGATGGGTGAACACCGGTCCGCGGCGGGCGAGGAACTCGCCGCTGCGCTGATCGTAGATCAGCGTGCCGACGAGGTCAGCCGGCAGCAGGTCCGGGGTGAACTGAATGCGTTGGAAATCGATCGCCAGCGTCTGGGCGAGCGTCTTGACCGCCAGGGTCTTGGCGAGGCCCGGCACGCCTTCGATGAGGACATGGCCGCGGGCGAGGAGGCCCACCAGCAAGCGGTCGAGCAGGTAGTCCTGCCCGACGATCACCCGGCGCAGCTCGGACTCGATGCGCTTGAGGGTCAGGGTTTCGCGTTCTACGTCTCGGTTCAGTGTGGCGACATCGAGTTCCATGGTCACTCCTGGCTGGAAGCCTGGGCTGCAAGCGGGGTGCCATGGGCCACCCCCGAGGAATACCCCTAAGAATACAAGAGACTTGCGACGTTTGAGCCGCCGGGAATCGTCTCTCTCCGGCGTCTCATCGAGCCAAATTGGCACGTACTCGGGAGCCTCTGATACGGTTCGGAGGTGCGCAAGCCCCCACTGCGGAAATCCCTCGGCCAGCACCACCTCACGAGTGGTGCCCTGACGCGGCCCCTGGTCGAGTTCCTAGGCCCCTTTTCCGAGGATCTTGACAGAGTCCTGGAGATCGGCCCCGGAGGGGGAGTCCTGACCGCCGAGCTGCTCGCCGCTGGAGCCCGCGTCATCGGCTGGGAGCTTGACGCCGGCTGGGCCGTCCATCTACGGCAAGCCCTGCCGGACCCGCGCCTCGCTCTCGTGGTGGGTGACGCCCTCCAGATCGCCTGGGACCATCTCCGTCCACCGACGCTGGTGGCCGGCAACCTCCCCTACAACGTCGCGACTGCCATCCTCGAAGACCTCCTGCCACACCACAAGAGAGTCCCGAAAGCCGCCTTTCTCGTTCAGAAAGAAGTGGCGGACCGCATCGTAGCCACCCCCGGCACCGACGCCTACGGCTCCTTCAGCGTCCTGGTCGCCGCCTGGGCCACGCCGCGCCTCCTGGGGAAAGTGAAGCCCGGAAGCTTCCGTCCGCCCCCCAAAGTAGACAGTGCCTTCGTCGGCCTGGAGCTGCACCCGCCGCCCATGCCCGACGCCGAGATGCCCGCCTTCGTCGCCTTCGTGAGGCAGGCCTTCGCGCAGAGGCGCAAGACCCTGCGGAATTCGTTGGGAGCCGCCTGGGGGAAGGAGCGAGCCGCCGCCGTGCTGGCCGTGGCGGGCATCCCGGAGAGGGCGCGGGCGGAGGAGTTGGGGTTGGGGGAGTTTTTGGAGGTTTTTGGGAGGTGCGAGAGGAAGTGAAGGGCTCTCCGTGTAAACTCTGAGAGGCGGAGGCAATCCATGACCAGAACAACCATCTCCCAGACCGATCTGGCCAAGCGAACCCAGGAGCTCGTCGATCGTGTGAACCACGGTGAGGTGGCGGTCATCGAAACCTCCGGTCAGGAGCAGGCGGTTCTGTTGGACCCCCTCGATTTTCGGCTTCTTCAGGCTCTCGCTCAGTGCGCGATCGAAGAGAAGGATCTGGGACACGAGGCGAGCCATCCTGATGCAAGGAGCCTGCGAGCCTACCTGGCCGGCGAGATCAGCTTGGGTAAGGCTGCCGAGCTTCTGGGCCTTTCCCGCTTTGAGCTGCAGGATCGTTTCCTACGCCTCGGCGTTCCTTTGCACCTCGGGCCCGCGACTCTGGAAGACGCCTGGGCCGAGATTGAGGCTGCGCGGTCCATTCCGTAAACTAAGCAGGCCCGCGGGACGCCAGCGCTCCCAAGGAGGCACAGATCACACCGTTGGCAGAGTCTTGCCTTTGGCCCGGGCGATGTCGCCCAAGGCAGCGGCCACGAGCGCGGGGTCGTTCTCTTCCAGCGCGGCCTCCAGGTAAATCGCCATGTCCTCTTCAGTTTCCAGATGCTCCGCCGGATCCCAGGGAACGGTTTGGGTCTTTGCTGCCATGATGTCCTTCTCCTTAGGGCTCATACGCCGCCGTCAGGCTCTCCAGGATCTCTCTCCCCGGCTAGGAGTCCCTCCACGTGATTGAGCAACGCCGTCACTTGCTCCAGAGTCACTTCCTGATCCAGGGGCTCGTCATCCAAAATCTCGTAGCGAAGCTGGACAGCGAATGGGTTGAGGTCGAGAAGCTCCCACAAGCTCTCCACCTCGACGCCGACGCTACTCAACTTGTGGATCAGCAGGCTCAGGTCATGGGTCCGCGGGAAGCCGATCCCGAGAATGGTCAGCCAGGCCTTGAGGGCTTTCTCGGCCGCTTGCTGGATATGGAAGCCGACAATCCCGTCGCCTACATCCGGCTCATCGCGAAGGATTTCCGCAGCGCGGAGATCCCGGCGGGCCAGGGTGAGCAGCTTTGAGGGCAGCTCACCCTCGTTCATAGAGAACCTTACCCTCCCGTAGCGCTTGGGCCAGGAAGTGTCCGGGCGAGTCTTTCCAGGCGGCGGCTTCCTTCTGGCTGTATACCAGGATGTCCTTGGGCACGGGGAAATGGGCGAGGGCACGCCACAGCAAGGCCGCCTCGCGGCGCCGGCTACGCTGCTTGCCGAAGCCCTCTCGCTCGATGACCAGCAGATCGACATCCGAGTCTGGACGGGCCTCGCCGCGAGCATGAGAGCCAAACAGGATGATGCGCTCCGGTTTGACCTCTTGCACGATCACCTGTGCCATTTGCGACAGCAGGTCCTCTGAGACCTCGGCGAGGGTTATCATGACATCCCCTTGTGCGCGATCTCATTCAGGGATCGCAAAGAATGAGGATAGCAGAGCCTCTGCCAACAATCCCCAGCCCGCCAGGGCGACGGTCCCGTAGCCCCGGGTGTCGCCCGGGAACCGGGCAAACCCGGGGTGGGAAACGCGGGGACCGGTCACGTAGGACCGACCATGAGGGGACCGGCAACCCGGGGAATTCCAGGGGAAATGCGGCGGCCGCGCAAACCGGGATGGGACCGGCACGATGACGGTCCGGATACGCGAGGGGGCGGATGCGACGGAACGGACAGGTATGGGGCCTCTGCGGAATTCGATCCGGCCATGCGGGGGCCAGGCCACTTCTCCCATCCCCGGGTTCACACCGGCTCCGCCGGTTACCACCCGGGGCTACGAGACCGTCGCCCTGACGGGCTGGCGTTGTCGCCCCGCCGGAGGTCGTCGTTGTTCGGGGCGGTGTGGCCGCGTCTGAGACGTCCCGCCGTTGTTGCCCTGCGGAGGGTGTCGTGGACGGGCTGGGAGCGTCTCTACGTCCTTCGCTGGGAGGTTCACCCCATCGGCAGCTCGACGGTAAACACCGTTCCCTGCGGGGCGTTGTCCTCCACCCGGATCGAGCCCTGGTGGTCGGTGACGATGCGGTGGACGATGGCGAGCCCCAGGCCGGTGCCTCGGCCCTTGGTGGAGTAGTAGGGGAGGAAGAGCTTCTCTTTGGCGTCGGGGGAGATGCCGCGGCCGGTGTCCGTCACCTGGATCTCGAGGTGGCCGTCGACCGGGCGGGCCAGGACGGTGACGCGGCCGGGGGCTTCCGTGGCTTCGACGGCGTTGTCCAGCAGATTGATGAGCGCCCTCTTGACCTGCTCGCCGTCAATCCAGACGGTGGCGAGAGTGGGGTCCACCACGGAGCCGACGTCGACGCCGGGCTTCAGGTTGCGGTAGAGGTGGAGGGTCTCGGTCACCAGACGGTCGAGGTCCACGGGCGCCGGACGGGGACGGGGCATGCGGGCGTAGCGGGAGAACTCGTCCACCATCCCCTGGAGCGTCACCACCTCGCGGACGATGATGTCCACCCCCTCTTCGATGGCCGCGGTGAGTCCGGGATCGCCCAGGCGGCTCTTGCGCTGCAACCTCTCGGCGGCGAGGCGGATAGGGGTGAGTGGGTTCTTGATCTCGTGGGCGATGCGCCTCGCGGCCTCGTTCCAGGCGGCGAGCTGCTGTGCCTTGATCAGCTCCGTCAGGTCCTCGATCACCAGCACCTGCCCCTGCAAGGCATCTTCCGCATCGCGCAGGGCCGTCACCTTCACGTCGAAGGTCTTCCACTCTCCTCCCAGGGTGAGGTGGACCTCTTTGTTGCTCCCGGACTCCGTGAGCACGGCCGCCAGCTTCGACCTTTCGCGGTCTCCCCAGGCGTCGGCGACGGCCCGGCCCACCACCTCGTCCTCGCGCTGGCGCAGCATGACGAGGGCGGCGCCGTTGCAGGTGAAGATCTTCCCTTCCGAGTCGATGGAGACGACGCCGGCCGCCACGTTCTGGAGGATGGCCGCGATCAGCGCCCTTTCCGAGGCCAGCCTTTCGTTGCTCGTGGTGAGCTCCCGGTTGCTGAGCTCCAGGGCGCCTTTGTTGGTGGCCAGCTCTTGGGTCATGCGATTGAAGGAGTCGACCAGCACGCCGAGCTCGTCGTCCGCCGGCACGTCCACCCGGTGGGAGAGATCGCCGCTGCTGATGATGCGCGTCCCCTCGGCCAGGGCGAGGATGGGCACCGTCACCCGCCTCGCGAGGTAGAGGCCGGTCCACGAGGAAGCGAGGAGGATGACGAGGGTCACCATCACGAAGAGCAGCATGTGGCTCGCCTTCAGCTCGTCCTTCTGCACTTCGAGCTGGCGGTAGGCCTGGAAGTCCTGCACCAACTGCTCGCGCTGCGCCGCGAGGACGGGATCGAGCAGCGTGCCCACGATGACGATCACCGGCGGACGCACCTTCGCCCGCTCCTCCTCGGTGGTGGGGACGGGCGGCAGCTCCGTCCCGGTCGAGGAGGCCACGGCGGCGAGCAGCAGGCTGCCTTTCGTGCCAGACGCTCCGGCGGCGGCGGTGGCCTGCCCCTTCTTCGCCGCCTCCTCCAGGAACGAGCGATCCGGCTCCGGCAGATCCCGGATGCCCGTCTGCGTGTCAACCATGGCGTTGACGAGCTCGCGCCCCTCGTAGACGGCGAGGAGGTCGAGATGCTGGCTCTCCAGCAGCTCCGTCATCCGCCGGTTGAGGCGCGGGCGCTGGTGAGGGTCGCGCAAGTCGAGGCCGCGGATCTCCTGGAGCACCTGGGCGGCGTCACGGACGTTCGTCTTCTCGATCTGGTCGTAGAGGGCCTGGGCCACGGCGTTGCCCCGCTCCAGGGCAGGCGCCACCGGCGTATTGAACCAGCGGTCGATCGATCCCTGGAGCAACTCGCTGGCGATGGCGAAGAGGAGCAGCACGGGGATCAGCGACATGCCGACGTAGGTCACGACGAGCTTGAACTTGAACGCCGAGCCGAGCACCTTCTGGCGGCGCTCGACCAGCAGCTTGATGAGGTTGCGCAGCAGGACGAAGACGACGCCCAGGATGAGGATGACGTTGACGTCCCAAAGCACGAACATCAGCACCCGGTTGGTCACCAGGGCCGCAGGCAGGTCGCGCCCCCGCACCGCCATGTAGTACATGGCCGTGAAGAGCAGCAGCAGGACGCCGAAGCCGCCGAAGATCAGGCGGTAGTTCTTGCGGTGGCGGAGGAGCTTGTCGCGCAGGGACATGGGGGATTGGAGGTTACGGCGTCTGCGGCGCGCGGAACTTCGGGGACTCCTTCCAGTCCGTCTTGATGGAAACCGGGATGATCGAGAGGAGGGTGCGCGAGCCGGTTTCGGCCTGGATCTTGAGCAGCGCGCGCCCCTGCCTGGGCAGGCTCGCCACCTCGAAGACGGGGAGACGGTCGATCACCGTCATCGCCTCCTGGAGGGCTTGGCGGTCGCGCAGGGTCCTGCTCTCGATGAGCTTGTCGTTCAGCTTGTAGTGGACGGTGTAGGAGCGGGCCACGGCGTCGTACATCGCCACCACTTCCAGGGTCACGTCCTGAAGCTTCTGGTCCCACCAGCGCTTGCGGTCGCGGTCGAGCTCGATCCGATAGAGGATCGAGGTGGGCAGGCCGCTGTCCACGCGCTCGGAGAGGCGGTGATCGAAGGCGTCTTGCAGGGCGAAGCTGGCCAGCACTCTTTCGCCGTCGAGCGTGACCTTGATTTCGGAGATCTTGGCGTCCGCCAGGGCCTGGGAGACGAAGAAAAAGAAGCCGAGGAGCGCGAGTTTCGCTCTCATTCAGAACGGCAGTCTATCGTATTTCCAGGGAGGCCTACGGCTCGAAGTAGCCGTCCTGCGTGCGGGCCACGAGGCCGTCCTGCACCTCGACCCGCACCGGGTGCCAAGTGCCTTTGCCGCCGGTGCGGCGGGGGGTGATCCCCAGGACGTACTGATCCCGCAGCTCGGAGAGCAGGGCCGTCAGGGTGGCGGGGATCTCCTCGACTCCGGCGAGGTCCGCGATGCGGCCGCCGCTGCCCAGCACGGCGGCGCGCAGGTGATCGAGCTCCCTCTGGTGGCTGGGAGCGTCGCGCCAGGCCGAGTTGATGAGGACCTTCTTGCCCTTGACGGCGTCCGTGTCGCCCCGCAGGCGCAGCCAGTAGAGGGTCACCTGGCGTCTCGCGATGGCCCGGGCGGCGTCGATCGAGAGGACGCTCTCGACGTCCACTCCGTCTGAAAGCAGCACGGCGATCTTTCTGCCGCGGCGGGTCTCCAGGCGCTTCGAGGCGAGGTAGAGGGCGTCGTTGAGGGCCGTGCCGCCGCTCGCCGTCACGCCCCGCAGCCCCAGGGTGAGCACCGGCTGGATGCTGGTGAAGGGGGTCTCCAGCAGGACGTGATCGGAGAACAGCATGAGCTTCGCCTGATCGAGGGGGCCCATGCCGGCGAAGAAGGCCCTGGCGCCGTCGAGCGCCTTCTCCAGCCGCCCGCCCGCCATGCTGGAGCTGGCGTCCACCAGCAGCACGGCGGTGAAGGGGGCGTCGCCCCGCCCGAAGGTGGCGAGGGGCTGCTCGACGTCGTTGTCGAAGACCTTGAACTCCTGGCGGCTGAGATAGAGCATGGGCCGCCCGTCGCGGTGGACGGTGACGAAGAGCTGCTGGAGCTCCACCTGCACCTCGGCGTCGGCCTGGAGCTTCGGGGTGGTGATGGAGGCCTTGACCTGGGCTCCGCCGGCCGTGCGGGCGACCGCCTCCAGCTTGTGCTGCTTGTTCTCCTCGCCCGCGTCGACGAGGACGCGGAAGGGCGCCCGCTCGGCCACTCCGGCCGGCTGGCCGTCGAGGAAGACCTCCACCCTCTCGACCGGCGTCCCCGGGGGCACGATCTCCACCCGCACCTCGACCTCGCCGAGGATGGGCTCGCCCGGACCCGGCTGGACGATGCGGACCTCGGCGGCCCAGGCAGGCAGGGAGAGCAGGAAGAGAAGGACGGCGAGGAGTCTGACGGGGCTCATGGCGCGGTCTTCTCCAGAGCCGCGGCGAGGGCGGCGCGTTGGGCGATGGCCTCCTGGGTGAGGGCGGCGAGGGTCGACGCCAGGGGCTCCTCCGGCGGCAGGCTGTAGCGATGGCGGGCGACACCGCCTCCGCCGCCCGTTTCGGGCTTGAGAGTGGCCACGGTCTGGCGGGCGGCGGTGCCCAGCCAGCTCGTCTCCTGAAGCTCGGCCAGCAGCAGGGTGAGCTTCTCGTCGCCCGGCAGGCGCGTCAGGCCCTCGCGCAGCGTCGCCTCCGCCCGGGTGGGATTCTTGGCGGCCAGTTGCAGCCGCGCCAGCTCCTGGTAGGCGAGGGCGAGGCGCCAGACCTCGGTCTCGTCCGCGAGGAGGGCGGTGAGCTTCGGCTCGGCCTCGGCGGCGCGGCCCATCCTCGCGAGATCGACCGCTTGGCGGAGCCGAGCCTCGCGGTGCTCGGGATGGGCGTGGAGGAGGGCCTCCAAAGGCCGGGAGGCCGCCGCGTGATCGCCCCGGCGTTCGGCGTCGGCGGCGATCTCCAGAAGGGCGATCTCGTCTCCGGGATCGTCCGCCAGCACGCGGCGCAAGGTCTCCTCGCCCACGTGCCGGGTGCCGCTGCGCATCAGCTCGGCGCCGAAGACGGCGAGGAATTGGTGGGCCAAGCGAGCGTCACCCTTGCCTGCGCGCAGCAGATCGATCCCCTGAAGGAAGACGGCGCGGGCCACCGTCGAGCCCTGGAGGCGGTGCCGGTCCGTGGCCTCCCGGTAGAGCCGCTGGTGGAAGCGCAATACGGGCACCAGGCTTTTGGGATCGGCACCGGCCAGCTCTTTCTCGGCGCCGGCCTCGACCTCCACCAGCCGCTCCAGGGGCATGGGATTGGCGCGCTGGAGGAGGGAATCCTCGAACGTGGCCGCGGCGGCCAGCGCCTCCGCCTCCCGGCCGGCGGCGAGGCGCGCCAGGATCTCGCGGTAGCCCGTCCGCGCGAGGGCCCGCAGCTTTCGCCCCTCGGCGGTCTCGGGGGGCGGAGCGGGAGGCGGGAGCGGGGCCGGCGCGGCGTTGGCGGCGACGGCCGCGGGGGCGTCGTCCGGAAACGGCGGGGGATCGAGGGGGCCGAGATCCGCCGTCCGCGCCGTAGGCCGTGGATCCGCGGCGGGGCGCGCCGAGGGGAGCGGCGCGTTCTTCAGGCTCGCGAGATCGGGGATGGTGATGGAGAAGTTGCGCACCGCGAGCTTCCCGGTGTCGAGATTGCGCACCAGCATCCGCAGCGAGTAGGCGCCGGGCTTGAGGTCGAGGCCGGCCAGGAAGTCGACGCCGTCGCGTTCCACGGCGGCGCGCTGCGAGCCGAGGTCGATATCGATCCTCTCCAGCGCCGACCCCGCGATGCCCTCGCCGGCGCCGAGGGCGTAGAGGTCCCCCTCGATCCGCAGGACGTTCTCCGTCTGCCCTGCCAGGAGATCCTTGCCGCCGAGCCGCACTCGAACTAGGAGCCTTGCCCGATCCGCCGCGTTCCCCTCGCCGGGAATGGGCAGGGCCAGGGCGCCGAGCGCGATCTCTCCGCCCTGCTGGCCGCTCATCAGCAGCGCGGCGGACTCGACGCTGAGGCCGGTCGAAGGCGAAGAGTGGATGGCTTCGGAGAGTGGCTCGGCCGGTCTCGCCGGTGGAGCCGCGGGGCTCGGGGGATGAATCGCGGCACCGTCATTCCGCGAGGGAAACTCGGCGCGGATCACGCCCTGTGTGCCGCCGAAATCGTCCCTCATGGCCACGGCCACGATGCTGTCGCCGGGGCTCAGGTGGAGGGTGAGCTTGTAGCCCGCCGTCTGGCCGGGCGCGGAGAGCAGATGCTCGTTGGGGATCTCGATGGGCACCTCGGCCTTGGGGAGGCCCGAGATCTTCCCTTTGCCGTCGCGGGCCACGAGGGCGAGCGTCACGTGCCCGTTGTGGAAATGCTCCTGCGGCTGGATGGCGAGCGCGGCGAGGGGGAAGGTCAGCAGGCCGGAGACCAGGAGGCGCCCCTGGTCGTCCTTCCCCTGCTCGTCGAAGGCGAGCTCGGCGCGCAGCGGGTTCACCTCGGCGGTCCTGGCCTCTCCGGCCACTCCCGCCCAGAGTGTCGCCAGGGCCTCGCGCAGCAGCGGATCGCCGGCATCGCCCTCCCGCCGGGCCTCGCGATGCCGGGCCACCAGCGCGCCGCCTTTGACGATCACCTCGACCTTGTGCGTTCCCGTCGCTCGTTTCTGCGGCGGCGCGTAGGCCACCAGGTACGAGGAAGAAAGATCGCGCCCCATGAGCTCCAGGAACGAGGCGGGGTTTGCGATTTCGACGATCACCCGGCCGCCCGTGCCCTCGGCGAGGGTGCGCATCGCCCGGCCGGAATCCTCGGCGTCCGCGCGGATGCCACCGACGGGCAGGGCGAGGGCGAAAATGGAGATGCCGGCGCCGTTGGCCCGGTTCACCACCTCCTGCGCCTGCGGTCCCGCGTCGTAGCGCGAGACCTCCAGGGGCGAGTAGCCGAGCTCGGCAGCCATGACGGCGAAACGCCCCTGCCAGGCGACGAAGAGGTCCGCGCCGGGCTGGAGCGGGGGGCCGCCGCCGACGTAGAGGAGGGCCTTGCGCTCCGGCAGGCCGCCCAGCAGGACGAGCATCTGTTGCAGGGCGCCGAAGGTGCCCCGGGCCTCCTCCGAGCGGGTGCGGGCGTAGGCCCGCAGGTTGTCCAGGGCCGACTTGGCCTGGGAGCGCGCGAGGAAGCTGCTCCCCCTCTCGTCGTCCAGCGGATTGGCGTCCTGGATCTCCCGCTGCACGGCGGTCCTCTCCTGGGCCGCCCGCACGCCGGAGGGCAGGGCCGCGCCCAGCTTGTCGAGCGCGGCGCGCAGCACCGCGGGGTCGCCCGTGGGCTCAACCCGCACCTCCAGCGAGCCGTCCCAGGCCGCCAACAGCACGCGGTCCCCCGGCTTCAGGCCGGCTTCGAAGAACTTCCGCAGGGCGGCGAGCGCCGTGGCGCGGGAGGCGACGTCGAGCGTCGTCTGGTCGAAGAAGACGGCGAGATTGAGGCGCTGGGAGGTGCCCGGCGCGAGACCCGTGACCTCGGCGGGCTGGCCGTCCTCGACGACCTTGAAGTCGTCGCGCTTCAGGTCCGGCACCGGCTTGCCGTCGCGGTCGGCGACGAAGACCTCGACCTCCGCGACCGTGACGTCGAGGCGGCTGGAGAAGCTCGTCTCGGAGCCGGGAGGCGGCGACTGCGCACCCAGGAGGGCCGGGACCAGCAAGAGAGCCGCGAAGGCGGCCTTCACCGGGGACACGAAAAGCATCGTAGCATGCACCCATGAACCTCCTGGACCTGTTCGCCATCCCCCGCCGGCGCACGCCGGAGAAGCCCGCCCTCCGCTTCCGTAATGCCGCTGAAGATGCGGCCGATGAAACCGTTCTCACCTACGACCGCCTGTTCGCGGCGGCGGACTCCCTGGCCGCCGGCCTCGCGGCCTGGGGCCTGAGAAAGGGCGACCGCGTCGCCTTCTTCCTCGGCAACCGGCCGGAATTCGTCATCGCCTACCTGGCGGTGATCCGCCTCGGAGCGGCGATGGTGCCGATCAACCTCGCCTACCGGCGCCGCGAGATCGCCCACATGCTCGGGGACGCCGAGCCGCGGCTGATCATCACGGATCGCTCGCTCCTCCCCATCCTGGACGAGCTCGAAGCGGAGGACCGCCGCTGTCTCGAACGGGTGATCCTCGCCGAGGAGCTGGCAGGCCTTCACGGCGATCCCGCGCCCTCCTTCGTCCCTCCCGTTGTCAGTGGCGGCGATGCCGCCATGCTGCTCTACACCTCGGGCACCACGGGGCGGAGCAAGGGGGCGATCATCACCCACGACAACGTGCTCGCCACGGTCACCGGGCTGCTTGCGGCCTGGGCCTGGGAGGCGGCGGACTCGCTGCTCCTGAGCCTCCCGTTGTTCCATACCCACGGCCTCGTAGTGGGCCTGCACTGTGCCCTGGCGGCCGGGGCCACCGTCCATCTCCGCCGCCGCTTCGAGGCCGGCGACGCCGCGACCGATCTGCTGGCCGGGGAGGCGTCCCTCTTCTTCGGCGTCCCCACCATGTACGTGCGGTTGGTGGAAGAGTTGAGGCAACGGGACGACCGGTCCGGCCTCGACCGCCTGCGCCTCTTCTGCTCGGGGAGCGCGCCGCTGGCGCCGGAGACCTTCACGGCCTTCCGCGAGCTGACCGGGCACGACATCCTGGAGCGCTACGGGATGACGGAGACGGGGATGAACCTCTCCAATCCCCTCGCCGGCCCCCGGCTGCCCGGCACCGTGGGAACGCCGCTTCCCGGCGTCTCCATCCGCATCGTGGACCGCCAGGATGTGGACCTGCCGGCCGGAGCGGAGGGGGATCTCCTGGTGGCGGGCTCCAACGTCTTCGCCGGCTACTGGCGCTCGCCGGAGAAGACGGCGGAGAGCTTCGTCCACGACGACCTGGGCCGGCGCTGGTTCCGCACCGGCGACCTGGCCCGCGAGGATGCCGCCAACGGCTACGTCACCCTGCTCGGCCGCAGCCGCGAGCTGATCCTCACCGGCGGCTTCAACGTCTACCCGCGCGAGGTGGAGGAGGTTGTCGCCACGTATACGGGGGTGCGGGAGGCGGCCGTCGCTGGCCGTCCCCACCCGGAATGGGGCGAGGTGCCCGTCGCCTTCCTGGTGGTGGAGTCGCCGTTCGACGCGGCGACGGAAGCGGCGCTCGTGAATTTCTGTAAATCGCAGATGGCGGGCTTCAAAGTGCCGCGCCGCTTCGAATATCTGGAGGCCCTGCCCCGCAACGCCCTGGGCAAAGTCCAAAAGCATCTGCTCCCGGGGTGATATAAGTCGGAGAGCATGAAAGTTTATCTGGGCGTCGACCTGTCCGGTGAAGCTGGGAATACCGGCGTCGCCGAGATCTTCGAGACCGACGAGGGTCTCTTCTACCGGTTCCCCAAGGGATGCTGGCAGGGCCGTGCCGGGCTCGCGAACATCGAGGCCCATTTCCGCGGCGCGGAGAAGACGGCGGTCGATCACCCCTTCGCCTATCCCGCGCCCTGCATGCGCTGGTTCCTGGGCGACACGGACTCGGAGGCCGCCGATCCCTACGTCTGGCGGCGCACGGACCTCGCGCTCGCCGAGCGTCTCACCAACCTGGGAATCCCCCGCAGCACCGGCCAGACGAGCAGCCGCGGCACGGACATCTGGCGCGCCATCGAGCTCGCCAATCTTCTGGGGCTGCCGCGGACGGTCGTCTGTGGCGGCAAGGGCCGTCTCTTCGAGACCCACCCCCGTGTCGCCTGGGCGGTCATCGTCGCGAGCCTCACGGACCGCGACACGGCGGAGGTCCTGGTCGGCGACTACAAGGGCGCCAGCCTCGACGACCGGGAGAACCGCACCAAGCAGCGCGAGCACCGGGAGAAGATGCTGCGGGTCCTCACCGACGGCACGGGCCTGCGTCCCCGCCCCGAGGCGCAGAAGGACGTGGCGAGCAAGAACGACGACAATCTCGACGCCCTGATCTGCGCCTTCGTGGCCTATCTCTCCACCTTTGCGGGGGCCGAGCGCTGCCTGCCGCTGAACGTCACCGAGGAAACCGTCCTCCTCGAAGGCGCCGCGCTGGTGCCCAGCTCGGATTGGCAGGCGCGTTTACTGATGCGGAAGAGCTGAGGACTCCTCGGGACGGCGCAAAACGGGTCTGAGGCGCCTCGCGGAGAGTTTGCGACGCCTCGGCCAAGCTTGAGGCGGCCCGTCGAGACTTTGTGACGTCCCGGCTCAAACTAGATACGGCCCCCGTCAGGCTTGGCATCCCTTCGCTCAAGCTTCATTCGGTTCGTGTCAGTCTTGCCACGAGGCGTCGCAAGCTTGCCGCGTGGCGTCGCAGCTTTGATCGTCACGTCGCAAGCTTATTGGGACTCGGCCCAAGCTTGCGGCCGAACGCAACGACCTTGAGACGCTTCGTGGCAGGCTTGTCACGTGACGTGGCAAGCTCGAGAGGAAAGACCGCAAGCTTGGGCTGAGGCGACGCAAGCTTGGTCATCACGGTAGAAGCTTGATGGATGGCGTCTGAAGCTTGATTTGCGAGGCCGCAGGTTTGGAACGAGGGGTCGACTCATGGAATTCGAAACCCTGCACACCGGTGCCAGCCAATGTAGAGACGCCCAGAGGGTAGCGCCAGCTACCCCGTGGGGCGTCTCCGGATCGGGAATCTGGTCCAATCTTGCATTGAATCCAAGGCGGCGGAAGAACCCAGGGAGGCGCAAACGATGTGGACGATTCGATCTGGAGAGACGTTGTCGGGCGACGGTCTGCCCGCCTGGAGGTCTTGGATTTCTGTGAGGGTTTCGCCGCCTCGGAGACGCCCCACGGGGTAGCTGGCGCTACCCTCTGGGCGTCTCTACATTGGGGTCGAAGCGGCGGCGTGATTCGAGAGGGCGGCGC
>Ga0134121_10002851_pt1 | contig 14697 bp, 11 predicted proteins | sample KB301_FD_96463 | JGI IMG/M metagenome (GOLD analysis project Ga0134121, IMG submission 96463) | Terrestrial soil microbial communities without Nitrogen fertilizer from Kellogg Biological Station, Michigan, USA - KB3-0-1 | ecosystem: Environmental > Terrestrial > Soil > Unclassified ...
CGAACCGCGCAAGCGCGCGCCCGAACACTGCCTGGCACGCCAGCGCGGTCAGCGGGGTCTTCTCCGATGGCTTCCACACGACGCTATCGCCGCACACGACGGCGAGCGCGAAGTTCCACGCCCACACCGCGACTGGAAAATTGAACGCACTGATCACGCCAACGACGCCCAGCGGATGCCAGGCCTCGCTCATCCGGTGGCCTGGCCGCTCGGAGGCGATCGTCAAGCCGTAGAGCTGCCGCGACAGGCCGCACGCGAAGTCGCAGATGTCGATCATCTCCTGCACCTCGCCGGCGGCCTCGGCGGCGATCTTGCCGGCCTCGATCGTCACGAGGGCCGCCAGCGCCTGCTTTGCGGCGCGCAGCTCCTCCCCGAATAGCCGCACCAGCTCGCCGCGGCATGGCGCCGGCACGGCTCGCCACACGAGGAAGGCGTCGTGCGCGCGGCCGACCGCGGCGGCCACCGCGGCGGCGGCATGGCTCGGCAGGCGAGCGGTGACGGTTCCATCGATCGGCGTGCGAGCCACCAGATCACCATCGGTGATGGTCACGTCCAGAGCGCGAAGCTGCGATGCGAGATCCATGGCCGCTCATACCCCGGCTGCGCGCCCGGATCGAGCATTCTTCAGCCCGGCGGGAATTCGCCTGCCGTCCTACGCTGCACCTGGCGGCTCTTGGTTTCCGATCTGACCTGAATCGAAGCCTGATAAGCTGCCGGCGTGAGTGAAGGGTCGCCGACCGAGGAATTCGGGCCATACCTCGTGTACGAACAACTTGGCGTGGGGGGGATGGCGCAGGTCCATCGTGCCGTGGCGAAGGCCGCCGATGTTCGCCACTCCGTCGCGCTGAAGCGCATGCTGCCGCACATCGCCAGCAGCGAAGACATGGTGCGATCGTTCGTCCGCGAAGCGCGGCTCGTGAGCCACCTGCGCCACCAGAACGTCGCCCAGACCTACGACTACGGGAAGGTCGACGACACCTACTTCATCGTGATGGAGCTGATCACCGGGCGCAACCTGCGCGAGGTGCTCAGGCACTGCGCCCGGACGACCGGGCCGATGCCGGTCCAGATCGCGCTCAACATCCTGAACCAGATCTGCGACGCGCTCGACTACGCGCACAACCTCCGCAACGACGCCGGCGAGCCGCTCGGGATCATCCATCGCGACGTCTCGCCGTCCAACGTGATCGTGTCCGGAGCCGGCGTGGTGAAGCTGATCGACTTCGGCGTCGCCAAGCACTCTGGCGCCAGCATGCAGACGATGAGCGGCACGCTCAAAGGCAAGTTCGCCTACATGGCGCCCGAGTACCTCGTCGGGCAGCTCGACGCGCGCGCCGGTCTGTTCGCGGTCGGCGTGATCGCGCACGAGCTACTCACCAACCGGCCGCTGTTCTCCGGGCGCGACCACGTCGACACGATGCGCCGCATGCGCAGCATGCGCATCGAGCCGCCGTCGAAGAGCAACCCGCATGTGCCCCCCGAGATCGACGACGTCGTGATGACCGCGCTCGCGCGCGACCCCGAGCGCCGCTGGCAGCACGCCACCGCGCTCCACACGGCGCTCACGACGCTGACCCGGCGGCTCGATCTGGTCGCAAGCAACGCGCAGGTCGTGCAGTGGCTCGACTGGGCGTTCACCCATGCGGCGGAGGCGCCCCGGTCGCACCGGTCGAGTGAGCCGCCCGAGGTCGAGACCGACGCCGAGACCAATGCCAAGACCGAGATCGACGCCAGGACCGAGATCGACGCCCAGATCGGCGAAGACCCGAGCATCTCGATCGAGCCGGGCACGGCGCATCGCCTCGCGGCAAACCAGCAGGTGCCGCTCGCCATGCGGGGCGGCGATCCCGCGCCGCTGATCAACGCGCCAGCCGGCACCCCACCGTACGCGTCGACGCTGCGGCTGGGCATAGCACCGGTCGCTGCGCCCGTGGCCTCGCCGGCGGCGATGGTCCAGCCGTCGGAGCGCCCCGACGCGACCGTGCTCGGGACCTCGGCTCCCCCCGCGCGCGCCGGGCGGCTGTCATCATCGCCCCCTATCGCCCCGGGTGCCACGCCCATGTCGCCGGCGCTCATGGCCCACCTGAACGCGGCGCAGGCGCTGGCAGCACCGGCCGCCCACGCGAACGCGCCCATCCCGCACCCCACCGCGCCTGGGCTCCCGACGCCCCCCTCCGGTTCTCCCATGTACCCTGCGGCCCCGGGGGTTCCTGCCAACGTGGCGCCGTTTGCAGCACCCCAATCGCAGGCGCCGTACGCACCGCCGCCATCGTATGACCCTGCGCAATTCCCGGGGATGCAACCCGGATTTGCACCGCCGGTGCCGTCGACGGCGGCACCCAAGCGGAGCAGCCGTATACTGGCCGTGGTGCTGATCGTCCTCGCCGCAGCCATCGCGGTGCTCGGCGTCTATTTCGTGCTGCCGCTCCTGCTCTGAGGTGGCGTCATCGGTGTCGCTGGTCGGACCGTCCGGCTCATCAAAGCCAATGACGCATGGTTTGCGTCGAGCCTGCGCGCACGCTCAACGCGCACGACCCGCAGGTAGTCGTTGGCAAGCTCGCGCGGCTCCCGTACGATCCTGCCGTACAGCGTCGGCGCCGTGCTCAACGCTGACCATCGTTGCAGGTTGAGGCCGGGCACTTGGTAGTTCATGTCCGATCGCAAGCACAGATCGCAAAGGCTGTTTCAAGAGGCGATCGGACGGACCGTAGCCCAGGAGCGTGCGCTCGGAAGCGATCGCACCGCCGCTGACCTCACCGGCGATCCCAGGGCGTTGCCTGACGCCGCGGCGGGCTGGATGGCGGCGGGCATGACGATCGGCAAGTACGAGCTGATCCGCCCACTCGGACACGGCGGCATGGGCTCGGTGTTCCTGGCCCGGCACATCCAGCTGGCCCAGCGAGTTGCCATCAAGTCCTTGCTGGTGCGCCCGGCGCGCGTTCCCGAGGACAGCGAGCGGCTCCTCGCCGAGGCGCGGACCACGGCGCGGTGCCGGCACGAGAACATCGTCGGGATCCACGACGTCGGCGTCCACGAGCACTGGCCGTACATGGTGCTCGAGTATCTGGAGGGCCAGACCCTGCGCCAGCTGCTCGACACCGATCATGGCGCGGTGTCGCCGGGCCGCGCGATCGAGCTGATGGTCCCCGTCGTTAGAGCGCTGACGGCGGCCCACGAGCTGGGGATCGTTCACCGCGATCTCAAGCCCGAGAACATCATGCTCACCAGCACCGGCGTGGTGAAGGTGCTCGATTTCGGCGTCGCCCAGCTCCTGGCGGCGCCCGAGGGAGCGGCCGATCTACGCCCGGGCCCGGCGGTCGAGCATCTCGTGAGCCGCATCATCGGAACGCCGGCCTACATGTCACCGGAGCAGTTCGCGATGAAGGGCGTCGACCATCGCAGCGACCTGTGGGCGGTGGGCATCATGCTCTACGAGCTCGTCACGGGGAGGCATCCGCTCGCGCCGTTCTCGCACGCGATAGTCGGGCAGGTCATCGATCATGACGTCCCCATGCCGAGCGTGGCCGAGACCATGCCCGGCCTCGGGACGCTCGGCTCGATCATCGACCGCTGCCTGCTCAAGCACAAGGCGATGCGCACCGACTCGGCGCGCGCGCTGCTCGCCGAGCTCGAGCCGCTGTTACCCGGCGCGCAGAGCGTGGAGCTGGCCTCCGGTGAGAGCCCGTTTCCCGGCCTGGCGGCCTTCCAGGAAGCCGACACCGCGCGGTTCTTCGGCCGCGCGCGCGAAGTCGCGCAGATGGCTGACCACGTCCGCCGCCGGCCGCTGCTCACCATCGCCGGCCCGTCGGGCGCCGGCAAATCATCGCTCGTACGCGCGGGCGTGATCCCGGCGCTCAAGCGCTCGGGGGATGGCTGGGATGCGCTCGTCATCCGCCCCGGCCAGCGTCCGCTCGCGGCGCTCGCAAACCTCCTCGAGCAGCTGGCCTGGGCGGCGGATGCCACCGGCGGCACCCGTCCGAGCGAGGCGGACCCGGCCCAGGCGCCCGAGGTCGGAGCCGAGGCGCTTGCCGCGCGCCTGCGGCGGGAGCCGGGCGCGCTGGGGGCCGCGCTGCGCGCCTACGCCGGCCGGCGGCTGCGCCGGATCATCGTGTTCGTCGATCAGTTCGAGGAGCTCTACACGCTCGGCGCCGGCGAGGCCGATCGCGCCGCGTTCGTGGCCTGCCTCGAGAGCGCGGCCGACGATCCGTCGTCGCCGGTTCGGGTGATCCTGACCATCCGCTCGGACTTCCTCGACCGGGTGTTCGAGGACCGGACGTTCGCGACCCACCTGTTCCGCAGCATCGAGCCGCTCGCTTCGATCGGGCGCGACGGCTTGCGCGAGGCGCTCATCGCGCCGCTCGCCGCCACGGGCTATCGCTTCGAAGCCGAGGCGCTGATCGAGGGCCTGCTCGATGCGCTCGCCGGCACGTCCGGCGCCCTGCCGCTGCTCCAGTTCACGGCGAGCCGGCTGTGGGACCGGCGTGATCGCGCCCGGCGCCTGCTCACCCTGGAGAGCTACGCGAGCATTGGCGGCGTGGCCGGTGCGCTGGCCGCGCACGCCGACGCGGTGCTCGCCGGCATGTCCGAGCCCGACGCGGCCTGTGCGCGCGCGATCTTCGAGCGCCTGGTCACGCCCCAGCGCACGCGCGCCGTGGCCACCGTGGCCGAGATCCGCGAGCTGGCCGGCGATCCCGCGCAGCCCGCGCAGATCGATCGGATGCTGGCGTGCCTGACCCAGGCCAGGCTCCTGTCGGTGGAGACCACCGCTGGCGATGGCGAGCGAGCCCAGGCCACCGTCGAGCTGGTCCACGAGTCGCTGATCGAAGGCTGGCCCACGCTGCGCCGCTGGCTGCACCAGGACGAAGCCGATCGCGCGTTCCTGGCCAAGCTGCGCGTCGCCGCCCGCCAGTGGGAGGCCAGCGGCCACTCGGACGACTTGCTGTGGCGTGGCCAGGCCGCCCTGGATGCCCGGCGCTGGCTGAACCGGCCTGGCGTCTCCCCGACGTCGCGCCGGCCCGACCTCGGCGAGCGCGAGCAGCGCATGCTACGCGCGATCACAGAACGCGCCGATCGGGTGCGCCGCCGGATCCGGTGGGTCGTGGCGGGCGCGTTCACGATCCTCATCGGGTTCGCCGCCGTCGTGTCCTATCTCGCCGTGCACGCTCAGAACGAAGCATCCCGCGCCGACGCGGCCATGGCAGAGGCGTCCGCGGCGGCCGCGCGAGCACGCAACGCCAGCCGCATGGCCGTGGCTCGCCAGCTGCGCGGAGATCCCACCACCATGCTGGCCGTGCTGCGCGAGATCGAGCTGCCCGGTGCACCGCCCGGCTGGTCCGCGCTGACCCGCTCGGCCCTCGACGCCGTGGTGGCCGAGACCGTGCTGATCCACCCCGAGCTCGCGGCTGCGGTGGCGTACAGCCCCGACGGCACGCGCATCGCCACCGCCTGCGCCGACGGCGCCGTGCGCATCTGGAACAGTAACGGCATTGGCGAGCCGCTCGTGCTGCGCGGCCATGACAGCTTCGTCGTCTCCGTCGCGTTCAGCCCCGACGGCACGCGCATCGCCTCGAGCTCGAAGGATCGCACCGTGCGCGTGTGGCCGAGCGATGGCTCGGGCAGCCCGGTCGTCTTGCGCGGCCATCATGACAAGGTCTACTCGGTCGCGTTCAGCCCAGACGGCAAGCGCATCGTCTCCGGCTCCTGGGATCGCGAGGCGCGCGTGTGGAACGCCGACGGCTCAGGTGAGCCGCTCGTGCTGCGCGGCCACGACAGCTGGATCTACGCGGCGAGCTTCTCCCCCGATGGCGCGCACATCGTCACCGCCTCGCGCGACAAGACCGCGCGGGTGTGGAACAGCGATGGCAGCGGCTCCCCCGTGATCCTCGGCGGCCATGACGAGGCTGTGTTCTCGGCGGTGTTCAGCCCCGACGGCGCGCGCATCGTCACCACCTCACTCGACAAGACCGTCCGCGTGTGGAGCGGCGATAGCTACGCCTCGCAACGCGTGCTTCGCGACCACACCAAATCCGTGATGTCCGCGGCGTTCAGCCCCGACGGCAAGCGCATCGTCACCGCAGATCTGGGCGATGTCCGGGTGTGGAGCAGCGATGATCTACGCCCGCTCGCGGTCCTGCGCCACCTGCGCACCGAAGGCGAAAGCGGCGTCGTCGCGGTCGCGTTCAGCCCCGACGGCCATCACCTCGCCACCGCGGCCACCGACAACCTCGCGCGGGTATGGAACCTCGACGACCTCGAGCGTTCCCCGGCCTTCTATGGCCACAAGGACGCGGTCAACTCGGCCGCCTGGAGCCCCGACGGCGCGCGCATCGTCACCGCCTCCGACGACACCACCGCGCGGGTGTGGAGCACCGACCACGCGGCGCCACCGGTGCTCTTGGCCCATTCCCACGAGGTCCTCCAGGCGGCATGGAGCAGCGACGGCACGAGCATTATCACCGCATCGCGCGATGGCGCGCAGATCTGGAGCAGCGACGGCATGGGCGCCCCCCGCACCCTCCCCGGCCACGACTGGGTCACCTCGGCGATGTTCAGCCCCGACGGCGCGCGCATCGCCCTTGGCTCGCAAGAGCCAACCGCACAGATCCAGAACGAAGATGGCTCTGGCGATCCGCTCGTATTTCGCGGCCACTCGGACCGCGCCCTGTGGGCGGCCTTCGACGCCAGCGGCACGCGCATCGTCACGGCTTCGGCGGACTCGACCGCGCGCATCTGGAACGCGAACGGCTCCGGCGTGCCCATCGTCCTGCGCGGCCACCTCGACGCCCTGCGCGCCGCGACGTTTTCCCCCGACGGCACGCGCGTCGTCACCGCGTCGCGCGACAAGACCGCACGGATCTGGAACGCGGATGGCTCCGGCGTGCCCATCCTCCTGCGCGGTCACCCCGACCAGGTCAGGTTCGCCGCGTTTTCCCCCGACGGCACGCGCGTCGCCACCTCCTCGCTCGACGAGCTACGGATCTGGAATGCGGATGGCTCGGGCGAGCCGCTCGTCATCCTGGGCGACGCCATGCTCGGCAAGTTCGCGTTCAGCCCCGATGGCACGCGCATCATCGCCGGGATGGCCGACGGCACCGTCCGGATCTTCGGCGACCTTCAGCCGATCGCGCCGGGCGACCCACGCCTCTGGGCCGCAACGTCCTACTGCCTGCCCGTCACCAAGCGCCAGGACCTGCTCGGCGTCACCGCGGCCCAGGCCGAAGGAGACCTCGCCGCCTGCGAGCGCCACGTCCGCGCGGCCCGCACCAGCCACTGACCCTCGCCTTCATGCGATACCAGATCTGCCGCTCAGTGCTGGCTGCTCTGGACGAGGCAGCCAATGATGGTCGTCAGGCATGGCCACGCCGCGTGGAGCGAGCGCTTCGTAGTTGGGACAACTCGCCGAGCATCAGCTGCTTTTTTGGGGCTATGCTCGCCGAAAGCCACAGCGGAAACCTATGCGGAACTCCAGTACGGATCGCTGGCCTCGGTCCAGCGCAATGACTGCGCTCTGATCTGATCATGCTAGCATGAATCATGGAGCGCGCTGAGGAACACATCCGAGAGCTCTTGAGGTTGCCCGCTAAGCAACGCGCTCGGGCTGCGAAGGTCTTGCTCGACAGTCTTGACGAGTCTATTTCCTCCTTGGCCGAGGAGAGGAATGCAGCGTCGCACGAGGATCCACCCGACGTAGATCGCGGCGAGTTGGAATCCGATGACGAGCTAGCTGAACTCGACGAGGTGGCTGCCGACAAGGAGGGGCTTCGGGCAGCTATCCGCGCCGCGGTCGAGGCCGAGCTCGAGCCACTGCACGAGCTCACGATCCTGCTTCGCCGGTTCGCCGAGCTGGCACGAACGACAGGGCATGCCCTCCGTGCGAGAACTACATGAAGGCCGCTGCAAAGGCCGTGATTCGCGAGATCGTTCGCGAAGAAGTGCGCGATGGGATCGAGCGCTATCTGAACCCTACCTTCCTGCAAATGATCCGCGAAGGCGTGGACCAGATGCAGCACATCTTCGATGCGGTGATCGCGTGCGATGACAAACATGACCAGTTACACCTTCGGATCGAGATTCTCGAAAAGCAGCTCGCATCCCGCATGCAGAGCTAGCTCAGCTCGGCAGATCCGCGCGGCAAACGAACCGAGCGACCCGCGGCTGTGGGCCGCGACCTCCTACTGCCTGCCCGTCGCCAAGCGCCAAGATCTGCTCGGCGTCACCGCGGCCCAAGCCCAGGCAGGTAGATCGGGCGCCGCTGCCGCCTGAAGTAGCCGCGCAGCGCGTCCAGTGCGCGAATCTTGGCTTCGAAGTGGCGCTCGCCCTCGGGCATCGCCATCTCGCCGTCGGTGACCTCCCCGGGCAGCGCAGCGGCGACCGCGGCGCGCTCGGCATTGGAGAGCGCCTCCCACTCCTCGACGCTTAGCGCCATCGGAAAGCCGGCCGAACTGGTGCGCAACGCGACCATACAGCCATAGCGTGGCCGCCTCGGGGGCAGGGGTCAAGACTGCAGCCGCTCTCCAGATCGTCTGCCTGCCAGGCTTGGCAGCATCAGGCTTGGGGGCGAGGCGAGGCTGTCTCGCCATGCCCTCGGAGCTCCCGCAATTCCATCTCCTGGGTTGATGGATGACATCAACTTATTGCCACTTCCGAAGATGGCCCTGGATGACCATCTTTGACCGTCATCAAGGAGTACATCATGACCACCATCCGAAGAGCCGCCGAGCGCGGCCACGCGAACCACGGCTGGCTAGACTCGCACCACACGTTCTCGTTCGCCGACTATCACGATCCGGAGCACATGGGGTTCCGCTCGCTACGCGTCATCAACGACGACCGCGTCGCCGGCGGCCAGGGCTTCGGCGCGCATCCGCACCGCAACATGGAGATCATCTCGTACGTGCTCGAGGGCGCGCTCGCGCACAAGGACTCGATGGGCACGGGCGCGGTGATCCGCCCCGGGGATGTCCAGCGCATGAGCGCCGGCACCGGTGTGGTCCACAGCGAGTACAACGCGTCCCGCGAGGACGAGGTCCACTTCCTGCAGATCTGGCTCCTGCCCACGAGCCGCGGCACCACGCCCGGCTACGCGCAGAAGACGTTCTCCGATGCCGACAAGCGCGGCAAGCTCACGCTCGTCGCCTCGCCGGACGGCCACGACGGCAGCATCACGATCAACTCCGACGCGCAGATCTACGCCGGCATCCTCGGCGAGGGTCAGACGGCCGAGCTCACGCTGCCGGAGGGTCATGGCGCGTGGGTCCACGTGGCGCGCGGCAAGGTCCGCGTCAACGGCCAGGATCTCGCGGAAGGCGACGGCATGGCGATCGAGCGCGAGCCGAACCTCCGGGTCGAGGGTATCGACGAGGGCGAAGTGCTGGCGTTCGATCTCGCGTGACGGGAGCAGGCCATCGCGAGCGTCGCGGCTGTCGTGGCACTCGCGGGAACGAATAGGCGGGCGCCGGGTAGCGTTACCTTGTTTGCATGGAGCGAACCAAGCGGCGCACGGCGATCGGAGTCACCCTGGCCATCGGCGTGGCGGCGCTCGTCGCCTGGCGCGTCCGGCCATGGGAGCGGACTTCGGTAGACGTCACCTGCGACCAGCTTGAAAACCCCGGCATGGGGAGCACCACGTTCGCGATGTCGTTCACCGTGAATGTCCGGGGGCGGGCCGCAGCGACCGCCCTCGTCTTGGAGATCGCCGATACCAATCTCAGGGGTCAACCCAGCGGCGAGACCTCGACCTATACGCTGACCGGGCCGTTCTCGCCGGGGTCGCCAACCAAGATCATCAAGAGCGACGTCCCGGAACCACCTCATTACCGCCCGGCGAAATTCTCCAAGCTCGACTGCACGCTGAAGCACATCACTTTCGAAGATGGTACGCACTGGTGAGTCACGCAGGCGCCCCGAGGCGCACCAGTCCTTTACCGGCAACTGGCTGAGGCAGTCTCCGGCGTCAGGCGAGGCCCCGGGGTCGCGTTGAGCTCGACCTGCACACAGTCGGGACGCGCTTGATACGGGATCGTCAGCACGGTGACGGCCCGCGCGCCGAGCGCTTCGTAGGTACGGGCCAACTCGCCGAGCGCGAACTGCTGGGCTGCACGAAGATTGTGCAGGGTGTCCCAAGTGCGGACAGATTACATACAACGCTGCCATCGATTTTCGTGACTTACCGCTTGGAACGCGCGTTGCAACCACGCGATCACGTTGATGAGCAACCGAATGGCCAAAGGATAAACACATGATCAAACACGCACTCCTCCTCGCTTCGGTTTCCGCCGTCTTGCTGGTGATCGGGTTCCGGATGCCAACCGCACAAGGCGCCGATCCGTGTCATCGCACCGAGTTCCAGACGGAGATGGTCAAGGCCGCGTGCACCAACGGCGGGCAAGCCGCCGCAAAAGACGCGATGAAGGCTTTCAACAAGGACAAGAACATCAAGAGCTGCAACCAGTGCCACGCCAAGCTCGCGCCGAACTACGAGCTCAAGGACGACGCCCTCAAGCAGTTCAAAGATCTCGGCGGTCAGTAGCCCACGGAGCGGCAGTCCACAACAAAGCGGTGGATGCCGATGATAAGGCTCGCAAGTACGTCAAGGACGAGACCCGCGACGCCCAGATCCTCATCGCCACCGCCGAGACAGCGATCGGCTCAGGCGATTCGCCGAAGCCAAGCAGAAGATCGATCAAGCCTCCGGCGGAGAATGCGGCTGGTCACTTCGACATGTGCTTGAATGCCGTGTGAATCTTCTCCTCCCGCCGGGGACTGCGATCTTGCTCGACGCGTTGATCGTGATTGTTCGCGCCGCTCGTCGACGCCATCACGTCCTTGCTCTTCGAGGACATGTTCGGAAGCAAGCTCACCGGCCCGTGGCGGACTTCCGCAGCACGGCGGCGATGGCGCCGGTCATCTTCTCGAGGCGATCATGGGCCGCATCGCGGGCGCCGGCGGGCTTTGCCGACAGCGCGGCGGCGACGACGTAGACCAGCGGCGGCTTGCCCTTCGGCAGGTAGAACCCGGTCTTCACGCACGTCATCGGATCGTTGTCGAGGTTGCCTTCCTTGTGGCGATGCTCGCCCAGCGCCGCGTCGGTCGAGGTCATCATCACCGCCGCCATCGCGATGACCGTCGGCGCGTCCACGCCGGCCACCTTGCCGCTCGCGACCGCGGACAGCACGGCGGCGAGCGCCTCCGGGGTCGCTTCGTTGTCCCCGTTCGCGGTGCGCGAGGCGAGCATGTAGCGGCGCACCGCCACCCCCGCGAACGCCTTGTCGCGGGCGGCGATCTTCTTGCTCGTCTCGGCAGGCCCGCCGAGCAGCGCGATCGCCAGGTTCGCGGCGCCGTTGTAGACCGCGTTCGAGGCCTTCTTGCTGCCCATCATGATCGCGCCCACTGCCTGCGCGCTCGCGCCCGCGAACGCGGTGCGGATCTCGGCGCGCTGCGCCTTCGTGAACGGCGCCATCGCCCCGTGCTTGTCGTCGGCCAGCACCGCGTCGAGCGGGGCGCCGAGCGGCTCGTCGAGGTGGCCCGCGTTCGCCGCAAACAGCTCGATCAGCATCGCGGTTTTCACCACGCTCGCCGCCGGCAGCGCGCGCGACGGCTCCAGCGCGAACAGCGGCGTTGCGCCCGGGTTGCCGAACCACACGCCGACCTGCACCTCATCGCCGGGCCCGGCGATGATCGCCGCCACCTGCGTGTCGAGCGGCTCGCCGGCGTCCGCGGTGAGCGGTAGCAGCAGCGCGAGGAGCAAGCACCATCTCATGGCGGGCCTTTCAACTGCAGATCGGTCAACTTCGCGCGCACGAGCTTCATGAAACGCTTGCCGGGGTCGGGCTTCGAGTTGCGGTACTTGGGGTCGCGCTCGGTGAAGTAGATCTTACCCTCGAGCCGAGCCGCCTCCATGTGGCCGATGAGGTGCGTGATCGGGTACTTCGCCGCCAGGTAACGTACCAGCCGCGCGTCCGCTTCGACCTGCGCGTCGGTGAGCGGCCACTTGTCCTCGTCGCCGACGTTCTCGACGCCGATCGCGATGTGGTTGAGCCCGATGCAGTGGCGCGCGAACTGGGTCTCGGGCACGAGCCGGTAGATCGTTCCATCACGATCGACCAGAAAATGTGCGGAAACATTCAGATCGCTGGCTTTGGCGAGCTGGGCACGCGCGGCTTCCATGTGGTTTCCGCTGAAGTATTCGATCGTGCCCTTGGCCGTTCCACCGGCCGTGTAGTGCAGGATGATCACCTTCGGTTCGATCGTGATGTCCTTGGCCTCTGGATCCTCGTGCTGGTGGCGGTACTCCAGCGTCAGGCGCACCCGTTCGTCGTCAAACGGAATGAGCTTGTCGACGATTTTCGGATCCGTTGCGTCCTTTGCGTCCTTTGCGTCCTTCGCATCCTTCGCGTCCTTTGCGTCCTTCGCATCCTTCGCGTCCTTCGCGTCCTTCGCGTCCTTCGCGTCCTTCGCGTCCTTCGCGTTCTTTGCGTCCTTCAGGTTCTTCGCGTCCTTTGCGTCCTTCGCATCGCCAGCGCTGGGCGTCGCCATCGCCGCGTTGCTCGCCAGCGCCTGCGCGCACAGCCAGCCCACCCCGCACACCAAGACCGCCACGCTGTGGATCGGCGGCGACGTCTTTCTCGGCACGGGAGGACGCGGAGTGCTCGCCAACATCCCTTCGATCGTGCGAGGCGCACCTGGCATTGTCAACCTCGAGGGCCCCGTCGGCGATGGCACGAGCGGCGGGAATCCACCGCGCCTCACGCAAGCGCCCGCGGCGCTCGCCGAGCTCCGCACCAGCGGCATCGCCGCTGCCGGCATCGCGAATAACCATGCCGGCGACGCCGGGCCCGACGGCATGGCGGCAACGGCCCGGGCGCTCGCCAGCATCGGCATCCAGGCCGCGGGCGGGCCAGCGGGCGCGGCCGTCCTCGAGCTCGGTGGCCTGCGCGTTGCCATCACCGCCCACGACCTCGCCAACGGCGTGCCGCCGCACCTGCGCGCCGACCTCGAAGCCGCGCGCCGACGCGCCGACGTCCTCGTCGCGACGTTCCACGTCACCGGACCGCCGAGCTACCTGCCCCGCCCCGAGCTCATCGCCGCCGCCGACATCGCCCTCGCGGCCGGCGCCACCGTCGTCGCCGCGCACGGCACGCACATGCTCGCCCGCGTCGAGCGCCGCGGCCGCGCCATCATCGCCTGGGGCCTCGGCAACCTGGCGTTCGCCTGCGCGTGCACCGACGAGGAGAGCGGCGCCTTGCTCGAGGTCACGCTCACGCCCGGCGGCGCCGGCGCCGCGTCCATCATCCCCATCGACGCCGGTCTCGGAGACGCACCTGCCCACGCGGCCGCCGACCCGCAGCTCACCCTCGAGCTACTGCGCGCGCTCGGCTCCTCACCCCTCGAAGATCAGAGCGCCCACCCGGGGCGCTTGGGTGCTATCAACTTGCTACCATGAGATCGCTCCGCTCGTCGCCGTCGCTGAGCGGGCCGCCGAGCGAGTCTTCCACGCTGCGGACCAACTTGACGTTCGTCGTGTCGATCTTCGAGAGCATCGAGTCTTTGAAGTCGTCGATCGGCTTGTACCACTCCATCGTGTCGAAGTAGCTCTGCAGGAGCGGTGACTTGAAGCGGCGGCCGTGGCGCGCATAGATCGTATTGCGCAGGATGCGCAGGTCGCGGCGCGACAGGTTGGACAGCTGCTTGACGTCGATCACGTGGTCGAGCTGGCTCGGGTCCTCGAGCGGCGACACGTCGGACGGCGGCTTGTCCTTGGCGTCGGCGGTCTTGTACGTGCCGAGCCGCGTGTTCAAGATGCTGAGCTCGATGTCGTCCTCGGCCGTGCCCTTGCCGGCGCGCTGCCGCGCGAGGATCTCGTCGCGCCGCTTGCCGAGGTCGGCCTGGCTCTGCCCCTCCTCGGCCTGCGCGATCAGCTTCACGTTGGCGCGATCGGTGGCCGTGATCTTCTTGTCGTCGTCCTTGGCGAGCGGCTTGTACCAGGGCTGCGCCGCAAAGTAGTCGTGCAGCCACTTCTTGCGGAACGGATGGCCGGCACGCGCGTACACCGTGTTGCGCATCAGCGTCAGCTCGCGCAACGTGCGGTTGGCGAGATCCTCCGGTTTCAGCGCGCGGTCGTAGTACAGCGGCCGGGGCTCCGCGACGGCGGCACCAGGAGCGAACGAAAGCAACGTGGCGACGAGGAGCAGGATACGGCGCACCATGTCGCCATCATACTACAAGGCGTCGAGCAGACCGTGGACGTCTACCCGACGACGATATCCCTCGACGATGTGTGTGCACGCCGGCGCGGCCGTTCTGTGCCGGCCGTGCCGCCGCAGGCGAACTATACTGGCGCTATGCGGATCGCGATCCTCACGTTCGACGGGTTCAACGAGATCGATTCGTTCGTCGCGGTCAAGATGCTCAACTGGGTGCGGCGGCCCGGCTGGAAGGCCGAGATCACATCCCCGACGCCCACCGTGACGTCCGGCAACGGCGTGCGGGTCGAGCGCCAGCAGCCGCTCGGCTTCGCGCGCGAAGCCGACGCCGTGATCGTCGGCAGCAGCGCACGGACGCGCGACGTGGTCGCCGATCCCGCCATCCTGGCCGAGCTGCGGCTCGACCCCGCGCGCCAGCTGATCGCCTCGCAGTGCAGCGGCGCGCTCGTGCTCGCCGCGCTCGGCCACCTGCGCGACGCTCCCGCGTGCACCGACG
>Ga0134121_10002852_pt1 | contig 14689 bp, 10 predicted proteins | sample KB301_FD_96463 | JGI IMG/M metagenome (GOLD analysis project Ga0134121, IMG submission 96463) | Terrestrial soil microbial communities without Nitrogen fertilizer from Kellogg Biological Station, Michigan, USA - KB3-0-1 | ecosystem: Environmental > Terrestrial > Soil > Unclassified ...
GCTGCCATTGAGCGCGCCAAAGCCATCGTAAAAGATGCGGAGAATGACGCTGAAGTGGTGAAGAAAAACAAGATACTCGAAGCCAAGGAGAAATTTCTTCAGCTCAAGTCCGAACACGAAAGGCACATCGCCGAAAAAGACAGGGCCATCAACCAGTCAGAAAGCCGGATCAAACAAAAAGAACAGTCGCTGGCCCAGAAAACGGAGCAGACACAACGCAAACAGCAGGAATATGAAACCCTGCAGGCCAACCTGAAAAACCAGCTCTCCATCCTCGATGGAAAAAAAGAAGAGCTCGCCAAAATGCACCAGCGCCAGGTAGAGCAGTTGGAGAAGATCAGCGGCTTAAGTGTGGAACAAGCCAAAGGTCAACTCGTCGAAGCCCTGAAAGAAGAAGCGAAGACTGATGCTTTGTCCTACATCAAAGACATCATGGAAGAAGCGAAGCTCACTGCGAGCAAGGAGGCGAAAAAAATTGTGATCCAGACCATCCAGCGTGTGGCTACAGAACATGCCATTGAAAATGCTGTCACCGTATTTCATATTGAGAATGATGACGTGAAAGGACGCGTGATCGGGCGGGAGGGAAGAAACATCCGCGCCCTCGAAGCGGCCACCGGCGTGGAAATCATTGTAGACGATACGCCTGAATCCATCATCCTTTCCTGCTTTGATCCGGTACGCAGGGAACTGGCGCGACTTGCTTTGCACCAGCTCGTTAGTGACGGGCGCATTCACCCGGCGCGCATCGAAGAAGTGGTTGCAAAAGTGAAACGCCAGCTCGAAGAAGAAATCGTGGAAGTCGGAAAACGAACTACGATAGACCTCGGCATCCATGGACTTGCTCCTGAAATGATACGCATGATCGGGCGGATGAAATACCGTTCCTCTTACGGACAAAATCTTTTACAGCACTCCCGTGAAGTCGCCAACCTGTGTGCATTGATGGCCACGGAACTGGGACTGAACGTAAAGCTCGCCAAGCGCGCAGGACTTTTGCACGACATCGGCAAGGTTCCCGATGATGAACCTGAATTGCCGCATGCAATCCTGGGAATGAAAATCGCGGAGAAGAACAAGGAGAATCCTGAAGTCTGCAATGCCATCGGCGCACACCATGATGAAATTGAAATGACCAGCATCCTTTCCCCGATCGTGCAGGTGTGTGACGCCATCAGTGGCGCACGTCCGGGCGCAAGGCGTGAAGTGCTTGAATCATATATCAAGCGGTTGAAGGACATGGAAGCAATGGCCATGAGCTACCAGGGCGTCGACAAGACTTTTGCCATCCAGGCCGGCCGCGAGCTGCGGGTGATCGTGGTAAGCGAAAAGGTGAACGACAAGCAGGCAGAAATGCTCAGCTTTGACATCGCCAATAAAATTCAGAATGAAATGACGTACCCCGGCCAGGTGAAGGTGACAGTGATCCGGGAAACAAGGTCTGTGAATTACGCGAAATAATTATTGCCCTGTTGGGGAATACAGTTTACTATTGTTCTCCCTGTCTTTTTGAACTCAAATCACTCCTGAATGAATACCTGGTTTCAAGATGCCGGCACTTTTTTTAAACGATACGTATTCATTGTACTGGCTGTTGTCCTTATCGGCAATTTAATCGCGTGGAAGAACCAGGATAAAAAGGAAAACTATTATGAATATGTGATCAAGGTCCGCGCCCGTGTGGACTATTACGACCTGGTGCGCAGCCGCTTTTTGAAAATTGCATCGGATGTCCTCGAAAAATATTCCGGTCAATTGAAAAGCGCCCCCATTGAATCTTACCGGAACGAGAATTTTTATTTCATCGAAATGAAGCTCCGCTTTGCGGACACCATTCCGGCGCGCAGCATTCTTACAAACACCTTTGAGAGAATCAGGTCAGATGCCGAACTGAAGGAAAAATATTTCAGCCAGCTGGAGAGTTACGATAAGCTGGCCGAAGAAAGCAAAGCGCTCATCAGGGAAGCGGCAAATGCTCCCGGGGCGCAGTCCTCGTCCGATATGATGTCGCGGAAATCACTTTTCGAGCTGAGAATGAAGGAAGCCGACATCCCGCGTTACAAAATCAAGCTGGAAGAAAAGATACAGGTTTATTTCCCTTCTTTTTCGGAACTCACCTTTGTGGAAAAACAAAGTTCATCAGGTGTATTTCTTACCGCCACCATTCTCTTTTTTATCATCGGTCTTTTCATCGCTGTGGTCATTGACCGTTTCAGAAATTAAATTTCGTTTTTAGCAATGCGGCAGAAACGGAATATGCTCATCTATTTTTTCGGGAAGCTGGTGCCGGCAACAACCGTATTGTTCATCATGATCTTCGGCGTCCGTTTTTTGGGCAAGGGAGAATTCGGAAGGTACAGCCTGCTCTTCAATTGCATCAATATTTCCGTTACTTTTTTTATCGGGTGGATACAGCAGAGCATGCTCCGGTTTAATGCAGGCAGCGAAGAAGAACTGTCGCACAACCGCAAACAGTTTACACGCTACACCATCATCTCATCGTTGATATGCGCAGGAACGATTTTCATCCTTGCGGTTTTTTATTTCCATGAAACCCTGCTCAACAGTTTCGCGGAAGCTCTTTTTGTTTTTATACTTGGCGTACTTGCTGCGCACCTTACCTATTTACAATCTCAATTCCGGTCAGAAGAATATGCCCTCACAGAATCCCTCTTCTACCTGGTCATGGTGCTTTTGCTTTCTGTTGTCATACAGCAGAATTTCCCGCCGCGCATGATATATTTCTATGATGCCTGGCTCATTGCAGGGCTGTGTTGGATCGTCGTTGCCGGTGTGCGCGACCGCAAAATGCTTTCGGGGATACAGGAATCGGGATTTGATAACGTGTTTTTTAAAAAAACTTTTCAGTTCGGCTACCTGATCACCGGCTGGCTCATGATCTCCAACCTGTTCAACGTCGTGGACCGGTTTATCATCAGGCATTATTTCGGTTTTGAAGAAGTAGGCGTGTACAGCGTTGTGTATGATCTGATCTACAGGGTAAGTTCTTTTGCTTCCATGCCTGTACTCCTGACGCTGCATCCGCTCATCATGAAAATGTGGAATGAAGACAGGAAGCCGGAGGCATTGTCACTGATCAAAAAAGCCGTCGGTTTGCTTTCTCTCCTGATGGTTGCAGAGCTGATCGCATATTTAATTTTCGGCAACTGGCTGTTTGAAACCATTTTTCACCTCGACACTTCAGGACTGCTGGTATTGATGATACCGCTTATCATCAGCTCTGTACTTTGGCAGGCAGCATTGTTTTTGCACAAGCCCCTTGAAATATTGTTCAGGCAAAGGGAAATGATCATCGGCATTTCGATCAGCCTTGTAAGCAATGTGGTCCTGAATTTTATTTTTGTCCCGCGGTTCGGCTTCCAGGCAGCCGCATATACTACACTTGCGAGCACGCTGATTTATTTCATCTATGTGCTCGCTGTAACAGGATCTTATAAGAAACTTACAGCATGAATGCAATCTCCTACGGACCACTCCTGGTTTTTCTGGTGCTCCTCCTGCTCGTGCTGGCGGTCAGGATCAGGGAAGGGACCTGGTATGCTCCGTATTCATTTTTTGGTTTGCTCTGGACCTTCATCATAGGCTTCTCCATATTCACGGCACCGGGGTATTATTTTTCAACGGCTTCTCTTGCCTTTATCGCTGTAAATATTTTTGTCTTTTTTGCGGGGGGGTATATCATGGAGCGGTTCCAGCCCGCATTTACACCGCTTCAACAGCGCGACATGTCGGAGGGCCATACGATCCTGAAGATTCATTTTTATTTTGCTGTTGCCGCAGGGTTTTCTGCGCTTTGTTTTTTGCTGCATGATGCGGGAATAAAACTTTCTGAGCTGACGGACAAAGGCCAGTTAATGGATATTTCAAAGGTGCTCACTGACCAGCGTTATGGCGGGGAAAGACTCTCTCCCGAAATTATGCTTTGCCTTACCATTTGTTATTCAGGTTGCCTCACAGCAGGACGGTTCTTTGTGTTCGGCAACAGATCGACGAAGATAGGATCGGCATTCATTCTTGTTCCCTTGCTGCTCTTCACGCTCATTTATACGGCCAGGGCTGTTTTTATTTTTGCAGTATTGCTTTTTATCTCTTCTGTTATTTCGAGTCACCTGCTCCTGCATAAGAAGAGGTCAATGCTGTTCAGCAAAACCAACCTGGTGTTCATGGGCATTGCATTTATTGCTGTGCCGCTCATCTTCTTATTTACACAGGCTACGCGGATGGGTATTTCAAAAATTTCAACTGACAGCATTAAAATAATTGCCGATCACCTTAAAGTTTATTTTTCGGGAAACCTTTCTGCATTCAGCTATTGGTTCACCGAAGCCGCCACCGGAAGACATTTGGCAGGAGGAGCTTACACCTTTGCAGGTGTCAACGAAATGCTTGGAGGCGATGCGCGTGAGCTGGGTATTTACGGCAAGGCTATTGACCTGGACGGACACATGAACTTCAGCAACATTTACACGCTCTTCCGTTTTCTCATGGATGACTTCGGCGCGGCCGGCACAATTCTATTCTGGTTTCTACTTGGCATCGGTTGCAGACTGGTTTACAACAAAGTTCTGTCAGGCGATTTCGTGATGGCTGCTGTGCTTAGCGGAGTTTTTACGTGGATGCTGTTTTCATTTGTCACTTCAGTATTTGCATACAATTCAGTTTTATTTGCATGGCTGTTTTTTGTACTGATCTCATTTGTATCTGAAAAAATTTCATGGCCGCGGAAAGGCGAAGCAGGTGCAACATCAAAACTTCAAAGGGAGCCGGGATGAACAAGGCAGAAAAAATTATTTATGATTTTGTAAAAGCCAATCCCCGGATGAAGAATGCGATCCGGGATATTTACCAGGGCTTGTTTTCATTGGTACCGGTGAACCAGGAAGTATACAATGATTCTCTAATTAACAGGCAGGGATATTTCTTCGGGTTTCATGACAAGTCGCCGTGGTGTGGTGACGACTCAATACTGCTTGCAAATAAATTTTCAATTCCTAACAGGGAGATCAACACCGGTGATACGGTGGAAGTTGGCGTATTTAAGGGCGAAGGTTACAGGGAATTTGTTCCGCTGGCAAAAACAAACTCATTTAATTGGCAGCAGGGATGCAACTCGCAGTGGGTGGGACAGAAAAAGGAAATTATTTTTAACAGCTATGACGGGAAGAAAGTCATTTCAATCCTGGTAGATACGGAAGGAAAAGAACTGAAGAGATACGAACTCCCCGTGGCTGCTGTTTCGCACGGGGGAGAAGTGGCATTATCATATAACTTTAACCGGCTGGCAGTATATGCTAAAGGTTACGGGTATGAGAATGGAAAGGATGAAGAAGAGAACGTGATGGTCCCAGCCAACCAGGGGTTGAGCATTTTTAATTTAAACAGCGGGGAATCCAGGAAATTATTTTCTGTGGCCGACATCGCCGCAATGATGCCTGATCAGTCCATGGAAAATTCATTTCATTATTTCACACACTGTTTGTTTTCGCCATCGGAGAAGAGATTTGTTTTTTACCATCGCTGGATCCGGGATATGAATTTCGTCCGTACCAGGATGTTCTCCTGCGACCTGGACGGAGGTAACCTTTTCCTCTTTCCGGCAACGGGGATGGTTTCGCATATCGGCTGGAAGGATGACAAACACATCATGGCCTATTGCAACACTCCGAAATTCGGTGCGGGATATACGTTGTTCGAAGATGGCAGCAATGAATACAATCTGGTAGGTAAAGAATCCTTCACGTCCGACGGCCACCCTTCTTTTTCTCCAGTCGATAACCGTTGGTTCATTACCGATACCTACCCGAACCGTTTCAGGCTGAGTTCGCTGATGCTGTATGATTGCCATGATCGCAAAAAATATGACCTGGCAAAACTCAAACAGCCGTTACAATTTAAAAATGAATTGCGCTGCGACCTGCATCCGCGCTGGAACCGCGCCGGCACAATGATATGTTTCGACTCTGCGCACACAGGAACCAGGTCCTTATGCACATTGAATATTGAAGACCTTGTAAAAAGCAGATGAAGATGGTTGAAGTCTTAATTATTGCTGTCATTTACAATACTCCTGACGAAGCCCTGCGCTTCCTCAGGAGCATTGAACGCTGCAATTTTAGTTCTTTGAAAGTAGTATTGGTTGACAACAGCGATAAGGGTAATGATTCACTGGTTCAGGAAATAAAAAAAATAAATGTCGATATAAACTACATGAAGAGTCCGGAGAACCTGGGTTACTTTGGAGGCGCCGATTACGGACTAAAATATTTTTTAAAGGAGAATGCATTGCCTGCATGGATATTGGTGAACAACGTGGACATTGTTTTTGACAGGCAGGATTTTTTTCAGAAGCTCGTTACCACGCAATGGCCGGACAACACCGGTGTCGTAGCCCCGGCTATCATTTCTCACAAATGGAAAACGGATACCAATCCCAAAATTGTAACCAGGTATTCAGGAAGTAAGATGAAATTCTACAAACTTGTATGTACAAATATGTTGACTCAGAATGCATACATGACATTGTCCTATCTTAAAAAGAAATTGTCGGGAAGCAAAAACTCAGGAATAAATAACAAGGAGTCCGGCGGTGGCGGAAGAAAGTTAATCTATGCGGCCCATGGTTCTTGCATGGTATTCAGCAGGAAGTATTTTGAAAAAGGAGGGAACCTTCAGCACATTTCATTTTTGTTCGGCGAAGAAATATTTGTGGCAGAGACGGCGCTGTCGCTGAACCTGGAAACGGTTTACGATCCGGAGCTGATAGTGTCTGACTTCGAGCATGCATCCACAGGCTTCTTCTACTCGAGGAAAATTGCCGCTTATATGAAGCAATCTACGCTTGACATCATCGAACATTATTATAAAGAATCTTAGTTCGAATGACAGATCGCATCTCCATCATTATTCCCTGCCGCAACGAAGAGCATTATATTAAAAAGGTGCTTGAATTCTTTGTGCGGGCCTTGCCAGGCAATAAGGAGCTCATCATTGCCGACGGAGATTCAACCGACAGGACACGCGAAATTGTAGCCGGATATGCCTCTACCCATCCTGAAATAATTCTCATCAGCAACCCGAAGCGCTATGTTCCCTTTGCCCTGAACGAATGCATCCGCAAGGCAACCGGAAAGTACATCATCCGGCTGGATGCGCACAGTGAATATGCTGACGACTATTTCCTGAAGGTGATTGAAACATTCGAAAAGACGGGAGCAGAAATTGTGGGCGGACCGATGCGTGCGAAAGGAAATACATCCTTTCAGCGGGCCGTGTCGGCTTGCACATCCACCGTTTTCGGCGTAGGCGATAGTAAATTTCATGATACTACCGCTGCCGGTTACACGGATTCGGTTTACCTCGGTGCGTGGCAGAAAAAAATATTTGAGACGACGGGATTGTTTGACGAGGAAATGCTCAGGAACCAGGACGATGAATTTCATTACAGGGCCAAAAGCAAGGGAATGAAAATTTACCTCAACCCGGAAATCAAATCCTGGTATTACCCGAGAAGTAGTTTTAAACCTCTTGCCAAACAATACTTCCAGTATGGCTTGTTCAAACCCTTGGTATTGCGTAAGGTAAGATCAGAAATAAAGCTCCGTCATTTAATCCCGGCTGCATTTGTACTTTATCTCCTGCTGTTCCCGTTTTTAAGCCGCTCTGCTCCGAAGTTGATCGTTCTTCCGCTGGCGATTTATTTTATCATTGACGTATGTTTTGCGTTCGGCAGGCAGAAAACATTTTCTGAGAAAATCTGCGCCCTTGCCATTTATCCTGTGCTTCACGTTGCTTATGGAACCGGATTTATCTTAGGGCTAAGCAATGGGTTGAGAAAATTCTTCTTTAAAGGCTAAATGCAGCAGAAAGGTCTTTGGTGATCCCGATAACTATCGGGATTGGTGTTTTGGTGATTTGGTGGCGGGTCTTTTGATTTTGCTTCCACCCTTATTTCTCTACTTTTGCGAGTTGAAAGGATATGATGAAAATATTGACAGTCGTAGGCGCCCGCCCGCAGTTTATTAAAGCGGCAGTAGTTAGCCGTGAAATAAAAAAGCATAACGGGATGGAGGAAGTAATGGTGCATACCGGGCAGCATTACGATGAAAATATGTCGGAGATCTTTTTTACAGAACTCGAGATCCCGGATCCGCATTATAACCTAGGCCTTAATGACATGGATGCGCCGGTGATGACGGGCCGCATGATGGAACAATTACATGGCGTGGTTGTAAAGGAAAGTCCTGACTGGGTATTGGTTTACGGAGATACAAATTCAACCCTGGCCGGCGCCCTCGTTGCCAAACAGAACCGTTGCAAACTGGGACATGTAGAGGCAGGATTGCGTAGCCATAACATGAGTATGCTGGAAGAGCTCAACAGGATTACCGTAGACCGTATTTCTGACATTCTCTTTTGCCCGACAGATGCAGCCATGATCAACCTTCGCAATGAAGGCTATGATCATTTTAAAACCCGGATGATCCTGAGCGGAGATGTGATGTACGATGCCGCGCTTTATAATTCTAAGTTGGCCCTGGAACGTTCAAAAATTCTTGAAAAGATAAAGGAGAAGGATTTTATCCTGGTCACCATGCACCGCTCGGAAAATGTAGACCACCCCGATGTTCTTTTCAATTTAGTAGAAGCGCTGAATGAAATTTCAAAGAAGCACAAGATCATTTTGCCGCTTCACCCACGTACAAGAAAGCGCATGCAGGAATTCAACCTGCAATTCGATTTTGAAACGTTGGACCCGATCGGGTACCTCGATATGATCAGGCTGCTGATGGACTGCAAGCTGGTGATGACTGACGGAGGCGGATTGCAGAAGGAAGCCTATTTCTTTTCAAAGCACTGCATCACGATGCGGGAGCGGACGGAGTGGACCGAGTTGGTGAAGCATGGATACAATGTGATTGCGGGTACTGACAAGAGCCAGCTCCTCCGGTCGTTCGAACAGATGATGAAAAAGCAAAGCGATTTTACGCACAAGCTTTACGGAAACGGAAATGCGGGACAGGTCATTGTGGACGCACTTTCAAAATACTGAAAACATTCAATGAGAAATGTCTTCGGAGATTCGCACCGGCTTATTTTTTTTGCCATTCTCTCGTTCCTTTTTTTTCTTGGATTAGCCCCGGTTGTATCAGTAATATCGTTCGTGGCTGTTATCCTGTTCTGGATCAAGAGCAAGAACTGGGCTGAGAGCTTACGCGAATTAAAGAAGAACAAAACCTGGTGGATTTTCATGGCGTTTTATTTTTTTCATATCCTGAGCCTGTTGTGGTCGGAAAACTTTAAATATGCTTTTTTCGATTTGCAGGTGAAGCTTTCATACCTGTTATGCCCGCTTGTTTTTGCCGGCCTCACGTTTTCCGGGGATGAATGGAAAAAAATAAGGAGGACTTTTATCCTCGGCTGCGCGCTCGCTGCAATGATCTGTCTTTGCCATTCCTTCTGGCAATTTTCTATATATGGAAGGAAGGAATTTTTTTTCCATGACCGGTTTTCCTTTCTCATGCACCCCACTTATTTCATGATCTACATTAACCTGGCCATGTTATTTATTTTTTACGAACTTTTCTGGTCACGCGATGCAGAAGGCAATTGGAGAAAATATTACCTGGCAATACTTTTTTTTCTTCTTATGATCCTTTTTCTTTTGTCGGCACGTACAGCTTTGGCCACTGCACTAATATCATTTATCATCTATGTCGCCATACTGGTAAGGAATAAAAAATTTAAGCAGAAGGAAGGGCTGATTGTCATTTCATTTTTTGGACTGGCTGCTTTATTCCAGGTGGGCGTTTTGGCTTTTTACAACAGGTACGACCAGGTCACCAACCTGATTGAACATCCCGATACAAAGGACGAAAACAGCGCCTCCATCCGTTATCACCTTTGGAAGATCGCCGCAGGATTGATCAGCGAACATCCTGTTGCAGGCGTGGGCATCGGCGACATCAAGGAAGAACTTGTGAAAAAATATGAAGCAAATAATTACGAGTACGGAATCAGGAACAGGATCAGTCCGCATAACCAATACCTGCACACAGCCGTCATCCTTGGCCTGGCAGGAGTGGCGCTTTTGCTTTTGATGTTTTCTACTTCACTGCTGCTGGCCTGGAGAAACAAGGATTGGATTTATGGATTGTTCATCCTGATCATTGCCTTGAATGCCATTACGGAAAGTATCCTGGAGCGGCAGGCCGGAATTCTTTTCTTTGCATTTTTTAATTCTCTTTTCGCTTCTCGTCTAATAGGAGAAAGAAAAACTGAAATACTTTAAAAATGCCGGCCCAGCGATTATTCAGCAACCTTCGTTTTCTTTTCAGAGCCTACCTCCTTGGTCTCGCCCTCATCTTTCTTTACAGGGTAGCTTACTTGGTACACGTTCTTCCGGCTGACGAAATAAAAAATTTCTCCGGAGATATATTGAAAGCATTTATTGTGGGGCTGAGATTTGACACAGTTACGATCTGCTATGGGCTACTTGTTCCTGTACTGCTTTCGTTTATTTGCCTGGCAGGGGAGAGGGCCGCGCTTCATGTTTGGAAAATTCAAAAAATATTCGTGGTTGTTTTATTGGTTTTGTATTCTCTCGTACTGGTGGTTGACTATTATTACTACTCTTACTTCCAGTCGCACATCAACGTGCAGATATTCGGTTTCATCGAAGATGATACTGCCGCCGTCATGAAATCTTTATGGACGGACTACCCATTGCTGCGTGTCATTCTCGCAATTATTATTTCAGGTTTTGTTTTTAGCTGGATCCTCGGCAGGCTTCAAAAGAAAATGTTGAGGGACGGGGTAACCGGTTCTTCAAGGCATCCGCTCCTGTTTTCATTCCTGCTCGTTGTACTTTTTGTGGTCGGTCTGCGCTCATCCTTTGGTACTTTTCCCGTGCAGATGGATGATGCTTCCATTTCAGATAATGCCAAGGTAAATCTCCTCGCCGTGAACGGAGTTTTTGCTTTCAAGGACGCCATCATGTACCACAAAAATGAATTCAGCATGGAGTATGTCACCAAGGACATCAAGGACCTTGGCTATGCTGATCGCGGCAAGGCATTGGAGGATTACCTCGAGACAAATTCTATCCAACCCATTCCAGGACTGGATTCGCTTTACACTACAACGGATACCAATTCAGTTGCGAGACAATCTCCTCCGAATGTAGTCTTCTTCCTGCTCGAAAGCTGGAGCAACAACAACCTGTACCTGCATTCGAAGGACCTGAACCTTCTCGGTTCGCTGGAAAAATACTGGAACAGCGACATACTCTTCCGGCATTTCCTGTCGGGGCACAATGGCACCATCAACAGCATTGAAGGACTGATGATCAATACGCCGGTCACGCCCGTTGCGCAATCGGAGTATTCTGATGTCACCTTTGAATCTTCCTGCGCGAAACCTTTCTACGAAAAGGGATATGCAACTACGTTTATCTCCGGCGGCAAGATCAACTGGCGGAACATCAATAATTTTATTCCGCGGCAATATTTTGAATACGTGGAAGGAAATGCTGACATCACCAAGGCGATTCCCGGATCTAAAGAATGTGAGTGGGGTGTATATGATGAATATTTATTTGACGATGTGTTCAAAAAACTCAACGATGCAGGAGGTAAGCAGCAATTTATTTTTGCGCTCACCACCACCAACCATACGCCTTTTCATTTGCCCGATCATTACAAACCTTACCCTGTAACGCTTTCTGCGGGGATTAAAAGCAAGTTGAAAGTAGATGAAGAAATGGCGGTGAAGAACCTCACCAATCTCCAGTATTCGAATGATTGCCTGGGAAGATTTTTGGAGAAGCTTGACAATTCTCCTTTCGCTGACAACACGATTGTAGTAGCTACAGGCGACCATAACAACCTGATGCTTTTTGACTTTGACGAGGCGCATACTTTTTACCGTTATGGAGTTCCGCTGCTGGTGCACGTTCCGAAAAAATATTTATACAAAGCCCGGGTTGATACCACGCTCTGGGGATCTCACAAAGATATTTTCCCGACTATTTTTAACCTGGCGCTCGACCGTGCAGAATATTTTAACAATGGGAATAACCTCTTTGAACAGACGCAGGAGAAAAATAAATTTTTTGCCTTCAACATCATGGGCGGCATAGCCATGAACGATGACGGCTATGTGCGTTTTCACTACAACCAGGAATTTACAAATCGTGGCGACAATCTTTTCCAGGCAATTCCCGGATCAAATGCGCTGATGGAGGTACTGATGAAAAGGTCCAGGGCCTATTACAGCATGATGGTTTGGCATCTAAAGGAAGAAGTTGAAAAGCATCACAGCAAATCTTTTTTGAAGAAATAAATCCCGAACCCCATTAAGTGTAGTCTTTGCGAGGGAGGAACGACCGAAGCCCGTCCGACCGGGCCATCCGGGCAGGCAATCCCTACCTTATAATCGAGATCTTCGCAGTCACCCTTTGTCCTGATTCATCCGATGCAGTTACAAAATAAATTCCTGGTGGGAAAAGTTCACTCCCGATAGTTATCGGGATCACGGTGAACTGTTCACGGTTGACCTTAGTAGTGTAAATATTTTCTCCGACCAGGTTGAAGATTTCGACTTGTTTAATTGTAAACTGTCTACCGGCTATTGTAAACTTATCGCTCGTAGGATTGGGTGAGAGAGTAAGAATAGCTTCATCGTTATTTTTTGAAAACCCTGTGTAAAAGCAAAGTGTATCCATTGCGCTGATGGTAAGAGAAACAACCTGGAGGTTGCAGTTCCCCGGTAATCCAGCCAAAGGATTGATCTGCCACCCAACAGAAAGAGTTCCAAAGCCACCGGTTAAGGTATCTATATTGATGAAATTTTCAGAGCAGAATGAATTTCCGGCTGAGTCGGTTTTGATGATTATTATGTTCGACATTGAATCATTTCCCGTAATGCAAAACCCGTCATCTGAGGAAATTAGAAGTGAGGTTGCTTCTATGAGATTTAGATCATGGAATTCTTTTACCCATTGTATAGAAAGACTGCTGTCAATCTTAAGCAGTTGTATTGAATTGGAAAAAGATGAAGTTAATTTAGCCAGAATAGCGAAGCCACCATCACTGGTTTCCACGCATCTTAAAAATTCGCCTTGATGGTCATAAGTTTTTGTATAAACGGAATTTCCGTTTGCATCAAGAGTACCAATACACGGATAGTAATCGGAGTTTGTATGATTACCCAGAAGGCACATGCCACCGGAACGGGTAACAACTATATCGGTTACAGAGGGGATTATAAAGTTTGGGATGCCAGCTAAAAGAAATGATCCGCCAAGTGTGTTGCCGTTATTATCATAGTATTTCATCCCGATGTCGTTGGTATTCAAACCGTACCTCCAAAAGCAGGCACCGAATTTATTTAGCTTGTAAACCATGTTAAGCGGTTTTATTTGTCTATTGGAAAAGTCACCTACAACGCTTGCCCACAATAAACTCCCTGATGTATCACACTTGGTAACAACAACAGAATCATTCGGGAATTTCCTTCCTAAAATATACAGACCATCAAATCCTAAACCTGAGAGGTAAAGGCCCAAAGCGTGATCGTACGCCACATTCCAGATTTTATTCCCTGTCGAATCAATTTTTATTAGCAGAATCCCTGAGACATTACTGTTCCCGCTTAAATAGATATTTCCCAAACTATCCTGAAAAAATGAATTCGCTGTTTCGTCAATTCCCTGCTCACCTATTTCTTTTTGCCAAAGTATCATAAACTGTTCACTGAAGCGTGTCATAATTATACTTTTCTCACCGGAAGCATCCGTCCCGTTTGAGAGAAGCAAATAGCCTCCACCGACGGCATGTTTCATTGAAATAGATTGTTGCGAGTAGGTTGGATGATACAATAACCGAAATTGCTGCTGCGCATTACTATTGCCAAAGCCGAACAGAAGGTAAAGCAGTATCGTAAAAACTCTTTTCATTAAATTAATTATCTCATTACAATAACCTTCGAAGTCGAAGTCACTCCGAGTTGATTCGTGACGTTTACAAAATAAATTCCCTGGGGGAAATGTTCACAGTTGACAGTGAACGGTTCACGGTTGACCATAGCAGTGTAAATATTTTCTCCAACCAGGTTGAATATCTCTATTTCTTTAATTGTATATTGTTTACTGTCTACTGTATACTTTTTACTGTCTACAGTAAACTGGCTGCTCGCCGGGTTGGGGGAGAGGATCAGGGTTGTGCCCTGAAAAGCTCCAGCCTCCTGAAGTGCACTGACCAGGTCATAACAAATCGTGTCCCATGATGATACTAGGGATGTCGAATCAGTCACAGTATAATTGAGGGCACTGAATTGTGGAGAAAGAGGCATGAAAAAAGTATAAGTTGTTCCTGTTCCCAGTAGGGTTTCAATCACAGAAATTGTCGAATCCAGGCAATTGGCATTCCCATAAGCATCTGTTTTTATCAAAGTCATATCTGATTGCTCATTGGTCCCGATAAAATATCCTCCATCATCTGACTGCCTTAAATAACTTGCTGATACTCCCACGGGCAATGATCTATAAGCCATGCACCACTGTGCGTGAAGTGCACTGTCGAGTTTTACAAGCACATAGCTATATCCCGGAATAGTTGTAGTTCCTGCAAATGCAAAACCGGAATCGGAAGTTTGTATACTGGAAATATTA
>Ga0134121_10002853_pt1 | contig 14688 bp, 12 predicted proteins | sample KB301_FD_96463 | JGI IMG/M metagenome (GOLD analysis project Ga0134121, IMG submission 96463) | Terrestrial soil microbial communities without Nitrogen fertilizer from Kellogg Biological Station, Michigan, USA - KB3-0-1 | ecosystem: Environmental > Terrestrial > Soil > Unclassified ...
AGAAGATGTGGCCCGACATTTCACCCGCGAGCGGCGCGCCGCTCTCTTTCATTTTCGCCTTGATCAGGGAATGCCCGGTCCGCCAGATAGTCGCGCGCCCGCCGTGCTTCTCGATCCACGGAGCAAGCAGGCGGGTGCACTTCACGTCGTAGATGATCTCCGCGCTCGGGTTGCGCGAGAGCACGTCCTGCGCATAGAGCATCAGCTGCCGGTCCGGGAGGATGATCTTGCCGCCCTTGGTGACGACCCCCAGGCGGTCGGCGTCGCCGTCGAAGGCGAGGCCGATCTCTCCCGATCCGGTTTTTAGTTCTTTGATTAAAGACAAAAGATTTTCCAGCTTGGAAGGATCTGGGTGGTGGTTGGGGAAATTGCCGTCCACCTCGGAAAAGAGCTCTGTGACTTCGCAGCCCAGGCGCCGGAAGAGGCGCGGCGCGATCACCCCGGCGACGCCGTTGCCGCTATCGATCGCCACCTTGAACGGCCGCGCCAGTTTTACATCGCCGGCGATGCGGTCCACGTAGGCATCCAGCACGTCCGCCGTGGTCCTCTTGCCGGCGCCTGCATGGTGGCGCCCGCTTTCCACTCTCTTGCGCAGGTCCTGGATCGCGTCGCCCGACAGCGTGTCGCCTGCGACAACCGTCTTAAGTCCGTTGTCGTCCTTCGGATTGTGGCTGCCCGTCACCATCACCGCGCTGCCGCAGCCAAGGTGGTGGGCGGCGAAGTAGGTGACCGGCGTGGGCACAATGCCGATGTCGATGACGTCGGCGCCGGCCGCGTTCAGCCCGTCCATGAGCGCGGCCGCCAGTTCCGGGCTGGAAAGCCGCCCGTCGCGGCCCACCGCGAAAGTCGAGGCGCCACGTTCATGTCCTACCGTTCCGATCGCGCGCCCGATCTCGCGCACCACCGCGGCGGTGAGGACTTTTCCGGCGATGCCGCGGATGTCGTAGGCGCGGAAAATTTCTGCGGGGACGTTCACGGGGCTGAAAGGAACGGGGTTGAGAGGAAATGCAGGACGCGTCTTGCGAGCCAGTCGCCGCGGCCGGGAAATCCGGCGTGGCCACCAGTGCGGGGAAATTCTAGCACCACGTTGGCCGGCACCTCGCCCGAATCCTTGAGTGCATCGAGCGCCGCCTCGGGCATGAACGGATCGTTGCGCGCGTTGATGACCAGCGTCGGAATGCGGATCTTCGCGAGCCACGGCCCGCTCGAAGAGCGCGCCCAGTAGTCGTCGGCGCCGAGGAAGCCGTGCAGCGGCGCGGTGACGGTGTCGTCGAACTCCCAGAAGGTGCGCGCGCGGCGCAGCCGCGCCGCGTCGACGGAAATGTTCTGGCGTGTAATTTTTTCAAGCGTTTTTCGTTTCAGCGACCGGAGGAAAATCCGCGTGTAGATTTCCCTGCTCAGGCCGGTATCGAGGTTGCCGCCGGCGGCAGCGAGGTCGAGCGGCGCCGAAATCGCAACGGACTTTTCCAGCGTGGTCTTGCTGCCCTGTTCTCCCAGCAGTTTCAGAAGTGCGTTTCCGCCCAGGGATATTCCGACGGCATGGCGGGCGCCCAGGCGCTCCAGTATCCAGCCGATCTCCGCACTGTCGCCCGAGTGGTAGGCGCGCGGCAGGCGGTTGAGTTCGCCAGAGCAGCCGCGAAAGTGGGGTACCACGCAGCGCCATCCCTGCGCGATCGCCCTTGCCGCGATACCGCGCGCGTACGGACTGGACGAGCTGCCTTCCAGGCCGTGGAACAGCGCCATGAGGCGCCCGCCGGGGTTCTGGTCCGCGCCCGCCCAATCCAGGTCGATGAAATCGCCGTCCGGCGTCTCCCATCGCTCGCGCGACCAGGCGATGCGCGGCGCGCGCGCGAGCGCCGCCGCAATGGTCTGCAGGTGGCCGCCAGGCAGCCACCACGGTGCAGTGTAGGAACCTGCACCGGGAGTCAATGGAGGATCTTGGGTGTCGCGGGAGGGGGCGGTTCCGCCGCTGCTTCGCCCGGGGCCGGAGACGCGTGATGCACGATCATGCGCCAGCCGGCCGCGGTCCGCAGGTAGACGTTGGTCGCGACCATCGGCGGGCGGGCCCGTTTCTCCCCGGTCACGGTGATGTTTTCGTGCACGCTGTGGACCTCCAGCATCACGCCCGCGATCACCACCTGCTGGGTGATGCGCACGCGCATGCCGGGCCCGCCGGCGAACATCTGGCGCCACGCTTCGCGCACCTGCGCCTGGCCGGCAAGCCGCTGCCCCGCCGGATGCACGCAGACGATGTCCTCGTCCTCGGACCATACGGCCATCATCGCCTCGAGGTCGGAGCGCTCGAGCGCCTCGTAGAAGGCGTTCTGCGCATCCTGGGCGGTGGGAAATATCCTGGCGCTCATTGCAGGGATTTTATTTCGTCCAGGACCCGGTCCACGGAAAGGTCGTTCATGCACTTGAAATGGCCGAGCGGGCAGACGCGCTGGAAGCAGGGACTGCATTCGACTTTCAGCCAGACGACGCGCGCGGCGGTGGACAGCGGCGGCGTGTGTTCGGGGCTGGACGAGCCGAACAGCGCGACCTGGCGCGTTCCGGTGGCCGCGGCGACGTGCATCAGGCCGGAATCATTGGTCACCACGGCTTGCGCCTCGGCGATGAGGTCGATGGCCTCGTCCAGGGTCGTCTGCCCTGCCAGGTTCATTCCCGGAATGCCTTCGGCCTGTTCCTTGTCCGACGCGGAGCCTAGGACAACGACCTGCGAATCCAGCCGCGAAGCGAGTTCCCGGAAATACGGCCAGCGCTTGGCCGGCCCGTACTCGGCGCCGGGACACAGAACGGTATACGAACCGGAAATGCCGAAACGGGCGGCCGTTTCGTTTCCACCCTTTTTTTGCAGGCGCGGGGAAGGCAAGGGATGCGCGAGCCTGGCGCCGGGATTGTCCGCGAGCCGGGCGTAGTGCGCCGTCATCGGTTCGCGCCGGCGCTTTTCCTCGTGCACCACGTTGAGCAGCCCGTAGCGGAAATCGCCCGCGTAGCCGACGCGCGAGGGCACGCCCGCGAGGTAGGGAATCAGGGCGGATTTCCACGAGTTGGGCAGGACGATGGACTGGTCGTAGGCGCGCTCCTTCAGCGTCCTGCCCCAGCGCCGGCGTTCGCCGAGTTGCAGGGCGCCGTGGCGCAGGTCCGCCTCGATTACCTCGTCTACTTCCGCCATGCGCCGCGCGACAGGCGCCACCCAGGGAGGGGCAAGCACCTCGACGCGCGCGTCCGGATGCCTGGCGCGCAGGCGCGCCAGCAACGGCTGCGCCATCAGCGCGTCGCCGATCCAGTTCGGGGCGACGACGAGGATGCGCTTCAGATCAATGGCCTTTGGGTGCGGAACCCTTGTAAGTATATTTCGTGCCGCAGTACGGGCAAAGCGCCTTGCCTTCCTTCACCACGTCGAGGAACACGCGCGGGTGCCGCGCCCAGAGCGGCGCGCCGGGCATCGGGCAATGCAGCGGCAGGTCCTTCTCTGTCAGCTCCACCTGCCGGGAATTGTCATTGTTCATTTTTTTGATTTTTTCATGGGCACCGGCGTAAGCCAATGCTTGTGCTTGCGGTCCTTGCCCGTGACCACGTCGAAGAATGCCTTCTGCAGCGCCTTGGTGATGGGACCGGCCTTGCCGGCGCCGATCTGGCGCTGGTCCAGTTCGCGGATCGGCGTCACTTCGGCGGCGGTACCGGTGAAGAAGCACTCGTCGGCGATGTAGATGTCGTCGCGCGTCAGGCGCTTGGCCTTCACCGTGTAGCCGAGGCCCTCAGCCAGCTCGATCACCGAGGTGCGGGTGATGCCGGTGAGCGCCGAGGTGAGCTCGGGCTCGTAGATCACGCCGTCCTTGATGACGAAGATGTTCTCGCCCGCGCCCTCGGCGACGAAGCCGTCGACGTCGAGCAGCAGGCCCTCGTCGTAGCCATGCTGCGTCGCTTCGAGCGTCGCCAGCACCGAGTTCGGGTAGGTACCGGACATCTTCGCGCGCGCCATCGTGACGTTGACATGGTGGCGCGCCACGGACGCCGTCTTCACGCGGATGCCCTTGTTCAACGCCTCGGGGCCGAGATAGGCGCCCCAGGGCCAGGCCGCGATCGCGACGTGCACCTTCGCGCCCACCGGCGAGACGCCCATCTTCTCCGAACCATAGAACGCGATCGGGCGGATGTAGCAGGCCTCGTGGCCGTTGGCGGCGACGACCTCGATTTGCGCCTGCATCAGGCGCTCGATGGTGTAGGGGACCTTCATCATGTAGATGTGGCCGGAGTTGATCAGGCGCTGGGTGTGCTCGCGCAGGCGGAAGATCTGCGTGCCGCTGGCCGTCTTGTAGGCGCGCACGCCCTCGAATACGGCGAGGCCGTAGTGCAGCGAATGCGTCAGTACGTGCGTGGTGGCCGAGCGCCAGGGCACCAGCTTGCCGTCGTGCCAGATCCAGCCGTCGCGGTCCGCCATCGAGAGCGCTGCAGTCGTACTTCGGGCCGCCTTTGCCTTTGCCATGTCCGGAATTCCCGTTTGTGATGTGGATTCATTGAACCACAAAAAACCGGCATACTATTAACATGAATGTTAATCCTGCGTGAACATCAACCTCGTCTTCGCCGCCCTGGCCTCGTTGCCGCGCCGGCAGATCATCGCCTTCCTCGGACAGACGGCGCTCTCCACCACGGATCTCGCCGCGCGCTTCGGCACCAGCGCGCCCGCGGTGTCGCGCCATCTCTCGCTGCTGCAGCACGCGGGCCTGGTGTCGGCCGAACGCCAGGGTCAGAAGGTGCTGTACCGGCTGAACCGCGACGTGCTGCTCGATGCGCTGGCGCGCTTCGCGTCCGAAGTGGACGGTCCCTTGCGCCGCGGCGCCCAGCCCCCGCGCGCGCCGCGCGAGGCGATCTAATGCTAGGCTTTTGCCTTGTCCTCCTTCCCGCGGGGTCCGGATGTCCGCCTACGAACTTGCCCAACTGAACATCGGCATCATCAAGGGCCCGATCGACGGACCGGTGATGGCCGAATTCGTCGCCAACCTGGATCCGATCAACGCGCTCGCCGAGCGCACGCCAGGCTTCGTCTGGCGCCTGCAGACGGACGAGGGCAACGCCACGGCGATCCGGCCGTATCCGGAAAACGAGAACATGGCGGTCAATATGTCGGTCTGGAAAGACATCGATTCGCTGCGGCTCTTCGTCTTTCATTCCGAGCATGTGGCGATCATGCGGCGCCGGCGCGAGTGGTTCGAGAAGATGGACGAAGCGTTCCTGGTGCTGTGGTGGGTGCCGCGTGGGCACCGGCCGACGATCGAGGAGGCGAAGGCGCGGCTCGAGATGCTGCGCGCAAAGGGCCCGAGCAAGGATGCGTTCACCTTCCGGCAGGCGTTCCCGCCACCGGACGCGGAGCAGTCGCGGCCACCGGTGAGCTTCGGCGACGAGTGCCCGGCCACCTGACGAGGGCTCGCCGGCTGGAATCCGGCGCGGGGTTTTCCGCCGCCATTGCGCTCGTCTTCGGGCTGTTCTCGTGGCTGCAGTTTCCGACGCTGTGCGGATTCATGTTTTCCTCCACGCGCGCCGGGGCAGACAATTACCGCTATTCGCTGGTCTTGGGCGCGCTGCTCGCGCTGGTCGGATTTTTTTCGGGCTTGGGGACGTTGCTGCGCGGCCCGCGCGCCGCAATGCTGATCGCGGGCATGGCGCTCAGCGTGTCGTTCGTCGTTGCCGCGCTCGCGGTGCCCGACTGGTTCGGCGTATCCTGCCATGCCCTTTACACTGACGTGAGCAACGAATGACCAACGAGAAGATCAAGCTGAAGATGGAGAACGGCCAGACCATCGAGGTGGTGGTCTTCAGCAAGCGCGCCGACGCGATAGAAGTGGTGATCGGCGAGGGCATCCACAACATGAAATTCACGCTGACGCCGACCCGCAACGGCATGGCCTACGTCGGCAGCATCAAGGGCCGCGAGCTGGTGTACGAAAGAAGCCGCGAAAAAGTGCAGGCCGACATCGAAATGCTCAACCCGAACGTGCGTGGGCCGAGGCCGCGCTGAGGCCGGGAGTTGCTTTCCGCGATGAACCAGGATCCGCGCCTGCTGCCTTTTCTCCTGGTCGGCATCGTGCTCCTCGGTGCGGCCTGGATCTGGAGTCGCAGGCAAAGGCAGTTCGACGCCAAGGCGCGCAAGGCCCAGGGAACCGTGGTGAGCCTGCAGCCATCGGGCTCAAGCGATGACGGTGGGAATTCCTATGCGCCGCGCGTGAAATTCACGTCTGCGAGCGGGCAGGCGATCCAATTCACGGACCGGGTCTCGAGCCGCCCCGCCGCATATAACGTCGGCGAAACGGTCGGCGTGCTCTATGACCCCGGCAATCCGCAGAGCGCGCGCGTCGCCGGATTCGCCTCATCGTACCTGGGCCCCACGATCCTGCTGGTCATGGGGCTGGTGTTCGTGACGTTTGCGGGCCTCGGGATGGGGATGGTCGACGCGGTCTCGAACCTGATCGCACCCGGACGGACCAGCGTCGGCAAATTCGCCGGTGTCTGGGCAAATGAAGATGCGCAGACCCGCAACATCACGCGGGTCGAGATCCGGCAGCGCTGGCCCGGAACCGAAATAAAGGTGTGGGGAAATGCCATCCCGCGGATTGTGACTGGGGCAGTCCGTACTCTTACGAACTCTCGGCGGTGGGCAGCGGCGAGATGAGGGCGACCTGGAAACCCGGCTTTGCGGTGAAAACCCAGGAACTGAAGCTGCTTCCCGATGGCCGCCTGGAGGTCGTCACCCATACGCAGTTCACCGACAGGTCCGGTCGCCGTCCCTACGACAGCAAGGAAGTCTTCCGCAAAGTCGGGGCACCATGAAAATCGGGGTCTGACCCCGATTGTTTCAGCGGTAGGGGGAAAAAACCGTTTTCCAGAGGCTTCGCACGGCCTCGGATTTTGCGGCGACCTGCTCGGGCGGCACGCGCGCGTAGCGCGCGCCGTTGAGCCGCAGCGCGTGCTGCAGGCGCCGGAACTTGCGGTAGGCGCTGCCGCAATCTTCCGCGAGCGCGGGCGGAATCAATCCCAGCTTTCCCGCCATGCCCAGCAAGGCGATGTTGCCGAGGTTCTGCGTGAGTTCAGCGTGCCGGTGCGCGTGCGCGAGCACGAGGAACTGCACCGTGAACTCGATGTCGATCATGCCGCCGCGGTCGTGCTTCAGGTCGAACAGCTCCGTGCTGTTGGGATGCGCGGCGTGGATCTTCTCGCGCATGCCGAGCACTTCGCGCGCCAGGGATATTGGGTCTCTTTCCCGCTTAAGGATTCGTTCCCTGATTGAATCAAAAGTATTTCCGACAATCCTGTCTCCCGCGCAAAAGCGCGCGCGGGTGAGCGCCTGGTGTTCCCAGATCCAGGCTGAGTGTTCCTGGTATTCGTCGAAGCCGGACAGCGAGGACACCAGCAATCCTTTGGATCCCGAGGGACGCAGCGCGAGGTCAGTCTCGAACAGCGTGCCGGAGGGCGTGATGGCGGAAAGCCAGTTGTTATAGCGCTGCGCGAACCTCAGGTAGTTGTGCTCGGCGCCTTCATCCGCATCGGCGTCGTCGAACAGGAAAACCATGTCGAGGTCCGACGCGTAGCCGAGTTCCTTGCCGCCGAGCTTGCCATAGGCGATGACGGCGAAGCGCGGCTGCTCGCGGTGGCGCGTCGGCAGCTGCGCCCAGCAGAATTCCAGCGACGCCTGCAGCACGATGTCGGCGAGCTGCGAAAGGTGGTCGGCGAGCACTTCCACCGTGAGCAGGCCGGCGAGGTCCTGCGCCAGCAGGCGGAACAGCTGCGCATGGTGCTGCTCGCGCACCGCGTTCATCTCGAGCTCGAGGTCGCCGCCCGCGGCCGCCAGGGCGGCGCGCAGCGCATGCTCGAATTCGCGCCAGTCCGGCGGCGAGTACAGCACCCGGTCATCCAGCAGCTCGTCGAGCAAGAGCGGGTGCTGGGTGACGTATTGCGCCGCCCAGCTCGAAGCGCCGATCATGCGCGTCACGCGCTCGAGCGCGTCGGGCCTTTCGGCGAGCAGCGCGAGATAGGCGGCGCGCCCGGCGATCGCCTCCAGCAGGTCCACGCCGCGCGCCAGTGTCGCGTCCGGTTCTGGCGTCGCGCTCGCGGCGCTCGCGAGCGCAGGGATCAGGGTGTCGAAGCGGCGCCTGGAATCATCCGGCAGCTGCAGGTAGCGCTGGCCCGCGCGCAGCGCGGTAAGGCGCGGGTGGTCGGGCCATGGCCCGGGCTCGCTTTCCGCGGCGGGCTGCGCGAACACCGCCTGGAAGTGGCGCGTCACCGCGCCGCGATGCGCGTCCAATGCGGCGTGGAAATCCTCCCAGGATGCGAACCCGGCCATGCGTGAAACGCGCGAGCGGTCATCCGCCTCGGTGGGTAGCTCGTGGACCTGCGCGTCGTCGAGGTATTGCAGGCGGTGCTCGACGTTGCGCAGGAAGACGTAGGCCGCGGCAAGTTCTGACTTTGCTTCTTCAGGAAGAAGTCTTTTTCTGGAAAGAATTTCAAGGATCAAAAGAGTTGGACGCTCTGTGAGTTCCGGATCGCGTCCGCCGCGCACCAGCTGCAGTGCCTGGACGATGAACTCGATCTCGCGGATGCCGCCCGGACCGAGCTTGACGTGCTGCGCGAGCTCGCGCCGCGCCACGTCGCGCCGCACTTCGGCATGCAGGCGCCGCATTGCCTCGAGCGTCGCGTAGTCGAGATATTTGCGGTAGACGAACGGCCGCACGATCTCCTCGAGCGTTTTCCTGTCGGCATTGGAACCGGAAATGGCGCGCGCCTTGATCCACGCATAGCGCTCCCACTCCCGTCCCTGGCCGACGAAATAGGCCTCCAGCGCATCGAAGCCGCAGACCAGCGCGCCCGAATCGCCGTAGGGCCGCAGGCGCATGTCGACGCGAAACACGAAGCCGTCCTCCGTGATGTCGTTCAGCAGCCCGATCAGCCTGCGCCCGACGCGCTCGAGCTGCACCGGATCGGCCGGGTTTTCCTTGCTGTCCGGATGCACGAATACGAGGTCGATGTCGGAGGACACGTTCAACTCGCCGCCGCCAAGCTTGCCCATCGCGACCACGATGAGCGCCTCCTCCCGCAGCCAGCGCAGCGCGGCACGGATCGACTGGTCGGCAAGCTCGCTCATCGCGTGACAGACTTCTGCAAGATTCGCTTGAGCGTGCAAATCGGTAACCGCCAGGTCGCGCGCCATCGTGCGCAACAGCACGCGCTGGCGCAGGCGCCGCAGGCGGCGCTTGAACGCGGCTTCGTCGTCGCTGTCCGAGCCGAGCAGCGCGCGCGCCATTTCGTCGGCGCTGAAGGGCGCGCCGGCTGCTGCTGCGCGGTCGGTCTCGGTGGCGAGCTCGGGACGCGCGGCGAGCGCCTGCGTGGCATAGCGCGAAAGGTCGATTTTCCGAATCGGATCCGGCATTTACGGATAAAATGGGTAGTGCGGTTGTCAAAGAGGATATAGGAGTCGCGACAGGCGCAATGCGAACGTCGTTCAAAGTCCCGTTGCGAAGGCTCCTGCGCGCGATCGAAATCCTCGCGTGGGCGGGCTTTTTCGCCTTCGCGCTGATCTTCCTTTCACTGCGCTACTGGGTACTGCCCAACATTGAGCAGTACCGCGGCGACATCGTCGCCGCAATTTCGCGCGCGGTCGGCCTGCAGGTAAAAATCGGCGCGCTGGCCACCGACTGGCAGGGATTGCGCCCGCGGCTTTCGATTTCCGACGTGCGCGTCTACGACACCGATGGCCGCGAGGCGCTGGTCCTGCCCTCGGTGGAGAATGTCGTCGGCTGGCGCTCGCTGCTGGTGCGCGAGCTGCGGCTGCATTCGTTTCTCATCGACGGACCGAAGCTCACCGTGCGGCGCGACGCGAACGGCGAGATCTTCGTCGCGGGCATCCGCATTTCCGGCCTTGCCGGCGACAAGGGCGAGGGCAGGCTGAGCGACTGGATCCTCAGCCAGGGGCGCATCATCGTGCGCGGCGCCGAGATCGAGTGGCGCGACGAGGCGCGCAAGGCGCCGCCGTTGTCGCTGTCCGCGCTGAATCTGCGCCTCGAGAACGATGGCGACGTGCACCTGGTCGGATTCTCCGCGCGCCCGCCGCGCGAACTGGGGCCGGGCATGGAAGTGCGCGCCGCGCTGGAGGGCAGCAGCGTCAGGGACCCGGCGAAGTGGAACGGGCGGATGTATGCCGAATTCGGCTACACCAATCTCGCCGGCTGGCGCGCCTGGGTCGACTATCCGCTCGACGTGCGCCGCGGCGCCGGCGCGCTGCGCCTGTGGGCGACGCTCAGCGCGGGCAAGATCACGCAGGGCACGGCCGATGTCGCGCTCTCCAATGTCTCGGCTCGCCTCGCCAAGGACCTGCCGGTGCTCGAAATATCCTCGGTGCGAGGCCGCGTCTACGGGCGCGAGACGCCGCGCGGCTACGATTTCGGCGCGCGCAGCCTCGCGCTCGCCAGCCCCGGCGCCCCGGCCATGAATGCCACCAGCTTTCGCGCCAGCTGGGAGCCGGCGAGCAGCACCTCGCTCACGCAGCGCGGCTCGGTAAGCGCCAACCTGATCGAACTTGCGCCGCTGGCGCGCCTCGCCGAGTACATGCCCTTTCCGGCCGACCTGAGGAAGCTGCTCGCCGAACTCGCGCCGCAGGGCAACCTGCTGGATGTGAATTTCGACTGGAAAGGCGAGCTGCCCGACCAGGCGGTCTTCACCGCCAAGACGCGCTTCGCCGGCCTGACCATGAACGCCTGGCGCCATATCCCGGGATTTGCCGGGCTGTCCGGCAGCCTCGATGCGACCGAAAGGAAGGGCGCCGTCAATCTCGTTTCCCGCAAGAGCGAACTCGACCTGCCCGAGGTGTTTCCCGAGCCGCGCGTCGCACTCGATGCGCTGAATGGCGAAGTCCGCTGGGAGCGCACCGAGAAACCGGGAGTCACGGTCAACCTCGCAAACCTGAGTTTCGCCAATGACGATTTTGCGGGCACCGCCAACGGCAGCTATGCGTGGACCGGCGAAGGCCCGGGGTTGGTGGACCTTACGGCGCAGCTGTCGCGGGCCGACGGCAAGAACACGGCCAAATACCTGCCGCTGTCCAGCCTGATGGGCGAACGCGTGCGCGCCTGGGTCGCGAACGCGGTGCAGGGCGGCCAGGCGACCGACGCGCGCATGCGGCTGAAGGGAGACCTGCGCGATTTTCCTTTCACCGATCCTGAGAAGGGCCTGTTCCAGGTCTCGGCAAAGGTGTCCGGCGCGGTGCTCGACTACGCGAGCGGCTGGCCGCGCATCGAGGAAATCGAGGGCGACCTGGCGTTCGAGCGCGACAAGATCGACATCCTCGGGCGCAGCGGCAATATCCTGGGCGTCGGGCTTGCCAACGTGCACGTGGTCCTGCCGAGCATGCTCGCCCCTGAGCCGCAGCTGCTGGTGGACGGCACCGCCGAAGGGCCCACGTCGCTGTTCCTGGATTTCATCCGGCAGAGCGGGGTGCGGCGCATGGTGGATGGCTTCACCGACAGCATGACTGCGCTGGGCCGCGGCAAGCTGCGCCTGCACCTCGAACTGGCGCTGCATGAGATGCCGAAGAGCAAGGTTGCCGGCGAGTACCAGTTCGCGGGCAACGCGGTCACCGCGGATCCGCGCCTGCCGCCGATCGAGCGCGCCGGCGGGCGCGTCAGCTTCACCGAATCCTCGATCGCGATCCACGACGTGCGCGGGCAGCTGTTCGGCGACCAGATCCGGATATCGGGCGGCTCGAAGCCGGGTTCGAGCGTCGTGGTCAATGCGGAGGGCAGGGCCACCGTGGAGGGCATGCGCCAGGTGTTCGACCATCCGTGGCGGCGGCGGCTCGCGGGCGCCGCGCGCTATACGGCGACCGTCGCGGCGAAGGAGGGGCGGACGCAACTCACCTTCGAATCTTCGCTCGAGGGCGTATCGAGTTCGCTGCCGGCGCCGTTGGCGAAAGCCGCTGGCGAATCCTGGCCGTTGCGCATCGACGTATTGCCGGGCGATGGGCGTGACCGCATCTCGATCGCGCTGGGGCCGCCGGCGGGGCGCGTCCTGGCGGCCGAGTTCCTGCGCGCCGGGGTGGCGCCGCCCGACGCGCCGGCCGCGGTAACTCCGCCCTATCCGTTGCCGAGCGCGGCGGCGATGCAGGTGCAGCGCTCGCTGATCACCTTTTACCCCGTGGCGGGCGAGACGCCGCGCATTCCGGAGCGGCGCGGCATGACGCTGCGCGGGACGCTGCCCGCGCTGGATCTCGACCGCTGGCTGCCATTGTTCGCCGAGGCCGGCGGTGCCGGCGACGGCGCGAGCTACGAACTCAAGATCGGTGTGCTCGATGCGCTCGGCAAGCGCATGCGCGCCGCGAGCATGCAGGGCGCCACCGACGCCGGCGGCTGGTCGGCCAGCATGAGCTCCACCGAGTTCGCCGGCGACCTGGTCTATCGCACCGAGGGCAGCGGCAGGCTGGTCGCGCGCATGACGCGCTTCTCGCTGCCCGAGGACTCGCCCGGCGCCAAGCCCGGCGAGAGCCTCAAGGACCTCCCGGCGCTGGACATCGTGGCCGACGAATTCACGCACCGCGGCCGCAAGATCGGGCGCGTCGAGGTCCAGGCGCGGCACGAAGGCAAGGACTGGCGCCTGGACAAGATCGCGGTCACCAATTCGGATTCCTCGCTGTCGGGAACCGGCCTGTGGAAGCCGGGCGCGGCTTCGCGCACTTCGATCAATTTCAAGCTCGAGGTGAGCGACGTCGGGAAGTTTCTCGATCGCTTCGGCTACCCGGAGCACCTCAAGGGAGGCCAGGGCAAGATGGAAGGCCCGGTCTCCTGGAACGCGGACCCCCTGTCGCTCGATTACGCGAGCCTGAGCGGCACCCTGCAGATGCAGGCCGAGGACGGCCAGTTCCTGGAAATCGACCCGGGCATCGGCAAACTCGTGTCGCTCATGAGCCTGCAGATGCTGCCGCGGCGCGCCGCGGGCGATTTTCGCGACGTGTTCGGCAAGGGCTTCCAGTTCGATCGCATCAACAGTTCCATGGCCATCGAGCGCGGCGTGATGGCGATGAAGGAGTTCCACATGCGCGGGCCGGCGGCCGACGTCACGATGACGGGCCAGATCGACCTGTCGCTCGAAACGCAGAGCCTGAACGTGAAGGTGGTCCCGCAGCTGGGGGACACCGCGTCGACCGTGGTGGGGTTCATCAACCCGATCGCCGGCGTCGCCACCCTGCTCGCGGGACGGCTCATGAAGAACCCCCTGGGCAAGTTTTTCGCCTATGAATACAACATCTCGGGCACCTGGTCGGATCCGAAGGTGGAGAAAATGGTCCCGCAGGCGGCGACCGGATCGCAGGAAGCCGCCCGCGAGCTCAGCAGGTGAGACAATCCCGCGCCACATCGAGGTAACCAAAACCATGGATGCCGATACCCTTCTCGCCACCGCCGATGCCTGCCTGCTGGCGCCGTTCGACCTGGAGAGCCGCAAGCTCCAGGCGGTGTTCGGCTCGCTTGCGGCGCGCAAGCTCGACTACGCGGACCTTTACTTCCAGTACACGCGCTCCGAGGGCTGGAGCCTGGAGGAGGGCATCGTCAAATCCGGCAGTTTTTCGATCGAGCAGGGTGTGGGCGTGCGCGCCATCTCCGGCGAGAAAACCGCCTTCGCCTATTCCGACGAAATCAGCTTCGACGCGCTGCAGGACGCGGCCAAGGCGACGCGCGCCATCGGCAACGCGGGCAGCAGCAAGACCGGCAAGGTAGTTCGCAGGAGCCAGGTGCCGCAGCGTTACGCGCCGCTGGACCCGCTTGCCTCGCTGGATGCGGACGCCAAGATCGCGATGCTGGAGAAGCTCGAGAAAATGTGCCGCACCCTCGACCCGCGCATCACCCACGTGATGGCGCACCTCGGAGGCGAATACGAAGTGGTGCTGATCTCGCGTTCCGACGGCGTGCTGGCGGCGGATGTGCGCCCGCTCGTGCGCCTCAATGTGCAGGTGATCGCGGAGAGCGGCGGCCGCCGCGAGATGGGCGGCGGCGGCGGCGGCGGGCGCACCGATTATTCGCACTTCACCGATGCGGTGATGCAGGGCTATGCGCAGCAGGCGGTGTCGCAGGCGCTGGTGAACCTGGAAGCGAAGGCCGCGCCCGCCGGCACCATGACCGTGGTGCTGGGGCCCGGCTGGCCGGGCATCCTGCTGCACGAGGCGATCGGCCACGGCCTGGAAGGCGACTTCAACCGCAAGGGCAGCTCGGCGTTCTCCGGCCGCCTCGGCGAACGCGTCGCATCGCGCGGAGTCACGGTGGTGGACGACGGCACGCTGCCCGACAGGCGCGGCTCGCTCACTGTCGACGACGAGGGCAATCCGGCGCAGCGCACGGTGCTGATCGAAGACGGCATCCTGCGCGGCTACATGCAGGACAGCCTGAACGCGCGCCTCATGAAGATGCCGGTCACCGGAAACGCGCGGCGCGAATCGTTCGCGCACATGACGATGCCGCGCATGACCAATACCTACATGCTGGCGGGAACGCACGACCCGGAAGAGATCATCCGCAGCGTGGACAAGGGGCTGTACGCGGCAAATTTCGGCGGCGGCCAGGTGGACATCACCAACGGCAAGTTCGTGTTCTCGGCGTCGGAGGCCTACCTGATCGAGAACGGCAAGATCACGCAGCCGGTGAAGGGCGCGAC
>Ga0134121_10002855_pt1 | contig 14682 bp, 12 predicted proteins | sample KB301_FD_96463 | JGI IMG/M metagenome (GOLD analysis project Ga0134121, IMG submission 96463) | Terrestrial soil microbial communities without Nitrogen fertilizer from Kellogg Biological Station, Michigan, USA - KB3-0-1 | ecosystem: Environmental > Terrestrial > Soil > Unclassified ...
CAAGGAAGGCCGCGACGAAGTCGCGTTGAAGTCGGCCCGGCTGTTGCCTGACGGCAAGACCGTGTTTCTGGAGATGCCTGGTCTTCGACCTGTCATGCAGATGGAGATCAAATACAATCTGCAGGCCGCGGACGGCAAAACGATGCGCAGCCAGCTCTGGCTGACGTTGAACCGTCTCGACGCGCCGTTGCGGTAGGCTTGTTAAACGGCGACGTGAGCTTTCTCCCCATCGCTGAACGCGAATTGCGCGTGGCCGCGCGAAAACGCAGCACGTTCTGGGTGCGAATCATCGCGGCGCTGGTGGCGTTGATCATCGGCTGTGGATTCCTGATCATCAGCACGGTAAGCCTCGGGCTCGGCGCGCCCAGCCTGGGCCGGGGACTGTTCGCGGTGCTCACGTGGCTCAGCCTCGCTGTGGCGTTGTCCGCCGGATTGTTTTTCACGTCGGATTGTCTGAGCGAGGAAAAGCGCGAAGGCACGCTCGGTTTTCTGTTTCTCACCGACCTGCGCGGTTATGACGTGGTGACGGGCAAGCTGCTGGCGACTTCGCTGCGCGCCTTTTACGCGTTGCTCGCCGTCTTCCCGGTTCTCGCGATCACGCTGATGATGGGCGGCGTCACCGGAGCGCAGTTCTGGAAGACCTTGCTCGCGCTGGTGAACGCGATGTTCGTGTCGGTCGCCGCGGGTCTGTTCGTGTCCGCCATCAGCCGCGAGTCGCAAAAGGCGCTGGCGGCCACGCTGCTGCTGCTGATCCTGCTGGTCGCCGGCGGCCCCGCCGTGGACGGGGCGTCCGCCGCAATGAGCGGGACCTTTCAGCCGAAGTTCAGCCTGTTGAGTCCGGGTTATCTCTTCGTGACGGCCGGGGCGTGGGGCGCGACGCCGGTGTGGAGGGCGCTGCTCGCGAACCAGGCCGCCGGATGGACGCTGTTCATCCTGGCCTGTGTGCTTCTTCCCCGCACGTGGCAGGAAAAACCTGCCAGACTTTCGACGCCGGTCGGGAGCTGGAATTACTTCTGGAAGTATGGCGGGGCGAAGAGCCGTCACGCGCTTCGCCGAAGACTGATCGGGCGGAATCCGGTGTTGTGGCTGGCGTGCCGCGAGCGATGGCAGGCGGCGCTGCTCTGGGGCATCGCGGTGGTGCTGGCGGGCACGCTGGCGGCGACGTTCGTCGTCGGCCAAGGCTGGCTGATGCAGTTCGTATGGAGCCCACTGGCCGGCCTGTTCACGCTGGTGTTGTATCTGGGGATCGCGTCGCAGGCCGGACGATTCTTCGTCGAAGCGAAGCGCAGCGGGTTGATCGAATTGTTGCTGGCCACGCCGCTGACGACACGTGAGATCGTGCAGGGCCAATGGCGCGGGCTGGCGCGGACGTTTGGTCCGCCCATCGCGCTGTGTCTGGCCGCGCAGTTGTTCGGCACCTTCCTGGCCCAACAGCAGGCGTGGAAACGAATGGCCGTTGCCGCTCCTGCGTTCACGCGGCCGGTCGCCGCCGGCACAAACACCGTGGTCATGACAAATGCGACCATCGTAACGACCACAACGGGTGTCGGGACGGTGACGGTTTCAACCGGAGGCGGTTTCACGGGACCGAATGATTTTGTGCTGCTGGCCATTTCGGCGGCGTCGGCATTCACCGCTCTGGCCAATTTGATTGCGATCACCTGGTTCGGAATGTGGATGGGTTTGAGCTCGAAGAGCACGAATCTGGCGGCGCTCAAGACGATCGTGTTTGTTCAGATCATTCCGTGGTTCGCGATCGCCTTCGCCTCAGCGCTGGCGGTGCCGCTGTTGTTGTTGCCGCGGATGTTTCGGACCGTTTCGGCCGGGCCGACGCAGTTCATGGTCTGGTATCCGCTGGTTGGCGCCGCGGTGTCCACCTCGCTGTATCTGATCAAGGACGTCGTGTTTGTCGTGCTGGCGCGGCGGCGATTGTATTCCGGTTTTCGCGAGAGGGCGTGGCGCGCGGTGGCGCCGATCCACGCTCCGTTGCCGCCGCCGTTGCCGCGCGCGAATGTGCCGCCCGTGATCGCGATCGCTTCGAGGGCCAACCCGGAGACAGCGGCCGGGGATCATCCGACGACGAAGGGCGGTGAACGGTGAGAATAGCCGCGACACAAATGGAACGCCTGATTCGACCGTGCTTTTCCATTTTCATGCTGCTTGCGGCCCACGCAATCGCGGCGCCGAACAAGGACGAGTATAGGCGCAACGCCATGGTGCGCGAGGGCGACGCGGCGCGCGGGAAAGCATTGTTCTTCGAGGAACGGCGGACGGCTTGTTCGCGCTGTCACAGCGTGGATGGCAGCGGGGGCCGGGCGGGGCCCGATTTGTTTGCGGTGGGCGACAAGTTTGGCCGGCGAGAGATCATCGAGGCCGTGCTCGCGCCGTCGGCGACGATCGCCGTGGGTTACAGCACGACGACCGTGGCGACGAAATCCGGCGAGGAATACTCGGGGATCATCAAACAGGCAACGGACGCGTTCGTCGAGTTGAGGGGAGCGGATGCAAAGCCGGTGCGCATCGCGACTGCGGAGATCCGGTCGCAGCGCACGAGCGACGTGTCATTGATGCCGGAAGGGCTGGAGGCGGCGTTGACGCTGCCGGAATTCACAGACCTGATCGAGTATCTCGTCAGCCTCAAGCAGCCGGAGAGCGCAGCCATGGTCGAACACGGCATGCCGGCTGAGATTCGACAACTCGCCCGGCCGGTCGAGCTCCAGCCGTTCATCGCAGAAGACCTGAAGTTCGAGCACCCGGTCTGGTTCGGCCCGGTGCCGGGGGAGTCGAACGTGTTTCTGGTGGTCGAGCATGAAACCGGGAAAATCTGGCGCCTGGAAAAGCGCGTCGAAGGTGACGCAAAAACCTTGTTCGTTGACACGGGCCCCTTTCAAAAAGGAACACGAGGATTGCTGGGGATGGCGCTGCATCCGAAGTTCCACGAGAACCGGAAATACTACTTCGCCAAACACGTCATGGAAAACGGCAGGTTCGCCACGATCATTTTCGAGCGCGAGGCGTCGGCGGACCTGCGAGCCGATTCCGGCAGGCCGGCGCGGCAGATCCTGCGATTTGATGAAGCGACGAACGTCCATTACGGCGGAGGACTGGAGTTCGGTCCGGACGGCTGCTTCTACATCGGCATGGGCGACTCCGGGCCGCAGGAGGACCCGCAGGGTCACGGTCAGAACACGAAATTGTTTCTGGGGAAAATGCTGCGCATTGATGTTGATCACGCCGGGAAGGACAAACCTTACGCGATTCCAGGCGACAATCCGTTCACCGGCCGCCCCGGATTCCTGCCGGAAATCTGGGCGTACGGATTGCGCGAGCCGTGGCGCTTCAGCTTCGATCCCATCACGAAAGAGCTTTGGGTCGGCGACGTGGGGCAGGATCGTTACGAGGAGGTGGACATCGTCCGGCGCGGCGAGAATCACGGCTGGAACGTGTATGAAGGTTTCGAGCCGTTCTCGAATCGCTATCGGCGGGAGGGCGAAGCTTATGTGCCGCCGGTGTTCGCCTATGCGCGCAGGTTTGGTCCGTCGGTCACCGGGGGTTACGTCTATCGCGCCGATCCGCGCTCGACTTTTTACGGGGTTTACGTTTTTGGCGACTACGAATCGAAGCGCGTTTTCGGGCTTACCCAGGAAAACCGAAAACTGAAAACGATCCGGCAGATCGGCGCGGCCCCGCAACGCGTTGTCTCCTTCGGCCGGGACAACCGGGGAGAGCTGTATCTCGTCGGCTACGAGGGGACGATTTACAGAATGAATTTCGAGAAAGCGATCTTCGAGTAACGGGTCCGAGTAAGAATCCCAATTCCTTGCGGGCGCGTTCTTCTAAATTCTCACGAAGACCTTGCGACGATACATCCACAAAAGGATCAGCCAAAAAGAGAGCAGAACGGTCAGGTGTTCGAGTATCGGTGCGCAAGGTGGGCTCAGGCTTTCAAAAACGTGTTGTCCGAAATGGGTCTTTACGGTTTCCCTGACGAAACCGCCCATGAGCTGCCACATGCAATAAAGCGTGATGGGATTCAATCCGGCGACGACCAGCGGGAAGGCCCATCGTCTCCAGCCGCGCCATTCGATCACGGCGACAAACGCCGCCAGCAACAGTGTCGCCAGTCCGCCGCTGTAGATTGCCCAGGATGGCGTCCAGATGCGCTTGACGATCGGACAAAGGCCCGCGAGTTCGATCACTTTGCCGACGACGATCCCGGTCACCGCGGCGGCAGCGAGGCGCTTTAGTTTTTCCGCGAGCGCCGTGTCGCTGCGAAGCAATTCTCCCGCGAGCATCCCGAAGATCATGGTGGCGAGGGAAGGGACGAAGTTGAGCGTCTGATAACCGCCGGCGTTGAACAGAAAGGGCTTTTCGCCCGGGAAAAGATTGAGGAACCACAGATCAATCGTGGCGGCGAAGTTGGCGTTTTTCTCCCAATGCCCGGAAAAACCGCTCAAGTGAGGCCAGTCGGCGCGCACGCCGACGCTCGACCAATCAAAATCCGGAGGGGGCAGGGGATGGACGGCAAAGGCGAACCACCAGGCGAGAAGGATGCCGCACGCGGTGAACCATTGCGTGCGCGGCCGGGTGAAACAGAGCAGGAACAGGAACGGATAGCCCAGCCCGATTTGCGCGAGGACGTTGGTGAACACCCATTCCGTCCGGTTGCTCCAGGCCGAGGTCAGAAACACAGCGAGCAACACGAGGGCGAGCGCCCGCCAGAGCGCGTGGCCAAGCATCTCCTGGAAATTCTGTCCTCTCGCCCGGCGGTTGGTGATGGACCACGGCAACGCGACGCCCACCATGAACACGAATGACGGTTGAATCAGATCCCAGAGTGTGCACCCGACCCACTCCGCGTGATCGAACTCGTGACCGAGAAACTTCCATATCGGACTGTCGGGAAAATTGCGCGCCACCTCGGGAATCCCCAATCCACTCGAAGCCATCAGCAGCATGATAGCGCCCCGGAAAGCGTCGAGCGAAACCAGACGCACCGGCGCCCGCTTATCCGGCGAGTTCAACTCCGTTTGCGCGGCCGCGGGTGGCGACGGCTCGGTCGGGGCGGCTTGCAGTGATTCGGGTTCAAGCACCGCGCCCTTGCCGGCGGGGGTCGGTCGCCTCGATGATCACGCTGACGGACTTCTGGTTGAATCCCTTGAAGCCGCCTTTGCGCTGAAGGTTCTCCAGGTGACTGCCGATGGCGCCATCGCTCAGGAATTGCTCGAATTGCTTTTGGTCAATCAATCCGGCGCGCCGGAGCCGTTCGGCCCTTTCGCGAGCGACCGGCCAGCGCTCGCCTTCGGTAAACGCCTGTTTCAGGAACGCAAAGTCGGAAAACGGTTTCATGGTGTTCACGCCTTCACCGAACAATTGATCGCGAAGCAAAGCGTGATCAAACCGGCATTCCAGATGATGCATCCCCGCGTCGAGGAAGCTTTCTCCATGCAGACCGACCCAAAGGCCGATCGTGCCCAGCTTCCGGGGCGGCGGCAAAGGCGCGCGGGAAAAATCGATTTCAGTCTCCGCGGCTTCGAGATCCACGTCGCAGAATGCGACAATCCCTTCGACGGGTTGCTCGAGAATCTGCGCACCCCAGCCCGCCTCCGCGCCGGCATAGTATCGCTCGCGCCGTTCGAAGCCGAGTTTTTCCAGTGCGCGCATCAGATCGACAAAGCACGCGCGCGAGGAGCGGAAAGTATGGTGATCATGATTGGCCCAGCCCAATCCCAGCCTGTCCTGCCGGCGTTTTTGAACTCGAGCCGCTCGATTGCGGCGTTCCCAATAGGCGCGCTCCTCGGCGAAGACGACGTGGCACGCGAGGTCTCGTCCGACAAGGGAGACCAGGCTGTCCACCAGATTCAGCGTGCGGCGAAAGCCGTCCGGGTCGTCGTCGAACGTCCTCCGGCGCGTCTTCCAAAGCTCGTGAGCTTCGAGGACTCGCTCCGTGTGGCCTGGCGGTGGATTCTCCGGCACGTAGCCATGGTAACCGCGGCGTTCGACGACTTCGAATCGGGCGCCGTTTTCGTGAGAAACCGCCAGGCGCCGGAATCGTGAAAGCGGCGCGCCATTCGGTTTTCCGTCAATTCGATGCGCGGCCATGAAATCGGAAAGGGAATCGACGTGAATGGCCAGCGCGGACGGAGACGCAGAGGCGGTCGTCGTGCGGTCGAGAATCACCCGCGGCAACATGGCTTCCGGATGCCAGAAGACTTCCTGAGAAGCGTCCGGTGGTGTTTCGCTCACCGGATCCTCGACGAAGCCGGCCATGCGCAGCGCGGGTTCGACTCCGGTGGATACGATCAGGTGATCCACCCAATCGACCAGCAGAGTGCCGGTTTCCGAACGCATGCGTTCGGCCAGTTTTGCGGCGAAAGAATTGCGAGCGAGAAAAGCCTGGATCTGATCCAGCACGAAATCCTCCGCCTCGTAACACAACGGCCAGTCAAACCGGTTCTCCTTCGAAGTCGGCGCAGTGCCTTTTTTGTTCTTAACGCGAGCGCGTTGGTGAGTCGCTGGCGGCGTCATGATTCGGTTCTCAGAGTCCAAGAGTGACCGTTCGTCGTCGTGGATTCAGCCTTCAAAATATTCCGGTTGCGGTCGGTGAGTTGTTTTGGGTCGGACTTTATACCCGGGAATTGCAGAATTCGCCCGACGGTTAGTCAAGCGCGAAAACCTGGGCGAACGAATTCAATGGCCCGTCCGTTCAGGTCGCTGCATCTCAAACACGCCATGATCGTGTTTGGACTCGTAAGTGGATGAGAATGTCGTGGAAGTCGCCTCGCCAGCGTAATCGTAATGCCCGCCCGCCCACCAACCGAGGTCGGCTTCGCCCCGAAACCGGAATGCGGTCGTGGTTTTTTCGACGTGCATCGTGACTGTGTAACCGAACCGAAAGACCTTCCACCAGGTGGCCTTGTAGCCGGCCCGGTAGAGTTGGCCGTCCGTCCGGGTGATCACGCAACGCAGCCTGCCGTGGTGTCCATTCCTTTCGCTCCGCCACGAACCTTCCCATCGTCCCGCGATATCCTCCGTCGGTGCCGCATGGGCCGTCTTTTTCCATTCGTTGTTGAACGTCGAGCAACCTGCGGTTCCCAGAATCAGCACGAGTCCCGCGATCACGGTGACCGGGAGACAGGCCGACGATCTTACGGAGCAACGTTCCATTTCTTAAGAGCTGTTGGCCGTCCGGGCAGACGTTTCCATCCGACTAGCGTGGCTCTCCCAATGCAATGCGGATCGCCGCGAGCAGTTCTTCGTGGGTCGCCGGCTTTTGAAAGAACGCGACTGCGCCGGCTTCGAGCGCGCGTTGCTGGGCGTCGGCGGGATCCATCGAAGTCAGGACGATGACGGGAATCGGTGAATTCGTGCGCATCCGGTTCAGCCAATCCATGACGCCGAAGCCGTCCCATTGAGGGCCGAACGGATCGTTCGTCGGCAGTCCGAGATCGAGGACGATCAAATCGGGACTTTCAGTCACCGCAAGAGTCACCGCGGCCGAGCCGTCCGCGGCGGGCACGACCGTGTATCCGCTGGATTGGAGCAGTTGGCCGATGGCACGGAGGGAAATGCTTTCGTCCTCGACCACCAGGATTTTTTTGCGATTCGCGGGAGCAGGTTCGGTTGTCATGGGTTTGGACTGATAAAATCCGAGAAAGGATCTCCTTCTCGTGAACGACACTCCGGATCGGTCTGGCGGAGAGGGGGGGATTCGAACCCCCGGAACGGTTTAACCCGTTCAACGGTTTAGCAAACCGCCGCTTTCGGCCACTCAGCCACCTCTCCCCTGGCGAGCCACTGAACCGCGATTCCGGTGTCCAGGCAAGAATTTTTTCCGCGACGGCGCCGAGGCGCGAGGAGACAGAAGTGCGGGCTGCTAAACGTAAAGTGACGTTTGCAGGTCGCGCACGAGAACACTCATGTAAGGGTAACGCTTCTCCGGGTCGCGCTCGATGCACTTCAGAATCGCCTTTTCGAGCGCTGCGGGTATGTCCGGATTCAGTTCACGCGGCGCGACAAAGTCCAGGCTGCGATCCATCTGCCTGCGCAGGATTTCCTCCGGCGTGTCGCCGGGGAAGGGTTTGCGGCTTGTCAGCAACTCGTAGGCGGTCGCTCCGTATGCGAAAATGTCCACGCGATGATCGATCGGCTGGTGGCGGATTTGTTCCGGAGCCATGTAGGCCGGGGTGCCCGGATTGTCCGACATTTTCTTGGGCTTCTCGGGTTTGGGCTGTGCCAGGTCGAAGTCCACAAGCCGCACGCTGGCGTTGCGCGTGAGCATCACGTTCTCGGGCTTGAAATCCAAGTGCATGAAGCCGCTTTCATGGACGTGTTCGAGGGCGACGGCCATGTCGATCAGAATGTTGCCGATGTTCTCCGCCACGACGGGATCGCTGCGAGCGAACAGCAGTTTCAGGTTCTGGCCCTCGACGTATTCCATCGCCAGATAAAGGTCTCCGTTGATCTTGCCGTGTTCGATGTAGCCGATGACGCATTCGTGGTTGTGGATCTTTGAGAGGACTTCGCATCCCCGGAGAAAACGGCGTTTGGCGGCGAAATTGAAGCGCAGGTGATGGTGCAGGAGGCGGACGGCGCATACCTTCCCGAGCGCGTCGGTCGCGAGCCAGATGCTCGCCATGCCGCCGCTGTTGATCAATTCCTGCAAATAGTAAGTGCCGAACTGCCCCGGCTGGCGCAATTCGGCGCGCGCTTCTTCCGTTTTTCCGAACAAAGGTAACATCGAACTTCTGCCGCTCATTTAGCACGCTCCTTTTGCCGATGCCACTGGTTTTTGCTCCGCACACCCTCAAATTATTCGGTGAAAGCCTGCGGTTGGCACGATGACATCGCACCGGGACGACTCGATTGATTCGAGCGGTCGCGTTCTAATCCGCTTGGCGCGTCTTTCCGAGGGATTTAGCATCCGTCATGCGCGCGGTCCGACCGCTTTTCATTTACCTCGCCGTGGTGTTTCTCGGCGGTGCGCTGCTCGCTCCGTGGCTTTATCATTTGGTCCAGTGGGCGGCGACGGGTGTGCCCGCGTTGGAGGGTCTGGCGAACAACCCGTTTCATCGTTACGTCAATCGTTCGCTGCTCGCCCTCGCGTTGCTTGGTCTCTGGCCTTTGCTGCGCGCCCTGGGGGTGCGTTCATTTGAGGATGTCGGGCTTGTGAAATTGACCGGCCATTGGCATTCGGTTGCGCGCGGTTTTGCGGTCGGGTTCTGCTCGCTCGCGTGCGTCGTCATTCTCGTCCTGGTTTTCGGCGCGCGTGAGATCAAAGCGGCGGTACCCTTGGCTTCGTTGTGCAAGAAACTGGCAGCGGCAGCGGTCACGGCCGTGGTGGTTGCAGTTCTGGAGGAAATCCTGTTTCGTGGCGCGATTTTCGGGGCTTTGAGGAGAGTGTGGCGCTGGCCGGTGGCGCTGCTGGTCGCGAGCGCGCTCTATGCGATCGTGCATTTCTTCGGCAGGCCGGAACCGGAAACGGAAGTGGGATGGGCGACCGGCCTGGCGATGTTGCCGGGAATGTTGCAAGGATTCCTCAATGTTGATCAGGTTGTTCCCGGTTTTTTCACTTTGACGCTGGTGGGAGTCGTGTTGGCACTGGCGTATCAGCGGACCGGGAACCTGTATTTTTCCATCGGGTTGCACGGAGGCTGGATTTTCTGGCTCAAATCCTATGGGATGCTGACGGAAGAAATGCCCGGATCCAATACCGGCCTTTGGGGCACGTACCGAATGACTGACGGCTGGCTGGCGTTGGGAGCCGTCGCCGTTTGTCTCGTGGTCGTCCACCAGTGGACGCGCTCGCGCGTGGAGCCCGCGCTGACTGATATCGGTGAAAAAGTTCCATGAAAAGCTGGCTTGAAGCGGGACTGGGTTTTTTCTATCCTAACCGATGCCAGCTCTGTGACTCCGAGTCGGCAACGGTGGCTGACGGCTACGTCGGGACCGAATGTTGGCAGAATGTTCGTTTTATCAAGCCGCCGTTCTGCGAACGTTGTGGCCTGCCGTATGAAGGCGAGATTACGACGAACTTTGAGTGTGGTAATTGCCGGGAAATGGATCTCCACTTCCAGGCGGCGCGCGCCAGCGTGGCTGCCGGCAAGGTCGTGCTCGAAGTCATTCATCGCTACAAATATCAGCGCGCGCTCTGGTTCGAGCCATTTCTGGCTGATCTGCTTGTTCGTGCCGCCGGTTCGCCGCTGTTGTCCGGAAACTGGGATTTGATTGTCCCTGTGCCACTGCACCCTTTGAAGCAACGGGAACGTGAGTTCAACCAGGCTGAACGCCTGGCGCTCGCGCTCGGCGGGGCCACGGATATTCCAGTGAACACGAAGTTGCTGCGGCGCGTCGAACCCACACGAACGCAGACACTGCTCAGTCGCGAGCAGCGCGCGGCGAATGTGCGCAACGCTTTTGCGATGCGCAGAGCCTGCCGCCTTCATGGCGAACGCGTCGTCCTGGTGGATGACGTTCTGACCACTGGAGCCACAACCAGCGCCTGCGCAAGGGTGTTGCGCGCGGCGGGCGCCGATGAGGTTTGCGTTTGGACCGTCGCACGTGGATTGTAGCCTTATGAAGATTCCTTTTGCGCCACAGTCGGAGTCGAAAGCCGGCGTCGAGCCTTGCAGCCGGCGCCGCGTTGCCAACCTGAACAATCAACTTCGCTGACGAGCCATGTCCACCACCACCTTCATTAGAAAAACACTCGGTCTCGAAACCGCGGACCCCGCGGTCACTCCGCCGACAAACCACGATTCGTCGTTCGCGAAAAAGCCCAAGCTGAGCACGGGCAAATCCAAAAAGCGCGACATACCCGAAGGCCTGTGGGCCAAGTGCCCGAAGTGCGCCACGATGATTTTCGACAAGGAACTGGACGAAAATCTCAAGGTTTGCGCCAAGTGCGGCTACCATTTCACGTTCGGCGCGCGCGAGCGCATTCATGCCCTGGTGGAGGCCGCTTCTTTCGAGGAGATGGACGCCCACATGGTCAGTGTCGACGCGCTCGAGTTCACCGGTGTCGCCGCCTACACCGAGAAACTGGAGGAGTATCGGACCTCCACCGGGCTCAAGGACGCCGTCATCACCGGCGTCGGCACGATCGGCGAATACCGCGTGGCGCTGGGGGTGATGGACTTCAGTTTCCTCGGCGGCTCGATGGGCGCCGTGGTCGGCGAAAAACTGGCGCGCCTGATTGAAACGGCCACGGAGAAGGGATTGCCCTTGATCATCATCTCGACCAGCGGCGGCGCGCGAATGTATGAGGGCATGTTCAGCCTGATGCAGATGGCCAAGACGTGCGGCGCGCTCGCTTATCACGCCAAAGCCCGGCTGCCTTATATCAGCGTATTGACCCATCCGACGACCGCGGGTGTCATGGCCAGCTATGCGAGCGTCGGAGATCTCATCATCGCCGAGCCCGGAGCGATGATCGGGTTCGCCGGACCCCGCGTCATCAAGGACACGACCCAGGCCGAGTTGCCGCCCGGCTTTCAAACCGCTGAATTCCTGGTGGACCACGGACTGATTGACGCCATCGTGCCGCGCAAGGAAATGAAGGAGCGTTTGATTTGCTACCTGGATTTCCTCACTGAACGCATGAAGAAAGCCGCCGCCCTTGGCTGATACTGGTGTTCGAAGCGGAGCGACCACAATCAGCGGAGCAGGGGCGAGGTCTATCGGGGCGCGGGAGAACTTCAGCCTTCCCGTCCGTTCGTCGCATCGGCGGTTTGTTTTGCGCCGTCTTCCTCGGGCTTGGCCTGGCGTCGAGTCCGGCATCCTCCGGAGAAATCACGGGAATCTCGGCAACCGCCAGCCGGCTTGTTATCAGTGGTCGGGCCGAAACCGCCGGCGCAAGAATCGTAGAACTCGCACCGTTTGATTCTTCGGCGTCCAATGCGCCGGTCGTGGCTGAAATACGTTCGCCGGGGAGATTCACCACAGCCATCAGCCGCTTCGACGGGCCTCGGGATCGTATCTATTCCGGCTTCGATTTCTATCGCGTAGCGGATTCGACGAACCGATCGGCGGCGCATTACGTGGACGAATGGCGCGGGGTTTCAAAAAATGACGAGCCGTTCCCGATCGTTCCAGGCAAGAAGGGACTCCAGGTGCAAATGGTGGAGGATGCGATCGCGCTCGGCGTCAAACACGCCGCGCTGAACGTCAATCTCGTCCGGATGATTGATCTGAACGGCGGCGCCAACAGCATTGCCTGGCAGACGGACGGCAAAACCTGCAATTTTCGAAGCGACTACATGGAACAACTGGACCGGCAGGTGAAGCCGCTTTCTGACGCGGGCATCGTCGTTTCGCTCATCCTGCTCGATTATCAGAGCGGAGAGCCCGCGCTTGACCGCATCATGCTACACCCGAATTACGACCCGACCTGCCCGAATCGTTTAAGCGCGTTCAACACGTCCACGCCGGATGGCTTGAGGTATTTCAAGGCGTGCATCGAATTCCTGGCGGAGCGCTATTCGCGCGCCGACCGGGCGCACGGCCGCGTCGCGAATTATATCATCGGCAACGAAGTCAACTCGCACTGGTTCTGGTGCAACATGGGCCGGACAACGATGGAGACCTTCGCCGACGATTACCTCCGGAGCGTCCGCGTCGCGCACACGGCGATCCGCAAGTTTTCGAGCCACGCCCGCGTTTATGTTTCGCTCGAACACCACTGGAACATCCGCTATCCGGGCGGCGATGCGATGCAGACTTTTCCCGGCCGGTTGTTCCTCGACTATTTCAACCGCCGCGCCCGGGAAGGCGGCGATTTCGACTGGCACCTGGCCTTCCATCCGTACCCGGAAAATCTGTTTGAACCGCACACGTGGAACGACCGGACGGCAACGACCAATGACAACACCCCGCGCATCACCTTTAAGAACCTGGAACTGTTGCCGCGTTACGTGCTCCGTCCGGAACTGCTCTACCACGGTCAGCCTCGACGGATCATTCTTTCCGAACAGGGATTCCATACGCCGGACACGTCCGACGGCGAAACGGTTCAAGCGGCAGCTTACTGCTACGCCTATTACAAGACGGCCCATCTCGATGGCATTGACGCTTTCATCTACCATCGGCATGTGGACCATCAATTCGAAGGCGGCTTGAAACTCGGGCTTTGGCGGCGGAACGAGAAGAGCTCATCCGCGAGCGAGTCGGCGGCACGGAAACGCATTTACGAAGTGTTCCGCCTGGCGGACACACCCGGATGGGAGAAGGCGTTTGAATTCGCCCTGCCGATCATCGGCATACGCCAGTGGTCCGAAATACCATCGGATGCGCCGAAATCGCGGCGATGACAATGCGCTAGACGGGTCACCTCGCTTGTTCTAGGTTTCTTGCGTGTCGAAGACAACCAAAGCGGCTGCAGCCCAGGCCGTCGGTGGCAAAGAACTGCCTTTTGAAGAGGCGTTGAAAAAACTCGAATCCATAGTGGAAACGATGGAATCCGACGAATTGCCGCTCGAGACGCTCCTGGCGCGCTATGAAGAAGGCACTCGTCTGGTGAGAACCTGTCAGGCCAAGCTTGCCGAAGCCGAATTGAAGATCCAGCAACTGGAAAAAAACGCCGCGGGCGAACTTACGCTCAAATCCGCCAGCCTCACCGCCGATTCCGCGGCGGAATGATCTCCGAAATTTTGAACACGGACCCCAACACTAATGGGATGCCGGGGTATTGGAGAACTGGAGTATTGCATTTTGCCATGCGCCAGGGCGCCGTCACCCCATCCCTCCGAGTCGTCTCCCACTGCTTATGAACCGATACCTGGACATGGTGGACAATCCGTCCCACGTCAAAAACCTGACGATGGATCAGCTCAAACAACTGGCCGAAGAAATCCGGCAGGAACTGATCAACGTCCTTTCCAAAAACGGCGGTCATCTCGGACCCAACCTTGGCGTCGTGGAGTTGACCGTCGCGCTCCACCGCGTCTTTTCCACGCCCAAGGATAAATTTGTCTGGGACGTCAGCCATCAGACCTATGTCCACAAAATGCTCACCGGCCGCAAAGACCGGTTTCATACCATCCGCACGACGGGTGGCTTGAATGGCTTCGCGCTCCGCACCGAAAGCGAGCACGATTGCTACGGAGCCGCGCACGCGGGCACGGCGCTGTCCGCGGCGCTCGGCATGGCGGTCGCCCGGGACAAACGCGGGAGCGACGAGCACATCGTTTCGATCTTTGGCGACGCGGCGTTGACCAACGGCATTTCTTTCGAGGCGCTCAACAACATCGCCCACACGACGAAGCGCTTTATCGGCATCCTCAATGACAACGAATGGAGCATTGCCAAAAACGTCGGCGCGATCGCAACCTACCTGAACCGGATTATCACGCACCCGTCCTACAACCGCTTGCAAAGAGACTTCGGACGATTGATCAAACGGTTGCCCAAGGGAGATCTCGCGTTGAAGCTGGCGCACAAGGCGGAGGAGGGATTCAAAGGCGCCGTCAGCGAAGTGACGTTGCAGCCGAGCACGAGTTCTGGAGGTCCAGACGGCCGGGGCGGGTTCGGCAACAGCCTCATCTTCGAGGAAATGGGACTGCGTTACGTCGGTCCGATTTACGGTCATGACCTTCCGCTGTTGATCAATGTGCTGGAATACGCCAAGAGTTCCGACCAGCCGGTCGTGATTCACGTGGTGACGAAGAAGGGCAAGGGCTACGAAGC
>Ga0134121_10002858_pt1 | contig 14665 bp, 24 predicted proteins | sample KB301_FD_96463 | JGI IMG/M metagenome (GOLD analysis project Ga0134121, IMG submission 96463) | Terrestrial soil microbial communities without Nitrogen fertilizer from Kellogg Biological Station, Michigan, USA - KB3-0-1 | ecosystem: Environmental > Terrestrial > Soil > Unclassified ...
CGAAGCTCGATTCGGTTGCAGCAGCTCTCGCTCCTTCGCTCACCCCGAGCGAAGGAGCGCTCCGACCGCCAATCTCCCGATTGCGCCCGTTACCTTTAGTATAGGGCGAGCCTGACTCATCGCTCGCCGGGAGACAGACGGGATGCTCAAGAGGAGACCTTCCACCCAGTTCGTCACCCCGCATTCCTGCGCTCTGCGCTGGCCGCGCCGGACGAACATGCCGTCCGTCTTCACGGCGTTCGTCCACGGCCTGGAGGGAGCGCGCACGCCGGATGCGGATCTCTTCCATGACGCCTGGCATGGCCTCCGGGCTGCGCTGGTCAGCGAGATGAAGAAGCGCGGGCTGTGGCAGAGCCCTCCCTGCTATCTGGGGGTCTGCGGCTGGGAGAGCTGGGACTCCGAGGGGCCGCAGGGCTCGGGCACTTTCCGTTCCCAGAGCGCCCTGGGCGAGCTGGTCGCCGATTGCTATGCCTTCATCTTCGTTGACCGGCTGCAGAGCCTCAAACGGCACCTCGAGGAAAAGCCCGACATCGACGGGCTCGTCCTCCTCAACATCCGGCACTTCCTGCATGAGCGCCAGAGGATCCACGACCCGCTCGGCTTCCGGATCTTCGAGCTGCTGCGGGCGGCGGTCGAGGAGGCCCTCTCTTCCGGAGAGCTCCACGTCCTTGCGGGGGACGGGAAGATCCGCAATGACACCCTCCTGGGCTTCCGTCCCGGTGCCGAGCCGCAGACCCCTCCGGCCGACCTGGAGCCGATCGTCCTCCGCTGGAACGACGAGCTGATGCCGGCTCTGATCATAGCGCGTACCCGGCAGCAGACCGCGGTCGTCCGGCAGTTGCGGGAGTGCCTCCTGGAGCTTCCCCGGCGCGGTATCGAGGCCTTCCGGTTCAAAGATCTCCTCGACCCTCTGAAGAGAGACGCGCGGAGGCGCTGGGCGGCGCTCCTTGGAGAGGGGGAGGAGGGGGCGGTCGCTCCTTCCCCAGACGCCGTCCAGGTTCCGGCGCCCTTGCCGCCCGAATGCTCTGGCGAGTCCCAGCAGAGCTTCGAGCATCTGACGCGCTCTGTCTCGACCTCCATCGACCGCATGGAGGCGGACCAACGGACCCGGTCTCAGCTCATGACGCTCTGGCACTACCTGTGGCGGCAGCACGGAGAGGAGGGTCAGGAGGCCGTGCGTCCTCCTTCCTACCGCCAGCTCGGCCAGCATCTGAACATCCCACGGGAACGCCTCCCCGGGCTCTTCGCCCTCCTGCGGCAGCTTGTACCTCGCTAGAGTCAGCGGGGCAGGGCCGCCGTGATCCGCCGCTCCACGTTCCGGACGTGATGAAGGTTGTGGTAGAGCGTGAAGAAGAGCATCTCCCGGACCGTGAGCCGGCCCAGGGCTGGATGAGGCAGTCGAAGCCGGTCCAACTGCCATTCCCGCCAACCTGAAACCGCGCCTGTGAGACCTGCGGAAGTTTGATCCAGAAGGGCCATCAGCGAGCTTCGCTGTTCCTCGGTCTGCTCCGAGCTCGCCAGCGGCCTGGGTGCGAAACGGCCGGCCGTGACACCCTCGGCCAGCCTCGCGAAATATCGCTCGCGGACCTCCGCGTACGTCCGCGAGGGGCGCACGCCGGCGCCGAAGCGGACCAGCAGCAGGACCTTCGGCGTGCTCAACGCGCGCAGCACGGGCCGGTTCGACTTCAGAAGATGGCGGACGTTGTCAGCCGGAGACCACGCATCGCCGAGGGGAAGAAAGAACTCGGTGGTGGAGAAGGAGCTCCAGAAGTCCCGGCTCCGGGCATGAAGCGCACGAAGCTCGCGGACGATCTCCGCCCCGCCGAACGGCTCCTGTTCCTGTACCGTGATCGTTTTCTGGGCCATGGAGACCTCCGAGCTTTCGGAGAGGTGGAAGAGGAGGCCGGTCATCCTCAGGCCGCGATCCACTTGAGCAGGCGCTCTCCGAAGCCCTGCTCCTTGACAAGCGGCAGGTGCCAGGCCTTCTGAAGATCGTCGGGGATGGCGAACGGCGCCCTCCTACCCCCGCGGTCCACGTTGATCAGCCATTGCAGGAAGGCTATGTTGAACTGGCGGACGGGGCGCCCCAGGCATGACCCGCCGAGGGTCTGCTCGGCACGACCCAGCAGATGGCTATGGGCCACCGCGAGGTGTTCTTGCAGGCAGCACTGCGGAATGCAGAGGCCCTCCGCCACGTCCTGGGGGAGGAAGCGGCGCATCAATCCGGCGGGGAACTCCTGGAACCCCGGCGGCGTGCACTCCCTCAGCATGTCGAGCAGGGCCTGGGTCAGCAGTCGGGCCTCCTCGCAAGGATCGATCTGCTGGCCGAGGACCCGGCGGGTGAGCTCCCCGGCCTCCTGCATGTCGGCCGGCAGGAGCTCGGGGTGAACCCCCATGATCCTCCCCACCGCGAGCCAGGCGTCCAGATAGGCCTGCTGCTCGTCCTCGGAGAGGTGGATATCGAGCTTCTCGAGGCCGTCGAGCACCAGCCACGAAAAAGACATCAGGGTGCCCGCGAGGTCCTCCTGATTGATCGGGATGCCGAGCTGCCCGGTGTCCCAAGGGGGCTCCCTGTCCTGGAGGATGAGTGTGCGGATAGCCGCGTGCATCAGCCGGACCTTCTGCGCGGTCCGAATCCCCTTGCCCGTCGGGGTCAGGCCTCCCGGAGAGAGCACGTCCACGACCATCTGCAGGGTCTCGAATACCCGCCGGTTCGGACGGCGCAACAGATAGCCGGTCCGATAGAGGACGTGGACCCCTTTCTTCGCGCTATAGGTCAGCGGCAGCGAATAGCACCCGAGCACCATCAGCATCTCGGGACCGAACTCGGCAAAGAGCGCTTCCCCTTTCTCGGACGACGGCAGCGACGACGGCTCGATCCGGCCCGTCTCCTCCAGGTACCCCGCAAGCTCGGGCGGGAGATCGGACGGCACCGGCGCATCATTGAGGACAAGTGTGTTCATGAGTGCCTGGACGGCACCCAGGTTCCCGGAGGCGAGGACTCTGCCCACCGCCTCGTCGGCCGGAGGATCTCCATGCTGACGCCAAGCTTCCAACTCGGCATTGCTCCAACGAGCCGTGGACACTGAAGCCTCCTTTCAGATGATCCGCCAGTTTAGCACATTGCAGCCATCCCGCACCCCCGGCACGCCCGCACGGTCGCGCCACCGGACCAGCTCTTTGCCGATTTTCCCTGTGGCTCCCGTGACGACGATCATCCCGTTCCTTCTCTCTGCGAAACGCGCCGCGTCAATGCCGGACCCTCACTCCGCGCTCCAGATCCCAGCGCAGCGGCTTCTCGCTCCGGGGGAGGGGCGCTTCCGGCAGCCCACCGACGGTGACGCCATACTTCCAGTCCGGCGGGCAGATGGCGATGAAACGGGCATAGCCGCCGAGCCCTCCCTGGAATTTGGGAAACCCGATCGCCACCAGGGCTCCGGTTTCCGGTACCTGGTCCAGGTGTGCGACACCCTCCGCCTGGGTGTAGCCGTTCTGCAGCAGCCAAGCTTCCCCCTCGAGAGTCGGAGTGGTGTCGGTGTCGAGGGGCTCATGGCCGTGAAAGAGGATCTTCCGCTGCAGATGGAGAAACTTGAGAGCGTCCAGCTTCACTCCGGGAAACGGCGTCCTGGTGGACAGCTCCGGTTGGGGCCACTCGCGCGACCAGTCGGAGCGCACGAAGACGACAGAACCTTCAGGGATCCGGCCGTGCTGCCGTTCCCAGGCGAGGACATCCTCCACGCTCAGGTGATATCCCGGATTCTTCTTGACCTGCTCGACGATCGAGATCACGACCAGAGGGCGGATCGTGTACGTCGCGGGCAGCTCGTCGATCGCCGGGTAGTTGGGGGACCAGTGGGCCGGAGGGTCGAGCTGGGTGCCGAGCTGATCGGTCGAGAGGACGTAGCGGGTGGCCTCGAAGCCATCGGCCGCATAGGTGTAGGGTTTGCCGGTTTTCGGGTTGATCGAAGGTCCGAACGTCGAAGGACCGAATCCTGCCCAGACAGGGATCGCAGGGCTGATCGTATGGGTTAGGTCGACGTATTTCGCCTGCCGCAGCGACTGCTCATAGACCTGCCAGAGGGATGGCGAGGCGGGAGGGTTTCGCTTCGCCGCCGCTGCGAGCAGGCAGGTGGCGGCGAGGAAGAGCGACAGAGCCAGGCGAGGATTGCGCATGATGGATCTCCGAGAGAGGCGAGAACCTCCACATCGCAAGAGGCGTCAACCGGAGCAGCACCCCCGCGATCGCTGCCATCTACTCTATCGTGGCTGCGACGCTCTCGGGAGAGGTCTGAACGAAGGAGGGCACGATGAGGAAGATCGCAATCGCAAGTTTCATGGCGGCGGTGCTGGCCGTGTCCGGCCGCTCTCGCCGCGGACGCGCCGGGCATTCTGGCGCCAACGAAGGAGCACGAGTGGCTCCACCAGCTCGCCGGCCAGTGGGAGGCGGATGTCGAGGTGTGGGCCGAGCCGGGCAAGCCGCCGTTGAAGCTCGGTCAACGGAGAACACCCGCCGGATCGGTGGATTCTGGATTCTGTCGGAGAGTGAGGTCACCGCGCGCGGGCGCTCACCCTGGGCTACGACCCGCAGACGAAGAGGTACGTGGGGACGTGGGTGGATTCCAACTCGACGCACATCGGGAAGTACGAGGGGTCGATGGACGCGGCGGGAAGGACGTTGACGCTGGAAGGGGAGATGCCCAGCCCCTTCGATCCGGCCAGGTCTGTCCGCGTGCGGGAGGTCATCGAGCTCAAGAGCCGGGACCAGAAGGTCGTCACAACCTCACTGCAGGGGGAGGACGGTAACTGGTTTACGCTCGTTACGGTCAACGCCCGGCGTAAGAAGTAGTTCCTCTCCAGCGCGCAAGGCGGCGAGAGGCGGTAGGATGAAACCGCGAGGCGCGAGAGTTATGCAATCCGACGAGCACGATAGCCCCGAGGCGCCGAAGGACCCCGTCGAGGAAGCCTCCGAAGAGAGCTTCCCGGCCAGCGATCCACCGAGTTGGGAGCCGCTGCATATCGGCACGCCCGGCCAGCAGCCAGGGACACTAGGCCCATCGAGCCCGAAACCCGAGCCTGCGGCGGAATGCCCAGACTGAACCCCCCGGGGGGCACGGCGCCAGGCACCGGGCCGAAGACCAGGTGGTGGGCTTGACCGGCTGGGTGTGCGGCGGTCGTCGGATGGTTGAGATCCTCTTTCTTTTCCACCTATGCTGCTGCCATGGCGCTGAACATCAAGAGCCCGGAAGTCGAGGAGTTGGTTGCGGCGGTCTCTGCGATGACCGGCGAGAGCAAGACGGAGGCTGTCCGTCGTGCCCTGGCTGAACGCCGGGATCGCCTCGCCCTTCGAGCCGCTCATGGTGAGCGCGGCAGTTCCTTCCTTCGTTATCTCGAGGAAGAGGTATGGCCGAAAGCCCCGGCAGGCCAATTGGGTCGCCGGCTCAGTCGCGAAGAAGAAGACGAGACCCTTGGCTACGGACCGAGGGGCGTGTGATCACGACACCTCGGTACTCGTCGCCACCGCCCTGCGGGAGCCCGGCTATGAGGAGCTGATGGACAAGCGTTCACTCTCGAGGAGCCGACGATGCTCGACTACCAGGCCAATCATCCCCCCGACCTGGAGCCCTCGCATCCCGGCGCAATCCTGCGCGAGGATGTGCTCCCGGCGCTGGGCTTGAGCGTTGCCGAAGCGGCGCGGCAGTTGTGCGTCTCCCGCACAAGGCCGCGAGAGGCGGTAGGATGAAACCGCGAGGCGCGAGAGTTGATGCAATCCGACGAGCACGATAGCCCCGAGGCGCCGAAGGACCCCGTCGAGGAAGCCTCCGAGGAGAGCTTCCCGGCCAGCGATCCCCCGAGTTGGGAGCCGCTGCATATCGGCACACCCGGCCAGAAGCCAGGGCACCAGGCCCATCGAGCCCGGAACCCGAGCCTGCGGCGGAAAAAGAAGGCGCTATGAATCAGGAGCCGGCAGACGACGATCTCGAACCCGAGTACGACTTCTCGAGAGCGGTGCGCGGCAAGTACTACCAGCGCTACCAGCAGGGACGAACGTGATCCTACTCGATGCCGACGTGGCTCAGGCCTTCAAGGACTCGGAGTCGGTCAATCGGGCTCTCCGCCTCCTTCTCGATCTCGCCCCCGGCAAGAGGTTCCCCAGAGCCGCCGATTCCGACGCACTCGACATTCTTCGCCCGGTGAGAGATGCTACGAGTCGCTTACCAGAATTTTCATTCCTGCTGTCACGTTCGGCATGTTTCCCATACCTTAAAGAGTAGGGGCAGTATCCCCGCACGCCGATCCAAAGGAGAAACCATCATGAAACGGCTCTTGCTCGCATTGCTGATCAGTGGAACCGCAATCGTTTCCTTACGGCAGCCTACGGAGGCTCTGGCTGCCTGCGTCCACAAGGCGACTTACTATTTTGAATATCCAGGCGGCCCGGAGTGTGGTCTGACGTACCAGTACTGTAATCCCCCGAGGTACCACGAGGGCTGCACCACCGCATACTACGAAGAATATTACTTCTGTGGGTGCCCGTAGCCTGGGGAGCGAGGCCGGCCTCTTCCCCCTCGACTTCACGAGGACCTCACTGCCGAGCTACTGGATCTGACCGCGAGAAGCAGGAGGTTGGCGCCGGTGCCCAGCGAGAGGAGGCAGTCAGTCCCTGCGAGACGGGAAAGCGCCGGTCGCTCGTTTGCCCCGGTATACTTAGAAAGGCGCTATGAGTCAGGAGCCTGAAGACGATGATCTCGAACCCGAGTACGACTTCTCGGGAGCGGTGCGCGGCAAGTACTACCAGCGCTACCAGCAGGGTACGAACGTAGTCCTGCTCGATCCGGGGGGTGATAGGCTCAACGGAGCCGCAGGTAGTCCTCGACCGAAAAACCCGCATCGCGGAGAATTTTAACAGCAAGGCCTCGGCCGATATCGACGGCTCCGTGAATGGGCACGGTGACAGTCGTCTTCCGGATCGGATGCCGGAGCGTCAAGTGACTTCCGCTTTGGCGATCTTCCACAAACCCCTGAGCTTTCAGAAACCCAAGGAGCTCCCGCGCGGTCACCTGGGCATCCGGCTCATCCAGGAACCCCGACAGTCAGCTCCTCCACGTGGACAAGATGCTCGTTCTGAGGGATCGACTCGCCATGGGCGAGCAGTGTTTCGACGTGCTGCTGCACGGCGATCCGGATGCTCTGCTTGGCCTCCTCGATCGTTTGTCCATTGCCGAAGCAGCCGGGCAGTGTCGGACTGTACGCGTAGTAGCCCGGGTCCTCGGGCTCTTTCTCGATTACGATCTCGAAGTTGAAGAAGCGCATAGCGGTATCCTTTCGGGTTGGATTGTATCCCGAGGGGGGGTACCTCACCCTCCCATCGCGGCAGGTGAGGGTCTCCGACGAAACAGGGGCCGGAGACCTTCCGGAGAGCGCTGCGCTATCTTCTTGTGTTTTGAGGGAGTTAGATGGTGCAGCCAGGAGGAGTCGAACCCCCAACCTACAGATCCGTAGTCTGCCGCAGGGGTGCTTCATGACTTCTCACCCTGTCCCGGTAAATCACTGAGAGCATGTACTTTGTGCGGCATTGCCTGTATCATAGGGCATCATGCCGACTCATGCAAGCGCGCTCACCAGTGGTCCACCAGTGGTCCACGGCTGCCCGGCGCGAGCCTGAGAGGCGCCGTCAAACCGGAGGCCCCGACCATGCGGCGTTCAACTGATTCCCTCACCGATCTCCAGATCCGCCCCGAGATGAAAGGCTCCCGCTTCGAGCTCATGGACGGTGACGTCCCGGGGCTCGGGCTCCGCGTCCTGCCGAGCGGTCGGAAGTTCTGGTTTCTGCGCTACGGCCCGCGGGGCGGCCGGCGCCGCATCACCTTCGGGGAGTACCCGGCCCTCAGCTTGGCAAAGGCACGCGACAAGGCCCGGGAGCTTCTTGCGGGCGTCAAGGTCCACGATCGTGACCCGATGGCCGAGCGGAAGGCTGCCCGGGAGGCCCGCCGGAAGGCGAAGACCGCCACCTTTGCCGCTCTCGCCGCCCTCTACATCGAGGAGCACGCGAAGCGGAAAAAGCGGCTCCGTGCCTGGAAGGAAGACGAGCGGAAGCTGCGCGTCGAGGTGCTCCCCGTGTGGGGCTCCCGGCCGGCCGCAGAGATCCGCCGCGCCGATGTCCGCGAGCTGTTGGAGCGGATCGCCGCCGAGCGGGGCGGTGTCTGCGCGAACCGCACCCGGGCTCTTCTGTCCAAGGTTTTCGCCTTTGGAGTCGAGAAAGAGCGCATCGAGGCGAATCCCGTCTATGCGGTGAAGCGGGTCCATGTCGAGGCACCGCGGGAACGGGTCCTCACTGAAGCCGAGCTGCGGGTCCTCTGGCCGCTGTTCGATCGCCTACAGCCGGCCGTCGCCGCCGCGTGGCGTCTGGTGCTCCTGACGGCACAGAGGCCCGGAGAGGTGCTCTCCATGCGCTGGCGCGACCTGGAGCGCGACTCTCACGGATGGTGGTGGAACCTGCCGGCAGAGCTGACGAAGACGAACCGCGCGCACCGTGTTCCGCTGTCGCCGCAAGCTCTCGCGATCGTCGAGGCTCTCCGCCCGCTTACCGGGTCCACGGAATGGGTGCTCGCCTCCCGAGCGGAGGGGAAGCGGCTCACGTGGCTATCGCACAGCTCGGCGCGGCTCCGGGCCTGGAGCGAGCTGCCGCACTTCACCCCGCACGATTTACGCCGGACCGCGGCGACATGGCTAGGCCGCTCCGGCGTCCGGCCCGACACGATCGACCATCTCTTGAACCATGCCGCGGGCAGGATCACGCGAACCTATAACCGCGCGGGATATGACATGGAGAAGAGGCAGGCCGCTATCCTGCTCGGCTCTCGGGTCGAAGCCATTCTCACGGGTGAGGAGCGGTCCAACGTGGTGAGGATCGCGTGAGACGCTGTAAAGCTACGCTTGACACCATGGGACACGTCACCTACTCTAGAGGGCAGGATGATCCGGAGCTTCCGGCATAGAGGACTCACGAGGCTCTGGAACAAGGGCGATGCGAGAGGCGTCCGGGCCGACTTGCTCGACCGCGTGCGACTGCGACTGACGGCGCTTGACGCTGCGCAGGACCTCCAGGAGCTGAACATGCCGGGGTGGGGGTTACACCGGCTCCAGGGCAAGCCCGAGCGCTTCGCGGTCTCCGTCAACGGACCATGGCGGATCACCTTCGAATGGGAAGACGGCGACGCTTACCGGGTAGACCTTGAGCAATACCATTGAGGAGCTGACAATGCCCGAATACCAGGCCAATCACCCCCCCCAGATGGAGCCCTCGCATCCCGGCGCGATCCTGCGGGAGGACGTGCTCCCGGCGCTTGGCTTGAGCGTTACGGAAGCGGCGCGGCAGTTGCGCGTCTCCCGGCAAATGCTCCATTCACTCCTCGCCGAGCGTGCGGCTGTCTCGCCCGAGATGGCCGTGCGACTCGGGAAGTTCTGCGGCAACGGCGCCGGCTTTTGGCTTCGCATACAGACCGCACATGACCTTTGGCACGCTGAGCGGAAGCTGCGCGACGAAGTGCGCCAGATCCCCGAGCATGCCGTCGCGTAGAGGAGAGGCCACTCCTGCGGGTGAGGAGCGGTCCAACGTGGTGAGGATCGCATGAGTCGCACGAGATGGACTCGCATGCCCTTATTTGCTTTCTTGGGACGCCGGACGCAGTAGAGCTTTGGCCCGCGGTGTGAGCTGGCCTCCGGCCCGGCCGCCTGTCCCAGGGGTCAGCAACCCCCGCTTCCGCGCTCGATTAAGCGCGGCTCGCACGGCGGAAACCTTCATCCCGTAAACCTTCGCCACGTCGACAGCTGGTGAGTGGCTGCCACTCCCCCAGGCCCGCACGTAGTCGGCTGCCAGCCGCGCATAGTCCTCATCCGGCCAGCCCTTTGGTCCACGGCGTGTGCGTTGTGGCTTCCTTTCGAGGTCGAAGCTAAGCGGGCCAACAAGTGTGTCAAAGAGCGTACGGCCCCCGACTCCGACCGGAGCGGCGCCCACGCCGCGCCGCGTCTGCCGCAGGAAGGCCGGCAGCAGGTTGTAGATGTGCTGGCCGATGACTACCTCATCCTTCAGAATCGCGGCGGTGAGACCGTCGCCCGGGATCTCGTGACCCCCAAGAGGCTCCCCGTTGTCGCGCTTAGTGTTCACAGGGCTCGGCAGAACACGAAGCTCCGCCACCACAGGACGGCCATCGCGGGGAGTCAGACGATAAACGGCGGTCCAGCCGCCCCGTAGCTGCACGTAAAACCATGCTTCGTTGGGAGGGTTGAAGACGAGTCTCACACGATTGGGGCGGGGCATAGGGCTAATAGTGTGCCACAAATGTACCAGAGGTCGAACCGTTTCCGGTTTCCAGGTTACCAGTAGTAATTGCCAACGGCTCGCGCTTCACCGATCATTTACCAATGATGATCACCGAGGCCGAAATCATCGCCCGAGTCCAAGCCCGCCGCGCCCTCCGAGTGGCGCCGGCTCTTGCCCGAGACCTGCGTCTACGGGCCGGGCTTTCGCAGAGTGAGGTAGGCGCCGCTCTGGGAGTTTCGCATGCGGCCGTTTCGCGGTGGGAATCCGGGAAGCGGCTGCCACGCGGCGACTTAGCGGAGCGGTTTCTGCGCCTGCTGATGCACGCCGCAGGGGAAATCATCCTTCCGAATCGAGCAATAGGAGGCCCTGAATGAGTTCCGCTCCCCCAACGCTCTCCCGCATCGTCCGCCCGGCTCATGCCGCCCGCCTGCTCGGCATCTCGCGAGCTACTTTGTATAGGTGGGAAGCCTCCGGCCGGCTGGCACCCCGAGTGATTCTCGGTCCGAACACAAGCGGGTGGAGAGAGGAAGATCTCGCCGCCTTCATCGCTGCGGCTCCGCGTGGTAAGCCGAGATAAGGCAGCCGTGATAAAACGCGCCACCCTCCCTTCTGCCCACAGGGACCACGAAGACGTCTTCGACGTCGCCGAATACTTCTCTGAGCATTTTCATGAGTTTCGCCCTGATTTCGACAGGAGCTTAAACAAGAACCTCAAATGGCGCGCCTCATTTCCCAGCGATCTCAAAAACTCCTTGGGTGACCTACTCCCTATCATAACAGATAACCTTCCCTCGTATGACCGGCGCTCCCTCACGGACAACACTGTCGCTTGCTGCTGCCTCCATTACGCCCTCCCCAAACTCTGGGAAGACAAAGGGATCTCACGTATCAGGGAAGCTCGCGAGCAAATCCGGAGGGGTAGAAGCGACTCTCGCGACGAAGATCTGGTAGACTTCATTTCGGAGATCATGAACCGCTTCCCCTTCTCTCTTCCCTCAGGGGGGCACTCCACTACCGGAGCGTCCTTCCATGTTCCACAAACAATCTACGATATGATTTACGGCCTAGCAAAAGAATTGGGAATGGGAATTAGCGACCTTGCAGCCATGGCTTTCATGCTGGCGGTCTCGCGCGCCTCTGCTGGCATCTCTTCAAAGAAGCAGGAGAAGTTTTCGGAGAGGGTAGACTTCTTCCTCTATCGCGCCATCTGCATGGCCGACATGGTGCGCGCGGGTCTAAGAAGAGCGCTCTGACCTAAGTTATGGAGAACGGGCGAACAAATAGTCCTCTGTGTTATGGAGAACGGGCGAACACGTCTCCTACGTTATTCATATATGGGGGAGTTGCGGTGTGTGCGGGGGGGAACAGCCCTGTACTGAGGACAGTATGATGCGAGCCGACTCCAAGCCGAAAACGACGAAAACACTTCCCGCAACCTCATGGACAATTCAACTCCATGGATGAAACCTCCTTCAAGTGTTTTGCACAGTCATTGGCCGCAAGTTTTCAGGGGCGGTCTCGCGCAGGAGATTAAACAGAATGCCTGAAACGGTTGCCAATTCCATCTCTGGGGGCGGTCGTTGGCCGAATTCAAAACTGCCGCGATGCAAAGCGAAATCAAGACAAAGCGGCAACCGCTGCAAGCGATTCCCTCACCCCGGCTCTACCGTTTGCGTCATTCATGGAGCGGGCGCGCCACAAGTGCGGAAGAAATCAAAACGAAGAATTGAGGAACTCAATAGGCCTACCGCCATTAAGATGGATAAATTCCGGACCATCTCCATTGATGACCTCTCCGCGAGGACGGCGAGAATGATCTTGAAAGATTTGGATCTTAGAGATATCCGCAGAGAGAGGGCTTCAAGAAAGAAGCTACTATCTCGACATTGCTTTGAGGCAAAGGAACGATAACGGGCGATTATGCCGCGGCCGTGCGGGCCTCGATTGCAATCCTCGACAGGTGCGGCTTTCATCCTTCACAAGCGATTGAATTGACCGGCAAGAGCGGAGGTCCAATTGAGACCGAGGATCTAATTCCGGCTGAAAAACTCAGCATCGTTTGCAGGCAATTGATTCTCGCCGAGTTGGAGGGATTCACGATTTCACTCGAGCTGGAGCAGAAATTGCTAAATGAGATCCCGCCGCTAAGTAGTACTACTCCGCTGCCGTCCCGCCGGTAACGGGAGTTTGATTACCCCGTTCTCTTTGAGGCCGGATGTATTTGATGCTGAAGTGCCCTAGCGATTGAAACGCTGCACTTATACAGGTTAGCGTCGATTCGATGCGCTTAGGCGGCATCCGATAGATGGTCCGCCTCAACCCTTTCTTGTTATTGGTGGTCGCCTTCATTCGTGTTAACCCTTGGCCTTTCCATCCATGCCAAGCTGAATGGATTATCTGATTACGCTCCTGCTCGGCAGCGAACAATTTGCCGGTCAGATCCTGGAGTTCCGACTCTGCGCTGGCGATGCGCTTCTCCCGAAACATGCTAGCAAATGCCTGAGTCTTCTGCTTGAAGGACATCACGGCCGTCAGGGCCTGCGCCATTCTGTACCGCTCGCTGTCGGCCCTCAGGAGCTGCCAAATGGAAGCCTCAAGGGCCAGCTCTAGATTGCCAAAGGCAATGACGATCTCCCCGAGGAAATGAACCTCTGGCGACGGACATCTAGTGTCTGCTTTCATTAGGTCAGTCCCTTTCTTTGAGGCGCCGTTAACGTCCGATGTGCAACAGTATCCAAAGTGTAGCATCGCAACTCACCCGAGAACACGGGGACCACGCTAGGGGGGGCCGGTTGAAGGTGAGGGCGGCACCCGGTAGGGAAACCGCCCCCAAAGAGTGAGGCCGGCCCCTTTCGGAAGCCGGCCCCTGGAATCACACCGTCTCGGGTTCAAACGATCCCGGCCGGATCTCCCCGGGCGCGAGCGAGCCCGGCCGCGGAAGGATGCGCTTCACCCTTCTCCTCCGCGGTGTCCTCCCGGAGCGCCGGCCCGGCCCATGTGCAGAACCGATCCAGGGCGGCACGACGGCGCCGCTCCCGCTCTGACTCGGGAGACAGGAAGCCCGGCCCGATCGGCTCCGCGACCGCGGCAAGGATTTCCCGGGCTCCCTTGCGGAAGACCCGCCGGAAGCGCTTCAACTCACGATGATGGGTGATGACGTGCTCGACGCAGAACAACAGAAACTCCGGGATGTCCGACTTGCGGCAGAGCGTCAGGGCCGCCATGCGGAACCGGTACTGCTGGAAGGTGTCATGGACTACGACCCGGTAGGGCTCCGGGCTGTACTCGCCGATGGGCGCGAGCCGCCGCTGTCGCGCGGTGTGCTCCCATCCCATGGCTAGACCTCCCGTCCGGGCGCCGGCTCGATCTCACCGCGCCACGGCCCGAGCTGCGCCTCGATTTCGTCGGTGACCTTTGCCAGGACGGCGGAGCGGGCGCCAGAGAACCGGTACAGATGCTCTTCGAACGGCTCCAGGCTCGATCCCTCCGCCTCCGCGGTCAGAGAGTCGAGGAAGCCCTGCATGTGCCGCAGATCGGCCACGGCGGCGCGCACCTGAGCCCGCGCCCATCCTTCCGGGTGTGGCGGCATCAGGGGAGTGCTGGCCTCCAACACGAGGTCATAAAGGAGGGTCGCGACGGCGCGGAGCCCTGCGTTTGCGTCCGGGGTTGTGAAGTAGAGGAGGAACGTCTCGCGGAATCCTTCGGTGTCCTCCCATCGGGCGGGATCAACAGTCGGGGGAGTGACGGCAGGGGGCGGTGTAGACTGCGACTGCTCGGGCATGGGGGTGTCTCCTGTGCTCGGGTAGGTCCGGCGGGGCGGGTCACAGCGCTCCGTCGGGCCGCTGTTGGTCCGCTCCCTTGCGGGAGGCGGAAGTTGAATCCGGCGCCACGACGGCGCCGTTCGTCTTTTGGGAAGGGTGAAACCAGACAGCGGATCGGCGAGCCGGCCGGCTCGAAGGACATGCACCCAAGCGAGCACTCCAGTGGTCCACCAGTGGTCCACGCGAAAATGGACACCGGAGACGCGCCAAAGGCCGCTGCGCTAACTACTTGTGTTTTGAAGGAGTTAGATGGTGCAGCCAGGAGGAGTCGAACCCCCAACCTACAGATCCGTAGTCTGTCGCTCTATCCAGTTGAGCTATGGCTGCACGTGGCACGACCGCGTGCGGGAGGCAGATTGTAGGGCAGGCAGCGCCTGGATGCAACCCCCGCCTACTCGATCCAGCGATTCCGTAGTCGCGGCGTTTTGGTCGGCGTGGCGCTTGGTTTTGGGCCCAATCCTGGAGGCAGAGCGTTTTCGTAGAGGCCATTTTGGCCTTTTCGGGGCGGGCGCCGGGCCGCGAG
>Ga0134121_10002861_pt1 | contig 14663 bp, 12 predicted proteins | sample KB301_FD_96463 | JGI IMG/M metagenome (GOLD analysis project Ga0134121, IMG submission 96463) | Terrestrial soil microbial communities without Nitrogen fertilizer from Kellogg Biological Station, Michigan, USA - KB3-0-1 | ecosystem: Environmental > Terrestrial > Soil > Unclassified ...
AGCTTCGCCGTCTACGGTGACTTTGCGAATGGCGTCTTTGATTTCGTTGGTGACGTGCGGGATGACCTGAATGGTCTTGCCGAGATAGTCGCCGCGCCGCTCTTTGTCGATCACTTCGCGATAGATGCGGCCGGAGGTCCAGTTGTTCGCCTGCGACAGGTGCGCGTGCGTGAAACGCTCGTAATGCCCGAGATCGAGGTCGGTCTCGGCGCCATCGTCGGTGACGAAAACTTCGCCATGCTGGAAAGGTGACATCGTGCCGGGATCGACGTTGAGGTAGGGATCGAGCTTGATCAGCGTTACGTGCAAGCCGCGCGCTTCGAGCAGAGCGCCAATCGAAGACGCCGCCAGGCCCTTGCCAAGACTGGAAACTACGCCACCCGTTACGAAAATGTATTTAGGCATAAGTTTTTTCACTCCCGTGAAGGGGAAAGGGGAAGGGGCAAGGGGAAAAAGATATTGTTCCCTTACCCATTACCCTTTGCCCATTTCCCTCGTCGTTGTTGTTCCCGCTTCGGGCGGATCGTCCGCCTCTTCTTTGTCGTCGTAAATTCCGCGCCGCAGATCCTGCTGCACTTCGACTGATTTTTTCGCTTGCGGATCCAGAATCTGCTGCAACCCCATGAGACCTGCGGTCCGCGCGCCCATCTGTTTACGCTGCTGAAATTCTTCTTCGGTTTTGACGTCGTACGGCTTACTGATCTGACTAATCAGGACCAGGACGCCGATTATCAGCAGCGCGATTACTCCAAGTCCGATGAAATCGCTGGTATGCATTTCAGTACGAAGGTTAAACCGGCACGCCGGAGGCGTGCGTACCCATCATCACCCGGACGCGCTCCAAATCTTCTATCGTATCGACGCCGATTGATTGAGACGCCGCTTCAATGACCTTGATCTTTACGCCTCGATCAAGGGCGCGGAGTTGTTCCAGCGATTCTTTTCGCTCATTTTCTGATTGCGGCCAGCGCGCGAACTCCAACAAAAAGTCTCGCCGATACGCATAGAGGCCCGTATGTTTGCGAAAACTAAAAAGCAGCGCGAGGTCACCCTCCAGCGCCGCTTCGATCGAGCCGCATATCTCTACGGCCTGATTAGGAAACGGAATCGGATTGCGCGAGAAACCATTCGCATAGCCTTGGTCATCAATCGTCACCTTTACCACCGAAGGATTCACCACATCAGCCGCATCGCTGATCGGCTCACAGGTCGTAGACATCTGCGCGGTGGGGTCATCGATTAATGCCTGCACCGCGCGATCGATCGTCACGGGATCTATCAACGGCTCGTCTCCCTGAACATTGACGATGATGTCGGCGCGCAGGTTGTGCGCGACTTCGGCGATTCGATCGGTTCCGGTTGCATGATCGGTGCGCGTGATCACCGCGTCAAACCCGGCGGCATTAACCGCATCGACGATTCTGGGATCATCAGTCGCTACAATCGTCCGCGAAATAGTGGATGCCGCGCGCGCCCGCTCGGCGACCCAAACGATCAGCGGCTTGCCGGAAATTTCCAGCAAAGGCTTGCCCGGAAGACGGGTAGAACTGTAGCGAGCGGGGATTACTGCGACTGCTTTTGGCTGGGAATTTGAACCCGTGTGAATCACGGGATTACACAGTATCGCGAGACGCCGCACGTGTCAACGCTGACGGAATGAATCCACAGATTACGCGGATTACACAGATAAGAAGAAGCCATTAAGAAGGCGCAAAAGGTTCAAAAGTAAATCAATCGAAGATAGAGCGGTTGTTCTAATTCCTTTTGTGCCTTTTCAGGGCCACGCCTTCTAATCTGTGTAATCTGCGTAATCTGTGGATGGATCATTTCTTCGCAATCACAAACGTCGGGACCATCCCGCCGCCGGCCGTCACGTTCGCCAGTTCATTTGAAGATAGCCGCGTGAACGCGGAGCCGACTTTGCCATTGAAGAGTAAAGGATCGAGATCAACTAGCTGCTCGACGAATTGAATTGTGTCATCAGGCGTGAGCGCGGGAAAAGTTTCGCGTGCTGTCGGTACGCGCTCTTGCACGAGATAGTCACCATTTGCCAATGCATTGTGGATCGCTTCGTCCCACCCAATCTCGTCGATGTTCCAGCCGATATAGATCCCGTGGCCGCCGTAATCATCATTGGGCTTAAGCACCAGTCGATCGCGGTGCTCGTCAATGAACGGCAAGAGATCGATCTCTTCTCCAAAATAATCACTGCGGCCCGATCGAACGCGGCGCGTCCACGGGACATGTCCGGTGATCATTTCGCGCTCATTCGCAGTGAACAGAGAGGCGAACCGCGCGTCGGTCAACACTGCGAACAGCGTTTTCTTATGAATTATCTTCGAGCGAAAACTGTTGACCATGCAGACGGCGCGCGCGCGGTAAGCGTCCAGCAGCGCCGGCTGCGCTTTCATAATTGGCAGATATTCGTTTACGAGCAGCCGCTTGTAGACGATGTCAATTTCAAAGTCGCGCGAGCGCAGGCGTCCATTTGCGAATTCAAGTTCATCGGGTGACGCGATGATTGAAGGGCAGCCTTGCGCTTCAAAGTACTCACGGAACAGCTCGAACTCTTTCTGCGTGGGCATGCCTTTGAGATCGACGATGGCAATGTGCGGCGCGCGTTCGGGTTTACGTCCGAGAAACTCTTCGAAGCAGTCGAGCAGGACCTGCAGCATCAGCGGGCGCCCTTCAAAGCGCCGTAAAGTGTAGCTTTCGGCAAAGCGTTTCATCACCGGCAGCTGTTCGAATATTTCGAAAGCCGCGTCGGCATACGCAATTCCCGCAGGACTCTCGCCGTTCAACTCAACGAAGCTGTAGGCCTCATCGGTTAGAAAAGAATCGAGGCGAGCGGTCGGAGAGACAAAGCGATAACCGGGATCGATCTTCACTAACTCGCGCTCGATCGGCGTGAGACCTAGCTCATCAAGCAGCGATTCATCAGCGACAGCGGCGTCCTTAACTTTTTCGATCGCGCTCCAGACGGTTTCGCAAACGCGAACGACCTGCGTGAAATCATCTGCAGTCACAAAGTGTGGCCGAAGATAAGGCGAGAGCCGGCGGCCGCCGAAGATCAACTTCGCGCGCTCCAGGCCGTCGTCGAGGAGTTTGAGTGACGACCGCGCGAGTTCCGAATCGTTCAGGAGTTCGTGATAGTAAGAGACGGCTTCGTTCAGCATACCTTGATTAGAAACGTTTAGAAGCGGGCTACCGCCCGCTGGTCGGGCAGTAGCCCGACTCTAAACCGGGTCGATGGCTATTTCTTTCGCGGCGCACTTACGTTCAACTTAATCACCACACCATCGCGAATCAGATCGTCGGCCTTGCCCGGATAAGTCAGTCCCCAGTCCTTACGATTGATCGCAAACTCAGCGTTCACTGTAACGTTTTCCGGGGTGACCTGAATCGTCGCGGGAAAAGTGATTGCTTTCTTGATCCCGTGCAGTTCGAAATTACCCGTGATGTTGTGCGTGCCGCCGGATGTTATTGGTTCGATCTTCGTCGAGACAAAGCTCGCCTTGGGAAATTTCGCGACGTCAAAGAAATCAGGCGTCTGCAAGTGCTTCGTCAGATCGGGTTCGTCCGTTTCGACTGAGTTGGCTTCGATCTCGATCGTGACCTGGCTATTCTCAGCACTATTATTTACGAGATTGATCGTGCCGGTGAATTGCTTGAACGAGCCGTTGTGACTGCGCGTGACCTTGGCGGCGACGAAATCAACCTTCGAATTCGCCGGCGAGATATTCAGCTTTTCGCCCGGGCCAGCTGCCGACGATTCGGGTGCAGCGTTACCGACGGATGCTTTAGGTTTGTTCGCTGCCGGGTTAGCGCAGGCGAAGGTCAACAGCCCTATTCCTGCGAGTGTAGTTGCCAACACAATTCGAGTCATCGTCTTCCTCCTTTTGGCGAGTCGAGTTTGCATTTGAATATTAGCCGAAGTTGATTTGGCACAGAGTAACACAACCTGCACCCGACGCTCGCGGGCTCTTCGGACCCAGCAGTCATTGACTAATATGACCGTGGTTGTTACATAGTGCCAAAGACTGCGTGCCTTGTTATGACGCAACCCCTTATGCGCTTGGTAATTGTCACGGCTGTTGCTCTGTTCGCGGTTACTCCGCACGTCTTCGGACAGGAGAAAAATAAAGAGAATCAATCGCCTGAGGACGTGATTCGCGTTTACACCGACCTGGTGCAAACGGATGTAATGGTCTTTGATAAGCAGGGTCGCTTCGTGAACGGACTTAAACGTGAGGACTTTGCGCTACGTGTCGATGGTCAACTACGGCCGATCGAATTTTTTGACCACGTGGCGGCCGGCAGTGCGAAAGAGCAGTCTCAATTGACGGCGACCGCTTTGCGCGATACTTCCGCCGCGGTCACGCTGGATCGGGGGCGGACTGTTTTCTTCTATATCGACGACTTTCATCTTTCGCCAGGCGACCTGATTCTTCTGCGGAAAGCTTTACTGAAATTCATTGATGATGATTTAGGCCAAAATGACGAGGCCGTGATTACCTCAGCAAGTGGTCAGATCGGCTTTCTCCAACAGCTTACCGAGAGCAAAGAGGTATTGCGCGCGGCGGTCATGCGGATCAAAGCACGGAGCCCAAGCTTCGTTAGCGACGGTGAACAGCCGCCCATGAACGAGCACCAGGCGCTGGTGATCGATCGAAGCCCTGCCACAATGGGCGGCTCAGGCGCCGACCCGCTGCTACAGTACTTCATTCAGAGGGCGCTCGAAGATACACAAGGTCCAATCGCGCCTACTCCGTCCAAAGTGCCGTCCAACGGTTCGTCGCCGGTTGACGTCGCAGAAGTTCGGGTGCGTGCCCGGGCGCGCGCAATCCTGGAACAGTCGGCGCATTTTACGACTAACGTTTTGTCGAGTTTTGAGAGTTTGGTTGATTCATCAGCTCATCTTCCGGGACGCAAGCTTGTTTTCTTCATTTCGGGTGGGTTCTACACCGACAGGCGAAACGCCGAGACATCGCAAAAAATTGATCAAATCACCCGCAAAGCAACGCGCAACGGCGTCGTCATCTATTCACTGGATGCGCGCGCCTTAACCACCGGCCAGCCACAACCTGGGGAACCCGTTGACGTCACGGAAATGACCGGCATTGTGGAACGTGAGCAGAGAAATGAACTGTCGGAATCGCGTGAGGGCATGACTGTACTTGCCGCGGAAACTGGTGGCCGCACAATTTTCGACACGAATGCTTTGGATACAAGCATTGCAAATGCGGTGACAGAAACATCCGTCTACTATCTGCTTGGCTGGCGCGCCAGCCACGAAATGCAAACCGCGCGCAAATCTCCGCGCATAGAAGTCAGCCTGACGAATCGCCCAGACTTAAGTGTCCGGCTTGGTCACGGTTTCGCTTCGGCGACCGCTGCTGGAACTTCCAAGCCATCCGCAATTAAGCGCGAAGTAGAAAAACCTTCCGAATCAAAATTGCGGGATACACTCGTCGGCATTTATCCGAGCAAGGAGCTTTTGACGGCTCTCGATCTTCAATATCAGAAGTCTGATAAGGGAATGCTATTGACGGCTTCGATGCAAATCCCCATCGAATCACTTTCATTTACCAGGGAGGGCGACAAGGACCAGGCGGTCGCCGACGTTGCCGGTTTCATCTACAACGACGAGGGAAAAGTTGCGCAGCATTTTAATAAGCGGATGGCGCTGACGCCTGCCACCTCAAACTCAATTCCTGACGAGACATTTACCTTTAAATATCAAGCGGTGCTCACCCCTGGCCTTTATCAAGTGCGGGTGGGAACGCGCGATGAAAAGAGTGGGAAGACGGGAACTGTCCACCAATGGATCGAGATACCGGATTTGTCCGGGCACAAACTAACGTTGAGCAGTCTGATCGCTGGTGAATTACCGCCCGCGACGCAGAACGCGCCCAGCCAGTCGTCTCGAATGATCCTGCGAGCGAATCACTGCTTTCGTGGAGACGCTGGTTTCCGATTTCTGGTTTACGCTTATAACGCCGCGTTGACGAATTCAAAACCGGACCTTGTCGTACAGGCGCAAGTTCTCAGAGATCGTCTGCCAATTATTTCGACCACATTCCTCGGGGTCTCCACAGATGACCTTTCATCGACGGAGCGCATTCCGATTTCTGCTGACTTTCCATTGAAGAGCTTGGCACGCGGACGTTATCTGCTGCGAATTACCGTGATTGATCGCGTTGCCAAAGTCAGCGCGTCACAGGAGATGCGGATGGAGATTCAGTGAATCGGAGCGTGCTCGGCAAAGCTCAGAGATACGACAGCCACCAATCTTTTCGCCGCGCTTTCACTCCGGCGAACCACTTGCACAATGGATACAGCAGCAAGACACCGCCAATCCAACACGCATAAACGACCACCAGGTTGAAGCCCATTCCGGGTTGATATTGCCAATCTACCGGCGTCTTCACTAACCATTTCCACGGCTTGCCGAAAGAGATGTACAGGACCAGCGCGATGGTGTGCGAGGTGAACCACTGCAGCACATAAAAGAACAACGGCACTCGCCCGAACGTCACGAAAAACTGGCGCACCCAGGAACCGATTGATTGGGTGGTCGCAACAATCGCGGCGCGACCTGGCTCAAAGAAATACAAACCAATGATGGCCGGTCCGAGCGTCATCAAGAGAAAATCGAGCGAGGGCGGATACTTCGTCGTGTTGATGAAAGAAAGAATCGTGAAGATTATGTTTTTCTGTTTGTGCCAGTGCTGCGGCTCGCCGTAAACGTCGAACGCGCGAATCAAACAGAACAGCAGGACGCAGGCTCCGCCAATGTAAAGCAACAACTTGCGCCGGCGTTCTTTATCCATTTGATAAAGCGCGCCGAATGCGTAGCCGACTGCGATCACGCCAATCCAGGGGATTAATGGGTAAAGCACCGCGACCATTGGACTCGGAAACGTCGGGCCGACAGGAAAGAAAGCCTGTTGGTGCAGCAGCATCCAGAGCTTCGCGCCCCAACCTGGAACGGGCGTCCCCGGCCCACGCCATGGCTTCGCGGGATATCGATCCAGGAAGTTATGAAGTGCGATCATCGCGAGCCCGAATCCCGCAACGAGTTTCAAAGGAAGATGAATCAGCGCCGCCAGCACCATCATCGAGACACCGATGACCCAGATCACCTGCAGGAAGAAGAGCAGTTTAGGATCTACGCTGAAAGTAACGAGTAATCGCACGACTGTAACCTCAAGGATGACGAGCCACAGCCCGCGCGTGATGAGGAATCGCGACAACTCGCTTTTGCTCTTGCCGCGAGCGAATTGCAGATAGGCGCCGGTGCCTGCGAGAAAAACAAACACTGGCGCGCAGTAATGCGTGATCCATCTCGTCAGGAACAGCCAGACCGTCGTCTTCGAAAGATCGAGTGGATCGAACAGCAGCGCGCCTGAGTGAATATAGTCGCGCGTATGATCCAGCATCATGATGACCATGACGATGCCGCGCAGCAGATCGATTGAGTCGATGCGCGGGCGCACGGGCTTCGACGGCTCAGGGTTCACTGCGCCTGCCGCTTGTACGTTCGGAGTTGCTGAATCAGGCATCGATAACTTCGGAAATCGCAAATTGAAGTTTGCGGGAGTTTACCTTACTAAGACAGGGAATTCGAGACTCGGTTTGTAAAAACTTGTAAAGTCGCGCGGAGCTACAGCTCGATCTGATTTGCTGAGATTACCGGCGCAAAAGTCTTAATTGTCTCGAGCGTCTCAGCGTCTAAAGGCGCATCTACTTCAATTACAGCCATCGCTTCACCGCCGCGTTCGCGACGGCCGAGATGGAACGCACTGATATTGATTCCGGCTTCGCCCAGAATCGTGCCGACGCGACCAATCACCCCGGGCACGTCGTGGTTGTGCATTACCAGCATGAACCCGCGCGGGATCGCTTCAATGCGGAAGCCGTTAATCCGGGTGATGCGTCCTTCACGGTATCCTTCGGTGGTGGTGAAAACGGATCCTGACGCGGTTTGCTCGCCCACATCGCTACGGACGGAAGTGCGGATAGCGGAAACGGCGTTCGATCCGCGCACGTACGCAGTCGTGACTGATAGGCCGCGCTCTTCCGCGATTAGAAAAGCGTTCACGAGGTTCACCCGCGCGCTGACGTCGCGCAGCAAGCCGGCGAGGAAGGCGCGCGTCACCGGCGCAGCGTCTACGTCGATCAACTCGCCCGCAAATTCCAGCCGCACTTCGCGCACGGCGCTATCGAGCATCTGCGCTTGAAATCGGCCGAGCGATTCCGCCAAAGAAAGGTAAGGTTGCAGGAGCGTGAGCTCCTTTGTGCCCAGCGCAGGTACATTCACCGCTCCACGCAACGTGCCGTGCAGGAGGTAATCGCGCATCTGCTCCGCGACCGTGAATGCCACGCCTTCCTGCGCTTCGGTCGTTGATGCGCCGAGATGCGGCGTGGCGATGACCTGATTCAGCGAGATCAGTGGATGATCTGACGGCGGCGGTTCTTGCTCGAACACGTCTAAGGCGGCGCCGGCGATCTGACCTGATTTGATCGCGTCGTACAAGGCAGCTTCATCTATCAATCCGCCGCGCGCGCAATTGATGACGCGAGCGCCGCGTTTCATTTTGGCGAGCGCCGCAGCGTTAATTAGCCCACGCGTGTCCGGCGTCAGAGGCGTGTGAATCGTGAGGAAGTCCGCTCGACTCAAAACCTCATCGAGTGAAGCGGACTCGATTTCCAGATCGCGTGATTGTTCAGTCGCGATGAACGGATCGTACGCGACGATCTTCATGCCCAGCGCGCGTGCTCGCGAAGCGACAATCTTGCCGATGCGCCCGAGTCCGACGATCCCGAGAGTCTTCCCTTGCAGTTCGGTGCCGACAAAATTCTTCCGCTCCCACTTGCCGGATTTCAAACTGCTATTGGCCTGGGGAACGCTGCGCGCGAGCGCCACCAGCAGAGCGATCGTATGCTCTGCGGTCGTAATCGTATTTCCGTCCGGCGCGTTCATCACTACGACGCCGCGGGCCGTGGCCGCGGTCACATCGATGTTGTCGACGCCCACACCGGCGCGACCGATCACGCGCAGGCTCCTGGCCGCATCCATCAACTCAGCCGTAACCCTGGTGGCACTCCGAACGATCAGCCCTTCGCAGTCCGCCACTGCGGCGCGCAACTCGTCTCCCGACAATCCGGTTCGTCGTTCGATCATGAACGAAGCTGCGCGCAAGGGTTCTAAACCGCTGTCGCTTACATCGTCGGCCACGAATATTTTTGCGGGCATGCAGGCGCTTCGAAGAATTGCTGGTGAAAGGTCGCTATGGTAACAGCCCGCCGGATGCGCGTCGAGTTCACCGACTTATTCGCGATGCCGGGGTTTTCGATTTCCTCTGCGGCCTCTGCGGAATCCTCGGTGACCTCTGCGGTTAATCCAATGTTTCAGCGATAACCGCAGAGGAGAATCAGAGGTCTTCGCAGAGAACGCAGAGAGAACAACTTGAATTAGGGTACTACCGGCTTTTGTGACCCTGCCAACGTACGCGCGCTGGCAAGTTCACTACGCGCGCCGCTTCATTTATAGTGATGAGTTCGCGGGCAACTGTCGGAGATGACCATGGCAAAGAAATCATTTCAGGTTGGATCGGCCACGTTTGGTGATGGTCGTCTGACGATTATCGCAGGGCCTTGCGTCATCGAATCTGAAGAACACGCGACGATGATGGCGTGCGAGTGTGCGCAGCGCGCGCATGAAGCGGGGCTCGACTTTGTTTTCAAGGCCTCGTTCGATAAAGCCAATCGCTCTTCGATCAAAAGTTTTCGCGGTATCGGGATGGATACCGGGTTACGGATTCTCGCAAATATTAAACAGGACGTGGGCGTGCCGGTGCTGACCGACATTCACGAGATTTCTCAGGTCGAGCGCGTGGCCGAAGTCGCCGACGTGTTGCAAATTCCGGCGTTCCTTTGCCGGCAAACTGATTTGATTACGGAAGCAGCTCGCTCGGGTCGCGCGGTGAACATTAAGAAGGGGCAGTTTCTCGCGCCGGAAGACGCAAAGAACATCGTGGATAAAGCGGCCGCAGCGGGTTGTGAACGATTGATGTTGACTGAGCGAGGTGTGAGTTTCGGCTATAACAATCTGGTCGTCGACATGCGCTCGTTTCCGATCATGAGCGAGTTCGGCGTGCCCGTGGTTTTCGACGTGACGCATTCGTTGCAGTTGCCGGGCGGCCTCGGTCATGCAACGGGCGGATTGTCGCAGTACATCGAACCACTCGCGCGGGCCGGAGTCGCTTGCGGCGTAGATGCCGTGTTCATGGAAGTTCATGATGCGCCGGAACGCGCACCGTCAGATGGTCCCAACATGTTGCCGCTGGCGCGCATGGGTCCGTTGCTGGCGAGCCTGCGGGACATTCAGACATTGGTTAGACGCAAATCAATTGAAAATTAGAAAATGAAAATTGCAAATTGCAAATTTGCTCTTGCTGTCGTTTGTTTGCAACTGGCTTTATCGATTACGGCCGGCGCGCAGGATGAGGCGCGCGCCGCGTGGCAGATCGCCCGGTTCGACATCACGGTAGCGGCGCCAGGTACTGACCGAGCGTTGAGCGCGCAAGCCAGTCTCTTAGCCCGTAACGTTGGCGGCGGCGCAGGATCGACTCTCAGCCTGCGCATCAATTCAAAAGCTGAAGTGAAAAGTGTGACCGCCGGATCGACGACCGCCACCTTCAACTCTCGACCTGAGACGCGCGGCAATGCACAGCGCATCACGATCACCCTTCCGGCGTCGGTTCCATCGGGCGGAAACGTCACGGTGACCGTTGATTACAGGTTGCCCGTAGCGGACAACACCGGCGTCGCGGCCCTCTCATCAATCGGCTCACAGTTTCTGCCGCAATCAATGTGGTATCCGATGGCGAACAATGCCTTCGCCGTGCGCGGCGCCGATTATGCGCCTTTCCGTCTGACCATTAACGGTGGCGGCGCGACCTCATCGGGCGCTGACAAGAGCGCGGGCGGCAACAGCATCTTCGAGCAATCGCTAAACGGCCAGCCATTCTTTGTCGTTGGTTCGTGGGAGCGAGTTGATGGTGGAAGCAACGCGGCCGGAATCACCGCTTTCATTTCCAAAAGCGCGGGCGCAGATGAGCGCACTCAAGCCGAAGCGTTAATCGGTATGGCGAGTGAGGCGCGATCATTCTATGCGACGATGCTGGGACCGGCGCCCGACGCTCCCGTGCGTTTGATTTCGGTGATGCGCGGCGCGGGTTTTGAAGACGCGGGCGCCATCCTTTTGGGCGAAGGAGTCTTTCGTCGCAAGAAGATCGACTCGACTACTGCCCTAACGATCAGCGAGGCAATCGCCAGATTGTGGATCGGCGGCGATGCCCCGGTTCGCGGCGACGGCAACGGCGTCCTGCGCGAAGGTCTCACCAGATTCCTGGCGACCTTGTTCATTGAGAAGAAGTTTGGCGCACCGGCAGCCGAAGCTGAACGCGGGCGACAACGTGTCGCGTATGCGGCGATTGCCCGGCGCGATGGTCCTTTGTCGCGCACCACTCCTGTCGATCCGACTTACTTCAATACCGTCGGCAACAAAGGAGCGATGGTTTGGCGGTTAATCGATCATTTGATGGGCCATGAAACTTTTGCCTCGGTCATCAGGAATTCGATCGCCGACGCCAGGACGAGCCCCGAAGGTTTGTCGCTCGCGCGGGTGCGGGCGGCACTGGCTGAGCGCGGAGGCGCGGCGCTGAGAGGGATACTCGATCCGGAATTCGATCAAATAACCGACACCGATCTGCTGGCGGGACTCCCGCATCAGGAAAACGGGCAATGGACAGCTGCGCTGAGAAACCTGGGTTCACTCAATGCGGTGGTCAACGTGTCTGGTTGGACGAGTTCTGGTCAACAAGTCACCACCCCGGCCAATATTGCTGCACATGATTTTGGCCAGGCGATCTTCAAGAATGCGACCGGCATCACGCGCGTTGAAGTCGATCCGGAAAAATTCTATCCGCAGATCGATTACGCTAACGACGTCGCCCCGGCGGTTCCTGAGATCGGCGTTTCACTCGCGGAGGCGAACCGGTTGTACGGTGCGCAGGACTTCGCGAAATCGGAAGCTCTCGCGCGCCAGATGCTCGCCGCTTCGCCACAGTTACAGGAAGCGCGCGTCGGGTTGGGCCGCGCTTTGCTCGCACAAAACAAAAACGATGAAGCAGAGAAAGAGTTCAAGCAGTTACTGGCCGATCCTCTGCCTTTACCATCGGCTTTGTCGTGGGCCGGAATCGGATTGGGCGAGATTGCGATGCGGCGCGGCCAGGCGTCGGAAGCAGCGCGCTACCTAAATGAAGTGATTCGCGGAGAGTCGGACTTTTCGGATTACGCAGCAAGTCTCGCGGCGCGCGCCGCGCGTCTGCGCGCCGAATCGTCAGGAGCGCCGACAGATGAAGCAGCGAAAGCTTTCATCAATCAACTCGATGCGGCGATTCGAACCGGAAGACAAGCCGAGATCGGCCCGCTGATCATGCCGGGCGAGTTGACGAGATTTGTCCAGCAGCTGGTAGGCACGCAACCTGAGGCATGGCAGACGCGCGTTCTGCGCACCGAACAACTGGATGCTAACCGTATCGCGGTTGACGTTGCGGTGAACAGCCGGCAGCTAGGTGTAGATCACTCCGGCACTGCGGTGTTCGTGCTGGCCCACGCTGGTAGCGGATGGAAACTGAACGCGATCGAGTTGTTTGAAGTGAAGTGAGCTTCGTGAGCAGTGAGCGTGAGCAGTAAACAGTCAGTACCACCTGCGGTAGCGGGTGGTTTTAGTTCGATGGAAAGACTAGGTAAGAAACTAGAGTTTTTGCGCGAACGAATTCGCCTAGTTGAATCGGCGGTAGTGGCGTTCTCCGGCGGCGTCGATTCAACTCTGGTTTTGAGAATCGCGCATGATGAACTCGGCGCGCGCGCGGTTGGCGTCACGGCGTTGAGCGAATCTCTTCCAACCGGCGAACGCGAAGAGGCGCAGGAGTTGGCGCTGTCAATCGGCGCGCGCCATATCGTCATTCGTACGTTCGAAACGCAGGATGAGAACTATCTCGCCAACGCGGCGAATCGCTGCTACTTCTGCAAAACCGAAATGTATTCGCGCATTGGAGAGTTCGCGCGCGCTGAAGGATTTGCAACGGTGCTTGATGGTTTGAATGTTGACGATCTCACGGACCGGCGGCCCGGACGAGCGGCGGCAATCGAGTACGGCGTGATCTCGCCGCTCGTGGACGCGGATCTCGATAAAAGCGAGGTGAGGGAACTATCCCGTCAGTTGGGATTGCCGACGTGGGACAAGCCCGCTCTCGCATGTCTGTCATCGCGCATCCCGCACGGCACGCCGATAACTCTGCAATCCTTGACGCAAGTCGATCGCGCGGAAAGTTTCATTCGCAGGTTCGGCGTGCGTCAGGTTCGCGTGCGTCATCACGGCGAAACCGCGCGCATCGAGGTCGAGCCGCGAGACTTTTCACTGCTGCAGGAGCATTTAGGTGAGATTACGGCGTCTCTTGGCAGGTTGGGTTTTGCGAACGTCAAGGTTGACCCCGAAGGTTACCGGGAGAAATCTGTGTCAGAACCGGGAGCCCTAGCGACCGGATCAAGGCAAACGTTCGCTCTCGATCCGCTTACTACCGTTCGCAGTTCTGACACTAACACACGGCCAGACCATGCAAGCTGAATTACTTCGTGAACTGCTAAACGATGTGCGCAGCGGAGCGCGCACAGTCGAAAGTGCCATCGAACGCCTGCGAGATCTCCCGTTTGAAGATCTCGGCTATGCCCGTCTCGATCATCACCGCGCCTTGCGCAAAGGCTTTCCGGAAGTCGTGTTCTGCGAAGGCAAGCGTCTCGAACATATCGTCGAGATCATGCAGAAGCTCGAGCAGAAACACTCGCCCATTCTCGCGACGCGGGCAAGTAGCGAAGTTTATGAAGCGGTCGCTGCTCGGCTGCCGGCGGCAAAATATTTTGCCGATGCGCGCATAATTCAACTGGGCGTAAATGGTCATCAACCAACGGAGACTTCGGTACTGGTCGTTTGCGCTGGTACTGCCGACGTTGCGGTGGCGGAGGAAGCTGCGGTGACTGCCGCCGCGTTGGGCAGTCGCGTCGAGCGTCTCTACGATGTCGGCGTCGCGGGCGTACATCGGTTGCTGGCGGAGCGCGAAACCCTCAACGCCGCGAACGTTGTTATCGTCGTCGCGGGAATGGATGGCGCCTTGCCGACGCTGGTCGGCGGACTGGTCGCTGCGCCCGTCATTGCGGTACCAACGAGTGTCGGATACGGAACAGGTTTGGGGGGAACGGCGGCTTTGATGACGATGCTGAACGCCTGCGCTCCCGGAATTGCGGTCGTCAATATCGATAACGGATTCGGCGCCGGATACATGGCCCACTTGATTAACTCGCGCGTGAAGTCAGAACCACCTGCGGTAGCGGGTGGTTGATCTTTGCTTAAGATGTCCGAAACTCGAACCCCCAAAATCGTAACTGCCGAAGTTACTCGTCGGGCGCAGGCCATTAAGCTCGTCTTGATGGACTGCGACGGAGTGCTGACCGATGGCCGGCTCGAGCTTTTGGAGAACGGCGACGAGCAGAAGACTTTTCATGCTCGCGACGGACAGGGAATCTCGCTTTTACAC
>Ga0134121_10002862_pt1 | contig 14662 bp, 17 predicted proteins | sample KB301_FD_96463 | JGI IMG/M metagenome (GOLD analysis project Ga0134121, IMG submission 96463) | Terrestrial soil microbial communities without Nitrogen fertilizer from Kellogg Biological Station, Michigan, USA - KB3-0-1 | ecosystem: Environmental > Terrestrial > Soil > Unclassified ...
AACAAGAAGTTCAAAGTTCATAACTGTAGGCGCGGTCTATGACCGCGCACAATCCCGAAAGTGGGTTACCCCAAATTGAAAAATCGCGCGCGGTCATTTTTTGATGGCTGCGCCCTACCGGGCTTGCATTCGCTCCGCTCATCGACCGCGCCTACAGCTATTCTGATGCGCGTAGCGCGATAACGTCATATACCACCTACTCCGGCCGCATATGCGGAAACAGAATGACATCCCGAATGGATTTCGAATCCGTAAGGATCATCGTCAGCCGGTCAATTCCGATCCCTTCACCAGCGGTCGGAGGCATGCCATAGCTCAGGGCGCGAATATAGTCATCGTCCATCTGATGGGCCTCCTCGTCCCCACGATCCCGAGCTTCCAGCTGACCTTCAAACCGGACACGCTGATCCACCGGATCGTTCAATTCCGAATACGCATTTGCGAGTTCCATTCCGCCGATGAATAACTCGAATCGTTCCACGACGGACGGATCGTCGTGCTTTCTCTTCGCCAGCGGCGACAACTCGATTGGAAAATCGTAAACAATCGTCGGCTGAATCAGGTGCTCTTCCGCCACCGCATCGAACAGGAGGCCGATCATGTTTCCCAACGGCAAACGCGGATCGAATTCCACATGCAGGGCATCAAGAAGTTGATTCACCTTCACGGGATCCTTCAAGTCTTCCGCGGCGACCGGCCTCGGACAGTACTTTACGATCGACTCCGCCATCGTGATTCGAGTCCACTGCCCGAAATCAATGGTGTTTCCGTCGAAAGGGATGGTGCGGCTTCCGCAGACCTTTTCCACGACGAGCGTAATCATCTTCTCCGTAAGATCCATCAGGTCGTGGTAATTGCTGTACGCCTGATAAAACTCCAGCATGGTGTATTCCGGATTGTGCTTGAACGACACGCCTTCATTTCGGAAGTTCCGATTGAGGTCGTAGACGCGATTGAGTCCGCCGACGATCAGGCGCTTCAGATACAACTCTGGTGCGATTCTCAAATACAACGTCATATCGAGTGCGTTGTGATGCGTCTTGAAAGGCTTCGCCAGCGCGCCTCCTGCAATGGCCTGCAGAATCGGTGTTTCCACTTCAAAGTAATCGTTATCGTCCAGAAACCGGCGCAGTTCGCGGATGATCAGGCTGCGCTTGATAAAAACACCGCGGACGTCGGGATTGGTCACCAGATCCACATATCGGCGGCGGTAGCGCACCTCCACATCCGTGAGACCGTGCCACTTTTCGGGAAGGGGCAACAGTCCCTTGGCGAGAAAGGTCAATTCGGTCACATGCACGGTGAGTTCACCGGTGCGCGTGCGAAACATCGTTCCTTCGACGCCGATGAAGTCGCCGAGATCGAGCAATTGGTAGAGCTGAAAGTCACGTTCCGAAATCAGGTCCTTCTTGACATAGACCTGGACGCGCGCTCCATTGTCGGAGATCGAAAGAAATCCGGCCTTGCCGAATGGCCGGTTGGCAAGAATACGGCCCGCGATGCGGACCGGAGTCGTGTCCAGTGCAAGTTCCTCCGCTGATTTCGGCGAACGTTCGGCAACGAGCCGATCGACCGTGTGGGTATACCTGTAAAAAGTGGGGTATGGGTTGTATCCCAGGGACTCAATGTCCCTCAGCTTTTGAACGCGTATTTCTTCAAGAGGCTCCACTATGTCTCCACTTCCTTGCGTATGCTGTCCAGAATCCCATTAATGAATTGTGGCGATTCTTCCGCACTGAATCGCCGCGCGATCTCGATCGCCTCATTGATGATCACGGCCTTTGGCATATCTCCATCATGGAGAAACTCGTGTATCGCCAGACGCAGCAGGTTGCGATCCACCACCGCCATGCGATCCAGACGCCAGTTGTCAGCGTGCCGCGTAATGATGGCATCGATTTTCTCGACCTGCTCGATGGCGCCGACGGCCAGTGCATTGGCGAAATCGATAATCTCGGCTGGTTCCGGAACTTCCAGGGTCTCCCAGAACGTCGCCATGATCGTATCGATGGAATCATGCGTGATGTCCCACTGAAACAACATCTGGAGCGCGTATTCCCGGGCTTTACGTCGATGACCCATAACGCAGCCGTCAGAACTGCTTCAGAAGATTCGCCATCTCGACAGCCGACATGGCCGCTTCGAATCCCTTGTTGGTGTTACCGGGTTCGGATCTTGCCATTGCCTGTGCATCGGTATCCACGGTGAGGACGCCAAACCCCACCGGCGTTCCCGTTTCCAGCGACGCCAGCGTGATGCCATGACTGGCCTCCCGACTGATGTATTCGAAGTGCGGAGTCTCGCCTCGAATCACACAGCCAATCGCAACAATGGCGTCGTACCGCCGCGATTTGGCCGCGCGCAGGACCGTCAATGGAATCTCGAATGCGCCTGGAACACGAATGATCGTCACATTGCGCTCTTCGCAGCCCGCTTCCTTCAGCGCTTCCTTCGCTCCGGCAATGAGCCGATCCACGATCTCCGGATTGAACCGGCTTGCCACGACGGCAAAATGCATTCCTGCCGCAATGGCCTTACCTTCAATGTCTGGCATACTGTCTTTTCTGAATTCGCCGCTATTTCCCTTTGAAATTTGGTGCTCTTTTTTCCAGGAACGCTGTAGTTCCTTCAAGCATGTCTTCCGTCCCGCAGCAGATACCGAAGAGTGTGGCTTCCAGAAGTTGACCTTCTTGCTGCGTCGTCTCCAACCCGCGATGGACCGCTTGTAGACACAAGCTTACTGCCTGAGGAGCATTGCCCATAATCTTCTTTGCCAGAGTCATGGATGCAGACTGCAATTCCGAAGCGGCTACCACGCGATTCACGAGTCCAATTCTCAGCGCTTCCTGCGCGGATATATGGAGTAGAGAATATTCTGATACATGACGCTGAGCGAAAATTATCGCACACGGTTTGCAGTATTCCTGCAATTGCTGGTATCGTCCGCGGGTAAGCATCGAATGTCGAAGGAGTGTCCTTATGAAAAAGCTAATGATTTTTGCAATGCTGCTGGCAGTTCCCGCAGCGTTCGCACAGGAGAAACCAAAATTGAATCCAGGGGTCTACGCGAATTTTGAAACGTCGATGGGGAATTTCACCGCCGAGCTCTATGAAAAGGACGCGCCGATAACGGTAGCGAATTTTATCGGACTCGCTGACGGAACAAAGGACTGGAAAGATCCCAAGACAGGGGCCTCGATGAAGGGAAAGCACCTCTATGATGGTTTGACATTTCACCGCATCATCGATGGATTCATGATTCAGGGCGGCGATCCGCTCGGTAACGGGCAAGGCGGACCCGGATTTGCAATCAAGGATGAGATCAAGTTGAAGCATACGAAGGTTGGTACGCTCGCCATGGCGAACGCGGGACCGAACACCGCGGGAAGCCAGTTTTACGTGACGGTGGCGCCGACACCATTTCTGGATGAGGCCCACGCGTATACGGTTTTCGGGCAGGTGACGACCGGAATGGATGTCGTCATGGCCATCAGCAAGGTAAAGACTGGCGCGAATGACAAGCCAGTAACGCCGGTGGTCATCAAGAAGGTCACGATCGAAAGAGTGAAGTAGGTCCGCTCCGCTGTAGGCGCGGTATGTTACCGCGCACAATTTCAATTCGGGGCCGTGCTACTCGAACCCCGAACTCTGAACTGCAAGTTCGGGGTTCGAGTAGCACGGCCCCGAATTGGTCTTAGACCTCGCCTACAGTGGAACAGTCAACGGCTCAGCATCAGACGCACAAAATCCCCGGCATCGTATCCGGACGGAATCACTTCGACGCCCAGCTCCCGTTCGACATCCTTTATCGTCAGGTCATCCAGGAACAGGTAATCGTCGCCAATCATCGATTCCGATGGCAGTACCACGAAATCGCCATGGACCTTTCCCTTGAGCGCACGAATGAAATCGCTTCCGGTGAGCAGGCCCGCGACGCCAATTCCCCTTCCCCAGAACTCGCTTTCGACGGCGACCACTTCCAGATCCAGTGCCAGGCGATCCACCCGCTGCTTCAAGTAGGGATAAAAAACCTTGCCAGTACACACCGTGCCGCTCGCGGAATTCCTATTCCCTCTGGCCATCCGCAGCGCCATGTCGAACTGCTTCAGAAACGTCCGCACCATGCCCACGCCATTTTCAATCTGTGGGAAATCCCGATAGTGGCTCGCCGGTGGGAGTTCGGCGCCGGCCATGATGTAGATCTCGTCTCCTAGGTACACGAATGGCGTTCCTATTTGCTTCCTGAACTTCGCCTGTATTGGAGCGATGTGTGCAATTGTCGCGCGCGCAATCTCCGGCGTGAACGGCGTGAGTTTGGGGAGATTCTTCCGGTGATCCGTCAGGCCGAGCGGCACGATTGCCAGCGACGCGACTCCCGGATGATGTCTCACCATATCGGAGATCGTTCGATCCAGATTGGCGCCGTCATTCCATCCCGGACACAACACCACCTGACCGTGAAGCGTTATTCCCGCCTCGGACAGCCGCTCGACTTTCTCCAGAAAGCCATCGTATTCGGGAATTCCCAGCAAACGCGCCCGCAGCTCCGGCTCCGTAGCGTGCACGGATATGTATAAGGGCGACAGGCGCTGTTCGATGATGCGCTGCATTTCAACTTCGTCGACGTTTGTCAGTGTGAGGTAGTTGCCGAACAGAAACGACAGGCGGTAATCCTCGTCCTTGATATGCAGCGACTTCCGCACTTTCATTGGATTCTGATGGACAAAGCAGAACACACATTGATTGGCGCACGTCATCGGCTCAATGGATTCGAACTCCAATCCGAATGGTTCCCACTCGCGGCGAACAAAAGTAATCATCCGCTTCCCGGTTTTCAGTGTGGTCCGGCGTCCGATGGAAGCCGCCTGAAACTGGAAATCGACCACATCGAGCAGAGGCTTGCCGTTCAGCTCAAGGATCTCGTCGCCGGCTTCGAGTCCGATCCGCGAAGCCAGGGAATCCGGTTCCACGGCGACGACGCGCAAGCGTTGCACGTCCGTTCCGCGATGCGCGGGAGCATGGCGATATTCGTGAACCGCCTTCAGGGGTTCCGTTTTCCGGACATATGCTGATTTTGAAAATTGCTTCTTGGGGCCGCTCATGCCAGCCCCACGTACTTGCGCCCGGTTATCAGGTAATGCAATCCGGAGAATGCCGTTGCCAGTCCTGTAAGAAGGAACAGGATGTGGAGCTGCGGCACGACGTCGCCGACCCAGTTGCAGTACAACACTGCAAATACGGTAATGGCCTGCAACACTGTGCTGGCTTTCCCGTAAGGAGTCGGTTTAAAGACCCGCCAGCCAATCATCAGAATGATGAGCAACGAGGAAAGCAGGATGAAAACATCGCGCGAAATCATCAGGATGATCAGCCAACCGGGAATCAGGTTTGGGAACCCCATCTGTGGCAGCGACAGAATCACGATGGATGTTGTCATCAGGAGCTTGTCGGCCACGGGATCCAGCACGGCACCGATTGAAGTTTTCTGTCCGTACCGCCGCGCGATAATACCATCCAGAACGTCGGTAACGACGGCCGCACAGAATATCGAAAGCGCCCAGCCGGTCAGACCTTCAGACAGAAGAATGATAAACAGCGGAATAACGATGATGCGAAGCATCGTCAGCTGGTTTGCGGTAGTGAGCACCGCGCTTCGGTATTGTTCGACGCTCTTGGTCTTTGTAGTGGACACTGGCGGTACTTACGATCCCGGCTGAACCTTCAACGGAATCTTGACGTCGATCGTCTGTTTGGAGCAAAACCCATCCGACTTGTTGCAGAAGAAGTAGGTCAGTTTTCCCGGAAGTTCGTAGTTCCCGGCTTTGGATGCGGTGGCCTGAACGTGGATCACGGGCAGATCCACGAAATATTCATCCTTGGACTTGGGATCTGTAGATGGCGCGGTAATTTCGGCCTTTGCCAGTTTCACTCCTGGAACCTCGGTCAGCTTCAATGTGATCTGAGGGTCGCGATCGATGACAAAACCTTTAATCACATTGAACGATACAGCGATGTCGGCCTTCTGGCCGGCCTTGACCAGCGCTGCGGGTTTGAAGCTGGCGCTCATCACTTGGGGAAGGCTTGCACCTGGCGGCAACGACAATTGCGCCAGCAAAAAGATTCCGAGGATGAATTGCATCGAAGTGATTCTCCTATCGCCCGGTCATGACCAATATGCTAGAGATACTACCATGAAAGTATTGAATGTCGTGGGCGCACGGCCGAACTTCATGAAGATCGCTCCGCTCGTGGAGCAGATGAAAAAGACGCCGGAAACGACCGGAATTCTGGTGCATACCGGCCAGCACTATGACGAAGGAATGTCCGATGTCTTCTTCCGCGATCTGGGAATTCCCCGCCCCGATATTCATCTCGGCGTAGGTTCCGGAAGCCATGCGGAACAGACCGCTCGCATCATGACGGCTTTTGAAAAAGTCTGCCTCGATGAAAAACCGGATCTGGTGGTTGTTGTCGGCGACGTGAATTCGACCTTGGCATGCACTCTCGTCGCGGCCAAACTGCTGATTCAAGTCGCACATGTCGAAGCCGGGCTGCGAAGCAACGACCGGACCATGCCGGAAGAAGTCAACCGGCTGGTGACCGACGTTCTGGCCGACTTGCTTTTTACAACGAGCCGCGACGCGGATGAGAACCTGAAGCGGGAAGGGATCGATCCGGGCAAGATATTTTTCGTTGGCAATGTGATGATCGACACGTTGCTGAAACATCGGAATGCGGCGCTGGCGCTGGGAAAGAAGGACGAGAATTACGCGCTCGTCACGCTGCACCGCCCGTCGAATGTGGACGATCCAATTGTGTTCGGTGGAATACTGGAGGCCCTGCGAGAGCTTGCAAAGGAAATGACGGTCATTTTCCCAATTCATCCTCGAAGCGCGAAGCGGATTGCAGACTTCCGGCTCGACACCGGGAACATTCGCATGACTGCGCCATATGGTTATCTCGAGTTTCTCAACCTGACAGCCCAGGCAAAGATCGTTTTGACCGATTCCGGCGGCCTGCAGGAAGAGACCACGATCCTGGGCATCCCCTGTCTCACGCTCCGGCACAATACGGAACGCCCGGTCACGATCACGCATGGCACGAACATCATGACCGGCCCGGATCGCCGGCGGATCGTGGACGGATACCGCAAGGTGCTCGACGGCGACTGGAAGCCATCTGGTCCTCCCGAGTTATGGGATGGCCACGCCGCCGAGCGCATCGTCGACATCCTCAAAAAGTCGCAGATTTCGCGATAATCCCCGACGCAATTCGCGCGAGTATCGTCACTCCTTTGCTGTAATCACTACCACTTAGCTGCGGCATTCCGCATGCCTTATGAGAATCCGGCCGTTAACTCCTGGCCCTCCCGGCAGGCGAGCCATCGGTGGCACACCTGGGTTTGTGCCGCCGAATGTCTGCCGGGAGTTTTCAGAATTCCCGGCGGTCAGTGGGCGTCGTTGTGATGGAGAGAGAAAACTCCGCAAAGGGCCGCAGCGCGCGGGCCGCCGGGAACCATTTCAACATTTCAAGGAGGTTCCATGACTCGACTTCGAATTGCCGGAATAGCGTGGATTGTGCTCGCATTGGCAGGTTCGTCTCTACTGACCGCTCAAACCAAGTCCCCTACAACCTCGATGCCGAAACAGGTACAACTGAAACCGATCGACATCAATAGCGCATCGGAGGAAGATTTCGTCCTCGTTGGGATTGACCGTCCGGCAGCGAAGAAAATCGTGCAGGCGCGTCCATTCCGCAGCAAGCTCGACCTGGTTTCCAGACAGCTTCTCACCCGCGAGCAGTATGACAAGGTGAAGGATTCTCTGGTCGCCAAACAGCCGCCTAAAAAGAAGTAGGCCGCATGTACGCGCGAATGGTTATCGGCGAAACTGTGAGTGACGACCAGGTGCGCGAATTTGCGCTCATCTATGCATCCGAAGTGCTTCCCGATCTCGCGCGCGAAAGCGGCTTTGAATCGGGCCGATTCCTGGTTGAGGATGGCGGGAGGATGGCCGTCGCGCTCACGCTCTGGAAGACGCGTGAGGATTGCCTGAGGTACCACTCCAGCCGCACTTACAGACAATTCGTGACAAGGACTCAGCACCTGCTCGTGGGGGATTTTGTCGTGAAATTGTTTAAGGAAGCGGTTTATTGACCGCGTTGATTTGGGGACAGGCGCCGAAGGACGGTAGTCCCGGCGCCCGTCCCCAATTCATGCGCCATCCTCTTCCGTCTTTTTTCTGAACTGACGGTAATCAACGTTGCAGCGGTGCCGGCGCAGGAAATCCATGAAACGTTTGTAGTCGGATTCCGGAAGGTTGAACAGCCGCACCAGCCCACGGTAGCTGCCTTCAGTTTGAAGCAGTCCCTGCCGAATCACGTGTTCGACATAGTGGCGGGTAATCTGGCGATCTGTATAGGGGCGCGCAATGGAATCCCAGAAGTTGTCGATGACGATTTCATTTTCGAAAGCACGCAATCTTTCACCCGGCAGAACGATATCGCAGTCTTCGATCGTATCGGTGCTGCAGGTATAGATCGCGCTCTCAACGATGTTTTCAAGTTCGCGCACATTGCCCGGGAACTGGTAGGACTGAAGTTTGGCGATTGCCACTGGGGAAATGCGGCAGCGTCCCTTGAGGATGTATTCGGTCAGGAGTGGAATGTCGTCGAGCCTGTCTCGCAACGGCGGCACCTTAATGGAAAACACATTGAGGCGGTAGTAGAGATCTTCTCGAAAATCTCCTCGATGGACCAGTCGCCGCAGATCGCAGTTCGTAGCAGCGATGACATGGATGTCGACGCTGCGGACCATCAGATCGCCAAGCCGCCGGATTTGACGGTCCTGAAGCGCACGAAGCAGCTTTGCCTGAAACCGCCGCGAAGTATTCGCGATTTCATCGAGAAATAACGTGCCGCCATTGGCTTCCTCAAACAATCCGGGCTTGTCGGTCAACGCGGTGGTAAATGCCCCACGGCGGTACCCGAACAATTCGCTTTCGATCAAATCCTCCGGCAGAGCACCGCAATCCACAGCGACGAATCGGCCGGACCGCCGGAGGCCGGAGTCGTGAATGGCCCGGGCCACCAGTTCCTTTCCGCTTCCTGTTTCACCGGTCACCAGAATCGAACCGGCAATACGCGACGCCGTTCGCACGCGTTCGATCAGTCGTTGCATCACTGCACTGTTTCCTATCATGCCAGGTATAGCCGCACATCCCGGAGTTTCGTCACATGAACCCTACGAAGCCTGTGAAACCCATGAAGATTGATGCATCGGAAATTCGCAATCTCATCCGCATCGTGACCCATCGCACGGGCGCACCTCTCTACGACGATGACCTGATTCAGGAAGTGACTCTGAAAGTCATGGAAGCCTGCCGCAGGCAGTCCGAAATCCGGCATCCACGCGCATTCGTGACGAAAATAGTTCGCAACGCCGTGCACGATTATTGGAGGAGAAGGCGTGTGGTATTTGATATCAGCACGATCGATGAGTCGCGATTTGCCCAATTGCCGAATTACGAAGTCGATCTGGACCGGCGCCGCCAAATCGAGTTGCTTCGGCAGGCGCTTCTGCAAATGGAATCCGCAAAGCGCGCAACCTTGGAGCTGTTCTATTCCAACGAATGTTCGATTGCGGAAATCTCGAGGATCCAGGGCAAGTCGGAATCGGCGATCAAGACCGAACTCATGCGGACGCGGCGCGCGCTTGCCGAAATAGTTCGCGATTTGGCGAATAAGAAATCGCTCTAATCGCGACATCCCTCTCCCGAAGGGAGAGGGTGGCGCGAAGCGCCGGGTGAGGGGTACAGAGTTATTTTTCGGGCACGAAAAACGCAGAAAAGCTTAAAGGACAATCCGGAAGAAGTGATTTACCCCTCACCCGTTCCGCCAGCCTGCTGGCTGTCGGGCCATCCTCTCCCTTCGGGAGAGGGAAGGCACGTGCCGTGCAGTGGTTTTCGCCAAATGCGATCAATCGCCTGCGGCAGTCCTGTTGACGGTTCACAATTCCGGTCCTCGTTCGTCCCTCATCAGAAACCAACCTTACAATCCTTCCTCGTTCCCCACCTTTAATAATGAATCGTCCAGGACTACCGGCCGAACAACCGTGCGAAAAACGACGTGCCTGCCGGCCGGAGTGGTTTTTCATAGGGAATAATGGCGTCGGGAATGATGAGAGCTCCGGTCACGACTGCCAGCGGATTGTCCTCGACCAGACGCCGCGCGGCTTCTTGTCCGATGATTGCCGCCGCCGCATCGCGTCCTCGGCTCAGGATCGGTGCGCGCTTTTCCGGCCGATGCGCGTCGGTCGCCAGAAAGTGCACACACCGGTGCTTCAACAAACTTTCCGCACAGATTTTCGCGGCCGCGCCAAACTGCCCCGTCACACTCATCGCCGTCACCTGGATCAACACACCGTCCGCCACCAGGTCTGCGGCTATCGAAGGCTGGCGCTGAATTTCGAAATTGCGCTCCGGATGAACCAGAATCGGATTCACACCCTGAAGCTTCAACTGCTTGAACAGCCCCTGTATGCCCCGCGGAACCGAAGGAGTCGGCAATTCTACCAGCATGTAATTCTTCCCGTTGATTTTCGTCACAAGGTTCGCCCTGACCCGTTTAACGATTGTCCGGGATACACGAACTTCGCTGCCCGGCAACACCTTCAGGCCGCCGTCACCGATGGCACGCTGAAGCTCGCCGACACGGTCTTCAATCTCAGCGTGCTCGGGATTTCGTGAAAGGCCATTAAACAGGTGCGGCGTGCACACCATCTGCTCGATGCCGTCAGCCGCAGCAACAGCCGCCATCTTGAGAGCTTCGTTCAAAGAACGCGCTCCGTCGTCTATCTTGGGAAGGATGTGAGAGTGGATATCGATCACGTGGATCCATTATCGGCAGAGGTCAGAAGCTAATGGAACAATTTGATCAAGCTTATCAAGATCAACGCTCGCTGACGGGCACCCACTTCAAGTCCGGAGAGGGCCCGATGTACTCGGCGCGCGGACGAATAATTCGATTATTCGAATACTGTTCGAGAATGTGGGCGGTCCAGCCGGACATGCGGCTGACCGCGAAGAAGGGCGTGAACATGTCGATCGGCATTCCCAGGACGTAGTACGTACTCGCGGAATAAAAGTCCACATTCGGGTTGAGCTTCTTTCCCGACTTGGCCAGCTCCTCTTTCACAAGCTCCTCGATATGCACCGACATTTCGTACCACTTCGACTGGCCTGCCCGTTCGCACGCCTCCTTGGACATCCGTCTGAGATGCGTGGCTCGCGGATCCTCAGTGCGGTACACGCGATGACCGAACCCGGCAATTTTCTGTTTCTTCGCAAAAATATCCTTCACAAAAGCATCCACTTTTGACGGATCGTCGATTTTCAGAAGCATGCGCATAACCGCCTCATTGGCACCACCATGCAATGGACCTTTCAGGGCTCCGATCGCCGACGTGCACGCCGAATAAATGTCCGACAGAGTACCCGCAGTCACGCGTCCGGCAAATGTCGAGGCATTGAGTTCATGATCCGCATGAAGAATCAGCGAAACATCCAATGCCTTTACCATCGTGTCGTTCGGGACGCTCCCCGTCAGCATGTAATAGAAGTTCGCAGCGTAGCTGAGATCCGCGCGGGGTGCGATGGGAGGTTTTCCATTGCGAATCTGATGAAAGGATGTGATCAGCGTGCCGCATTGCGCGGTGAGGCGGATCGCCTTTCGCACATTGGCCTCCTGCGACATGTCCTCGGCTTCCGGGTCATGCATGGAAAGGGCCGAAACGGAAGTTCTCAAAACTTCCATGGGCAGCGCTTTCTTCGGGAAACTCGACATCAAGTCGATCACGGGTCTTGGAATTGCGCGCTCCGCGGTAATCTTTGCCGAAGTGTCTTTCAGTTCGGCCGCGTTTGGCAGTTTGCCAAACCAAAGCAGATGGCAGGTTTCTTCAAAGGTGGAATGTGGCGCGAGCTCGTGGATGTTGTATCCGCGATATGCGAGTATTCCTTTTATTCCGTCGATATAGCAAATTCCAGACTCGCCCGCGACAACGTCCTCTAAACCCGCCTTCATGTGCAATCTCCCATTCTTTTACCCCGTCTCTGGCCGCGCAGTATTCTATGGGTTTAACGTTCCGGTTTCTACTTCGATTTCCACGCCCCGCTGAAGATTCAGCCGAAGTGCGGCCGATCCCTGGTTCATGGAGAGCTCAATCAGACCCGAGCTGCCCTCAATTGCAAAAATTTCGCCGGGAAGTGCCTCTTCATAGTTGGAGAGAATGCGGCGGATTTCGATTCCGCCGACGCGAATCGCAAAACCGCTGCCAAGCTGGTCGTGGCGGATGTTGGTTAAGAGGTTGCCGAACTTGTCGACACGAAGAATGGTTGGCGTCTGGTCAGCGGGATGCTGGACCACGTCGTTCACGATGGGACCAACAGACTCAAAGGCCTTTCCCGCGGCGAGATGTGCCGCAACCGGAGCGAAGATGTCGCGGCCGTGGAACGTCTGGCTGACCGGATGATGGAAAAGACTGGTGTTTGTGATGTGACGGGTGAAACTGGATTCAGCTCCAGCGATTACAAGGGACAGGGCACCATTATCCGGTGCTAAGAATAATTGATTTGTACCCCTCACCCGGCCCTCCAGCCTGCTGGCTGTCGGGCCACCCTCTCCCTTCGGGAGAGGGATTGCTTGGACTGCAATCGGCCTTCGAGCGCCACCCACACCAGGGTCGACGACGACAACATGAATAGTGCCGTCCGGAAAATACCGGCTGGCCTCATGGACGACAATCGCCGCGTCCAGGATGTCATAGGAGGGAATGTCGTGTGAAATATCGACAATCCGAACCTCGGGCGCAATGCCGAGAATGACGCCTTTCATCACTCCAACAAAGGGATCCTTCAGGCCGAAGTCCGTGGTTAAGGTTATAATCATGCGGATCTATGCAGCGAATCTATCTCGATAGTAACGCAACGACTCCCATGCGCCCAGAAGTCGTGGCCGCGATGATACCGGTCTTCACCAAAGACTACGGGAATCCTTCGTCGATCCACTGGTTCGGCCAGCAGGCGAAGTCCATGCTCGACGATGCGAGAGCGCAGGTGGCCCGACTCATTCACGCCGAAACTTCGGAAATTATCTTTCTCAGCGGTGGCACGGAAGCGGACAACCTGGCGATCCGAGGCATTGCCGAGTCGCAGAAGTCCAGGGGCCGTCACATCATCACCTCGAAGATCGAACACCACGCCGTCCTCCATACCTGCAGGGATCTGGAGAAGCAAGGCTATGAAGTCAGCTGGCTTGGAGTCTCGTCCGGTGGCCTGGTCGATCCCGAAGACGTGCGGCGTGCCATACGGCCCGATACCATTCTGATTTCCATCATGCATGCGAACAACGAAATCGGCACGATTCAGCCCATTGACGAAATCGGAAGGATTGCATTAGCCGCCGACATTTACTTCCATTCCGATGGCGTGCAGTCGACCGGAAAAATTCCCGTCGACGTTAAGAAATTAAACGTCGACCTGTATTCGATTTCCGCCCACAAGATCCACGGACCCAAAGGTGTGGGGGCGCTTTTCATCAAGAAAGGCACGCCCGTGAAGCCCCTCCTCACTGGCGGCGGACACGAACGCAACCGGCGCTCGGGCACTGAGAATGTCGCCGGAATCGTGGGATTCGGCATCGCGGCAAAGATGGCGCGAGAAGGCCTGGAATCTGAAATGACGCATGTGCGCGAGCTGCGCGACCGGCTGGAGTCCGAACTGAAGAAGCGAATCGAGCTCATCCACGTGAATGCGGAAAATGCTCCACGGCTGCCGAATACATCCAACATCATGGTCGACTTTGCGGAGGGTGAAGGGCTCGTGATATCGCTCGACTTGAAAGGTGTCGCGGTTTCGACCGGATCGGCGTGCTCGTCGGGGTCTCTGGAGCCTTCTCATGTGCTCATCGCCATCGGGAAAACTCCGGATGAGGCTCATGGGAGTCTGCGCTTCAGCCTGAACTCCACAAATACTGCCGAAGAAGTGGATTACGTCGTTGACGTGCTTCCTCGGATCGTCGAACGTCTTCGCGAGTTGTCTCCGTACTACAAGCGGGCCTGATATGGCGTATGCAGCAAAGCTGATCGACTATTTTGAAAACCCCCGATGCGTGGGTGAAATCGAAAACGCCGATGCCGTCGCACAGGTGAGCAACCCCGTCTGCGGAGACGTCATGAAGCTATGGCTCAAAGTCGACGCAGGGACCATCACGGATGCAAAGTTCAAGGCCCAGGGGTGCAGCGCCGCAATCGCGACGAGTTCGTACGCAACAGAAATGATTATTGGCATGAATCTGACTCAGGCGCGCACCGTCACCAAGGAAAATATTGCAGATGCGCTCGGCGGACTTCCGCGCTCGAAAATGCACTGCAGCGTTCTCGCGTGCGATGCCATCCGCGAAGCATTGAAGGGGTTTTCATGATTGCGGTAGCCATGAGTGGCGGAGTCGATTCATCGGCGGCCGCGGCATTGCTTCGCGATCAGGGCGAGGAAATCGTTGGGCTCTCCATGCAGTTGTGGAACCAGCGCCGGGCGCCCGGCGCACAGGCCAGTGACGAAGCCGAGATCGTCCGCACAGGACGATGCTGCTCGCTCGACGATATCTGGGA
>Ga0134121_10002863_pt1 | contig 14661 bp, 14 predicted proteins | sample KB301_FD_96463 | JGI IMG/M metagenome (GOLD analysis project Ga0134121, IMG submission 96463) | Terrestrial soil microbial communities without Nitrogen fertilizer from Kellogg Biological Station, Michigan, USA - KB3-0-1 | ecosystem: Environmental > Terrestrial > Soil > Unclassified ...
GCCGCCGTCGCGTTGCGGAATGTTGTTCGTGAAGCACTGCATCGACTCCTGGTACGAGTCGTTCCACTGCATCGCGACTTCCACGACGATGCCGTCCTTCTCGCCCTTCGCGTAGAAGACGTTCGGGTGCAGTACGTTCTTGCTGCGGTTCATGTACTCGACGAAGCCCTTAACCCCGCCGGTGAAGGCGAATTTCTCCTCCTTGCCGGCGCGCTGGTCGACCAGCAGAATCTCGAGCCCGCTGTTCAGGAAAGCGAGTTCGCGCAGGCGTTTCGCCAGGATCTCGTAGTGGTAATCGACGGTGCCGAAGATCTCTTTCGCCGGCAGGAAATGCACCTCGGTGCCGCGCTTCTCGCTCTTGCCGGTGGACTTTAAGGGCGCCACCGGGACACCCAGGCGAAACTCCATCTGATGCACCTGGCCGTTGCGGCGGATCGTCAAGCGCAGCCACTCCGAGAGCGCGTTTACCACTGAAACCCCGACGCCGTGGAGCCCGCCGGCGACCTTGTACGAATTGTTGTCGAATTTGCCCCCGGCATGGAGTTCTGTCATGACGACTTCCGCGCTCGAGCGAGCGGTCTCGTCTCCGGGATGCAGTTCGGTCGGAATGCCGCGGCCGTTGTCGACGACGCTGACCGAATTGTCGGTGTGTATGGTGACCGTGATCTCGTTGCAATAGCCAGCCAGCGCCTCGTCGACGGCGTTGTCCACCACCTCGAACACCATGTGGTGGAGCCCGGTGCCGTCGCTGGTGTCGCCGATGTACATGCCGGGGCGCTTGCGCACCGCCTCGAGCCCCTTCAGCACCTTGATGCTGCTGGAGTCGTAGTCGTCGCCGTTACGCAGTTGTTCTTTTTCGCCTGGCTCTTTCGCCATTCCTCGTCCTCTGGAGGGCCGCCGCCGGCCCGCCGTGGTATCAGATCCGCATCGGCATCACGACGTAGCGGAATTCGGGGTTGTCCGGAACCGTGATCAGCATGCTGCTGTTGGCGTCCCCGAACGAGCATTCGACAGTATCGGTGTGCACGTTGTTCAACACGTCGAGCAGATAGGTGATGTTGAAGCCGATATCGAGCGTATCTCCCCCATAGGTGACCTCGAGCTCCTCCTGGGCCTCCTCCTGCTCGTTGTTGGTGCAGGAGATCTTCAGGCTGTTGGCGCCGATCATCCAGCGCACGCCGCGGAATTTCTCGTTCGACAGGATCGCGGCGCGCTGCAGCGACTGGAGCAGCTCGCTGCGCTTGATCGAGAAACGCTTCTGGTAATTGGTCGGCACGACCCGGGTGTAATCCGGGAACTTGCCGTCGATGATCTTGGTGGTGAGCACCACGCCCCCGAAGGAAAAACGCACCAGGCTGCCGAAGATCTCGATCGTAACCGCGTCCTCGCTATCCGAGAGCAGCCGCCCCAGTTCCAGCACCGCCTTGCGCGGCAATATCACCTCACGCTTCTCCTGCTGCTGGCCCAACGGGCGCGCCGCAAAACTCAGCCGGTGCCCGTCGGTAGCAACCACCCGAACCTGCCCGCCGTCCACCAGTAGCAGCAGCCCGTTCAGGTAATAGCGTATGTCCTGCTGGGCCATGGCGTACTGCACCAGCAGGAGCAGTTCGCGCAGCGCTTTTTGCGGCATCGCGACCTTGGCCAGTCCCGCCCCCGGATCCGACATCGCCGGAAAATCCGTCGCCGGCAGCGTCTGCAGGTTGAAACGACTCTTGCCCGAGCGCACCTGCAGGCGGTTATTCTGAACGTCCAGGATCGCTTCCGTCGCTTCCGGCAGCGAGCGCAGGATGTCCTGCAGCTTGCGCGCGGAAACAGTAAGGCTCGTATCCTCGCCCGCTTCCTTGCCCAGATCGGTGCTGGTGGCGACCTGGATTTCCAGATCGGTGGCCACCATGAGCAGGCGGCCCTTTTTACGCTCGATCAGGACGTTCGACAGTATCGGCAGCGTGTGGCGCTTCTCCACGATGCCAGTGACCGCTTGCAAGGGCTTCAGCAATGCGTCGCGTTCCAGTTGAACAAGCTTCATAAGTTATGTCTTAAATTAAAGTAGTAGTACTAATAAGGCCGCTTCGTTTCTGTGGGTAACCGCCGGAACCCAGGATGCAAGCGCGTGAGCGGGGAATGAAAGCTTGTGGTGGAAGCCGGTAGTGGGCGTGGGCAGTTTGTGGACAAATCGGGGCGCGAGCGGAAAGTGCCGGGTTATCCACAATGCGCACAGGATTATTCAGTTCCGCAGTACGTTCAACAGCGAATTGAAATCGCGCGTGATTTCGGTGTTGGTGGATTTTAGGAGCGCAATCTTGCGGCAGGCGTGCAGCACGGTCGTGTGGTCGCGCCCGCCGAAAGCCTCGCCAATGTCGGGCAAGGAAAGTTGTGTCAGCTCTTTGGCGAGCGCCATGGCGACCTGGCGCGGTCGGGCGACGTTGCGGCTGCGCTTCTTCGAGTACATCTCCGCGACCTTGATCTTGTAATAGTCGGCGACCGTCTTATGGATGTTCTCCACGGAGATCTGGCGGTGCTGGATTGCGAGGAGATCGCGCAACGCCTCTCGACACAGTTCGACCGACAGTTCGCGCCCGGAGAAGCGGGCGTAGGCGAGCACCCGCTTCAAGCCCCCCTCGAGCTCGCGCACGTTGGACTGGATGTGCCGGGCCAGGAAAAACGCGACGGCTTCGTCGATGTGCACATTTTCGGCTTCGGCTTTTTTCAACAGGATGGCGACCCGCATCTCGAGTTCGGGTGGTTCGACGGCGACGGTCAGGCCCCAGCCGAAGCGGGAAATGAGGCGATTTTCCATGCCTGCAATTTCCTTGGGATAGGTATCGCAGGTGATCACGACCTGCTTGTGGGCCTCGACCAGGGCATTGAAAGCGTAGAAAAACTCTTCCTGGGTACGGCTCTTGCCGCTGAAGAACTGAATGTCGTCGATCAACAGCAGATCGAGCGAGTGGTAATAGCGCTTGAAATCGTCAAAGGCCTTGTGCTGGTAAGCGCGCACCACGTCGGAGACGTACTGCTCCGCGTGGATGTAGCGAATCTTGGTTTCCGGGGCGTGCTCGCGCAGGCGGTTGCCGATGGCCTGGACCAGGTGCGTCTTGCCGAGCCCCACGCCGCCGTAGATGAAGAGCGGGTTGTACGCCGAGCCCGGGCGCTCCGCGACCTGGGCGGCGGCAGCGCGCGCCAGTTCGTTCGCCTTGCCGGTGACGAAAGTCTCGAACGAGAACGCGGGATTCAACCGCGACACTTCGCGGCTGCTGGCCTTCGCGCCGCGGTCCTTTTCCGGCTGCTGCTGCGCGCGCGGGGGCAGCAGCGGCGGTTCCCCGCTCTCGTCCAAGGCGAGCTGCACTTCGATTTCGCGTTTCAGCTGTTCGCGCGCGAGTTCGCCGATGCGCCCGAGGAACTTGTCGCGTATCCACTGCAACACGAAGCGGTTGGGGGCGATCAGCGTCAAGCGGTCGCCGTCTGCCTGGAAGCGCAGGGGTTTGATCCAGGTCTTGAACTGCTGGGGCGGCAGCTCCTTCTCGAAGCGGGCCAGGCAGAAGCGCCAGAAACTGTTCATCGGCGTCGCGTCGGAGTGGGGATTCGGGCCCGGGGAAAAAGCGTGTTTTGAGGTCGAGATTTTATCCTTTTTGAGGGCGCTTATCCACAGCGTCCGCGACGTCGAAAGATGTTTTCGGCGCAAGCAGATAAAGGTTGACACGACCGAGAGTTAGAGGGTGTAATAGCGCGCTTTTCAGCAGCGGATAGACAAATGAAACGCACTTATCAGCCGTCCAAGATACGCCGCAAGCGCACGCATGGATTTCTCGTGCGCATGCGCACTCGTGGCGGCCGGGCGGTGATACGGGCGCGCCGCGCCAAGGGCCGGGCGCGGTTGGGCGTCTGATCGGCGAGCTCGCCGCTGGCTTGCCGCGCAGCGTGCGGCTGCGCAGCCGGCCGCAGTTCACCGAGGCGCTGGCGGAAGGCGCCGCGGGCTTGCGGCGCCATTTCACTATATATGCCCGGCCCAACGGCCTACCCCATGCGCGCATCGGAATTATCGCCAGTAAGCGCGTCGCTCCGCGCGCGGTCGACCGCAACCGGGCCAAGCGCCTGGTGCGGGAGGTATTCCGCGCCATGCGCCATCGCCTGATCGGGACCGACGTCGTGGTGCAATTGCGCCGCTGGTCGCCGCGAGGGTCGGTCGCGCCGGCGCGCACGGATCTCACGCGATTATTGGAAGATCTCGCGGCGCGGGCGCGCACCGCCTAGTCCGGAAAACCCGCAGAAAATCTCATGGATTCGCAACGCCTCGTTCTCTTTTTCGTTTTCTCGTTCTCGGTATTCCTGTTGCTCGATGCCTGGCAGCGCGATAAGCAGCCCGCGCCGCCTGCGCCGGCTGTGAGCGACAGGGCCGCGAAGACTGCGCCTTCAGCAGCGCCAGTGCCGGGTCCGGGCGATAAGATCGCGGTGCCTGCGCTGCCAACGGCGACGGTTTCCCAGTCCCCGCGGCCCGCGCAAGAGCCCGAAACGACGGTTAAAGTCGAAACCGACCTGGTCGTCGCGCGGATCAGCACGCGCGGCGGCGACCTGCGCCACCTGGAGTTCAAGAAGCACCGCGATACGCTCGACAAGGGCAAGGATTTCGTTCTGTTCGACTATGTCCCTGACTACTTATATATCGCGCAGTCAGGGTTGATCGGACCGGGCCTTCCCAATCACCAAACGCACTTCAAGCCTTCCGGCGAGCACTTCCAACTCGCCGAGGGCCAGGATCATGTCGAGGTACGGCTCACTGCCCCGCCCGCGGACGGGATCGAGGTCACCAAAATTTATCGCTTTCGGCGCGGCAGCTATTTAATCGACGTGAGCTTTGAGATCGCGAACAAGAGCGGCGCTGCGGTGCAGCCCTACGCCTATTTCCAGCTGGTGCGCGACGGCAAACCGCCGGCGGGAGGCTCGACGATGCTGCCGACGTTCACCGGCGTGGCGCTCTACACGGAGAAGGAGAAGTTTCACAAGTTCACCTTCGAGGACATCGCGAAGAACAAGGCCACTTTTCCGAAGAAAAGTAACGACGGCTGGGTTGCGATCATCCAGCATTATTTCTTTAGCGCCTGGTTGCCGCAGAACGGCACGCCGCGCGAGTTCTATATGCAGAAGCAGCCCGATGGAGACCTGTACTCGGCCGGCGTGCAGATTCCCGTCGGCGCCGTTGCCCCGGGCGCCGTCGCGACGTTGATTGTGCCCTTCTACGCCGGGCCCGAGGAGCCGGAGAAGCTCGAGAAAATCGCGCCTGGACTGGAGCTCACCATCGACTATGGCTGGCTGACGGTGATCGCGGTGCCGCTGTTCTGGCTGCTGTCGTGGCTGCACCAGTGGGTCGGCAACTGGGGTATCGCCATCATCCTGCTGACGGTGATCATCAAACTGTTGTTCTACCCACTGTCCGCCGCGAGCTATCGCTCGATGGCGAAGATGCGGGTGGTCGCGCCCAAGTTACAGCGGTTGAAGGACCAGTATGGCGAAGACCGCCAGCGCCTGCAGCAGGCGATGATGGAGCTGTACAAGACCGAGAAGATCAACCCGCTCGGCGGTTGCATGCCAATATTGATACAAATACCTGTTTTTATTGCACTTTATTGGGTTCTTCTGGCCAGCGTCGAACTCCGGCACGCACCCTTTGGGCTAGGAATTGACGACCTCACTACTTCTGCAATTCGCGAATTTTTCGACATCTCGACTTGGGCATCTGTTGCGTATTTTGTTTTGCCAATCCTGATGGCTGCGACCATGTGGATACAGACCTCGCTCAACCCGGAGCCGCCCGATCCGGTCCAGGCGAAGGTGATGAAATTCATGCCAATCGCGTTCAGCATCATGTTCTTTTTCTTTCCGGCCGGCCTGGTGCTTTACTGGCTGGTGAACAACGTGCTTTCGATCGCACAGCAGTGGCATATCACGCGCGCGATGGAGCGCGCTGGTTTGAGCCCGCGCAAGAACTGACGCTCACCAGCCGTACCCGGCCCCCATCGGGTTACGATGCGGGCCGATGACCGACAAAGACACCATCGCAGCGATCGCGACCGCCGCAGGGCGCAGCGCTATCGGCGTCGTGCGCGTTTCCGGGCCGCGACTCACACGAATCATCAACGCCATCATCGGCCGGCCACTTGCACCGCGGCAGGCAGTGCTTGCGGATTTCCTCGATGCGCGCGGCGAAATCATCGACCAGGGTCTCGCGCTATTTTTCCCGGCGCCGCATTCGTATACCGGCGAGGATGTGCTCGAACTGCAAGGTCACGGCGGGCCCGTCGTGCTGCGCGAATTGCTCAAGCGTTGTCTCGAGCTCGGCGCGCGAGCGGCCCGTCCCGGCGAATTCACCGAGCGCGCCTTTCTTAACGACAAGCTCGATCTCGCGCAGGCGGAGAGCGTAGCGGACTTGATCGACGCGGCGACTGCAGAAGCGGCGAAGAGCGCGCTGCGCTCGTTGCAAGGCGCGTTCTCGCAGCAGATCGAAGCGTTGATGCGCGCCGTCATCGAACTGCGCGCGCTGGTCGAGGCCACGCTCGATTTTCCCGACGAGGAAATCGATTTCCTCAAGCAAGCCGACGCCGAGGGAAAACTTGCCTCCGCGCGCGCCAGGCTGCAGGAAGTCCTGTCGGCCTCGCAACAGGGAAGCCTGCTGCGCGAAGGCATACATGTTGTTCTGGCCGGGCAACCGAACGTTGGCAAGTCCAGCCTGTTGAATCGCCTTGCGGGGGAAGAGCTTGCAATCGTCACCGAAATTCCCGGCACGACACGGGACGCGATACGTCAAAGCATCAACCTCGAAGGCATCCCGGCGCACATGATCGATACCGCCGGCCTGCGAGAGTCGAACGATCCCGTGGAGAAAATCGGGATTGCTCGTACCTGGGCCGCTATCGGGAAAGCGGACCTCGTGCTGCTGCTGTTGGATGCAACGCAGGGGGAAAGTAAGGCGGACCAAGCCATACTGGCTCAGCTACCGGAGGGCTTACCCCGCATTACCGTTATGAACAAGATTGATATCGCAGGGAGGGGGCCGGCACTCGAACCGGGTAGCGGCGCGATCCGAGTATGGCTGTCGGCCAAGACCGGCGCGGGCGTAGTTGAACTACGGGAGGCGATTCTGCAGGCTGTGGGCTGGCGGACCAACGGGGAAGGACTGTTCATGGCTCGTGAGCGGCACGTGGAGGCGTTGGAACGGGCCGCCACCCACCTGGAACGCGCAGGGAGACAGGGGGGGGAGCCGGAGCTGTTCGCCGAGGAATTGCGCCTCGCCCAGGAAGCTTTGGGCGCTATTACTGGGGAATACACCTCCGATGACCTTCTCGGGGAAATTTTCAGCCGCTTCTGTATAGGCAAATGAGGCTCCACGGGGGATTGTTTCACGTGGAACATAGCCATAACTCTTAATGCTGCGACGCAACATAACCAGTTTCACGTGGAACAATACCCTGGATATTCAGCACTCAGCGGAATTCCTGTATCATTGCCACCCTGCGAGCGGAATTAGACAATTTACATGCAAGTACTTGAAAAATATGATGTAATTGTGGTTGGCGGAGGTCACGCCGGGACCGAGGCGGCGCTCGCGGCCGCCCGCATGGGCTGCAAAACCCTGCTTGTTACCCACAGCATCGAGACCCTGGGCCAGATGTCGTGCAATCCCTCGATCGGGGGCATCGGGAAGGGCCACTTGGTACGGGAGATCGACGCGCTCGATGGCGCCATGGCCGCGGCTACGGATGAAGCCGGAATTCAGTTCCGGATCCTCAATTCCAGCAAGGGACCCGCGGTGCGCGCAACGCGCGCCCAGGCTGATCGCGTGCTCTACAAGCAGGCGATACGCGGCCGCCTGGAACAGCAGCCGCACCTGCACGTGTTCCAGCAACCGGTGGACGACTTGCTGCTTGAGGGCGATCGCGTCGTCGGCGTTGCGACCCAGGGCGGGCTCAAATTTTCCGCGCGCGCAGTGGTGCTCACCACCGGGACTTTTCTCGCCGGGCTGATCCACGTCGGCTTGAAGCAGCACCCGGCAGGTCGCGCCGGTGAGCCGCCGGCGCTCGCGCTCGCGCAGCGACTGCGCGAATTGAAATTGCCGGTTGGGCGACTGAAAACCGGCACCCCGCCGCGCATCGACGGGCGCAGCATTGATTTTTCCGTGATGACCGAGCAGCCGGGGGATGAGCCTGCGCCGGTATTTTCCTTTCTTGGCCGGCGCGAGCAGCACCCGGCGCAATTGCCGTGCTGGATTACGCATACCAATTCCCGCACGCACGAGATCATCCGCGGCGCGCTCGACCGCTCGCCGCTCTACACCGGCGTGATCGAAGGCATCGGCCCGCGCTACTGTCCGTCGATCGAGGACAAGGTGACGCGTTTTGCCGGCAAATCATCGCACCAGATTTTTCTCGAACCGGAAGGCCTCACGGTCAGCGAGTTCTACCCGAACGGCATTTCCACGAGCCTGCCGTACGACGCGCAGCACGAGCTCGTGCGCTCGATCCGCGGCCTCGAGCACGCGCACCTCACGCGGCCTGGCTACGCCATCGAGTACGATTATTTCGATCCGCGCGCGTTGAAGCGCTCGCTTGAAACCAAGGCTATTGCTGGACTGTTCTTCGCCGGGCAGATCAATGGCACCACCGGATACGAAGAAGCCGCGGCGCAAGGACTGCTTGCGGGCATCAACGCCGCGCTCGCCGTGAAGGAGCGCGAGGCCTGGTGCCCGCGCCGCAACGAAGCCTACCTGGGCGTTCTGGTCGACGATCTCGTCACGCGCGGGGTTACCGAACCGTATCGAATGTTCACGAGCCGCGCGGAATACCGTTTGTCGTTGCGCGAAGACAACGCCGACCTGCGGCTGACCGAAGCCGGCCACCGGCTGGGCGTGGTAAGCGATACGCGTTGGAGTGCGTTTGCCCGCAAGCGCGATGCGGTCGCGCGCGAGCAGGAACGGTTGAAGGACATCTGGATCAATCCACGGGTGCTCGCGCCGGAGACCCTCGCGACGGTCTTCAGCCAGCCGCTGGAACGTGAACACCCACTCACGGAGCTGCTGCGCCGCCCGGAAGTAAACTACGCGCGGCTGATGACGCTGCCCGGCGCCGGGCCCGGTGTCGCCGACCCGCAGGTCGCCGAACAGGTCGAAATCCAGGCCAAGTACCAGGGCTACATTGAGCGCCAGCGCGAGGAGATCGCGCGCGCCGAGCACTACGAAAATCTACATTTGCCGGAAAACATGGATTATCGCGACGTGCGCGGGCTCTCGGTCGAGGCACAACAAAAACTGAATCAGCATCGCCCCGAAACACTGGGCCAGGCATCGCGCATCTCCGGTATCACGCCCGCGGCGATTTCAGTGCTGCTGGTGCACCTGAAACGCAAGTTAGCGGGCACTCACTCCGGAACGTATTCCCCGGGCGTAGCGCGACGCGCCGCACCGAAGACGGCGTGACATGAACCTCGCGGCGAAGCTCGCCGAGGGGGTCGCGGAACTGGGTCTCAAACTGCCAGGACAAGTCGAGTCGCGCCTGCTGGACTACCTGGCCTTGCTGCAAAAATGGAACCGGACTTACAACCTGACCGCTGTACGGGAACCCTCGAAGATGGTGGGCCAGCACTTGCTCGATTGCCTTGCGGTAACACCGCACGTAAATGCGCGCACGATGGCGGACATCGGCAGCGGCGCGGGACTTCCGGGCATTCCGCTCGCGCTCGCTTTGCCGCAGGCCGCCGTGACGCTGGTCGAATCGAGCCACAAGAAGGCGGCATTTCTGCAACAGGCCAAGATCGAGTTGAAGCTCGACAACGTCGCGGTGGCGTGCGAGCGGGTGGAAACGTGGCAACCCGGCGAGAAGTTTGAAATGGTGATCTCCCGCGCTTTCTCCGACCTGGCGGAATTTGTCGCCCTCGCGGGGCGGCACGTCGCCCCCAACGGGCGGCTCGCCGCGATGAAGGGCATCTATCCGCACGAGGAAGTCACGCAGTTGCCAGCGGGCTGGCGGCTGCAGAAAACGATCGCGCTGACCGTGCCCGGGTTGGGCGCGCAACGCCACCTGCTGCTGATCGGGCGGGCATGAGCATGGCGCGAATCCTCGCCATCACCAATCAGAAAGGCGGCGTCGGAAAAACCACGACGGGCGTCAATCTCGCCGCGAGTCTCGCCGCCGCGCACAAGCGCGTGCTGCTGGTTGACCTCGATCCACAAGCCAATGCCACCATGGGCAGCGGCGTGGACAAGCGCAATCTCCAGGCCACGGTGTATCACGTATTGCTCGGCACCCGCAGCATCCCGGAAGCGCGTGTGCGCTCGGAGAAGGGCGAATACGATCTGGTGCCCGCAAACCGCGAGCTGGCCGGCGCCGAAATCGACCTGGTGGGTATCGAGCACCGCGAGACGCGACTGAAGGAAGCGATTGCCGTGATCGCGGACGAGTACCATTACATCCTGATCGATTGCCCACCGGCATTGAGCCTGCTCACGGTGAACGGGCTTACCGCGGCGCAGGCGGTGATGATCCCGATGCAGTGCGAATACTACGCGCTGGAAGGACTCTCCGACCTGGTGCAGACCATCAAGAAAGTGCGCTCGCACCTGAACCCCGCGCTGGAAATCGAAGGGTTGCTGCGTACCATGTACGACCCGCGCAATATGCTCGCGCAGCAGGTCTCGGCGCAATTACTCGAGCACTTCGGCGACAAGGTCTACCGCACCGTGATCCCGCGCAACGTTCGCCTGGCCGAGGCGCCGAGCTTCGGCGTGCCGGTGCTGAAGTTCGACAAGGATTCGAAAGGCGCGCAGGCCTATCTCGCCCTGGCCGGCGAGATGCTGAACCGCGCGACACCCGCATGAGGAGCCGCCTATGGCCAAGGTGAAGGGACTGGGTCGGGGACTGGACGCGCTGCTAGGTCCGGCGGATGAGGCGCCGGCCGCCGGGGATTCGCTCGGGACGCTCCCGATCGACGCGCTACAGCCGGGCCGCTACCAGCCGCGCACGCGCATGGACCCGGAATCGCTCGCCGAGTTGGCCGGGTCGATCAAGGCTCAAGGCGTGATGCAGCCGATACTGGTGCGCCCGCTCGAGGCCGGCCGCTACGAAATCGTGGCCGGCGAGCGCCGCTGGCGCGCCGCCCGTATGGCCGGGCTCACCACCGTGCCGGCGTTGGTGCGCGAAGTGCCGGACCGGCAGGCGCTCGCCATGGCGTTGATCGAGAACCTCCAGCGCGAGGACTTGAATCCTCTCGAGGAAGCGGCGGGCGTCAAGCGCCTGATCGAGGAATTCGGCATGACCCACGTGGAAGCCGCCGAGGCCCTCGGCCGCTCGCGTGTGGCGGTCACCAACGCGCTACGGCTGCTCGAGTTGGCACCGCCAGTACAAGAGCTTGTGCGCGAGGGCAAGCTCGATATGGGACACGCGCGCGCGCTCCTCGCGCTGCCGGCGATGAAGCAGGTCGAGATCGCGCGCATCGCCGTGGCGAAGCAGCTCTCGGTGCGGCAGGTGGAAGCGCTGGTGGCGGGACTGGCGCAGCGGCCTGCGACTGCGGCGCGTGCCCGGGCGGACCGGGACGTCGCGCGCCTCGAGGAAGAACTGAGCCAGCGGCTCGGCACCACCGTAAAAATACAAACCGGTCTGAAACCGGGCAGCGGCAAGTTGGTGATCCAGTACGCGACGCTCGACCAGCTGGATGCGCTGCTGCGCAAGCTCAACTGACTCCCCGCGCAGCCGCGTTTTTGCTGCAACGCGGCAAATTGACCCATATCGCGCGACGAGGCTATACTTCCCGGGCTTTCCTGGGCGCAGACGAAAATCAACGCCATGCCACGCGACCTGGGCAAGCCGATACGCACCGTTCTCCGGTGGCAACTGCTGGCCACCGCCGCACTGACACTTGTTGCAGGGGTTTGGGCTGGTGCCCATAGTGCCCTGTCCGCGGGTCTCGGCGGCGCGATCAGCATCTTCTCCGGGCTTGCGTCTGCGATCGTGGCCTCATTGGGGAAGACGGGGTCTGCAGGGGGGATAGTCCTGACTGCGCTTACGGCCGAAGCCGTTAAAATCGGCCTGATCGCGGTACTCCTGTGGCTCGTGTTGGCGAACTACGACGGTGTCGTGGTGCCAGCCTTCATCGGGTCGTTCCTGGTGACCGTCCTGATTTTTGCCATGGCGTTCTTTGTGCGCGAATACTAGAACTGTACGAACCATGGCTGCCGGCAAAGAACTCAATCCGTCCGATTACATCCAGCACCACCTGACGTTTTTCCGCGCGTCGGTGGGCGAGGGCGATTTCTGGACGATCAACGTCGACACCGTGGTGACCTCCGTGCTGCTCGGCGTCATCGGATTGGGCTTCATCTGGTGGGTCGTGCGCGGCGCGACCGCGGGCGTGCCCGGCAAGCGCCAGGCGTTCGTCGAGCTGATGATCGAATTCGTCGACGAGCAGGTGAAGGGTATTTTTCACCACGGCGACCGCAACAAGTTCATCGCGCCCGCCGCGTTGACGGTGTTCGTGTGGGTGACGCTGATGAACGCAATGGATTTCCTGCCGATCGACTGGGTCGCGAGCGGGCTCGGCCTGGTCGGCCTGCACGAGTGGCGCCCGGTGCCAACCGCCGACATCAATGCCACCTTCGCGCTGTCGATCTCGGTGCTGATACTGTCGATCTACTTCGCCATTTCCGCGAAGGGCCTCAAAGGCTGGGTGCACGAGCAGTTCTGCGCGCCGTTCGGGGCGCATCCGTTGCTGTGGCCCGCGAACCTGCTGTTCAACCTGGTCGAATACGTCTCGAAGACGCTGTCGCATTCGCTGCGACTCTTCGGCAACATCTACGCCGGCGAGATCCTGTTCTTCCTGCTCTGGCTGTGGGCGGCGACCGGGCTGGTCGGCACCTTCTTCGGTTTCGTGCTCGGTCTGGGGTGGGCGATCTTCCACATACTGATCGTGCTGCTGCAGGCCTATATCTTCATGATGCTGACCATCGTCTACATCTCGATGGCGCACGAGCACCACTGATTTCTCATAACAACCGGCTTCTCGCTCAGGAAAGGAAATTACAATGGAAAAACTTCAAATGCTGGCAATGGTCCAGGCCTACACCGGCATCGGTATCGGCCTCATGGTCGGCCTCGGCGCCGCCGGCGCGTGCATCGGCGTGGGCATCATGTGCAGCAAATTCCTGGAGGCGGCGGCGCGCCAGCCCGAGCTCACCAACTCGCTGCAGGGCAAGGTATTCCTGCTGCTGGGCCTGATCGACGCTTCGTTCATCATCGGGCTGGGCATCGCGATGTTCTTCGCCTTTGCCAGCCCGCTGGCGACGCCGTTTCGCTAGAGCACGGGGCGCCGCGCGCGCTCCATCTTCCAGGGGAAACGCATGAGTTTCAATCTGACGCTGATTGCACAGATGCTCGCCTTCGCGGCGTTCATCTTGTTTACCGTGAAGGTGGTCTGGCCCCACCTGTTGCGCGCCATCGAGACACGGCAGAAGACGATCGCCGACGGGCTCGCCGCGGGGGAACGCGGCAAGCAGGACCTGGAGAACGCCGCGAAGCGCACGGCCGAGATGATGGGCGAGGCGAGGCAGCAGGTGCAGGACACCATCGCCCAGGCCGACAAGCGCGGAACCCAGATCATCGAAGAGGCGAAAGGCACCGCCAAAACGGAAGGCGACCGGCTGGTGACAGCCGCCAAGGCCGAGATCGAGCAGGAAGTCGCGCGCGCCAAGGAGGCGTTGCGCGAGCAGGTGGCCGCTCTCGCGATCGCGGGCGCGGAGAAAATCCTGCGCCGGGAAGTCGATGCCAAGGCGCACGCCGACCTGCTCTCGCAGTTAAAGCAGGAGCTGCGCTAGCCCATGGCCGAAGCCGTCACCATCGCACGGCCGTACGCGGAAGCGGCGTTTGGCTTTGCGGATGCCGGCGGCACGCTCGCCAAGTGGGCGCAGGCGCTCGACACGATCGCGCGCCTCGCCGCGCACCCGGACATGCACGCGGCGATCGGCAATCCGAGGTTAACCGACAAGCAGCTCTACGGACTCTTCGCCTCGTTGTGCGGCGATGCGCTCGACAAGGAGATGCAGAATTTCGTGCACGTGCTGATTGAAAACGGGCGGCTCACGCTGGCGCCCGAGATACTCGGCCTCTTCCTGCAGCTCAAGAACGAGCGCGAAGGCCTGGTGGATGCCGTGGTGGAGAGCGCTTTGCCGCTGGATGCCGCGCAGACTGCGGCTTTGACCGCGGATCTCGAGCGCCGCTTCAAGCGCAAGGTGAAGGCGCAGGTGACGGTGAACAAGGATTTGATCGGCGGCGTGCGGGTGCAGGTCGGCGATGAAGTGATAGACAGTTCGGTGCGCGGCCAGCTCGCAACAATGGCCTCCGCATTGAGAAACTAGCAATCCGAGGAAGGTAACCATGCAACAACTCAAAGCCTCAGAGATCAGCGAGCTGATCAAAAACCGCATCCAGAACCTCGCGCTCTCGGCGGACGTCCGCACCCAGGGCACGGTGGTGTCGGTGACCGACGGCATCTGCCGAATTCACGGGCTCTCCGACGTGATGCAGGGCGAGATGCTGGAATTCCCCCGCAACACATTCGGACTCGCCCTGAACCTAGAGCGCGACTCCGTGGGTGCGGTAATTCTGGGTGAGTACGAGCACATCACCC
>Ga0134121_10002864_pt1 | contig 14658 bp, 8 predicted proteins | sample KB301_FD_96463 | JGI IMG/M metagenome (GOLD analysis project Ga0134121, IMG submission 96463) | Terrestrial soil microbial communities without Nitrogen fertilizer from Kellogg Biological Station, Michigan, USA - KB3-0-1 | ecosystem: Environmental > Terrestrial > Soil > Unclassified ...
AAATGGTTTCTGTTGGCCCTGTTATCCCCGGCTACACTCCTCTTCCCGATTTTTGACCCCAATGCAGCGGGGAGAAAAGAAATTATACTCATCCTGATATTTGCCCTGTTTTTAATATGCCTCGAAAGAAATCTTATCAGGTCGTGGGTTGTAGCCTGTTTTTTTTCGATCGCCCTTATCATCGCAACACTTTTTCATGAGCTAACCTTTTTTTACATACCATATTTTTTTCTTGCCGCCATTTTAAAGTCGAGAAAAGATCGCTCGCCATTATATTTCCGTCAGGTATTGGGAATCGTTGCCGGTGCATGCCTTGCGATGATTCCATTGCTGGTTTTCGGAATGGACATTAATGGCGAAGTTATTTGTTTAAGTCTGAGGGCAACGGGTCTTCCGGAGAGTGTTTGTGATGGCATTCTATCATGGCCCGTGAATTACGGACTTAAAGATGTGATGGCATTTGCGGCGGAATCGCATTATTTATTTGTGTATGGCACAGCAATTTTAATTTCCATCATCCCGTTTCTGATGCAGGTAAAATTCCTCGAACCCCGGATAGTTGATTTCTGGCAATTCATCCCAATCTTACTATGCTTAATCCTTTTTTCTTCCCCGCTGTTTTTATTCGCCATCGACTGGGGGAGATGGATCAATATTCATTGCATGCTTCTCTTACTTACTTCCACGCTGATCCTGAAAAATAAAACCATGGGAATGCATGTTGCTGTTGATTCCAACCCTACCCAATTACTCCCCAAAACAAATTTATCGTGGACATTCAAGAATGTCGTCTTCATTGTACTCGCTGTTTCATATACAGCATTCTGGTCAATGCCTCACTTTGGTTACAGCAAGGTATTTTCTTTTACGAAGAATTTTTATTCGGTCAAGCACCTGGCAGTTGATGTTTTCCGTGCGATTTTTTAGCCGACCCTGTTTAATATTTCTCAACAAAAAACAGTGACACGAGGAGGATTATGATCCAAAGGGTCACTCCCTGCAGCATTGGGCGGGCACCTACTTTTTTCAATGCAGCAATTGAAAGGCCGGTGCCGATTAAATAAAGTGTGACGCTGAAACCGGTTTTCGCAACATTTACGATATCCGTCGTTAATTCAACCGGCAACCTGAGGTAACTGTTCACAAGCGAAGCTGCCACAAAAAAAATGATGAACCAGGGAAAACTCGACGGAGAATTTTTATTTTTAAAAATAAATGAAGTCAGCACCACCAGCGGAATGATCCACAGGGCACGAGCAAGTTTGATGGTGGTTGCAAACATCAGTGCATCGTTACCGTATTTCGACGCCGCTCCTACCACCGAGCTCGTGTCATGAATCGCAATGGCACTCCAGATTCCGAATTGATGCTGGGAGAGATGGAGCAATTCACCGATCGGTGGAAAAATAAACAGTGCCACAGCATTAAGGATAAAAACAGTTCCGATGGAAACAGAAATATCATGGTCATCGGCATGAAGTGCCTGGCTCACCGCGGCGATGGCACTGCCTCCGCAAATCGCTGTTCCGCAGGAAATCAGGTGAGAGATGACGCGCTCTACCTTGAACAGAATTCCGAGCAGGTATCCAATGCCCATGGCAAATGAGATTGTAAGCAGGGTAAATGCAAAGCCATCCCTCCCCGCCTCCATCACCTTTGTAAAGTTCATTCCAAAACCCAGTCCGATCACCGAAACCTGCAGAAGATACTTTGTATAAATCTTTGTTTGTTTCGGGTATGGATTCCTGAAAAGAAGGCCCACAAGGAGTCCTAAGACAAGCGCAATGCTGGCGCTCCATGAAAAAACCACGACCATCAGCGGGAATGCAAAAAATAAAAACTTTGCAGCGGATTGATTGTTCCGGAGTGACAAAAAATTCATCAGTGGCTGAATTTGCTTTCCAATCGCGACAAAACTAACCTAAAACAGGTGACGGCCATCATAGTTCAGCCAACGATTCTTAATATCTTTGCACGATAAACCAATCAAGTACCATGTACGTTCAGCAACTTTATACGAATTGTCTTGCCGAAGCTGCCTACTATATTGAGAGCAACGGCGAAGCTGCCATCATCGACCCGATCCGTGAAACGGAGCCCTACCTTGAGCTCTTAAAAAAACGCGGCACAAAGCTTAAATACATTTTCGAAACTCATTTTCATGCCGACTTCGTAAGCGGGCATATTGACCTCGCCAATAAAACAGGCGCTGAAATAATTTATGGTCCGATGGCGGAAACAAAATACAAGGTGCGCAACCTGAAAGACGGAGAAGAGTTGAAAGTCGGCGACCTCACCATCCGCGCGCTTCACACGCCCGGGCATACGCCTGAATCCACATGTTATCTTTTACTGGATGAAAATTACCAGGAGTACAGCATATTCACGGGCGATACTTTGTTTGTGGGTGATGTCGGCAGACCTGATTTGCTTGATGGAAAAATGACGAAAGAAGAGCTTGCAGGAATGATGTATGATTCGCTCAACAACAAAATCAAAAAACTGCCTGATGAAGTGATCGTGTACCCTGCGCATGGTCCCGGTTCGTCCTGCGGAAAAAGCCTGGGCCCTGAAAAGCAGAGCACCATTGGCATTCAGAAGCAGATGAACTATGCACTGCGCGCTATGAGCAAGGAAGATTTTATTAAGGAACTGACAGACGGCCTCATTCCTCCTCCAGCCTATTTTTTCAGCGATGCCATGATCAACAAGCAGGGATATGCAGCTATTGATACTGTGATGAAAAAAAACATGACACCCCTTACCGTGAGTCAATTTGAAAACGAAGTGGCGCGCGGCGCCGTGATCCTGGATACCCGCATCCCCGATGTTTTTGAAAAAGGATTTATTCCCGGTTCCGTCAGCATAGGTTTAAATGGAATGTATGCGATATGGGCCGGCACTATCCTCGACATCAATATACCCCTTGTGCTGGTTTGCGAACCTGGCAAGGAAGAAGAAAGTGTGATGCGCCTGGCGCGCGTGGGCTATGAAAAAGTGAGCGGCTATCTCGAGGGAGGTTTTGAAACCTGGAAGAAAGAAGGCAAAGCCATTGACACGTTGAACTCCATTGAACCGGATGAGTTTGCAAAACGCGTGCACGAAGGCGGCAAGGTGCTGGATGTGCGAAAATTATCTGAGGCGGAAGCCGGCCATGTTAAAGATGCAACAGTAATTCCCCTTGCAGAACTCGAGGAAAACCTGGGCGCTTTAGACAGGGATCAACCGCTGATGGTGCATTGCGCAGGCGGCTACAGGAGCGTGATTGCAGCATCCATGATGAAGCGCAACGGATACAATAATGTGACGAACGTGCATTGTGGCTGGAGGCAAATTGTACACACGGATGTACCTGTACAAACCGGCGTGCCATCTAATTTAATTGCTGACTAATAAGTACCCGCTGCAAGAAGCCTGCAGCAGTAAACCAAGCATGTCCGTTGAACTTATTTTCTTTTCTGCCGAATGGTGCGAGCCCTGCAAATGGGCTGAGCCCATTGTGAATGAAGTCATCGAAAAATCTGCCGGTAAAATTTCACTCAGCAAAATTGACATTGATTCAAATGTTGATTTGGCAAAGCAGCATCATATACTGAGTGTCCCTACCCTCGTTCTTTTCAAAGAAGGTGAGGAAGTGTGGAGGATGCGGGGGTTTGATACGGCTGCCAACCTTCAAAAGGTTTTTACAGCACACATCTGACCTTAGGAAAATTTGGTAATGATATTATTATTATTCAGAAGACAAGGACTGAATACTACCTCTGAATAATCAAACTTCCGTCCTGTACCCTTTCTTCCGTCTGGAAATGGTAATGATAAACCCCTTCACTCATTTCAGTAGCATTCATCTTTATGATGTGATCCCCGCTTATGCGCTCTTCTTTTACAAGTTCACGCACCAGCTTGCCGCGCGCGTCAAAGACCTGCAGCAGCACTTTTTGTTTTTTGGAGAGGGAGAAAATAAAGTTGGCCGAGTTGGTTAACGGGTTCGGGTAAACATATACAGGTGAGCTTTGCTTTGGTAATTCATTTATTCCCACAGAGGCATCGAGTACCTGAACGCTGTCGCACACCGTACAATTGTTCGCATCTGTCACGCATACCACGTACGTCCCCTGGAGGAGGTTAGAGATGAGCGAAGTTGACTGTGGCGGAATCGTATTCCATAAATAAGTATACGGACTGTTGCCGCCGTTTACGATTGCAGAAGCCCAGCCATCAGGGCACCCTGCACAGCTTGCATCAGCGTGCGCAAGGTTGATGACGAGCGCCGATCCGGGCTGCACAATGTTGAATGCCTGGTTCGACACGCAATTGTTGGCATCTGTAACCTGTACAGTACAATTTCCAGCACATAACCCACTTACCGATGATGCCGTTGAACCCGTACACCAGGTATAAGTATAGCCGCTTGTGCCTCCTGTTACATTGGTGACCGCTGCGCCATCACAAATTCCAAAACAACTGATATTGGTTGCCTGAAGATTGATCTGCAATGGTGCCGGCTCGTTGATAGTGACGGCCAAAGTAGAGATGCAGCTATTTCCGTCTGTAACAGTTACTACATAGTTTCCAGCAGGAAGATTTGATGCTGATGCTCCATTTCCACCTGTTGGACTCCAGCTATAATTAAATGGAGGAGTTCCACCTGCAATACTCACCGATGCACTTCCGGTTGAATCACCATTGCATGCCACGTCCATGCTGGATTGAAGGGTGAGTACCGGCGCACCGGAATTATTTACAGAAACAAAAGCTGTTTGAACACAATGATCCGAATCTGTTACCGTCACTGAATAATTTCCGGCAGGAAGGTTGGTAGCCGTCGAAGCTGTCCCTCCGATAGGCGACCATGCATAAGTATAGGGAGGAACACCGCCGCTTGGTGAGCAGGTCGCTGTACCGTTTGATGAGCCGCATGCGGCGGCTGTCGATGAAGTAAACAGCGTAAGTGCAGGTGGTTCAGAGATGATAATCACCGCTGTATCAATGCATGAATTATTATCGCTTACGTAAACAGCATAAGTTCCTGCAGCGAGATTGGAAGCAGTGGCAGTATTCCCGCCCGTGGGATCCCAGGCATATGCAGAAGGAGGAATTCCTCCGCTCGCTAAAACCGATGCGCTTCCGTCAGCACTTCCGTTACAGGAAACATTCGCGGTCGAATTTGCCACTGCATTAAGAGGCGCAGGCTGCGTGATGATGATTGTATCCGTGGTCACACAGCCATTTGCATCTGTGGTGGTCACGAAATAAGTATTGGCGCAGATATTTGAAACAGCGGAGGCGGTATATCCACCCGGTAGCCAGGAATACGTATAGGGTGCTGTGCCCGCCAGAACCGTAATAGTTCCCGAACCCGTGCATCCGCCATTGCACAAAACATTCGACGAAGTATGTGCAGTTGTAACACCGGGGCCACCGCCAACAAACACACTCTTAAGCACACCGCATCCGCCGGCGTCAGTAACTGTTACAGAATAATTTCCAGGACATAAATTAGTCACGCTGGCGGAGGTGTCACCGATGTTCCAGAGATAAGTAAAAGGTCCTGTGCCACCTGCTACCTGTACTGATGCAGTTCCATTGCATTGTCCGCAACCTGATGGAACCGATGAAGCAGTTGCTGTAAAACTAGCGGGAGAGTTAATCGCAATGGTATCTGTTTGAATACAGCCGACAGCATCTTCAAACGTAACGGCGTAAATCCCTACACAAAGATCGCTTAACGTATCGCCCTCTCCGCCATTGTCCCAGGTGTAAGTAAACGGGTATGTGCTTGTGCCGTTCGCAATCGCAAGTCCATCACAATTTACAGAGCACGATGCATCCTGCGAGGCCACGCTTAAGTTGCAACTGCAGTTTCCCGGCATGTTTGCATCCAGCCACTGCAGACGCCGCCCCAGCCACTGCTTTAAGTTTGCCACTTCACCTGCATACGTGGAAGGATAAGGTGCAACATTAGGCCAGATATAAACTCCCAGAATCGGCCAGACCGTAAAATTCCAGGCCTGGGATTCATTCAGATAATTGGCAACCGAATCAACAATTGAATAAAGATGTTGTTGCGAAAGCGTGTTCTGCCTCAATGAGTTCCAACGGCATTTCAGCTGGTTGGTAAAGTTGCTGTCTGTCATCATCTTCTCCCACCAAAAAGGAATTTGAAAACCGTCACCCGTGCAGGGGAACTGGTAAGCCCAGTTTAATGTGTCATCGCCACCGCAATAGTTGGCATTTCCATAGGCAATATCAAAATCCCAGACAGGTCCTGCCTTGAGCGTTTTTTCTTTGTCTTTATGAAGATAGGTGCTCAAACGGTAACCATCCACGTTCTTACTCACTTCGTTGCTTATCAAAAAATCTACAAAAGATCCATTCCCGATGTACTGTGCGTAACCGAGTGTGCTGTCCATGTAGTCAGGTCCGTTCAAGGCACTTTCAAAACTATCCACATAAGCCTGGATGTATGATTGCTGCTGTGGTGTAATGCTATCTGACGACGGTTCGTCATATTGGTAATAAATAGTTTGCCCATTCGGATGGTTGACCGGAGGATAAGGCGATGTCCATCCGTCTCCACCATTTCCTGTTGTCTTATCAATCTTAACTATATATCCACCTGAAATTTCAGGATATGTATTTTCATAAATATGAAGATGGCTTATATCTACACGATTGTCATCGCGCTTAATACTTTCCATTAATATGTAAATTCCCCAATATTGCCCGTTGAGAATCACATCTACATATTTGCAATGCGGAGCCCAGTGCCCGAATTCATTTTGTAACTGGTAGGTAATAAAATTGTGAATGAAAGACTTGTCCGTATAATTTGCACTGAGCACCCAATCGTGTTCCGCAGGCATGCCAAGAAGAGAAACATCATTTTTAAGTGTTGTGTTTACTGAGTCACGCGTTTCAAATCCATACGACTTTTTAGGGAACCCTTGTGAACTCGACCCGCGGATTTCAATTGCGATCTTACCATTAAAACCGTTGTATGGATCGGTTATATGATTCCGGTTTCCATATCCGTTATCTATCAAGTCCATATCACAAATTATTTTCGGGCTGTCTGGAATGCTTTGACCATGCGTGTTGATGATTAAAATCGGGAGGTTGGATTCAGTAAGCGTAAACGGGTGCGGCGGATTGGCTCCGAAATTTATACTCCAGCTCACCACGGAACCTGTGCTCGTATTCTGCGCGTCATCAATGACGCGAAGCTGCCATGTGCCGTTGCCGTTCTGGCCATTGTTTAATTGCCACAGGTCCCCTTCAGGCTTATATGTTCCGTTAAACGGTGCCGAACCGCCGACAATTGAAGTTACGGCATCGAACCTAAAAACTGTATTGGTGTAATTATCCCCCGTGCTTCCATTGTCGGTGGTAAGTTCGATCATGGATCCATCAGGGGAAGCGATGAAGCAGTCAATGTCACGATCAGAGGTATGCGTGATGTTAATTGTAACTGATACAAGTCCGAAGTTATTGTCAATATTCGAAGGCGACAATCCACTTACTGCAATGTTGAAACGGGAAGTATCTACCACCTGGATGATTGATCCGCCTGTTCCGGAATAGGTTTGGCCATAGGAAGAACATGCCAGTACAATGGCTGGAAAAACAACTAATATTTTTTTCATCAATTGGAATTGGTGCCGGAAATTGGCTTTCATTATCAAAACGTTGGTTGTTATAAGATACGCCGTTAATGAATGTAAGGATGTTTAACTTTTGAGAGAAGAAAAGGTTCTTAAAAATGCTATCGAAAAATTTTATCTGAGATGTAACCTTATGCAAGCGTTACCATTACTTGATTTTTCTCGACCTTATCGCCTCTTTTCACGTGTATCTTTTTTATTTCTCCGTCTGCTGCAGCTTTGAGTATATTTTCCATTTTCATGGCTTCCAATACGACAATGGCATCTCCCTTTTGAATTTTCTGACCGGGTTCTACCATTACATTCAATACAAGACCCGGCATGGGGGCTTTTACATCGCCAGCCTGCCTGGCATTGCCTGCATCAAGTCCAAGGTCGTGAAGGAGCTCATCGTATTTATCTTTTACCAATACATGGTATATGGAATGATTAATTTTTACTGAAACTTTTTTTTCTTCATGATTGACATCAATGATTTCAGCGGTGAATGACTTATGGTTGCGAATCACGTGAAATTTTCCGTCGCGGATTTCAAAGATATCTGCCTCAAACTGCTTCCCGTTAATTGTTTTTGCCCGGGTCCCGGATTCAACCTGGAATTCCTTCCCGTTAATGGTGGCCTTGTGCATAAAGCAAAGATAGCAGAATCCGGCGGACATTTTCAGAATTTATTCCCACTTTTGTGTGGAATGAAAAAAATAATTGTCCTTTTATTTCTTTTATGCGTAAAGCGCGCTGATTGCCAGCACCCGCCCGCAATTTATTTTCACCTGATATCCGTCGGGGATTCGCTTCAGCGCGCCAATAATTTCAAAGAAGCCGCAGCCTCCTATAATGCTGCCTTCGCGGCTTTCAAGGGGAAGGGGTTTGTGAATGACCGTTACAAGGCTGCGTGCGCTTATGCGCGGACAGGAAATATTGATTCGGCGTACTATAATCTTTTTCGGATTGCTGACAAAGGCGGATGGAGTGAATATGATTTTATGATCAGCGATTCCGATTTGTTTGTCCTTCATGCTGATGCCCGCTGGAATGCGCTGGTGAATAAGGTCAGAAAAAATAAAGCGGAAGTTGAATCCCATTATAATAAGCCGCTGGCAGAAGAGCTCGAGAAGATTTTCGATGACGATCAGAAGTACAGGATGCTGGTTGACAGCGCCGAAAAAATTTCGGGGAAAAATTCCCCGCAGATGGATTCGCTGATGAAATTAATTCAAACCCACGATTCAAAAAACATCAGCCGTGTTACAGAGCTTCTTGATAAATACGGATGGTTGGGGCCCGATGATGTTGGAAGGAAAGGGAACCAGGCTTTGTTTCTTGTGATACAGCATTCTGATGCAGCGACCCGGAAGAAATTCCTGCCGATGATGCGTGAAGCGGCGGACAGAAGCAAGGCTGCCCCGAGTGAACTTGCGCTGCTTGAAGACAGGGTATTGATGGATGAAGGTAAAAGGCAACTCTATGGAAGCCAGGTAAAGTACAACGCCGAAAAAGGCAATTTTGAACTGTACCCGATTGAAGATGAACCGGGTGTAAATGAGCGCAGGGCGGAAGTCGGACTGGCGCCGTTGGAAGACTATTTAAGGCAGTGGGGCATCCAATACACCCCAAAAAAGTGAGATTTCAGCCCAAATTATACGATTGAAAAAATATTTTCAATGCCGTGCAACTTTTAGCCGGGCTTATGGCACTTACTGTAGAATTTAGGTAAAACTTTAGAATTGAATTATTGTTAAGTTGAGTTTTAAAATTTTCTATTAACGTTTTTCTTGCAGGTGAATCATTTTCAAAATTAGTGCTGTAAGCTTGCCTTGTCTTACAGCACTTTTTTTTTACCTTAATTTTTACTCCCATTCATATCTATTTACCTCATCGAAGTACGAATGAGATACGAATTTACGAATTACGAATTCCTTAAAACTCTTCAGTAAAAAAATTAATTTCATAGTCGTGCAACTTTAATGGGTGCAAATGGCACTTACTGTTATCCTAATAAATCTTTTCGTTCATTGAGTCCTATTTTTCGAACCGGTGCCGTGAGTATGCCTTGACTTGCAGCACCGGTTTTATTTTTATCAGCGAATACGAATTGCTTCCGAATCTACGAAATACGAATTTTTTCGCCAGGCATTCTTTACTTGAGATGATTTTCGTTCGTATATTCGTACGAATTAGTATTCGTTGATGAAAAAAAATAAAAAATCGTCCTCCTTCAATGCCGCCAAACGCCTGCAGCGCAAGCTCTCCATGCAGGCCGGATTTTACGATGGCCGATTTAAAGAAAAAGTGGTGAAGGACAAGAAGAAGGAATATTCCCGAAAGCTGGCCAGGAAAAAAATCGACCTCAAAAAAGATGAAGGTTAAACGCTGTTTTTCTTTTCAGCATAACCATTACCTTGCGGTGTATTTTATTCTATTATTTTATAAGTCTACCGTTTAAACCGTAGCCACACAAAACTTCGATGCCAAACCCCGATAAAAAACTCTTCCTCCTCGATGCAATGGCGCTCATCTACAGGGCCTATTTTGCTTTTAGCCAAAACCACCGCATCAACAGCAAAGGACAGAACACCTCTGCAATTTTTGGCTTTACAACGACCCTTCTTGAAGTACTGAAGAAAGAACAGCCTACCCACATAGCCGTGGTATTCGATACGGAAGCGCCCACTTCGCGCCATGAAGAATTCAGCGACTACAAAGCAAACCGCCAGGAAATTCCTGAAGACCTTGCATTCGCAATCCCTTACGTGGAAAAAATGTGCGAGGCCTTCAACATTGCCGTGCTCTCTTCCGATGGCTACGAGGCAGATGACATCATCGGCACGCTGGCTAAGAAAGCCGAGAAGGAAGGATTCGATACCTATATGATGACGCCGGACAAAGATTATGGCCAACTCGTGGATGAACATACCTTTATCTATAAACCTGCGCGTGCCGGAAATCCGCCAGAAGTGATGGGCATTAAAGAAGTGTGCGCACGTTGGGAAATTGAAAGAGTAGACCAGGTGATTGACATACTTGGATTAATGGGTGACGCCGTAGACAATATTCCAGGCATTCGCGGCGTAGGCGAAAAGACGGCCATCAAGTTCATCAAGGAATTCGGATCCGTTGAAAACCTCCTGAAGAATACTGACAAGCTGAAGGGCGCCATGAAAGAAAAAGTGGAAGCCGGAAAAGAAGATGCGCTCAAATCGAAACGCCTTGCCACCATTATTCTTGATGTACCCATCAAGGTCAAATTGCAGGAACTTGAATCGAAGGAGTGGAACAAAGATGCGCTGAAAGAATTGTTTACTGAACTCGAGTTCCGCAGGTTAGGCGAACAGATTGGCGTCACAGCGCCGGCACAAAAATCAGATTCGGAATTGAAGAAGAAACTTTCTGTTCCCGCAGGAACACAGGGCAGCCTCTTCTTTACAAGCGACACAGAAGTTTTGGTTTCACATTCAATAGAAGTAGAAACGGCTGAGCTACCCCTCCCCCTTGTGGAAGGCCAGGGAGGAGTCTTCAAAACAATCGCTGACGTAAAACACAATTACATCATCGCCGATTCAAAGGAAAAACGCAAAGCGCTTATTGATCTGCTTGCAAAACAAAAATCATTTTGTTTCGACACCGAGACGACAGGCATTGACGCCCTGCGTGCGGAAATGGTGGGGATTAGTTTTTCAGTCAAGCCGAATGAAGGGTACTGGGTTCCCGTTCCCGCCGAGCAGGAAGCCGCAAAAAAAATTGCGCAGGAATTCAAAGGGGTTTTTGAAGATGAAAAGATTGAAAAGATCGGGCAGAACATCAAGTACGACATGTCCATCCTGAAGCAATACGATGTTTCAGTAAGAGGCACCCTGTTCGATACGATGGTAGCGCACTTCCTCATCCAGCCTGATCAGAAGCACAGCATGGACGTCATGAGCGAAGCCTACCTCGGCTATTCACCTGTAAAAATTGATACCCTCATCGGAAAAAAAGAACGCGGAAAAGAACAGGGCAGCATGCGTGACGTCCCGCTCGAACAGATTGCTGAATATGCGGCGGAAGATTCTGATGTAACACTTCAACTGCATTCCAAACTTGCACCGCAGCTTAAAAAAGTCGGGGCGCAAAAATTATTTGACGAAGTGGAAATGCCGCTGGTGCATGTGCTTACTGACATGGAAGCAGAAGGAATTAACGTAGATATCAATGCGCTGCATGAATTGTCGAAAGTGCTGGAAAAGGATATAGCCGTAACGGAAAAGGAAATTCAAAAACTGGCGGGAAGCGAGTTCAATGTGTCTTCTCCGAAGCAGGTAGGCGAAGTGCTCTTTGAGAAAATGAAGATCGTGGAGAAGCCCGTCAAAACGAAGACGGGTCAATATTCCACTGCTGAAGATGTACTCAGCAAGATCGAACACAAGCATCCCATCATTCAAAAAATTCTTGATTATAGGGAACTTGTCAAACTCAAGTCAACGTATGTGGACACGCTGCCTGAAATGGTAAACCCGCGCACGGGAAGAATTCATACTAGCTACAACCAGGTGGTGGCGGTGACCGGAAGGTTGAGCAGCGACAACCCCAACCTCCAGAACATCCCGATCCGCACCGAACGCGGACGTGAAATCCGCAAGGCATTTATTCCTCGTGACGATAAATACACGCTGCTCAGCGCCGACTATTCCCAGATTGAACTGCGCATCATTGCAGAGATCAGCGGCGACAAAGGAATGATTGACGCATTTAAAAGCGGGGAAGACATTCACTCTACAACTGCGGCAAAAGTATATGGCGTAGCGCTTAAAGATGTCACAAGTGACATGCGTCGCAACGCCAAGATGGTGAACTTTGGAATCATCTATGGTATCTCTGCATTCGGTTTGGCGGACCGCCTCAATATTTCACGCACTGAAGCAAAAGGCATCATCGAAAATTATTTCATGCAATATCCGCAGGTAAAAGAATACATGGATGAAAGTATTGAAAGCGCGCGCAGCAAAGGATACGTGGAAACGGTGATGGGGCGCAGGCGTTACCTCCGCGACATCAACAGCGCCAACCAGACCGTGCGCGGCTTTGCAGAGCGCAACGCCATCAACGCACCCATACAAGGCAGTGCCGCGGACATGATTAAGATCGCCATGATCAACATCCACGAAGCTTTTAAAAAGAAAAAGTTCCAGTCAAAGATGCTTCTGCAAGTTCATGACGAATTGGTGTTTGATGTTTTTATTCCAGAGTTAGAAGAAGTAAAAGCTCTTGTGTTGGACAAAATGAAAACTGCATTGCCGCTGAAAGTTCCTGTAGATGTAAGTGCGGGGACGGGGAGGAATTGGCTGGAAGCACATTGAGAAGCAGGAATCGCAATTTGTTGCAGGAGTGAATTGAAATGCTTTACAAAAATTAACGATTTTGTTCGATGTAAGATGTAATATTTAAGCCGCCAGAATAAATCCGTTTGAATTACAAAATAGTGATTTCGTCTCGTGAAAGCATAAAACTTTTTGTAAATTTGGCTTCATTTTTTGGTCATGAAGAACCTTCTACTCTTCACCTTTCTCATTTGCGCAAGTCAGCTTCACGCGCAGCTTTTTGAAACAGTAGTTAATACCAATATCAATTCATCTCAATGGAATCGATTTGGATTGATCCATTCCAATGACAACGGATACATTTTATTTGGCGTGGAGAATTATTTGGGTTCCGATAAGTCAATAATTAAAATTGATTCGATGGGCAATATGGAGTGGGTAAAAAAATATGGCTATGGTTTTTATGGTGCCTCTCCAATTGGTGAAAATCATTTTGCTGTTTATGACGTACTGTGGCTGATCGGCTGGCCGGATACGATTTATATGGAGTTGGTTATTTACGATGGTGCTGGGACTCCTCTTTATTCTGTAGCTATTCCTGAATCGTTGGAGGTTAGTTGTATGCACCCAACTGCTGATGGCGGAACTATTGCCGCAGGACACCATCAAGGAAATGGACCACCGGTATTATTTAAAACTGATTCAATTGGAAATTTTGAGTTGATAAAAACAATTGACTCTGTTCCAAGTTTTAATTTATCTGATTTGATTGAGGCAAAATCAGGAGGATATATTGGTGTTGGCGGTTACACCTTTGCAGATACCGTTACTCATGAGTGCCAGATGGTATTTCGGATGAATAGTTTGGGAGACACCGTATGGACTAAAACGTACTTCAATTATGGATTTTGGGATAGTTGGAAAATATATAACTCCGTTAATAATGGATTTTTAGTTATCGGAAGCGGTTATAGTACTCAAGGATTTATTCCATTCATAACGCAACTTGACTCGTCAGGGAATGTTTTATGGTCAAAAGGTATTTCCTCGACAGCAATTCCGAACATGACGATATGGAATTTTGTAATGACCGAAGACACCAATTTCGTTTTTTCCGGATATACTGATGAGGCAGGCAATCGATACCCTTGCCTGCTTAAAACGGATTCAAGTGGAAATTTTTTATGGATGCGAAAATATCCTGCTGCCAATTACAATGATTTTAATCTTATAACGTCCGATGATGGCGGGTTTGCTTTCGGGGCATATCATATGGATGGTCAGATTGTATTGTTAAAGACAGATTCCGCAGGGGTTTCTTCTTGCGATTCTTTGTGCGCACTGCCGCCAGCAGTTATTCCCCCGGTACAGGTTATTCCGAACCATCAAAGCATCCACCTGGCAGCTTATGCGAATGTTCCTTATCCACGAGCAGTTGGGATTTCATATATCGACAGCAGCTTTGTACAAATGGATATGTGCCTGATTGCAAGAGGCGAAAATATTTCTTCTGAAAAATATTCCATTACAATTTCTCCCAACCCCGCCACCAGTCAGTTTACAATCATCAGTAATAATTTCCCAGGGAAAATCAGCCTGATCGAAATCTTCAACCCTCTCGGCCAAAAAATTTATTCTATTCGACAAATGGCGGATGAACTGTTAACCGTCAACTGTGAACTTTTCCCAAAGGGAATTTA
>Ga0134121_10002866_pt1 | contig 14657 bp, 15 predicted proteins | sample KB301_FD_96463 | JGI IMG/M metagenome (GOLD analysis project Ga0134121, IMG submission 96463) | Terrestrial soil microbial communities without Nitrogen fertilizer from Kellogg Biological Station, Michigan, USA - KB3-0-1 | ecosystem: Environmental > Terrestrial > Soil > Unclassified ...
CGAACGGCATCAGCAGCAGGTCGCCCAGCAGATCTACGAGCAGCGCAACGCGGTTGCGCGCGTGCGGCTGACCGTGCAGGGCAAGCGCGACAGCGTCGACCGCGTCCGCGGCTCAAAGCGGCAGCTGCTGCACTCCGTCCACGCGCAGGCCGGCAAGCTCGACGAAGACATCGCGGCGCTGCAGGCGCAGCAGTCGAAGATCCAGTCCGAGATCCAGGCGGCGCAGGGCGGCGGCTCGATCGCGCCCGGCCCGATCCGCGGCGGCGGGCGCTTCATCTGGCCCGTCAACGGCCCGATCACCTCGCCCTTCTGCGAGCGCCGCGCGTGGGAGGCGTGCCATCCCGGGATCGACATCGGGGTGCCCTCGGGCACCCCGATCCGCGCGGCCGGGACCGGCACCGTCGTGATCGCCGGCTGGGTCAGCGGGTACGGCAACTACACCTGCATCGATCACGGCGGCGGCCTCTCGACCTGCTACGGCCACCAGTCCGTGCTGCGGGTGAGCGTCGGCCAGCACGTCACGCAAGGCCAGATCATCGGCCTCAGCGGATGCACCGGCCTCTGCTTCGGGCCGCACCTGCACTTCGAGGTGCGCATCAACGGGGCTGTGACCAACCCCGTCAACTATCTCGGGTAGCGCCTCCGATCAGATCGAGCAGGTCAGCTTCATCGCGGTTCCGAGCGCGGTCGCGCGGTTGCCTGATCTTTCGACCTGTCTCATCACCGATCTGGATATCGTGCCCGTCGGGTTTTCCTTCGCCCATTCGGCGAGCTCGTCTCGGCGTGCGCTCAGTGCCGCCTTGAGCTGTTCGAATCTGCTCTTCCACCGCGCCGGCGGGGTGATCGCTTCGAGTTCCGTGATGCGTGTGGTCTCTATCGCCGGGAACGCGCGCGCGAGATCGCCTATTTCCATCTTCTGCTTCTGTGCTTCGGCTCTTCTCGTGAACGCCGCGAGGGCCGCTTCGCGCTTCTGGCAGGAGTCGAAGACCTGCCGGGCGAACGGTTCCTTCGGCGGCTTGACCTTGGGTCTCGGTGTCGTCTGCGTTTCGGTCTTCGCCGGCGTCGTCGACTGCGCATTCGTCGCGTTCGACGCTCCACCCGAGCTGCTTCCTCCGCCGCATCCGGCCGTGCCGAGCACGAGCAGCGCGACGATAAATGCTGTCGGCTTCCACCCCATCGGTTCCCCCTCCAGAGTCCAGGCATGCGTCCGCGCATGCCACCACTGCCCACACTACCTTCCCGGGGTCGCGCCGATGACCGCACCGCCCACGCGCGCGCTAGCCTCCACGGCGTGCTGAAGCAGATCGACGTCCTCGGGCTGCACCTGCAGACCTTCGGGATCTTCTTCGCGCTGAACTTCCTCGCGTGGGCGGCGCTGGTCGCGCGGCGGTTGCGGGAGATCGGCAGGCCGGTCGACTGGGCCTACGAGCTGCTCTTCGCGGCGCTGATCGGCGGGCTCGTCGGCGCACGGCTCTACTACGTCGTGCAGAACTACGACGTCGTCAAGCACGATCTGGTCGGCAACATCTTCTCCGGCTCGGGGCTCGTCTGGTACGGCGGGCTGATGGGCGGCGTGATCGCGGTCCTCGCGTGGGCGCGGTGGCGCGGCTTCCTCACGCTCGCACTGCTCGACCTGTGCGCGCCCGCGCTCGCGCTCGGCTATGCGATCGGGCGCATCGGCTGCCAGGTCTCCGGCGACGGCGACTACGGCAAGGCCTCGAACCTCCCGTGGGCGATGGGCTATCCGCACGGTGCCGTGCCGACCGCCCCCGGGGTCAGGGTCCAGCCGACGCCGATCTACGAGACGCTGTCGATGGGCCTGCTGGCGCTCGTGCTGTGGCGGCTGCGCGACGCGCTGCGGCCGGGGGCGCTGTTCGGCCTCTACCTGGTCGGCGCCGGACTCGAGCGCTTCCTCGTCGAGTTCGCGCGCCGCAACGAGCACGTCCTGGGCGTGCTCACCGCCGCGCAGATCGAGAGCGTCGTCCTGCTCACCGGCGGCGTCGTGTGGCTGGCGGTGCTGCGCCGCCGTCACGGCACCCTGCGTGCCGGGGGCGCTGCGACGCCCGCCGGGTCACGCACCGTCGTCGCCTGAGTGCGCTGGCCAACCGCATTTCGGCGTAGCGCCGCGACTGCTCAAAACCTCCCGACTGGTGGAATATTTTGCATCCGACCGCCGCATGCGCAAGAGTTGGCGTGCCGAGTACGAGCTGGGGGACATCGAGGGGGACCGATGCGCGCAACGTCGCGGGGCTATATCGCCGGAGTGGGGACAACCGGAGCGTTGGTGGCTGCGGCCGTCTGCGCGTTCGTCGTCGTCTCCGCGATCGTCGCGTTCGAGGGCTGGCCGGAGGTGCGCCTGGGACTGCACCCCGCGACGCTCGACGGCTCCGCAGGGTCGACCGCCGACCCCATCGCGTCGGCGCGGCTCGGCGCGGAGCCTGCTGCGAGCGTGCCTTCGAACGCGACCGGCGAGACACGTGGCAGCGCCCGCCACGGCGCCGTGCCGGCTGGGCCGGGCGGCGACCTCGGCAGCGGCAGGCTCGCCGGGGAGGCTCCGGCCGTCCCCGGCGAGCCGCCCGCGCACGTGCCGGCGGGCGGCGGCACAGGCGCCCGTCGAGTGGCGCATGGCTCGGTGACCGAGCCCTCCGGATCGGAGCGGGGAACGGATGGCACGCCGACGCCGACCCCGTCGCCCGCGACCCCGGGTGACCCGACGCCTCCGCCGGCCGGCGGCTCGAGCGGCGCCGGCACGGTCGGCGCAACCGTCACGCAGGTGACCGGCACCGTCGGCACGACGATCACCCAGACCGGCCAGCAGCTCGGTGGGACCGTGGGCGCCACGACCGGCCAGGTCGGCACGCTCGTCGGCCAGCTGAGCCCGGCGGTCGGGCAGACGGTCACGCAGACCGGCCAGGTCGCCGGCGGCGTCGTGAGCGGCGCGACGGGCACGGTCGGGCAGGTCGTCCAGGGCACCGGCCAGGTGGTCGGGTCGCTGCTGGGTGGCCTCGGCGCGCGCAAGCCGTCGCACTGAGCGGTCACTCAGCCGGCATAATCCCGCGGCGATGGCCGCAACCCAGCAGCTCTCGCACGTGCTTCCGCTCGGCAGTCGCGTGAACGCGCGCGGCCGGCTCGAGGTGGGCGGCTGCGACACGGTCGAGCTCGCGCGCGAGCTCGGCACGCCGGCGTACGTCGTCGCCGAGGACGACATCCGCGCTCGTGCGCGCGCATTCGTCGAGGCGCTGCGCGCCCGCCACGACGACTTCGACGTGCTGTTCGCCTCCAAGGCGTTTCCCTGCACCGCCGTGTACCGCCTGCTCGCGGAGGAGGGCCTCGCGTGCGACGTCGCCTCCGGCGGGGAGCTGGCGCTCGCGCTGCGCGGCGGCTTCGATCCCGCGCGCATCTACCTGCACGGCAACGCGAAGTCGCAGGCCGAGCTGGAGCAGGCGCTCGACGCGGGCGTCGGCCACGTCGTGCTCGACTCCTTCGACGACGTCGAGCGGCTGGAGGAGCTCGCCGCCGCGCGCGACGTGCGCCAGCAGGTGCTGATCCGCGTCACGCCCGGCGTCGCGGGCGATACGCATGCGAAGGTCTCCACCGGGCAGGCTGACTCCAAGTTCGGCTTCGGGCTCGACGACGCGCGTGCGGCGATCGAGCGCCTGCGCGGCTCGTCCGCGCTCGAGCTCGTCGGGCTGCACATGCACATCGGCTCGCAGCTGCTCTCGCTCGACGCCTACCGGCCGGGCGTCGAGGCGCTCGCCTCGCTCGGCGACTTCCCCGTCTACAACTTCGGCGGCGGCCTCGGCGCCGCCTACGTGTCCGATCAGCAGCCGCCGACGATCGAGCAGTACGTCGACGTCAACGTGCGCGCTCTGCACGAGCTGCTCGGTCCCGGCAAGCGGCTGCTGCTCGAGCCCGGCCGCGCGCTCGTAGCGAACGCGGGCATCACGCTCTACACGATCGAGACCGTGAAGCGCAACGTGTCCACCTGGGTCGGGGTCGACGGCGGCATGTCCGACAACCTGCGCCCGATGCTCTATGGCGCGCGCTACGAGGCGCTGCTGGCCGACCGTCCCCTCGCCGACGGTGGCGAGCGCTGCCACGTCGCCGGCAAGCACTGCGAGTCCGGCGACGTGATCGTGCGCGACGCGCTGCTCGACGCTCCCAAGCCCGGGGACGTGCTCGTGACGCCCGTCACCGGCGCCTACGGCCACGCGATGGCGAGCAACTACAACGGGATCTCGCGCCCGCCGGTGATCTTCTGCAAGGACGGCGCCGCGCGCGTCGTCGTGCGCCGCGAGACCTACGAGGACCTGGCGGCCCGTGACGTCGGCTAGGGGTGCCGGAGCCGGTCACGTGACCGGCGGAGGCGGGCCCCCCGGGGCTCACGCCTTCAGGATTGGCCTGCTGGGGCACGGCACGGTCGGCGCGGCGTTCGCCGCGCTGCTGGCGCAGCGTGCCGCGCACGTCGAGGCGATCACCGGGCTGGCGCCCGAGATCGCAGGCGTGCTGACGCGCTCGCGCGGGGACTTCGACGAGCTGCTCGCCGCCAGCGACCTGATCGTCGAGCTGATCGGCGGGATCGACCCCGCGCGCGACTACGTCGTGCGCGCGATGGCGGCCGGCAAGCATGTCGTGACGGCGAACAAGCAGCTCCTCTCCCAGCACGGCGAGGAGCTGTGGGGCCTAGCGCGCGAGCATGGCGTGCAATTGCGCTTCGAGGCGGCCGTCGCCGGCGTCGTGCCCGTGATCCGCGTCCTGCAGGAGTCGCTCGCGGCCGCGCACGTCGAGCGCATCCACGGGATCGTCAACGGCACGACCAACTTCATCCTCAGCGAGATGGCGCGCACGGGCGCCTCCTACGCCGACGTGCTCGTGCAGGCGCAGGCGCTCGGCTACGCCGAGGCGGATCCGAGCGAGGACGTGAACGGCAAGGACGCCGCGGCGAAGATGGCGATCCTCGCGCGGCTCGCGTTCGACACGCCCGTCCACCTCGACCAGGTCGTCTGCGAGGGGATCGAGCGCATCGGCCCCGACGACCTCGAATACGCGCGCGAGCTCGGGCTCGGCCTGAAGCTGATCGGGACGGCGGAGCGCGTCGACGGCGGGCTGTCGGTGCGCGTGCACCCGGCGTTCCTGTACCCGGGACATCCGCTCGCGTCGGTGAACGGGCCCTACAACGCGGTCACCGTCGAGTCCGAGGCGATCACCGAGATCACGATGTCGGGCCCCGGCGCGGGCGGGCCGCAGACCGCGAGCGCGGTGCTCGGCGACGTGATCAGCGCGATGATCCCGCCCGCCTCGACGCCGGAGGCGAACGACCGTCTGGAGATCGTCGCCGACGTCGTCTCCGCCTTCTACATCCACATGGAGGTCGTCGACGCGCCGGGCGTGCTCTCGCGCGTCACCGGCGTGCTCGGCGAGCACGGGATCTCGGTCAAGTCCGTCGTGCAGAAGGGGCTCGGCGACAACGCGCGGCTCGTGATGGTCGTCCACCCGGTGCTCGAGTCGCGTTTCTTCGCCGCGCTCGCCGCGCTCGCGACGATCGATGCGCTGCGCACCGCGCCGCGCGCGATCCGCGTGATCGAGGAGGAGTTCGCGTGAGCCGCGGCCTGATCGAGCGCTACCGCGAGCGCCTGCCGTTCGCGCCAGACGATCCGGTCGTCACGCTCGGCGAGGGCTCGACGCCGCTCGTGCACGCGCCCGCACTCTCCGAGCGCGTCGGCGCGGAGGTGTGGCTGAAGCTCGAGGGGCTCAACCCGACCGGCTCGTTCAAGGATCGCGGGATGACGTGCGCGGTCTCGGCCGCGGTGCGCGAGGGCGCGAAGGCGGTCATCTGCGCCTCGACGGGCAACACGTCGGCGAGCGCCGCCGCCTATGCGGCGCGCGCCGGGCTGCGCTGCGCGGTGCTCGTCCCCGACGGCAAGATCGCGACAGGCAAGCTGGCGCAGGCGCTGATGCACGGCGCGCGCGTGATCGTGCTGCGCGGCAACTTCGACCAGGCGCTGCTGCTCGTGCGCGAGCTCGCCGACCGCCATCCGATCGCGCTCGTGAACTCGGTCAACGAGTTCCGCCTCCAGGGGCAGAAGACGGCCTCGTTCGAGATCGTCGACGAGCTGGGCCCCTCCAACCCGCTCGACGCGCTCTCGATCCCGGTCGGCAACGCGGGCAACATCACCGCCTACTGGAAGGGCTTCCGCGAGGCCGGCGTCGCGCCGAAGATGCTCGGCTTCCAGGCGGCCGGCGCGGCGCCGCTCGTCGAGGGCGCTCCGGTCGCCAACCCGGAGACGATCGCAAGCGCGATCCGCATCGGCAACCCGGCTCGCTGGGAGGAGGCGATGGACGCGATGACCTCCTCGCACGGCAGCGTGCGCGCGGTCACCGACGCGCAGATCCTCGACGCCTACCGCTTCCTCGCCGCACGCGAGGGCGTCTTCTGCGAGCCGGCGTCGGCCGCGAGCGTCGCGGGCCTGATGGTGCACGGCCCGGGGGATGCGCAGCGCGTCGCGTGCGTGCTCACCGGTCACGGGCTGAAGGATCCCGGCACCGCGCTCGACCAGGCCGGCGCGGTCGTGCCGTGCGAGCCGGAGCTCGCGGCCGTCGAAGCAGCCGTGCTCGGGGAATAGCAGGCGATGGAGCGTCGCCGGCTCGTCCGCGTCCCCGCCTCCTCGGCGAACCTCGGCCCCGGCTTCGACGTGCTCGCCGCCGCCCTCTCGCTCCAGCTCGAGGTGGAGGTGCGCGAGACCGGCAGCTTCGCCGTCGAGACCGAGCTCGACGTTCCGCGCGATCGCGGCAACCTCGTCGTGCGCGCGTTCGAGCGCCTGCACCCCGCCGACGGCTTCACGTTCACGATCGCCTCGGGCATTCCGCTGTCCGGCGGGCTCGGCTCGAGCGCGGCGGCGATCGTCGCCGGCCTGATGGCGGCCGACCACCTGTTCGAGCTCGATGCCGACGTCTTCGCGCTCGCCTGCGAGCTGGAGGGTCATCCCGACAACGTCGCTGCGGCCGTGCACGGCGGCTTCGTCGTCTGCGCCGACGGGGACGTCGTGCGCTTCGATCCGCCGACGGGCCTGGAGGGCGTGCTCGTGATCCCGCATGAGCCGGTCCGCACCGCCGAGGCGCGCGCCGCGCTGCCCGCGCAGGTGCCGATGGCCGACGCGGTCCACAACGTCGCGCACGCGGCGCTGCTGACGCTCGGGCTCGCGCGCGGCGACTGGGATCTCGTCGCGCGCGGCCTCGACGACCGCCTCCACCAGCCGCATCGCGCCCACCTCTACCCGCGCTCGGCGCAGCTCGTCGCCGCGGCGCGCGCGCTCGGAGCGCTCGGCGCGACGATCTCCGGCGCCGGTCCGACCGTGCTCGTGTGGTGCCACTACGAGCAGACGGCGCTCGTCGCCGAGCGCCTGCGCGAGCGGGCAGGGGAATGGGCTGAGGTCCTGCGCGTCCCGTTCGAGAGTCAGGGCGCCGACGTCGTCGCGGTCGACTAGGTCGCGTGGATCGTCACGACCGTCCCCAGTGGGACGATCGCGACCAGCCGCCGCATCTCCGCCTGCGGCGCGCGCAGGCAGCCGAAGCTGACGGCGGAGCCGATCGTCTCCGGGTGGGCGGTCGCGTGCAGGCCGATACGGTCGCCGCCGCCCCAGCCCTGCGGGATGTGCGGCTGGTGGGCGCTGAGCGCGAGGATGCAGCAGCCGTACGGCGAAGCCTGGTCGTGCGTGAAGAGCTTGTCGGTGATCGCGTAGCGCCCGGTCGGCGTCGGCGTGGCGGGCGCACCGATCGCGACGGGGAAGCGGGCGATCACCTGCTGCCCGTGCCGGACCACGACGTTGCGGTGGCGCAGCGAGACGTCGATGCGGTAGTCGGCCGTGTAGAACGCGAGCCGCGCGTGCGCGGAGATCCAGCCGACGCGGTTGTTCGGCAGCGCCGCGGTGACGACCGCGTACCAGGCGCCACGCCGGCGCAGCACGGGCAGGATCGTCGGCGAGTGGTACTCGGTCTGCGGCGAGATGCGGGCGAGCACGCGCCCGCCGGGCGCGTCCCGCACGCCGGTCGAGCGCTTGACCTGCGCGATCAGCGTCCCCGCACGCAGCGCCTGCGTGCGCGCCGAGACGTGCTTGGGCGAGACGGGCGCGACCGCCGGGGCGATCAGGCCGACGTCCGGCGAAGAGCTGCCACAGCCGCCGGCCGCGACGGCGAGCGCGCCGCACAGCAGCAGTGCGGCGGCGCCCGAGCGCCGGGCGCCGCTACCCATCGCCGTCGGCTCCGGCGCCCTCGGCCGCGGCCAGCAGCGGGCGCAGCCGCCGGCGCGGAGCGGCGAGGTCGAGGCGACCGAGCAGGTCGTCGGCGACGCGCAGGTAGTCGACGCCGAGGTCGGGGCGGTAGTCGACGATCGAGCGCGCGCGCTCGGCCGACTCGGCGTACGCGATCGACTGGCGGATCGTGTGCGGCACGAGCTGCTCGCCGTAGTGCTCCTTCAGCGAGTCGAACGCCTCGCGCGAATGCCGGGTGCGCATGTCCGCGATGTTAAGCACAACGCCGAGCCAGGCGAGGTCCGGGTTGAGGTTCTCGCGCGCCAGCTCGATCACCTCGAGCGCCTGCTCGACGCCCTGCATCGCGAAGTACTGGGCCTCCGCGCTCAGCAGGGCGTAGTCGGCGGCGACGAGCGCGTTGACCGTCAACAGGCCGAGCGCGGGCGGGCAGTCGATCAGCACGGCGTCGTAGCCGCCGGCGACGTCGCGCAGCGCGCGCCGCAGCGTCAGCTCACGCCCCATCTTGCCGCTGAGCGTGAGCTCCGCCTCGGCGAGACCGAGGTTCGCGGGCATGATCCCGTCGTGGATCGCGTCGGCGGCGGAGGCACGGCCGCCCAGCACCTCGCCGACCGTCGGGCTCGTCTCCGGGTCGACGTCGAGGTAGTCCGACAGGTTGCCCTGGGGGTCGAGGTCGATCGCGAGCGTGGCGAGGCCGACACGGCGAAAGACGTCGGTGAGCGTGCGCACCATCGTCGTCTTGCCGGTGCCGCCCTTCTGCGAGAGGACCGCGATCGTGACCGCCATCGGGCCGCGGACTATAGCCGCGGCCCGAGCACCGCCCGCCGAGTCGCCGGTCGGAGAGCCGCTCAGCCGGCGAGCGGCTCGGTGGCACGCTCGGCGGTGAGCGTGCGGTGGTCGTCGGGGTGTGCGAGCAGCTCGACGAAATGCAGGCGATGGCGCCCGACGACGAGCTCGTCGCCGTCGGCGAGCGTGCGCCATTCGACGCGCTCGCCGTTGACGAAGACGCCGTTGAGGCTGCGGTCGTCGAGCACGCGCACGCCGTCGGGCTGGCGCACGACGAGCGCGTGGCGCCGTGAGACGGTCGGATCATCGAAGCGGATGTCGGCGGCGAGGCTGCGCCCCACGCGCGTCCATTCGCGGTCGAGGCGGTGCACGACCGGCGCTTCGCCCTCTTCGTAGACCAGATACTGCCCGGCGTCGTCGAGCTCGAGTCGGATGTCGGCGAGCCAGGACGCGTCGTGCTCGTCGATCGTCTCCGACGGGGCGAGCGCCAGCGGGTGCTGCGCGGTGAACAGCGAGGCGCGCACGAACTCCGAGCCGGCGCAGTTCGGGCATGGCGGCAGCCGGTCAGCGGCTGCCAGCGAGACGACGTAGTCGCAGGCGGTGCAACGGAAGCTCCCTGTGCCGACGAGGGTCCCAGACGTGTGTGACTCCATGTCCCCAACCTCCATGCACTGGCCGCTCGAGGGATGGCGGCTTTCCGGTGACGACAATGACGGGCGCCGTCCCCCTGAGGGCAACCGGACGCGCCGCTCGTCCTACCCACCGTACCGCCCCGCGAAACGCGTGGCGTCCGTAGGAAGGACGGAGGCCCGCTGCGGCGAATCACGGACGACATGCTGCGAACGATCTCCCGCACTCCGGACCTCGAGCGTCAGCTGCTGCGCCGCAGCGTGATGGCGCTCGCGGCCGGTCGCGACTGCTGCGACGGCTGCCACCGCACGCCGCTGCTCGGCGAGCGCGTCCACGTCTACGACGGCGGGCGCACGCTGTGCGAGCTGTGCCGCGGCGAGCGTCGCGAGACGCCGCTGCGCTCGCACGCGGTCCTCGGCGGCGAGCACGGTCACACCGTGCGCGTGACGGATCAGCGGCACCAGCGCCGCGCCGCATAAGGCCTTCGGCCACTACACTCCGGCCCGCCGTGGATCCCGTCACCGCATCGGTCACGATCGCCCGCCCGCGTGCGGAGGTCTTCGGCTACCTCGCCGACGTCGCGAACCACCCGGAGTTCAAGGACCACTATCAGCGTGACTGGCACCTCACCCGCGAGGACAGCGCCGGTCGCGGCGCCGGCGCGCGCTTCCGCGAGCGGCTGCCGCTGCAGCGCTTCGGCTGGGGCGACCTGACGCTCGCCGAGGTCGAGTCGCCCTACCGGATCCTCGAGCGCGGCCGCTGCGGCAAGTTCAACCGCGTGCGCGCGATGGGCACGTGGACGCTGCAGGACGCGCCGGGCGGGATGACACGCGTCGACTACAGCTACGAGACACAGCCGGCGACGTTGAGCGATCGGCTGATGGAGCTGGTCGCCGGGCGCGGCTGGTGGCGGCGCAAGCTCGGCCGCGCGGTGCGTCGGTTGCAGGCGATCCTCGAGGAGGACCGCGATCGCGGCCGCCGAGCGACGATTGCCGCGGGCTAGACGGTTAGACTTCCGCGCCTCGATGACGACCCGCCTCCCCCGCATCGCCTTCGTCTCCGCCGCCGCGCTGCTCTGCGCGCTGGCGCTTGGCGCCTGCGGCGGAGGCGCCAAGCAGCCGACCGCGCACGGCGACAGCGAGGGCGCGTACGTCCAGGCCGGTCCGCTGATCTACCAGGTGCAGCTCTCGCGCGAGCTGAACCCGTTCGACATCGAGGACCACGAGTACCTGCAGGGCCTGTCGGCCGGCGCGACCGAGACCGCGCCCGACGAGCTGTTGTTCGGCGTCTGGCTGCGGGTGCAGAACGCGACCGATCAGGTCCATCCGGCCGCCTCGGAGTTCGCGATCGTCGACACGCTCGGCAACCGGTACGACCCGATTCCGCTGCCCGCCTCGAACCCGACCGCCTACACGCCGCGCGACGTCGCGACCGACAACGGCCAGCCGCTGTCGCCCAACCCCGAGAGCGTCGCCGGCTCGGGCCCGATCCAGGGCTCGATGCTGCTGTTCAAGCTCAACACGTCGGTCTACTCGAACCGCCCGCTCGAGCTCGAGATCACGCCGCCAGAGGGCGGCGAGCCCTCGACGGTCGACCTCGACCTCTAGGCTCGGGCGACTGCCCGCTCAGCGCCGGCGCTGAAGGCCGGCGAGCAGCACGCCCCGCGCTGCCGGCGCCGCGACGTCGCCGCCCGCGCCCGCCTCGACGAGCAGCGCACCGACAGCGATCCGCGGCCGCCGCTCGGGCGCGTAGGCGACGAACCACGCGTCCGGCTTCAACGGCGGGGGCGCGTCGGGGCGCGGTGGGTCCTGCGGGGTGCGATCGTCCGGCGGGACGGTGCTCTCAAGCTCCGCGGTGCCCGTCTTGCCGGCGACCTCGACGCCCGCGATCGCCGCCGCCGTGCCGGTCCCGTAGCGCACGACCGCGAGCATCATCCGCGCCACCTCGCGCGCCACCGACCGGCGCGTCACGCGCACGAAGCGCGGCTCGTCGCCCAGCCGCAACGTCGGCTGCGGGCGCCGCCCGCGCATCGCGATCGTCGCCGCGACGTCGGTCATCTGCAACGTCGTCGCCTGCACCAGGCCCTGCCCGATCGCGGAGGAGCCGACGGCGAGGTCGTCACCGATCTCGCGAGCGCTCGGGATCGTGCTCTCCGCCGCGCCGGGGATCGCGGGCTGCTCGTCGAAGCCGTAGCGCTCGGCGACGTCGACGAGCCGGCGTGCGCCGAGCTGCGCGCCGAGCGGCGCGAAGACCGAGTTGCACGAATGCGCGAACGCCTGCTCGAGCGTGCCCCCGCAGTACTCGCCGTTCGCGTTCTGGAGCGTGACGCCGTCGATGACCGCCGCGTCCTGGATCGGGTACGTCGAACGGGCGTCGGCCAGATGCGACTCGAGCGCTCCGGTGAGCGTGATCACCTTGAACGTCGAGCCAGGCGGCTGCAGCGCCGAGAAGGCGACGCCGGCGAGCGCCAGGATCTCGCCCGTCTGCGGCACGATCGCGGCGATCCCGCCGTAGCGACCGGCGAGCGCCGCGATCGCGGCGCGCTCGACGCCGACGTCGAGCGTCGTGCGCACCGCGCGGGCGGGTCGCGGGCGCGTGCGCGCGAGCACCCGGCCGCCGGCCAGCAGCGTGCCGCCGGGCCGGCCGGCGAGGTCGTATTCGAACGCGCGCTCGAGCCCGGAGGTGCCGACCAGCGCGTCCTCCGGGTAGCCGCTCGCGCGCAGCGCTCCCTGCCGGTCGGCGGGGATCGGCCCGAGCTGCCCGACGATCTGATCCGAGACGTCCTGCGCTTGCGAGGTGCGTCCGGCACCTGCGGCGAGGACCGTGCCGTCGCGTGCGAGCAGTGCGGCACGCGGCGGCAGCTCGGTCGTGCGCGTGAGCCGCTCCCTGGGCTGCAGCCCGGGGAAGACCGTCTGCGGGCGCCAGGCGATCCGCATCGCGTCGCCGCTGCCGCTCACGGGCACGTCGAGGACGGCGTGGAAGGTGCCGAAGACGCGCGTGCGCACCGTCACCGCGACGGGGATCGCGTCGTCGTGGCGCTTGCCGACGCGGCCGATCTCGACGTCGCGCAGCGTCGCCGTCTCGGACGCGGCGCGGTAGGCCTCGTCGAACGCGGCGGGGGCGATCCGCGCGCGCGCCGCGGCGTCGAGCAGCGTGTACATGTCGCCGTAGTCGCCCTGCGCCCACAGCGTCGCGAAGCGCTCGACGGTGCGCCGCTCCGCGCGTCCCGGGCTGCCCGCGACCAGCAGGCCGACGACGAGCGCGATCAGCGCGAGCACGACCAGCGGCACGGCGCGCAGCAGCAGCCGACGACGTCGCACGACCTCGGCGCGGCTGTAGTGCCGCGCGCCCTGCGCATCGGTCCTGCCACCGTCCTCCACCGCGCCGGGAGCGTAGATCATGCGGCGGCGCGCGGCGCTGCATTCGCCTCCGCCCACGCGACCGTCCGCCGGGCGCGCCCGTCATGCTTGCGCTCCACGCATGACGACGCTCGACTGGGTCATCGTCGCGCTCGCCGGCCTGTTCGCGCTCGCCGGCTTTCGTCGCGGCTTCATCGTCGGCGCGCTGGCGCTCGCGGGCTTCGCCGCGGGCGCGGTCCTCGGAGCGCGCCTCGGGCCGCTGCTGCTGCCCGACGGCTCGCGCTCGCCCTACGCGCCGCTGTTCGCCTTGAGCGGCGCGCTGCTCGCCGGCGGGCTGCTCGCGAACGGGCTCGAGCGCGTCGGGGCGCGGCTGCGACGCGGGCTGCTGCTGCCCGGGCTCGGCGTGCTCGACGGTGCGCTCGGCGCGCTGCTGAGCGCAGCGCTGGCGTTCGCCCTCGCCTGGCTCGCGGGCGCGGTCGTGCTGCAGACGCCCGGCCTGCGCGACCTGCGCCGCGACGTCCAGCGCTCGGCGGTGCTGCGCGCGCTCAACGACGTGCTGCCGCCGTCCGGGCCGATCCTCAACGCGCTCGCGCGCTTCGATCCGCTGCCGTCGATCGGCGGCCCCGGCGCCGACGTCGCGCCGCCTTCGCGCGCCATGTTGCGCCGACCCGGCGTGCACGCGGCGGCCGGGAGCGTGGTGCGCGTGCTGGGCACCGCGTGCGGCCTGGGGATCGAGGGCAGCGGCTGGGTCGCGGGTCCCGGACTCGTCGTGACGAATGCGCATGTCGTCGCCGGTGAGCAGGACACGGTCGTGCAGGTCGGAGGAGCGGGTGCGATCCTCGACGCCGCCGTCGCGCAGCTCGACGTGCGCGACGACCTCGCCGTGCTGCGCGTCGGCGAGCTCGACGCGCCGGCGCTCGCGCTCGCCGGCGACACGTCGTCGGGCACGGGCGGTGCGATCCTCGGCTTCCCGCTCAACGGCCCGTTCGACGTCGAGCCGGCCCGCATCGGCGCGACGCGCGACGTGCTCTCCCAGGACGCGTATGGGCGCGGGCCGGTGCGCCGCGCGGTCACGCCGCTGCGCGGGCGCGTGCGCAGCGGCAACTCCGGCGGTCCGGTCGTGGACGCCCACGGCCGCGTGCTCACGACGGTCTTCGCCGCCACGACGAGCGGCTCGCCGGGCGGCTTCGGCGTTCCCAACGCGGTCGTGCGCAGCGCGTTGGCGGCTGCACGGACGGGAGGCACGGCGTCCAGCGGACCATGTGCTCGTTGACAGGCGGCGCCCCCGCGCCCGCCGGGGCCGCTACCCTGCCGTGCTCATGAGCCGGACCCTCGTCATCGCGGAGAAGCCATCGGTCGGACGCGACCTCACCCGCGTGCTGCCCGGACCGTTCCAGAAGGGCGAGGGCTACCTCGAGGGCCCCGACCACGTGATCACCTGGGCCGTGGGCCATCTCGTGCAGCTCGCCGAGCCCGACGAGTACGACGACAAGTTCAAGAAGTGGCGGATGGCGGACCTGCCGATCGTGCCGGAGAAGTTCAAGCTGGTCGTGCGCGACGAGCGCTCGAAGAAGCAGATGAACGTCGTCAAGCGCCAGCTCGGGCGCGACGACGTCGA
>Ga0134121_10002869_pt1 | contig 14642 bp, 12 predicted proteins | sample KB301_FD_96463 | JGI IMG/M metagenome (GOLD analysis project Ga0134121, IMG submission 96463) | Terrestrial soil microbial communities without Nitrogen fertilizer from Kellogg Biological Station, Michigan, USA - KB3-0-1 | ecosystem: Environmental > Terrestrial > Soil > Unclassified ...
CGACACGGAGATCGGCGGTCTGTCGTTCCACGCCCCGCGCCGCACCTGGATCTCGGGGTCGACCGGCGAGGTCATGCCAGCCACCCGATCACCCGGCGCGGAACACTGGCGCCGGCAGACGCGCGAGACGCCGGACCCGCGTCGTGGTCTCGCCGCCCTCCAGGCGATCGGCTGCGACCGGATCATCGCGATCGGCGGCGCGGAGGATCGGTCCGAGATGTGGCTCGATCCTCTCGGTGCCGCGGCGTCGGAGCGCCGGGAGGCGTTCCTGCGCACGCTCGCGTCGCTCTACGTCCGGGGCGCGTCGCTCGACTGGAAGGCGCTCTATTCCCGCACCGGCTCGGGTCTCGAGCTGCCGACCTATCCTTTCCAGCGCGTCCGCTGCTGGCCCGACCCGACCCAGATCCGCTTCGACCGGCGCTGACCCCCGGCCGTCGGCGGCGTCTCCGGCCCCGGCGTCTCCGGCCCCGGCGTCAGTTCAGATCCTGCTGCAGGTGGTAGACGTCGAACGTGCCGCCGTCGGCGGCCTGCAGGCGGGCGCGCGCCAGCGCGTAGGCGAGGTGGCGCTGCAGGAGCCGGTCCTGCGCGCTGGCCAGGCTGTCCTTCGCGTCGAGGACGTCGGCGTCGGTCGACAGACCCGCGGCCCGGCGCCGCTCCTCGTCGTGCAGGTTCTCGAGCGTCAGGTCGGTGATCTTGAGCGAGCTCTGGAAGTAGCTCCAGGCCGCGATCGTCTCCTGGAGCGTGCTCTCCACCTCGGCGCCGATCTGGCTCTTGAGGAGATCGAGGCGCATCCGCTCCTGGGCGATCCGGTCGCGATCCGCCCCGAGACGCGCCTGCGCCGCGCGATTGCCGATCGGGATCGAGAGCTGGAAGCCGACCATCCAGTTGAACGCCATGTCCTGGAACGCGTCGAGATAGGTGTCCTTGCCCACCAGCCCGGGCGGCAGAGGCTGGAGCGGCCGATCGACCGGGTCCGAGCCGGACAGCCCGGTGTAGCCGAGCGAGCCGACCGCGTCGAAGCGCATGCGCAGATCGTTGCGCGCCAGCCGCTCCTCGGCCGCCAGCCCGTCGATCACCGACTGCTGCGCCTGGATCTCCGGACGGCGGACGACGGCGAGCTTGACCAGGGTCGCCGCGTTGGCCAGCGGTGGCGGCTCGCTCGGCAGATCGAGGGCCGGCTCCACCGCGTCGGCGCGCACGGCGTCGCCACCCAGGACCTCGCGCAACTGCACGCGGGCGCGGGCCAGATCGGCCTGCGCCTGCACGAGATCGGCGCGGCGCTCCTCGGCGGAGATCTCCGCCGACCGGGCGTCCGAGTCGGAGATCAGCCCGTGGGCCGCCATGCCGCGCGCGATCTCCGAGCGCTGCTCGCGGGTGCCGAGGTTGTCGTGGAGCAGATCGAGGCGGCGCTGAGCCTCGGCCAGCGACCAGTAGGCCGACTCCGCGTCGCGCACCACCTGGAGCACCTTCGCGGAGACGCCCTGCCAGGCGTGACGCGTGCCGGCGCGGGCCTGGTCGATCCGCAGCCGGTTGACACGCGTTCCCGCGTCGCGCATCAGCGGCTGCGTGATCGACGCGGAGAGCGACGGCGTGTAGGAGCGATCGTAGATGCGCAGCGGGTTGTCGGTGTCGTCGACGGGGGTGGTGGCGCTGAAGTTGTACTCCGCGCCGTTGAACAGCTTCCCCTGGAAGCTCCCCTGTGGCGTGACCCGGGTCTCCGCGATCGTGCCGCCCGCGAGATCGGACGAGATCTCGAGGACGCTGTTGGCGAACCGGTTGGAATCCGCCCGTTCGACGGAGAACTGCGCCAGCGGATCGAATTGCGCCTGGGCGTCGAGGATCGAGCGCGACGCGATGACCGGCTCGACCCGCTCGATCTGGAGCTCGAGGCTGCTCTCCAGGGCCGCGAGGACGAGCGCCTCGAGGGCCTCGGGCTCGGCGGAGCGCGCCGGGACCGGTGGCACGGCCGCAAGCGGCGCGACGACGGAGAGAACGAGCAGGAGCCTGCTCACCGATCGCGCCGCCCTCGATCCATGGAGCGGGATTAGAGCACAGGTGCGGCGGGGCCTACAAGGACGCGTTCTCCGCGGCGCCGGCCGCCTCAGCGGTCGTCGAGCCCGTCCATCATCCAGACGTCGCCGCCCTTCGGCAGGAAGCGATCGAACAGCACCCAGCGGCCGTCGGGCGACCAGACCGGATAGTCGATGCGCACGGAGGGATCGGGGAACTCGAAGACCTTCGCCGGCGCTCCGCCGCCCGCCAGCGGCGACACCCAGAGCGTCTTGTGCCCGATCACGTCCATGATGGCCCCGCCCGAGGGATCGAACGACATGTGCGAGCCGCCGGCGACCTCGGCGAGCGCGCGCGGCTCGCCACCGGCCACCGCCACCGCCAGGGTGCGTCCTCCGCCGGCCGGACAGCGGAACACCACCTCCGAGCCATCGGGAGTGAAACGCAGGAAGTGACCGACGACCCCGACCGAGGTCAGGGCGCGCGGCTCGGAGCCGTCGGCGTTCATCACCCAGACCTCGAGCCGGCCGCTCTCGTCCGACTGGTAGGCGATGACGCGGCCGTCCGGCGACCAGAACGGGTTGATCTCCATCGCCCGGCCGCGGGTCAGCTGCCGGAGCGCGCGCGATTCGACGTCGACGGTCCAGATGTCGGCGTTGCCGGATCGTGACGAGAAGAAAACCAGGCGCCTCCCGTCCGGCGACCAGGAGGGCTGGAAGTCGCCGCCCGGCCCCTCGGTGAGCGGGCGCGCCTGTCCCGAGTCGACCTCGTACACCCAGATGTTCATGGCGCCGGCGCGATCGGAGTTGAACGCGATGCGCCGGCCGTCGGGCGACCAGGCGCCGCGGCTGTCTTCCCGCGTCGTGGCGATCACCTGCCCGGGATCTCCCGTGGCGCGCCCGGACACCGGATCGATCGGCAGCCTCCAGACGCTGGCGTTCTGACGAAGGACCGAGAAGGCCAGACGCTTTCCATCCGGCGACGGCGACGGCTCGAGATCCTGCCCGGCACCCGACGTGAGCTGCTGCGGCCGGCCCGAAGGCCGGCCGGCCCCGTCGATCGGCATGCGCCAGATGTTCAGGCCGCCGCTCCGGTACGAGCTGAAATAGATCGCCCGGCCGTTCGCCGCGAAGACCGGATCGTGATCGGGGAAGACATCGTCGGTCAGCACGGTCACCTGCTTGCTGGCGACGTCCACCAGACGCACGTCGAAGCGCGTGCGCTCGATGTGCTTGAAGACCAGGCGCTCCCCGTCCGGAGACCAGCGCGGGCGCAGGTGGGTCACGGCTTCGGTGGTGTCGGAGGTGATCTGCACCGGATTGTGCCCCTGCCGATCGACGGTCCAGATGCGCGACGCCCCCACCCAGGCCGCGTCGACCGCGATGTGCGCGCCGTCGGGCGACACGGCGGGGTTGAAGGCGTTCTCGACCAGACGGGCCTCGCGGCCCGAGGTCAGGTCGCGCTCCCAGACGTCGCCGCCGGCGAAGGCGCCGAAGATGTCCCCCGGCTCGAGCCGTTGCCGCGCCTGGCGGGCCCGCACGAACAGCGCCGTGCGCCCGTCGGGAGACCAGGCGGGCTGCAGCTCGTCGTAGTCCCCCGCGGTCACGGCGGTGTCGGCGCCCGAGCCGAGATCGCGCAGACGCAGGTGCCGGAGACCCGCGCTCTCGACGACGTACAGCAGGCGGGCGCCTTCGGGCGAGAAGGCCGGCGAGGTCTCGGTCGCCTCCGACATCGTGATCTGCTCCAGCCGGGTCGGGGGCGGCGTCTCGCCGAGCGAGCGCCGCAGCCAGAGGCCGACCGCCGTGGCGGCGGCCACGCCGGCGATCAGGACGCCGCCCGCGACGCGCTGGATCGGGCTCCTCCGCGCGCCGCTCTCCGTCTTCGGCAGCGCTTCGATGGCCGCAAGCAGGTCGGCGCCGTCGGTGAACCGGTCGCGCGCCAACTTGGCGAGGCAGCGGCGCACCAGCCGACGCAGGCCCTCCGGCACGCGCGGCGGCAGATCGGCGGGCTCCTCGTGGAGCACCGCCGCCAGCGTGTCGGCGCCGGTGGCGCGCTCGAACGCCGGACGCCCGCTGAGCATCTCGTACAGCACCGCCCCGAACGAGAAGACGTCGGTGCGCGCGTCGGCGTCGGCGCCGCGCGCCTGCTCCGGCGACATGTAGGCCAGGGTCCCGAGCACGGTCCCCGCGACCGTCCCGGCGATCGCGGTCGGCGCGGCGCTGAGATCGCCCCCGGCCGCCAGGACGCCGCCCGACGGACCGGCCAGCTTCGCCAGCCCGAAGTCGAGGATCTTGAGCCGCCCGTCGCGCGTCACGAACAGGTTCTCGGGCTTCAGATCGCGATGGACGATCCCCTCGGCGTGCGCCGCCGCGAGACCGCGGGCGATCTGCGCCGCCCGGTCGACCGCCTCCTCCCTCGGCAGCGCGCCGCGCGCCAGCCGATCACGCAGCGTCTGCCCCTCCAGCAGCTCGGAGACGAGGAAGGGCGCGCCCATGTGGCGGCCGAGGTCGTGCACGGTGAGGATGTTGGGGTGGCTGAGCCGGCCCGCGGCGCGCGCCTCCTGCTCGAAGCGCCGCAGCCGATCGGGATCGGCGGCGAACGACCCGGGCAGGATCTTGATCGCCACGTCGCGCCCGAAGCGATCGTCGCGGGCGCGGTAGACCTCGCCCATGCCCCCGCGTCCGAGCGGCGCGACGATGGCATACGGGCCGATCCGATCGCCCGCCACGAGTCCGCCGCCGGGGGCGGAGCCGGGATCGCTCACTTCGGGCAGTCCAGCCGGCAATTCAGACGGTTGGTGCAGGGGCCGGTCGCCGCCTCGCGCGCCTGCTCCGCCGGATCGTCGGTGCGCGGGGCGCGGCCCTCGCAGACGCAGTGGACGAAGCAGTCCGGATAGGGCGGCACCTCGTCGCTCCAGCCGGGAGCCAGGACGACGCGCTGCGTGGCGTGTCCCGAGGCGCCGCAGAACTCCTTCATGCGGTCGTCGGCGGCGGCGTTCCTCTCGTCACGGACCGGCTCGCAGAAGGCGTCGGCGATGGCGCCGAGGAGATGGTCGGGGCGCGTGGTGTCGGCCGGGGCGTTCGGAAGCGTGGTGACGCCGACCGGGGCGTCCGGACCGGCGTAGGTGTAGACCTTCCAGCCGCGCTGCATGTCGATCGGGCTGGGCGCGGACTTCTGCGGCGCCGGGGCCGAGGCGCAGGCGCCGAGAAGAAGCGCGCTCCAGCAGGCGAGGGCGCGGAGGCCCGCCGTCCGTCGTGGGGGGATTTGCACGGAAGCCATCCTCCTTGCCCGAACATTATCCACACTTCACGCCCGGCGACCCGGCGCCGGCCCCTGCCGCGCCGTCACCGGTGCCGGTAGAGATCGCGGACCTGCTGGGCCCGGTTGTAGATCTCGTCGATGCCCGAAGCGTCGGTCGCGTAGAAGCCGCGCAATCCGCCTTCCGGATCGACCAGCACGAGCCGGCCGGTGCGCGCCAGCCAGGCCATCGCCGGCGCGGCGGCCGCCGCCGGTGCGTCGGCCGCCGCCGGCACCGTCGCCGGGGGCGGGCCGAAAAGCCGGCGCGCGAACGCCTCCATCTCGCCGGGCGCGCCGGTCGCCAGGAGCCAGCGCTCGGGATCGGCGCCCTGGGCGGACGCGAAATCGCGCAGCGCCTCCGGGGTGTCGCGTGCCGGGTCGACCGACAGGCTCAGGACCCGGATGCCGTCGATTCGCAGGTCGGCGTACGCGCGCCGGATCTCGCCGAGCGCGCGGAGCGGGCCGGCGCAGTCCGCCCCGCAGCCGGTGAAGAAGAAATGGACGATCCAGACCGCGCCCCGGAGCCGCTCCGGGCCGAACGATCGGCCGGTGTCGTCGACGAACGTGAAGGCGGGGATCCGGCCGGAGACCGCAGGCGGATCCGGAACGCGGCGCAGGCAGGGCCGCATCAGCGTCAGGATGACGATGCCTATGAGAAACGCCCAGAGATAGAGGTTGCGGCCCGGACCCGGACGGGCCCGGCCGTTCGCGGCCGCGCCGGCGGCCCCTTCAGCGGCCGGCGTGCGCGCCCTCGCCGGCCTGCGACGGCTGTTTCGGAAGGACCTGCTCGAGGATGCCGGCGAAGCGGTACTGGCGGAGGTTCTGCCGGGCGTTCAGGAGTATCAGCACCACGATGACGGCGCGGGGGCCGATCGGAAAGGTCGGATCGGTGGCGGCGCGCGCCACGTAATAGACCGTCAACCCCGCGGCGATCACGAGCCCGGCGATCGACAGGACGAGAAAGAGCCGCTTGCGGCGCAGCGCGCGCGCGGCGAAGCGCATTTCGGCGTCGGTCAAGAGGCCTCCCCGGGTGCCCGCCAGGTCCCCGCGCGGGCCGCCTCCGCGGCGCCGCCGGGCGGCCCGCGATTATACGTCTGCGCGCCCCGCTGCATGGTCTTGACCCTTCGGAGTTGGGGAGCGTAGACTCCCGCGCATCTTTTTGTTGTGGGGGCACGGATTGTTCTGGTTCGGCGCGCGTCGCGGGCCGTGGATGGTCGATTGCCTGGCACCTCGTCCGGCACGGTTCCGCGACGGGATCCCGACCGGGTAGGGCATGGCTCAAATCCTGCCCCCGTGGTCGAACAGGCTCCCGCTGGCCGGCGCTCTCGCCGCCGGGCTGGGGGGTGTCGCCGTCGTCGGATTCTTCTGGTATTTCGGCTCTCCCCGGTTCACCGACGTCGGGTACCAGCCGACGCAACCGGTTCCGTACAGCCACCGGCTGCACGCCGGCGAGCTGGGTCTCGACTGCCGCTACTGCCATGCGTCGGTGGAGGTCTCCGCCGTCGCCAACGTGCCGCCGACCGCGGCCTGCATGAACTGCCACCGGGTGGTCAAGCGCGACAGCGAGAAGCTCGCGCCGATTCGCGACAGCGCCGCGAGCGGCCGTCCGATGCGCTGGGTGAGGGTCCACGAGCTGCCCGATTTCGCCTACTTCGCGCACAACGTCCACGTGGCGGCCGGCATCGGATGCGTCACCTGCCATGGCCGGATCGACGAAATGGAGGTCGTGACCCAGATGCAGCCGCTGTCGATGGGCTGGTGCCTTGATTGTCATCGCAACCCGGGCCCCAACCGCAGGCCGGTCAGCGAGGTCACGAACATGAAGTGGACCCCGCCGAAGGACGCCGCCGCCCTCGCGGCGCGTCTGCAGACCGAGCGGCCGGTCCATCCGCCCACCACCTGCTCCGGGTGTCATCGATGAGCGGGACCTACTGGCGCAGCCAGCGGCAGATCGACGGCGACCCGGAGTTTCAGACCCTCCAGGAGCGCGAGTTCCCCGAGGGCGCCTCGGAGCCGCCCGACGGCATCACGCGCCGCGACCTGATGACCCTGCTCGGCGCGTCTTTGTCGCTGGCCGGGCTGTCGGCCTGCCGGCGGCCGATCGAGCACATCGTGCCGTACGTCACCCCGCCCGAGGAGATCATCCCGGGCGTGCCGCGCTTCTACGCGACCACCATGCCGTTCGGCCGCAGCGCCTACGGACTGATCGTCGAGAGCCACGAGGGACGGCCGACCAAGATCGAGGGGAATCCCGTCCACCCGTCGACGCTCGGAGCGTCGAGCGTGCGGACGCAGGCCTCGGTGCTCGGCCTCTACGATCCGGATCGATCGCAGCACGTGCTTCTGTCCGGACAGCCGAAATCGTGGGCCGACTTCACCGCCGCCTGGGCCGCGATCGAGAAGACGCACCTCCAGGACGGCGGCGCCGGTCTGGCGCTGCTCACCGAGTCGTTCGCCTCGCCGACGCTGGCCCGTCTGGCGGCGGCGTTCCGGGCCCGGTTCCCGAAAGCTACGTGGGCGACCTGGGAGCCGGTCAGCGACGAGAACGCCCTCGAGGGGTTGCGCCGCGCCGCCGGGCGCCCGCTCGACGCCGTGCTGCGCGTCGAGCGCGCCCGCGTCATCCTGTCCCTCGACGCCGATCTGTTCGCCACCGACCCTGAGTCGATCCTCCACGCCCGCGGGTTCTCCGCCGGGCGCAAGACCGGGGCGGACGGCGGCGAGATGAACCGGCTGTACGCGGTCGAAGCGGTCTTCTCCCCCACCGGGATCATGGCGGACCACCGCCTGCGCCTCGCGACGTCGCGGATCCCGGGCTTCCTCATGGCGCTGGCGCAGGCCCTGGCGGCGGCCGACGCGGCCCTCGGCGGGCGTCTGGCGGCGCTCGGCCTCCAGAGCCAGGGCGCGACCGCGCCCGACGGCGAGGCGCGCGCTTTCCTCCAGGCGGTCGCGGGCGATCTCGTCGCGGCTAAGGGAAAAGGCCTCATCGCCATCGGCCCGCGTCAGCCGCCGGAGGCGCACGCCGCGGTGGCGGCGCTCAACGTCGCTCTCGGCAACGCCGGCGAGACGGTGATCTACAAGGAGCCGGCCGAGGCGGCGGTCGCCTCGGGCTCCGCGTTCGCATCCCTCGTCGCCGCGATGCGCGGCGGGGCCGTGAAGACGCTGGTGATCCTCGGCGGCAACCCGGTCTACTCCGCGCCGGCGGACCTCGAGTTCGGCGCCGCGATGAAGAAGGTCCCGGTCGGCATCGTGCTCGGCGACGCCGTCGACGAGACGTCGGCGCTCGCCACCTGGCACGTGCCGCGGGCCCACTTCCTCGAGTCCTGGGGGGACGCGCGCGCCTTCGGCGGCACGCTCAGCGTCGTCCAGCCGCTCATCCTGCCGCTGTACGGCGGCAAGAGCGCGGTCGAGACGCTTGGCCTTCTGGCCACCGGCAAGGACGCGCCCGGGTACGACCTGGTGCGCGACACCTGGAAGCCGCTTTTGGGCGCCGCCGACTTCGAGCGACACTGGAGCCGCGTGCTGCACGACGGGCTTTTCGCCGGCAGCGAGACCGCGGCCGTCGTGCCGGCCATCGCCGGCCGGCCTCTCCAGGATCTGGCGCGCGCGGCGGCGGACGGCGCCGGCGACGGCTTCGAGCTCGTGTTCCAGCCCTCCGCGGCGATCCACGACGGACGCTACGCCAACGATTCCTGGCTGCAGGAGCTCCCCGATCCGATCACCAAGGTGGTCTGGGACAACCCGGCGCTGCTCAGCCCGGCGACGGCGCGCTCGCTCGGGGTCGCGAACGAGGACCTGGTGCGGATCGACTCCGGCGGGCGATCGCTGACCCTGCCCGCCTTCGTGGTCCCGGGTCAGGCCGACGGCACGGTGGTGCTGACGCTCGGCTACGGCCGCACCGGCTCCGGCCGCGTCGGCAACGGCGCCGGCTTCGACGCCGGGGCCCTGCGGACCATGACCGCGCTCGGCCTGGCGAAGGGGGCGCGCGTCACGCGCGCCGGCGGCACCTACGACCTGGCTTCGACGCAGGAGCACGGCAGCATGGAGGGGCACCCGATCATCCTCGAAGCGCCGGTCGAGGAGTTCCGCGCCCACCCCGAGTTCGCGCAGGAGGCGGCCGGCGAGGATCGGGACGAGGCGCTGTTCACCGAGAAGACCTACGACAAGGGCCACCAGTGGGGCATGAGCATCGATCTCAACCGCTGCGTCGGCTGCAACGCCTGCATGGTCGCCTGCCAGAGCGAGAACAACGTCCCGGTCGTCGGACGCATCCAGGTCCGCAAGGGACGCGTGATGCACTGGATCCGGGTCGATCGCTACTTCACCGGCGATCCCGAGGGCACCCCGCAGGCCGTGGTCCAGCCGGTCCCCTGCATGCAGTGCGAGAACGCGCCGTGCGAGCAGGTCTGCCCCGTCGCCGCCACCGTGCACGACGAGGAAGGCCTCAACGTCATGGTCTACAACCGCTGCATCGGCACGCGGTACTGCTCCAACAACTGCCCGTACAAGGTGCGCCGCTTCAACTTCTTCAACTTCACCAAGGACACGCCCGAGAGCCTCAAGCTGGCGCAGAACCCGGACGTGACGGTGCGCGCCCGCGGCGTGATGGAGAAGTGCACCTACTGCGTGCAGCGGATCAACGCCGGCAAGATCGACGCGAAGCTGCACGGCCGCGAGCTGAAGGACGGCGACATCAAGACCGCCTGCCAGCAGGCCTGCCCCGCCGAGGCGATCACCTTCGGCGATCTGCGCCTCGCCGACAGCCAGGTGGCGAAGACCAAGAAGGACCCGCGCAATTACGGGCTGCTCAACGAGCTGCACACCCGGCCGCGCACCACGTACCTGGCGCGGCTGCGCAACCCGCACCCGTCGCTGGCGGCGAAGGGCGCCGCGGAGGGCGGACACGCGTGAGATCGACGCGGCTCGCGGGCGCCGCCCTGCTCCTGCTGTCGACGACGGCCTGCCTGCGCGGCTGCCCGTCCAGCCGCCCGCCGATCCACATCAACCCGAGCATGTTCAACCAGCCGAAGGCGCTGCCGCAGTCGGAGAGCGGCTTCTTCTACGACGGCTCCACCATGCGTCCCCCCGTCCCGGGGACGGTGGCGCGCGGCGAGCTGCGCGACGACCCGGCGTTCTACGAGGGGAAGGGCCCGGACGGCGCCTTCGTGGCGCACAGCCCCGTGGCGGTCGACGACGCGCTGCGCCAGCGCGGCCACGATCGCTACGTCATCTACTGCCAGCCTTGTCACGACGCGCGCGGCGACGGCAAGGGGATCCTGTTCTCCCGCGGCAAGGTGCCGACCGCCAACCTGCACGATGCGAAATACCTGGCGTACCCCGACGGGCAGATCTTCGACGTCATCACCAACGGGACCGGCCTGATGCCGGGGTACCGCTGGCCGATCCCGCCGCAGGATCGCTGGGCGATCATTTCCTACGTGCGCGAGATGCAGGCCAAGCGGATCGCGGTCACCGGGGCCGCGGCGCCGGCCGGCCAGTGAGAGCGGGGGGCCCGAGTGCCTAACATGAAGGTTCGCATCGGGCTGGCCGTGCTGGCGGCGATCTTCGCCCTCGCCACCGTGGGGCGGATCGCGCAGTACCTCGTGAGTCACGAGTACCGCCCGCCGGTGCGCGTCGCGGCGGGCGCCGCCGACGCCACGCCGCGCGAGCAGGGGATCGCGGACGAGCAGGCGGCCGACGAGAAGACCGCGATGGCGAAGCCGTACACCGAGCCCGAGTACCGGGCCTTCCCGGTGGTCGGCAGCCGCGTCGCGGTCTGGGTGGCGGCCCAGCTCCACCTCCTGTTCGCCGCGTTCGTCCTGGCGGTGCCGCTGTTCGCCTTCATCATCGAGGCGATCGGCTACAAGACGGGCGAACGGCGGTACGACCGGCTGGCGTACGAATTCACCAAGCTGTTGTCGGTGTCGTTCTCGCTGACCGCGACGTTCGGGGCGGGGCTCACCTTCCTGCTGATCATTCTCTATCCGAAGTTCACGACCTATCTGATGGGCGTCTTCTCGCCGACCTTCCTGCCCTACGTCGGTCTGTTCTTCTTCGAGGCCTTCTTCCTCTACACCTATTACTACGGCTGGGGGAAGTTCCATCCGCTGGTGCACCTCGGTCTCGGGTTCATGCTCAACGTCGTCGGCACCGGGATCATGATGATCGCCAACGCCTGGCTCACCTTCATGACCTCGCCGGCGGGGATCTCCGAGAAGGGCGCCGTCCTGTCGATCTGGGACGCGGTCCACAACTACACCTGGATGCCGATCAACGTGCACCGCTTCATCGCCAACATCGCCTTCGGCGGATCGGTGGCGGCCGCGTATGCGGCGTTCAAGTTCCTGCAGGCGGAGAGCGACGAGGAGCGCGCCCATTACGACTGGATGGGTTACATCGGCAACTTCGTCGCCATCTGCGGCTTCCTGCCGCTGCCGTTCGCCGGCTACTGGCTGGCCAAGGAGATCTACGGGTTCTCCCAGACCCTCGGGCTCACCATGATGGGCGGCGCCTTCTCCTGGCTGTTCATCATCCAGGCGGTGCTGATCGGCAACCTGTTCCTGGCGGTCAACTACTACCTCTGGCTCGGCATGGGCCGCATCGAGGGGACCCAGTCGTTCCAGCGCTTCATCAAGTTCCTGCTCATCGGCATCGCCCTGTGCTTCATGGTCTGGGCCACGCCTCGGTCGATCATCGCCACCGTGTCGGAGGTGCGCGCCATGGGCGGCTCGGCGCACCCGATCCTCGGCTACCTGGGCGTCATGTCGGCGAAGAACACCGCCGTCAACATCCTGATCCTGACGACGTTCATGAGCTTCCTGCTCTACCGACGCACCGGCCGGATCGCGACCGTGGCGTGGGCGAAGACCGGCAACGCCGTGCAGCTGGCGATCTTCGCGCTGGCGGCGATCACCGTCATCACTCTCGGCGTCTACGGCTACTTCGTCGAGGCGCGCGTCCGGATCGGTCTGTCGGTGCCCCAGGTCGGCTCGGTCCTGTTCGCGATGGTGTCGATCACCCTCATCGACGTGTTCCTGTTCCGCGGCGCGAAGACCACCGGTGAAGTGCGCTGGGGGAAGATCCCGCCGATCTCGCAGTACGTGCTGATCTTCATCGCGGTCACCTTCACCTGGCTGATGGGTCTGATGGGATACGTGCGGTCCGGCCTGCGCCAGCACTGGCACGTCTACGGGGTGATGCGCGACCGCTCCCCCGACGCCTTCACGCCGACCCTCGGGTTCGCGACCATGGTGGTCTCCTGCACCGTCATCGCGTTCTTCCTCCTGATCGGGTTCGTCTTCTGGCTCGCCAGCCTGCACGACAAGAAGGACTGGGGCGCGGACGACTCTCCCGCGACGCCGCACGGAGGCGGAACGCACGGTGGCGGGACGCACGCAGGCGCGGCGCAGGCGACCGGGCAGCCGGTGGTGACGCGATGACGTTCCGGATCCCGCTGGTCGCCCGGCTAGGCGCGCTGGTGATCGCGACGACGGGGTTCTACACCTACGTGGGCCAGATGGTGCCCCAGAAAGAGGTCTACCCGCCGCAGGAGGTCGAGCTCAAGAAGGACATGAACACGGCGGAGATGGCCAAGGTGGGCCGCGAGATCATGGACGGCAAGGGTCTCTGCTTCACCTGCCACACCATCGGGAAGAAGGGCGCGCTGCGCTTCCCCGACCTCGAGGGGGTCGACATCCGCGCCCGCACCCGCGAGTCCGGCCTGACCGACGTCGACTACTTCGCGCAGGCGATGTACGAGCCGAACGCCTACATCGTCGACGGCTTCAACCCCGGCATGCCGGTGATCAACAAGCCTCCGATCGGCCTGACCGACGACGAGATCCTCTGCGTCATCTCCTACCTGCAAAGCCTGGGCGGGACCTCGACGGTGACGATGCAGACCCGGCATCATTATTATGCCGCCGCCGGCGGGGCGGCCGCGCCGCCCGCGGCCGGAGCCGCCACAGCACCGGATGGCGCGTCCGCCGCGACACCGGCCCCGGCCCCCGCCCCCAAACCGGCGGCGCCGGCCAAAGGCGCGCCCGCGAAGAAAGGCCACCGGCGATGAACCTGCTCGTCGTCCTCGCCATCGTCGCCGCCATGATCGTCCTGCGCTGGCGGCGGGTCGGCCTGCTGGCCTGGGCGATCACCTGGTGGGTCGGCTTCTTCATCGCCATCCGATACGGATTCACGGTCCCGATCCCGGTCTCGGTCATCGCCATCTACATGATGATCGCGACGCTGGCGATCCTGGCGTACGTCTCCTCAAGCGAGGGGCGGCGCGAGGAGGTCACCCGGCCGCTGGTGCGCCTGATCACCGACCCGCGCCAGCGCCTGCTCCTGGGGCTCATCGTGGTCGCGCTGCCGAGCCTGGCCGCCGCCGGCGTCTGGGCCCGCATGCGGTCGCCGGTCGAGGCGCCCTTCTTCTCCCGCACCGTCCACCCGGCCTCCCCCGCCCTGGTCACGGTCCACGAGCAGTCGATCGACCTCGACACCGGGGAGAACCCGTTCCGCGCCCTCGAGACCACGAATCCCGAAGAATTCAAGCGCCACCTCGAGCACGGCCGCGAGGTCTACTACCAGAACTGCGTCTTCTGCCACGGAGACGACATGCGCGGCGACGGCATGTACATCCACGGTCTCAACCCGATCCCGACCAACTTCACCGACAAGGGGACGATCGCGATGCTGCGCGAGACGTTCCTGTTCTGGCGCGTGTCGAAGGGCGGTCCCGGGCTTCCCGAGGAGGGCGGGCCGTGGGACACCGCCATGCCGTCCTGGGAGAAGTTCCTGAAGACCGACGACATGTGGGACGTCATCCTTTTCGTGTACGACTTCACGAGCCAGCGCCCGCGGGCCAACGAAGCGGCGGAGAAGAAATGACGCGACGCTTGCTGCTGACGGCGTTCGTGCTCGCGGCCCTGGCCGGCGCGGCGCTCCCGGGCCCGTCGCGCGCCGACGCTCCCGACCTCGGGTCCGAGACGCAGCGCGAGGCGGGCAAGAAGCTCTATCTGAAGGACTGCGTGCAGTGTCACGGCGAGAAGGGGGACGGCGCGGGCTATGCCGCGGAGCACCTCCGTCCGGCGCCGCGCAACTTCACCTCCGGCAAGTTCAAGATCCGGACGACCCCGAACGGCGCGCTGCCGACCACCTCCGATCTGAAGAACATCATCCGGCGCGGCATGCCGTACAGCTCGATGCCGGCCTGGCCGTTGTTCTCGGACGAGGAGCTGACCGAGCTGGCCTACTACGTGAAGACCTTTTCCGCCGATTTCGCCAGTCCCGAGCAGCAGCCCAAGCCGGTCGAGCTTCCGAAGGCGCCCGCGCCCGGCAAGGAC
>Ga0134121_10002873_pt1 | contig 14622 bp, 16 predicted proteins | sample KB301_FD_96463 | JGI IMG/M metagenome (GOLD analysis project Ga0134121, IMG submission 96463) | Terrestrial soil microbial communities without Nitrogen fertilizer from Kellogg Biological Station, Michigan, USA - KB3-0-1 | ecosystem: Environmental > Terrestrial > Soil > Unclassified ...
AGCGCCTTGGAGTACGAGAGCAGCACGTGCCCCTCGAGGTCCTCGGTCTTCTCGAGCAGGACGTCGACCTCCTCACCGACCTTGACGGACAGCTCGCCGCCACGGTCCGTGAACTCCTCGATGGGGATCAAGCCTTCCGACTTGTACCCCACGTCGACGATCACTGAGTTGGACGTGACGCCGATGATGCGTCCTGTCACGATCTCACCCTCGGTGAGATTGCGCATGCTCTCGTCGTACAGCTCGAGGAGCTTGCGGTACTCCTCCGAGTCCCGCTCATCCTCGGACTCAGCCGTCATCAACGACTGGTCCTCGAGTTCTTCACTGGCCGGCATAATGAAAACGTTCCTCCTTGGGCTTGGATTCAGGCGCTTAAGCCTGTCTTCCCCCACGGCCGTGGGGGTGTCGAGCTCTACTTAAGTCATTGAGAACTCGGGCCTTCGAGTATAGGGGGGGGAGGAGCCGGTGTCAATCCGCCGCTAAAGGGCTGCTAGATAAGGCTTTTTGGATCTCCGCCCCCACTTCCGGGTCGACCTCGGCGGCCAGAGCGGCGGTCAGGATCTTCTGAGCCTCCACTCCCCCGATCCTCCCCAGCGCCCAGGCGGCGTGACCGCGCACCTCGGGGGTCTCCTCCTCCCGCAGGGCGCCGGCGAGGGGGGCCACGTAGCGCGACTCCAGCCGGTTACCCATCGCCACGGCCGCGTTCCTCTGAAGACCCGAAAGCTTGGCACGCTTCATGGGGCTCCCCCGGAAGCGCTCGACGTACTCGGCCCGAGGGAGACGCAGGAGCCGCTCCAGCGTGAGCTCGCCGCGCTCGGGCGGCAGCTCCATCTCGGGGTGGACCGCTGCGGCGGGCTCCGAGTTCCAAGGGCAGACCTCCTGGCAGACGTCGCAGCCGAAGACCCATCCCCCCACCATCCGCCGCGCCTCGGGAGGGAGAGGCCCGCGGTGCTCGATCGTCCAATAAGAGATGCACCGGTTGCTGTCCAGCCGGTAGGGCTCGGGAAGCGCCCCCGTGGGGCAGGCGTCGAGACACAGGGTGCAGCTCCCGCAGAGATCGGCGAGTGGTTGGTCCGGCGCCAGGTCGAGGGATAGGAACAGCTCGCCGAGAAGGAACCACGAGCCGCCCTCCGGGTGGAGCAGCATCGTGTTCTTCCCCACCGCCCCCAGCCCGGCCCGGGCGGCCAGCTCGCGTTCCAGCACCGGGCCGGTATCTACATAGCGGCGGGTCTCGCACTCGGGGAACGCCTCGCGAACCTGGGTCTCCAGAGCCCGCAGCCGCTCCCGCATCACTTCGTGATAGTCCTGGCCCCGGGCATAGCGCGCCACCCGGCGCCAGAGATCCCCTTTCGGCTCCGGCTGCCGCTCGCCGTCCTCCTGGGATAGAGGGTGGTACTGGAGGGCCACACAGAGAGCGCTGCGTGCTCCCGGGAAGATCTGGGAAGGATCGAGCCGCGCCTCCACCCGCCGCCCCAGGTACTCCATCCCCGCCTGATCCCCCCGGTCAAGCCACCGCACCAGGGCCTCCCCGTGCTCCAGGGGGCCGAGCAATGCCACGCCGGCCCGGTCGAACCCGACTTCGAGGGCCCAGGACTTGAGGAGGTCGGCGGTGGCGCGGGGGTCCATGGGGGATAGGATAGTCTCGACTCTGTAAAGTCATTCCGAGATCGCATGAACCATTCCTTTTTCAAGGCGCTGCGACCTTGAGATTCCCCACCTCGAGCTTGCGGCGCCTCCCGCCAGGTTTGCGGCGAATCAGCCAGGCTTGAGGCGAGCCGTCTCAAGCTTGCGACGTTTCGCGCCAGGCTTGGCGAGCCCCGTTCCAACCTTGAGCCGGCCCCTGCCAAGCTTGCGATGAGCCGTCTCAAGCTCGCGACTTCCCGACTCAAGCGTGGCTCGGTCAGCCTCAAGCCTGAATCTCCCGATTCAAGGTTGAAACTATGCGCCTCGAGATTGCGACGCTCCTCGCCAAGCTTGCCACCGGGTTGGCGAAGCTTGCCGAGGGAGGCCACAAGCTTGCGGCATCCCGTGACAAGCTTGGAGGGGACCGAGCCAAGCTTGACGAGCTCCGTCCAAGTCTGGCTTACGGCTCGTCAAGCTTGGTTCGCCGCGCCGCAAACGCCGAACGACCCGTCTGAAGGTTGAAGTTGGACGCCCGAAGGAGGTTGGCCGTGAAGGAAGGTTCCGAGAGCCTGGACGGGAAGGAAATCGACGCGCGATTGGGGGAGATCGAGCCGCCGGTCGCTCGCGAGGTGCTGCTGGATCTTCTCGCCGGCGAAATTTCTGCGGTCATCGCCCTGTCGCGTCTGATTCTCGCTCTGGGATGGCCTTCCGAAGTGGCGGATCTCCTCGCCGACGTCGCACAACATTGGGGAAGACCGCTTCATCCCTCCCTTCGTGAGACGGCACGTCTGCTCCAGGATCACCGCGAGGGGTGCGAAGAAGTAGCTCTCATGTTGCGTGAGCACCCGGAGCCCGCCGTCTCGACGGCTCCGTCGGAGGACGTCATCGCCGCCAATCGAACCTTCTTCGACCGCTCCGTGAGCCGTAGCGAGATGGCGAGCGTCGCCGCATACTCCCTGGGCGATCCGAAGATCCTGGCGAGGGCGACCCGCGAGGTGGTGGCCCTTCTCGCAAGTTGGGATCTTCTTGGGGACGACCGCAGGACTCTGGAGATCGGCTGCGGCATCGGCCGCATGCAGGAAGCCCTGGCATCCCTAGTCGCCGAGGCACACGGCATAGACATCTCGCCGCGGATGCTCGACGCGGCCCGCAAGCGCTGCGCCGGCTTTCCCAACGTCCACCTCACCCTCGGCACCGGGCGCGACCTCGCCGCCTTCGCTGATGAGAGCATGGACCTGGTCTACGCCGTGGACTCCTTCCCCTATATCGTGCAGGCCGGCCCCGCTCTGGCCGAGGCCCACTTCCACGAGGCGGCCCGAGTCCTGAAGCCCGGCGGCGACTTCGTGATCTTCAACTACTCTTACCGCGACACCCTGAAGGCCGACCGGAGGGACGTCCACCACCTCGCCCACGCCGCGGATCTCAGCGTCATGGTGGCCGGCTCGCAGCCATTCACGTTCTGGGACGGCATCGCGTTCCGGATGCGGCGACCTCAATAGTCTTTGGGTGTAAGATCTTCCCAGAGGAGAGATCCAGTCATGGCTCAGAGGACGATCGAGATTGTTGAGCTCAACCAACAGCTCAGTAGCCATATCCAGGAGGTCCAGGCAGGGGCAACTCTGGTCATCACGGACAGAGGAAAGCCTGTGGCCCGACTCCTACCCTTCACCGGCCAGAAAAGCACGGCTGCACGACCAACAGGTGCGATCGCCGAAGCCTCGATCGACGAGAAGCTGAAAAAGCTCGTCGAGTCCGGCATTATCTCCTGGAGTGGCAGCAAGCCGGCTCGCGATATTCCAACCTTCCAAGTCCAAGGCTCGAAAAGCGTCGCAGAGATGCTACTCGAGGACAGAGATTGATCTGCTACCTGGACTCAAGCGCTCTGGTCAAGCGCTATCTGACCGAACACGGTTCATCACAAATTCGCGAGTTCATCGGAGACGCGGAAGCACTCGGAACCGTGGTAATCAGCCGGGCCGAGATCGTCGCGACTTTAGGGAAAGCGATTCGGCTTGGAGCGGTCACTCGGGAAGTGGCCGAAGCGGCTCGGCGAGTTCTGCAGATCGATTGGCGGGACTTCGCGCGGATAGCTGTCTCGGAGCACCTCGTCGATCGGGCCTCCGACCTGGCTTGGATCCATGGACTACGCGGCTATGATTCGGTCCAACTTGCTGCAGCCGTGACTTGGCAAGAAGAGTTGGGAATTCCCGTGACTCTGGCCACCTTCGACGGACAGCTCTGGGAAGCCGCAGGGCGTGTTGGCTTTGACCTGTACCCTCCCGAATCACCCCGAATCCGCTAGACTTCCCTTCGCGGCCGTTCCACCGCGCCGCAACTTTTCACTGCAAGAGGAGAAAGACGATGGCCGACTGGGTCGAAGAGGGCGACGTAGCCCCTGATTTCACACTTCCCTCCGACGACGGCGGGAAGGTCAAGCTGTCCGATCTCCGCGGCAAGCCCGTGGTGCTCTACTTCTATCCCCAGGACGACACTCCCGGCTGCACCAAGGAGGCCTGCGCCTTCCGCGACCGCACGGCGGATCTCAAGGCCAAGGGCGCCGTCGTGCTCGGCGTCTCACCCGACGACGTGGCGAGCCACGGCGAGTTCCGCGACAAGTACAGCCTCAACTTCCCCCTGCTCGCCGACACCGACCACCAGGTGGCGGAGCGCTACGGCGCGTGGCGGGAGAAGAACATGTACGGCAAGATCTCCATGGGCATCCAGCGCTCCACCTTCCTCATCGACCGCGAGGGCAAGGTCCGCAAGGCCTGGAAGAGGGTCAGCGTCGACGGACACGACGAGCAGGTGCTCGCGGCGCTTGGATCGTTGTAAGCCGTCTTGTTCTCCGGGACCTCCCGGGGATCTCCGGGCGGGCCTCTCGCGGCTCGCCCGTCCTTCAGTTACAATTCCGCCCGTTCATCACGCCCCTCGGGACGCGATTCAAAGATATCCGACCGGACCCTCCTTAAAGGGTTCTTCCCCCAGCAGCCCGGGCCTCCAAGGTGGCCCGCACAACTGAAGAGCCAGATTCCTACGGCGAGCGGAGGCGTCCGCTCGCGAGAAAGGTCTCCGATGGAACTGTTTCAGCAACTGGTCGAGATGGGCCACGAGCGGGTGCTCGTCTGCTCGAACCCCGAGGTGGGGCTGAAGGCCGTCATCGCCGTCCATTCGACCGTCCTCGGCCCGGGGCTGGGCGGGGTGCGGATGTGGCCCTACGGCAGCACGGACGAGGCGATCACCGACGTCCTCCGCCTCTCCCGCGGCATGACTTACAAAGCCGCGGCCGCAGGGTTGAACCTCGGCGGCGGCAAGGCCGTCATCGTCGGCGATCCCAAAAAGGACAAGACCGAGGCCCTCCTGCGCGCCTTCGGCCGCTATGTCGAGTCCCTGAACGGCCTCTACATCACCGCCGAGGACGTCGGCACGGACATCGACGACATGGAGGTCATTCAGCACGAGACGCGCTGGGTCACCGGCGTGTCTCCCGAGCAGGGCGGCGGCGGCGATCCCTCGCCCATCACCGCCCTCGGTGTCCTCCAGGGGATTCAGGCGGCGGTGGCCTTCCATTCCGGAGACGGCGCGCTCAAGGGACGGTCGGTCGCGGTGCAGGGCCTGGGCAACGTCGGCTACAACCTGGCGAGGTTCCTGCGCGAGGCGGGAGCCAAGGTCTTCGCGGCCGACATCAACCCGGAGACCACGGACCGCGCCCGCGGCGAGCTCGGCGTCGAAGTCGTCCCCACGGCCGAGATCCTCGAAGTGCCGTGCGACGTCCTGGCCCCCTGCGCCCTGGGCGCGGTGCTCAACGACGAGTCGATCCCCCGGCTGCGTTGCCACATCGTGGCCGGCGCCGCCAACAACCAGCTCGCCGACGAGCGGCGCCATGGGCAGGAACTGCACGACCGGGGCATCCTCTACGCACCCGACTTCGTCATCAACGCCGGCGGCCTGATCAGCGTCTACAGCGAGCTCGTCGGCTACAATCGCGACACGGCCATGCGGCTGACCCGCGGCATCCACGCCAACATGGCTCGCGTCTTCGAGATCTCGCGCGCCCAGTCGATTCCCACCGCCCTGGCCGCCGACCGGCTGGCCGAGGACCGGATTGGCCGCATGAAGGCTCTCGGCGGAAAACACTGGGTGCGGTCGATCCGGCGGCGCGCCGCCGAAGTCTAGGGGGGAACCTGATGAAGATCCGGACCCGGCTCCAAGTCGCCGCCACACTGATCGCTCTGGCGACGCCAGCGTTCGCCGCCGCCCCGATCTGCGACGGCACGACGGCCTTGACGCTGATCGGGATGGACACGGCGGCCGGCCGAACGCTGTTCGCCGTTCCGCCGACCGGCGCCAGCCAGGCCTCGTGGATCGTCGAGCTCGACGGCGGGGGACGCGAGGCGCGAGTCTACCCGGATGACTCCAAGGGGCGTTTCGGAGGATCGGTGGGACCCGGCCCGGTGGTCGCCGCCCGCCCCTGCGGCGCCTCCTGCCTTCAGCCGGTGCAGTGGAAGGACGGCACCTGGGAGCCGCTCGGCGACAGCGTCGTGGCTCCCGAGGCCTCGACCTTCAGCGCCACCTACGACCGCACCGGCGCCCCCTGGGTTCTGCTCTATGGCCATGGGACCCAAGCCGGGCAGCTCAAGGCCTGGGCCTTCCGCCTGGACAACCGGACGTGGCAGAAACGGGGCTCCTCCGAGGTGGCCGCGGTCGGCGAGCCTCAGGCTCTCCCCGCGCCGCAAAGGAAAGACGGCATCCTCACAGGCACCGGCCTCTTCTCCGCGTCAGGCCCTCCGGAAGCCTGGGTGACGGGGCTCCCCAGCGTCACGGCGGCCCGGCGCGGCCAGCTCATCGCGCTCACCGGAACGTCCGCGGCCTACGTCTCGGGCGACGGCGTGGTCTATCTCTCGGACAACTCGGGCAAATCCTGGCGCCGCTCCACCTGGACGCCCTGGGGAGCCCAGGACACGGTAGGTATTTGGAGGCAGGGGAAGGATTATTGGGTTGATGCCCCGGCCGGCGACCACCGCGGCGCCCTCCGGCTCGCCTGGTTCGACCACCGGCTGCCGAAGAACGAAGTCCTCGTCCTCACCCGCCTGGGCACGGCCGGAGAGTGGCTCCGCCTGACCGATTTCCCCTCCGAGGTGAAGACGAAAAACGACGAGCACCTGCCGGTGACGCAGGTGCTCGTTCCTCAGGGAGATACCTGGATTCTCCTCTCCGGCTGCGCCGCGACCGCCGAAGGCTCCGGCCTGGTGCTCCGAGTCTTCGACGGCAAGGCGCTGTCGGCGCCGAAGTTCCTGGCTCTGAAGGCGCCGGCAACTCCTTAGAGGAGCCGCCGCTCAGGCGCGGGCGCCCGCGGTGGCCTGCGCCGGGATGCGCAGCTTCTGGCCGGGATAGATGTGGTCGGCGTCCTTGAGCATCGGCCGGTTGGCCTCCAGGATGCGGTTGTACTGGTTGGCGTCGCCGTAGAACTGCTTGGCGATCTTCGACAGGGTGTCGCCCGACTTGACGTCGTAATACTGGGCCTGAGCCTCCGACTCCTGGTGCTGAACCTGGAGCTGATCGTCGACCTTGGCGATCCCCACGGTGTTACCGGCCAGCAGCACGATCTTCTCCCGCTGCTCCTGGCTCTCCACCTTGCCCGTCAGCGTCGCCTTGTCACCGTCCACCTGGACGTTGAAATTCTCGGCCTTGAGGCCCATCTGCTGGACCAGGTTGGTGATCGCGGCGGTCTTCTTATGGTTCTCGAGCGCCTGTACGTCCTGCGCGGACGGACCCTGTGCCACCTGCGGAGCCGCCTTGGGATCCTCGTGGCCGATGTTGAGCTTGTGCCCCACGTCCTTGATGAAATCGATCAGACCCATGCTGTACTCCTTTCGCTCGTTCGAGCGGGTTGGTCTTGAGGAAAGGCGCCGGTGGACGCCTTCGACAGACCTTGCAAGACCGCTGCCGGGATTCAGCCGCCCGCTTCGATCGCCCGCACCATCCGCTCCACGACCTCGTCGGCCGAGAGGTCCGAGGAGTCAATGAGGACGTAGGAGGCGTCCATCGTCAGCGGGGAGTCGGGGCGGGCGCTGTCGCGGTGGTCGCGACGGCTGATCTCTTCCTCCACGTCAGAGCTGGGTTGGAGGTCAGGTTGTGCCTATCGTGGGCATCGAAGAGAGAGTCTAGCCTCTGTCGTCACGGAGGTTGGTGCCACGCGCCGACGTTGGTGCCACGCCGGCCCAAGGGGCCGTGATTCCTAAGCCCAGGTCAACGGCCTGGGTTTGGATGATGATCCGCGGATGCGGCCCGAAGGGTCGCGATACCATCGAGTCGTCTACGACGAGCAGTAGATCTGGGATAAGGCAGAGGTCCGTGGTGCGGGGGCCGATTATCGCGCCCCGTTGGGGCGCCCTGTCCGGTAAGGGGTCTGCGTACCCAGGCCGTTAGCCTGGGCTGAGGGATCACGGGCCTTTGGCCCGGCTTGGCGGTCAGGTTGGCCCATGTCGTGGGCATCGAAGAGAGAGGGGAATGTCGAACGTGCTTGCTGACAGGCTGGATCGCAGGCCGCCTTCCCCCAGCAGGATACGTCACCGATATTTAGGGTGGGGAGTACTAAGATAGACTCGGGCCGAGGTGCACCATGCTCAAGAGCCTGGCGGTACAGGGTTTCCGCTGTTTTCGCGAGCTTCGCGTCGAACCGCTGACGCGAGTAAACCTCTTTGTGGGCCTGAACAATGCCGGGAAGACCTCCATCCTGGAAGCGGCCGAACTGTTGACGGTCGGTGGGGTCGAAGGGCTCATGCGAAGTGCGGCGCGACGAGGAGAGCGGGTCTCGGGGAGGCCGGAGTCGACAGAGGAATTCAGAGGGCACGTCGTGGACCCATCCCATCTCTTCTTCGGCCACAGTCAAGATCTTGGGAAGTCCTTCAGGATCGAGGGAGATGGTGACGCAAAGCGCTGGGTCCAATGCAGGTCGAGTATGCCCCGGCTCAAGAAACTTTGCTCAAGACTCTCTTCTTCCAGAGTCACGTCACGACTGAGAAGCAGGAGCATCAGCGCCTTACGATCTCGCCCTATGGCGGCGTGCTTTCCCCTCCGCCACGTCTACAAGGATCGAATCCTCGCGTGAATTTCCTCGCCGCAGAGTCTCTCGATGCAAGTCGCCTTGACCAACTCTGGGATGCTCTGGTGCTCACTCCCGAGGAGGAAGGGATCACCCAAGCTTTGAAGCTGGTCGAGCCTAACATCGAGAGGCTGGCTTTTCTCATTGAGGGGCGGGGAACGCCGTCGCCCAATATCCTGTTGAAACTCAAGGGCGCTGATCGGCGACTTCCTCTGGGGACTCTTGGCGCTGGCCTGCGACACCTCCTCGCTCTGGTCCTGAATCTCCTTTCGGCAAAGGGAGGTTTCCTTCTGGTCGACAAGATTGATACCGGCCTTCATTACTCCGTGATGGTTGACATGTGGCGGCTCGTGATTGAGAACGCACAGAGGCTGGGAATCCAAGTATTCGCGACGACCCACAGTCTGGACTGCGTCCGCGCTCTTGCCCGCCTTCGCAATAGATACCCCGAGCTTGGCGCCGAGGTCATGATTCACCGGGTGGAGAGACATCAGACCAAGACTGTCGTCTACGATACGGATGATATCGTTGTCGCTGCACAGAGCCATATCGAGGTCCGTTGATGTCTTGGCACTTGGAAGAAAGCCAACTACACGCCGAGGGTCCCGACCATTGCCTTGTTCTCCACATTCCTGGGTCGGCTTAGTTCTTGAGGCTTGGGCAAGTCACGGGTACCGAGAGCGAGCTGATCGCCGAGCGCGGAATTACCACTATGGAAAGAATTTGCTGCTGCGGCGCCGGCTCCACGGTCCTCGCTCGATGATAGACCAACTCTCTTCGGTCGGGATTTCCGACAGATGATTCGCCCTCACCGGCAGCTTCACCTGACCAAGGACCACGTCCTTCCTGGGGTCAATCTTATGTAGCCACCACGTCCTTCCTTGCCGCCTGGTTTCCTCATCAAGAAGTAGAGCACTTCATCCTACACATAGAAGCCCGCAGGCATCCCGAATTCTTCGATCTCGTCATCTGGGTTCCTGACCCGGTAATCCCCAGGAAGGAAGCGAGCTTCTCAATCACCTAGCTCCCTTGCACCACTCTGTAGATAGCGGTCGGCTTGTCCATCAGCAGGAAGTATGCCTCGTCTCTAAGAGACGTAGAATAGGCATAACCGAGTAGGTAATAATCTTTCATCACCAGGAACTTCCTGTCGAGACTTAGGAGGCTGCCGGCGACCAGATTCAGAAGGACTTTGTCGCCTGGTCCTCGTGATTCTGGCCGGCAGGAACTCTGTCGAGCTGCCCAAATGCGGAGCAGCCACCATCGTAGACTTTACCCTATGAACCATATGAGATTAATTTATTCCGAAGGGTGTCTGCTATTACAAACTGTAAGCTATTCTCCAGCCAGGTAGCTCCAGAGATCCAAGTAGGGCGAGCTTGGAGAGCATCTTACGCCCCCACTGGCTTCAAGCTCTGAATGAATCCGACGACCTCTTCAGCCACCTTCGCAAGGATCGCATCAGCCAGGTAACTAGCAGCTGGCCAGGATTGATGATATATCACGGCTTCTTCCAGGTTTCCCGTGACAGGCGAGGAAGAATCAACCGGTCACAGACGGGATGGAAGATCGGCTCGGCCCGCTTGTGGGCGAGCCGGAGTAGCCTTCGTGTCGAATTAGCGGTTGCCCTCGACGGGAATAGGTCGTCGTCTCCGAGAGGGAGGCGTACTCTGAGTCCTTTGGTCGATTCTCTTCTTCAGCTCCAAGCAAAATCCTTGCAGGCGATTTAGATCGACCGCTCGGATTCCGCTCATGGCTGAAAGAGCCTCTGGTCCAACATGGCACAATATAGGGGTGACTTGTTTGCGCTGACCTAAGGCGGCCCCTATTTCGACAGGCACCCACTTGGATCTCGCGCTATAGGGCGAGATCAGTACTACGACCTCTTGGCAGTCGCTGATTGCGGCAAGGACTTGATCGAGCAGGAATCGCCCGAATTCCATATCCCTTTCATCGATCCAGACCTCGGCGCCGACAGCCTCCAAATCCTCTCTGATCCATTCAGCGATCCGCCAATCCCTGGACGAATAGGACATGAATATTTTGTACGGATCGACCTCTAATGTAGTTGGCATAGCCTGTCTCCCAAGTTCGTCGTCTCTCCTCTGCGGGAGAGATTGACGTCGATGCGCGCAAGCACGTCCTGTGATCGCTTGCCATCCCCCGTTCAGATCTCCTTCTCGCCGTGGGTCTTGGCCGAGGACAGTTTAGCAGAGTCCCCGGCGCTGCCCAGCGTTGACCAAACCGAACTCGCCGGAGCGCACCTCGCGGAGTAGATCGCTTCTCGAGGTGTCGACAACAAGAAGTTCTTTGCGGTTCCAAGCGACAGAGCCCATTCCACCCAGGTCCTATCGCCTCGGCCCACTCCGTAGATGGCGGTCGGCTTGTCCATCAGCAGGAAGTATGTCCCATTCCCAAGGCACGCCAGATAGGTATTACCGAGTAGGTTACCTTGCCCCAGGATCTAGCCCCAAGGATCGAAGTCACCAACACCATCTACACCTTACCAGTAGCTTGCCGCGTGTCAAGGCCCGGTATTTGCTCCCTCACTAGAAATGAAACCAGAAAAAATGGGGATGGGCTACGAAGAGCCGCTCTCATGCCTTGTAAAAGGCTAACCGACCAGCACAGTAAAAGGCAAACATGTATTGAACTCGGCTAAATTCTCGACTCTCAACGACCTCGTCTTCTATTCATCTTCAAGCGCTCTTAGATGAAGACAAGAACGAACCTTCCCTCGATTGTCTTTACGCCTTGCCATTGTTGCGCCCTCTCTATCAAGAGGCTATCCGACTAGAGGTTCCCTGCCAGGGGGCCCCCTTGTTGATGCCGTCCTGCGTCGCGCTCTACCAACTCGTTCCCCGTAGTCTGCACGTTGTTTTTTGCCTGTAGAAGAAGACCGCCAGCTTGCCCGAGGGCGCGTTGTATGACCAACACCGTGCCCATGGCATTGTGAGGATCGAATAAAAGCGCTGCTTTATGTGTGACTATTGCCAGTGAACGATTGCAGGCCAAAAGAATGTAAATATAAGAGGTCAACGGCGTGGCTGGAGACGAAGAGATGATCTGGTAAAAATAGGATATTGCAAGGAGGCCCGCTCCTTCCACTCCACCCTACCGGCACAGAGCGCTCTTACTGCAGTCCAAAGGAAGGCGAAGGCGATCAGTAATGGTACCAACGGGCGAGGCTATTGATCTGCACCTCTAAAGACTCGGAGACGAGACACCGCTACCGATCAGATTCCAAGTTTCCGACGGACCTCTTCCAGGGGAATTCCTCCCGTACGCTGCAGGGCCTCGACCAGCCGTCGCTTCATGGCTTCGCTCCGAAGCAGATAAGCGGTCTCCCGCTCGGAGGCGATCTCCCTTTTCTCCTCAATGGGAATGATCGTGCTCTTTGTCTTGGCCATCAGGTCCCCTCGATCGCCCGCGCCATCCGCTCCACGACCTCGTCGATCGAGAGGTCCGACGAGTCGATGAGAGTGTAGGAGTCGTCCATCGTCAGCGGGGAGTCGGGGCGGGTGGTGTCGCGGTGATCGCGACGGCTGATCTCCTCTTCCACGTCCGAGTAGACGGCGGGCCGCCCCGCGGCCCGGATCTCTTCGAAGCGGCGGCGGAAGCGGACGTCGGCGCGGGCGTCGAGGTAGAACTTGTGGGGGGTTTCGGGAAAGACCCGGCTGCCGATGTCACGCCCTTCGAGCACGGCCCCGAACTGGGAGGCGGCCTCGCGCTGGAGGAGCACCATGCGTTGCCGCACCTCGGGGTAGACAGCAATCGTGGAGGTCGCCTCCCCCACCTCGGGAGTGCGGATGCGGGACTCGACCGGCTGGCCGTCCAGCAGGACCTCGAAGCTGCCGTCCGGCCGCCGCCCCAGCCGCACGTCGGCGGCCTCGGAAAGAGCGACCACGCTCGCGTGCTCGCGGGGATCGGCGCCGCTCTCCAGTACCTTGAGGCCGATCGCCCGGTACATGGCTCCGGTGTCGAGGAAGGGCACGCCCAGCCGCTCGGCCAGGCGCCGCGCCGCGGTGCTCTTGCCGACTCCCGAGGGGCCGTCGATGGCAACGATCAGAGGCGCCGTCATCGCCGGCCCTGGCGCGGCTTGGGAGCGGTACGGCCACCCTTCGAAGCCGCCTTGCGGGCACCGGCCCGCTTGACGCTTCCGGGTTTGGGGGCGGCCCGTTTCGCGGCCGGCTTGCGGGCCGCGGCCCGGCGCGGCGGCGCTGCCGGACTCTTTGCCGGTGCCGCCGCCTTCCGGGCCGGCTCCTTCCTGGCGACGGGCTTTTTCTCGGCCGGCCGGCCGGTGGACTTGAGGAGGCGCTGGACTTCCTTCTCGGTCAGCGAGCGCAGGGCGCCCACCGGCAGGGCGCTGTCGCGCAGGGTGCCGATGGCGACCCGGCGCAGCTTCAGCACGCCATGGCCGATGTTGAAGAACATCTCGCGTATCTGCCGGGTACGCCCCTCGGTGAGCTCGACGATCCACCAGGAGTTGTCGCCCTCGGACTCGGACTTGCGGCGGGCTCCCGCGATCTTGAAGGGAGAGCGTGCGGTGATCCGCGCCGGCGCCGTGCGCCTGCCGTCGAGGACCATGCCGGTACGCAGCTTCTCGAGCTGGGCCTCGGTGGGCAGCCCTTTCACCTTGACCTCATAGGTCTTGACGCTGCCGTAGCGCGGATGGGCCACGCGTTGGGCGAACTCGCCGTCGTCGGTGAGCAGCAGGAGCCCCTCGGTGTTGAAGTCGAGGCGCCCCACCGGCACCAGGGCCTTGCGCATCCCCGGCGGCACGAAGTCGATCACCGTGGGCCGGCCCTCGGGGTCCGTGACGGTGGACATCACCCCCTTCGGCTTGTTGAGCACGAAGTAATGATGCTCCTGGAGCGGCTGGACGCGACGGGAGTCGACCTTGATGGCATCGCGCTCGGGATCGGCCTTCTCCCCCAGCCCGGCCACTTTGCCGTTGATGGTGACGCGGCCCTCCAGGATCAGTTCCTCGGCCTTGCGGCGGGAGGTGGCGATACCGGCCCGGGCCAGGATCTTCTGCAGTCGGTCTTCGCTCATGAGTCCTCCACCGGCAGGGCGTCCTGCCGCTCCTCCATCTCGGCCACCTCGCGGAGGAACTGTTCTTCGCTGTCCCTGACGGCCGGCTCTTCCTCGGATTCCTGGGGCAGACCCGCCAGCTCGGCGAGGCTCGCCACGGCGGACGCGTCGCCGCTGCCGAACGTCTCCTCGAACTCTTCGAGGGGGGGAAGGTCCTTCAGGCTGTTGAGCCCGAAGTGGACCAGGAACTCACGCGTCGAGCCGTAGAGGAAGGGCTTGCCCACCACCTCCTTGCGGCCGACGATGCGGACCATGCGCCGTTCGAGCAGGGTCTTGACGACGCCCGCCGGGTTGACGCCCCGCAGCTCCTGGATCTCGGGTCCGGTGATGGGCTGCCGGTAGGCGATGATCGCCAGCGTCTCCAGGGCCGCCATCGACAGCTTGTTGCCGCCGGAGACGTCGAAGAAGCGGCGCAGCCAGCCCACCACCTCGGGCCGGGTGGCGAGTCGCACGCCGCCGCCCACGTCCTCCACCAGCACCCCTCGTCCACCGCCGCCGCCGCTCCCCTCGCCGTCGCCGGCCGAGTAGCGGGCCAGCACGGACTCCAGGGCCTCGGCGGCCTGTTCCCTCTCGTCCTCGTTGAACAGCTCCAGCAGCTTCGTACGCGGCACGGGCTCCGAAGAGACGAAGAGGATGGCCTCGATGGCCGCCTCCATGTCGCTGCGATCCGTCATGAGCCTAAGGCCTCCCGATCGGCGTCCCCGAGCTCCCGCGTGGTGCGGTAGAGGAGGATGTCGCCGGCTTCCGTCTGATGAATGCGAACCAGGTTGAGGCGCGCCAGCTCCAGCACCGCCAGGAACACG
>Ga0134121_10002875_pt1 | contig 14619 bp, 19 predicted proteins | sample KB301_FD_96463 | JGI IMG/M metagenome (GOLD analysis project Ga0134121, IMG submission 96463) | Terrestrial soil microbial communities without Nitrogen fertilizer from Kellogg Biological Station, Michigan, USA - KB3-0-1 | ecosystem: Environmental > Terrestrial > Soil > Unclassified ...
AAGCACCCATAGCGACTAGCCCATGCCTCCTCACAAGATGCCAAGAAACCGCTCCAAGTTTCGTTGACCGCCCCCTCAAACACGTCGTTCCTTCATCTCAATCTGACTGACCTTCCGCACGGTCAGTCCGTATCAGAATAGATCCTGCTATGTACCCGTTAAGATTCTATGAACGAGATTCTTCTCGTGTGTTTCCCCGATAGGGACGCCGTACCATTGGCATTCTCAATGAGGCAGCCTAAGTTTCAACCAGGCACATAAAATGCGTAACGCTCTCGTACATGCTTCCGCGGTCGTTCGGGAGACATCATGAGGAGGAGAATCATGAGACACGTACGCTCTACGCTCGGAGTGTGTTCTATTGCTATGGGGATGTTCTGTCTGACGCCCCTTGTCGAAGCAGAACTGTATGTCGCAGGTCAAGCGGGTGTGAACATCCCTCAAAGTCTTAGCACGGTGGAATATAGTGCAGGGGGGGCGACCCTGGGAGGGAACGATCTCTCGTTGCATAAATCCGTGATGTACGGTGGCAAATTGGGATACTATTTTGACTCGCTCAAGTTTCAAAACTTCAATCTCGGCGTCGAAACGGAAGTCTTCAATTCGACGCCTCATGTGAAACAGCAAGATTTAACTCTAGCCGGTATCCCCCTCGGGACTGCCCCTGGATTGAACTTCAGGGTCTTGAACTGGGCTCCCGTGAACCTCATGGTCCGCTATCAAGCGGGGGCGCTTGAGCCCTACGCCGGCGTGGGGCTCGGGGTGTTTTTCACCCGTCTATCGGATGGCACGAATTCCAGTTCCAGCACGGATATCGGATTGAACACGCAACTGGGGCTGCGGTATCGCGTCACGAACAACCTGGCGCTTTTTGGAGAATGGAAGTTCAACCATGCCAATATCAGCCATGACAATTTCCTGGGAGCCAATGGGTTAGACTTTTCGGCAAACTACAACGCCCATATTCTCGCGTTTGGCATTGGCTACCACTTCTAATTGTTTGTGAACATCCTCACTCGCTCGAACTACTCCCTTGAATGTCACTCCTTTCGCGCCCATCATATCTGATGGTTATTGGAGCAACTCTTCCGCCAATCAAAGGAGGTGAGCTATGCCAGCTTCAACCCGTGTGGCAGCGTGGATGATTATCCTCATTGCCGCAATCGCAGTGGGTGGCTGGATATCAGCCCAGGCAGAAGAAGGTCAATTTGGATCCCCGAAAGGCCCTGAAGGGACCAGAATTTTCAAAGCTCCCGAGCACCCGTTTTACAGTGGCGAGTTTCATCTCAAAGGCGAACGGACCACACTCATCGGCAGTATGCGAGATACTTCTCCCTGGGACCATCTCGACTATGCGGGGAAGCATCTGAACTCTGTGAAAGGAACTATCGCCATTGATGTGAATGAGTTGACCAATACAGGACAGGTAGTAGCCGAGTTTGTCGAGGGCTCCGACCGCTACCGAATCGTCTTTGATCGGTTTGCTGCGAAGGCTCCGTTCCAGGATGGAGGCATTGCGACTAGGATCTACGAACATGGTGACTCCGGGAACGGCGATCCCTTGTATCCAAAAACCTGGCTCTATCTTGGTGCGTGGGGTACCGCCACCATACAGAAGAACGATCAAGTGCTCTACAAGGACTTTGATGCCCATTTCATGGTGATGGAACGGTCCCGCGATCCAAAAACTCATGAAGTCCACTATCCCGTGAAACGCACGTTGCCGGGAGGCGAAACCGACCCAGCCGGGATGGAAATTGATTTGTGGGTCAGGTCTAAGGAACAAAACGCCAACAACTTTCCTCCCTTTGAAACCTTTGTTCATCTCTGCTGGGAAGAAGTGACCTGGCGATAAGGAGAAGGGACCTCATCCGATGGAAAAGAAAACGTTCGAAAGCGGATCTGGCAAACCGCTCCATTGCAACATGTACTGCTTTGAGCCAGGACAGCAGAATAGCCTGCACCGCTATCCGGTTTCTGATGCAGTCGTGTTTTGCTTGGAGGGTGAAGGGATTCGTTGGGACCGAGACGCAATCCATCAAGGCTGGAGAGACCGTGTGAGTCCCGATGAACACTCCCCATGGGTACATCAACACAAGCCTGGACCGTCCGATGATCATGAGCGTGGTGCAATGTCCATTCTCGGTCGAACATGTGCCGGTGGAATCCGGTAACTTATCCACGTTGATCAGGTCCTACAACACGTGATCTCCCCCGTGAGTTTGTGAAAATGTTGAAGACGGTTCACCTGCGCATTCTGCTGCTACTCGTCGTAGTGATGGCTATCCCAGTGGTTGGGTTCTCGATTGAGAGTGCGACCCGTGTATGGACCTTTGACGAGGATCCACCGGAAAGTCTTCCCTCTGAGTTCCAGGTGGGAACTCTGTTTGATGGGCGGCTGGCGGGAGAGTGGAAGATTCTCGAAACCGAGTCAGCCAATAACGGAACGCACGTCCTTGCTCAGCTCATGGGAAAAGGCGGCGAACACGCCTATAAGGTGGTGCTGGTTCAAGGCACGATGGCCACCGATATGGATGTGCGAGTTTCCTTCTTGCCAATCTCAGGCAAAGGGGATATGGGCGGTGGCCTAATCTGGCGGGGAATGGATGATCGAAACTACTACCTGACGAGGGCCAATCCCCTGGAACAGAATATCCGAGTGTACCGGGTCGTCAATGGAATCCGGCACCTGCTACAAAACTTTAACCAGACGATTGTTCTGAAGCAATGGCATACCTTGCAGGTGATCAACCGAGGTTGTCGCATTCAAGTGTTCTATGACGAGAAGCAGGTTTTCGATCTCTGTGACAAAACCTTTCCGGCAGGAGGGATCGGGCTCTGGACAAAATCTGATGCTGTCACCTACTTCGACAACCTCTCACTTCGACTTTTAGAATGAAATGGTGCTCATTTTTTGCTCAACGCCACCTCACTCCAACTCATTCCAGCCAAAGTTCTTTATTTCTTAACTCTTGGCTAGACTTGGCCTGGGACGTGCTTCAGCCCGTTCCCCGCGACGCAGCCAATAGTAACACGATGTTAAGTCAGTATAGGCAAGAGTCGGGGGTCATATTTGCCACGATGCATGGATACGGGTTCTCTCACACATAAGGAGGAATCAGCCATGAAGACGAACGTCCGGTTGCTCCTTGGACTCTGCGGGACTCTCTGGATCGGAATGCTGATGGGCTGTACCGGCGATCGAAGTCATGTCGAACTCCAGAGGATGAAGCAGTTGCTCGCTGAGATTGAACAGGCGAGGCAGATGGAGCAGGCGAATCTTGCTAACTTCGATGATCTTGATTTCAACGTCTATAGCGGCCAGAAATGGGATCAACTCGGCAAGAGCCACGCGCAGGACATCACGGTATATTGGCCGGATGGCCGTACGACCAAAGGCATCGACGCGCATATCGACGACCTGAAGGTCATGTTTGTCTTCGCGCCAGATACGCATATCAAGGAGCATCCCATCAGAATTGTCTCGGGTGACTGGACCGCAGTCACCGGGTATATCGAGGGAACATTCACACAGCCGATGCCGATTGGCGCAGGCCAAACCATTCCACCGACCGGCAAATCGTTCAAGCTATATATGGTGACCATCGGTCACTGGAAGAACAGTGTGATGGTCGAGGAGTGGCTGATTTGGGACAACCTAGCCTTCATGAAGCAAATCGGCCTGGCCCAATGAGTGCGCCGAGTAGGTAGGCATGAACACCATACCGGCTCCTCGGATGCCTGTCGTGTTCATCGGGCATGGCAATCCGATGAATGCGATTGAACACAACGAATTCCATCGCAGTTGGGACGAGTTGGGGCACCGACTGCCCAAACCCAAAGCCGTCCTGTGTATCTCGGCCCACTGGGAAACGCCACGCACTCCACGTACCAACGCGTTGGCGCCACGCAGTTCGACGCCTACCAGCGAGGCAACCACACCACGCGCTGTACCTCACAGCACTTCGGGAATCAGACGTTTACGAACTGCCGCTGATTGCTCTCTCCTCAGTCGGTCTCTCGATTCGATCCGATATATCAGATATGATTCACCATTGAATTGTTTTCGATTCACACATACCGCCTTCCCTCCTGCTGTCCTGGCTTCCGAACGGGCACAATGCTGGGAAAACCGAGGTCTGCAATAGAGCACCGGTGCCACAGCAGATGCGGTACATGGCTTGCTTGATATTCGTATCACAATGTCGATGCCTGGAGGGTACTGCGGCTGCCCCTTAGGTTCAGGTTGGCCGCGCATAGGGGGCACCATGCGTACTCAAGGATTCATTGCATTCACGGTTATGGTCAGTCTCGTCTCGCTGATGGCAGGGTCTGCCTTGGCAGACAGCGAAGGAGGAAGTCTCAACGCGTTCCTGCAAGGAACGTATCGGCACAGCACAACCCTCACCTGTGCCGTGGTCCCGGGCTCCTCAGGGACGCCAAATTTTCTGGCAACTGGGCCCGGTGGGACGCAGCACATCACCTGGACTGGGGACATTACCTACCATGGTAACGGTTACGCCACGGGAATCGGGCAGGGAATCATCATTTTACCAGGCCCGTACAACGTGAACAGCCCGACACTTATCACATTCGCCGAGGAGAAGTGCCGGTATACGTATGTGGTGCATCCAAACGGTAGATTCAGCCAAGCCGGTGACTGTGCAGGAATCGACCCTGACGGCCCACCTGGTGTTCCGGGATCGACGTATACGTTAACCGACACCAAGATGATGGGCCAGATTGGTGTCGATGGTCAGGTATTGATCTACAGTCAGATCAAGCCGGTGGAACAAACCGTGGTATCAGGCACATATTCTGCGAAGCAACTCTGCGGGCTCCAGGGCACCGCGGTGCGCATACGCTAAGAATGGATGAACTCGGTCAGCGCGGCCTCACATGGCGGACCCGGTGCTCGCTCTGGAGGGCGAGCGCCGGACCCGCTCCCCCTTGCAGATAGACCCATGGCCGCACGAGCTGTGGATCAGCCCACCCTTTCCGTGTAGTCCAACGAGTCAATTCTTTGTTTCCAGATACCCATCGCGTTGGGCATCTACGACAAACTGCGCCGTTGTTGCACGCGCAGCGTCTTCGAGACTATAAGTGAAGAAGTTGATCCAGGAGAAAGGACGCAATAATAGCCAGTAGTATTGCTTCGACGTAATTTCGTAGTGGTACGTCTGTGTGAGCGCATTCCGGTCATAGACGCTGTAGGACAACTCCCAGCCGCCTTGCTTATAGACGGGAATGAGCACAGCGAGCCAACTATAGGGTACCGTGCGCCCATATTCAGTAAACGGTTTCACCAGAACGCGGACCACGACTTTCGTCTCTGCCCACTTAGAATTATAAACGACAGGGAGGTTGCTGCTACAGCCTGCGTACTGTTGAAGTGCGTCTTGCAGTGGACCATCCACACTCAAACCTGACCAACTGTCCTTATATGTCCGCTGATTAGTACCTCTCTCTGCCAGGCGACCTGGAAACTCCACAGTCTGACCACAGGGAGGGGGTGCTGTTGGTTCATATACGCTTGGTAGGGGATTCACAATTGGGAAATCGCGATAGGTGGATGATACAGCCTGAGAGGGTGACCAGCAACGCGAGGAGAATGAGGCTGCGGGTTCTCACGGATCACTTCTGCTCCACCATAATCTTGTAGGTGCCCTGCCCGTCGTGGCCTTCTTGCTGGTGCGTCGTGTCCTTCGCTACCCGTTGCCCCATCTCAATGATTCGCCCCAACCGCTCCAACGGCCCCACCGGTAGAGAGTCATATGACTCTCTACCTCTGCAGTTACTTCCTCTTCGCAGGAATGACGCTTGGCTCTGTAGTTTCATGAGGGGCCAAGCATCGCATACTCACGAAGGACCTTCTCGGCAAATTCTGGAGCGGTCTGGGACTCCGCCGATAGCTGCCTTAATCGACCAATAGCATAATCTCTGTTATCTTCTGGCACGGCTAACATGTTCAGGATACTCGATAGATACTCACCTCCCCCTTGGGCAAGATTCTGTTGAATGTGCGGATACCCGACAAGCATTAGATTTCGCATCCAGCGAGTCTTCGCAAGGTGTTGTCGCTCCTCCAGTGAGGCCTTCGTTGGATTCAAATTGAAGTGGTACGTCGTGGGATCTAGCTTTACAGTTGCACCATCTACCCCGTCTGTTGTCGACCCAAGGAGGCCACAACAGATGATGTTCCCCCAAAACCAGTAATTGAACTTATCTGTGATTTGAACAGTTTGGTCTTCAAATCCGATCAATTTCACAATAACAAAGGTGTTCTTTGCCCGTGCAATTTTCACTTTGGATATCGGAGTACTCCCAAGTGGTGTTGCTCCCAAAAGATACACCTGCGCACCCGAGGGCTCAGAAGTAAAGGTCATGTCCTGGTCCAGTCCCCCTTCGCTAACCCATGACGCCACACTCGCACACCCTGGGAGCAATAGCCCCAGCACGGTCAGAGACAGTACTGCGATAATGCTTTTCATGATTCCCCCTCCTCTTCTCAGTGCAGTGCACAAGCCGACTCATTGGCGGGTTCTCTGTCCATCTTTTCTGGCACATGGTCTTGGCCGTCCTGGCGAAACGCTGCGGCGGGTCTCGGTTTCGAACGACCCACGACCGCTTTCATGAATTACCCGGGCTGACCGAATATCACGCAAGTCGCGTTCCTAATAACAACATGTGCCTGTCCTTGGTCACCGAGTGTGATTTTCTTAGGGTTTCGACCTATTTGAGAGGTTCTCCACGAAGGATGGAACGCGGTCGACATGAACCGAATGCGATTCAGTACTGAATCAAATGTGATTTACCGGATCGAATTGAGTCTGTGACGCAAATCTCGAACAGGAAGCCAGCGGTAGCTTGAAGAATGGACCGCGTTGTACGTGGTGAAGAGTTGCACAGGATAGCGACGGGATAGGGCAAGTCAAGAATGGGATCGAGGTCTCGCAGGGAGGCGTATTGTAGGAGGGAGCTGAAGGAAGGCGCAAGGGCCGGTAGCCTTATGACACCCTGAAGTTCATCTTGCGCATGTGTTCTAAAAAGTCAGCCGGCGGCTTCACTGCATGATGCCGCACGTAATGCAGGAAGCCTTCCGGAAACAACCACACGCCATCCGTGTATTCTCCATGTCCCATTTCATGCCAACTCTTGCCACCCCAGCAACCAAAGCGACACCACGAATAGCCGCAGGCGATCCAGGTCAAGTAATAGCACTGTTCGAGATAGGTGATGGCCAGATCGCGCTCTGATGGGTCCCATGCCTGATCTACATATTCCCGAGGATGTAGTAATGCCGGTTCATAATCGGACCACCAGAACCCCACGCGTTTCAGGTCATGAATTTGGGAACGAGTGAGATCGACGGTGCGCATAGTCACGGAGTTAACTTCCTGTGGCATCCCCTGAGGCCTTCTCCTGTTCCTTCGGTGGACTGAGCGAAACCGGCCTGGCTCTATTTCCCCTTCGGCAGCAGCCCCTTCTTTTCAAGTCACTAATCACACCTCAACGAGTTCAAGACATAGCTGCCGAATCGTCTTCGGTAGATCGCTGCGCCACTCGTTCTGTTGATTCTGGGATCATGTAATACACGACCAGGCCAGGTTTTCCACACTGACAGCAGCGTCCATCTTCCCCGATGAGCATTGCGTGCTGTGTAGAAGGGCGGCGTGAGCCATTAAATATTTTGGCCTCAGGAGAGTCGTTATCGCGCGCGACGGTACAGATACATGCGGTGCAGAATGCTTTTCTATTGATCATGCAACACCAGAAAGAGGCGCCAACATCTTGAAGGCCGGAAACCTATACGTATAAGCGAGTGTACGCAATAACCCGGAGGTAGGGGTATTCAAAGGGAAGCAAGTCGGATCCCAACCACTGAATATCCATCTATGACCGCTCCAGTATGTGCTGCGACTGCGCGACAACGTGGGACTCCTGGCGGTGTTAGTGGGTGAGGCCGTGTGTGCGTGACCTGCGAGCCGGGGCCTGCGCTCAGTGCTCAAACACCGCTCTTCAACTCAAGACCCGAGAAGTCGATTTTTCTTGGGCCTTGACGTATCCTTTCGCCTGTTCCAAAAACTAATAAATTTGACCTCTAATTCTGATGGAGGATCGAGATGAATCAGACGACTGAAGAGAAGAACAAAGCACTTGTCCTTAAAGCCTTCGACACACTGTTCAACAAACGGGACTACGCTGCAGCCGAGCGCTATTGGTCCCCCAACTACATTCAGCACAGCGCTCATATCGCCCCCGGTCGTGACGGTCTCTTCAACCTCATCAAGAGCGTTCCGCCCACGTTGAAGTATGAACCAGGGACGATTGTGGCCGACAAAGATTTCGTCATCGTACACGGCCGATTTTCAGGCCACGGCCAGCCGACGAACTGGATTGCTGCGGACATCCTTCGCATCAAGGACGGGATTCTCGTCGAGCACTGGGACGTCATCCAAGACGAAGCCACACAGGAGCAGTCCAAAAGCGGTCTGCCTATGTTCGGCGACAGCTTTGGTAAATGATTGGGGCATTCTGCCAGTGTTGTGCCCGGCTTAAAATGTGACAGAACGGCGGGGGCCTTTTCCAGAGAGTCACGAGCGAGTGTCCTGGATGTCCCCTGAGAAATGGAGAATCGAAAGGGGTTGGATTCTCTGATCGACCTCTAAATGCTCCTTTCCTGGAGCCAGGCAGGAACATGGAACAACAGATAATCAATAAGGCTCCGTACCGACGGCAGCATTCCCCGCGGCGTCGGGTAAACCAGGTGAAGAATATTCTTCGCCCCGGACCATTCCGGCAAGACTCGTTTAACCAGCCCCTCTTTTAACGGTGCGGCAACCACTTGTTCCGGCAGCAACGCGATACCGATACCGTGTACCGCAGCTTGAAGTCTCACGCGCAGATCACTTGTTACAAGCCGCGGCTGTAACTTGATTTGCTGCGTCCGATTATCAAGGTTCGCCAGGTTCCATCGTGCCCCACCATCGAATATGTCGTTGGTGCTGGCGACCGTGTTGAACTTAGGCAAGTCAGCCGGATGTTCCGGGCGCCCATAGTGGTCGAGAAAATTTGGACCGACGACCAGGACACGTTGGGAATGACCGAGAGTCTTCGCGACCAATCCGGCCACGTCCTCTATGACGGGTGTTGCCCGGATCGCGATGTCAAATCGTTCCTCAATCACATTGACGGTTCGGTCCGTTGCCTCGACGAAGACAGAAACTTTTGGATGCACCGTCATGTAGCCGGGAAGTACATGAGCCAGACACCGTTGCGTCAGCAGGACCGGGCTGCTGAGGCGAACGAGTCCAGCAGGTTCTCTGCGCAATTCCGCCACGCTGTCATATGCCGCCTGTGCTCCCTCGACCGTCTCAACACATCGCTCAAAAAAGCGCTGGCCAGCTTCTGTGAGAGCCAAAGCCCGGGTGGTGCGCTGTAATAAACGGACACCCAGCCGCTTCTCCAGTGCGGCGATCCTCCGGCTGAGGCGCGTTTTCTCAACGCCGATGGTGCGTGCCGCCGCAGAAAATCCGCCGTATCGGACTACCGAGGCAAAGAAGTAGATGTCGTTGAGATCTTCCATATCTATTGTTGCTTAGACGCACCAATCTATTGTGAACTGGCCATCTACCGGCTGTATTGTTGGTGAGTTATAGCTAATTTTATGGACAACCTATTTGTGGAGTCAACGGCATGAATAGCCAGGGAGAACTCGCTGAAGCTTTTGAATGCAATCGCGCCGGTAAGGATGGGGGGGCTGGACGCTGTTCCCGTCTCTACCTCATCCGAATTGCCCAAAACCATTTAACAACCTTAAACATCCAAGGAGAATGCCATGACCACTCAAACCTGTCCCTACGAGCCTCTCACTTCGCAAAACGCCGCGCTCGTCCTCGTCGATCATCAGGTCGGCCTCATGACCGGTGTCCGTGACTATGCGACCGGCGAGCTGAAACACAACGTCGTGGCCCTGGCCAAAGCTGCGAAAGCACTGAAACTGCCGATTATCATGACCACGACGGCGCGCGACAGCATGTGGGGTCCGACATTCCCCGAACTCGTGGAGGCGCTGCCAGGCATCCAGATCATGGATCGCTCTTCCGTCAATGCGTTCGACGACGAACGTGTCGCTCGCGCGATCGAGGCGACTGGCCGCAAGAAGCTCATCTTTGCCGGCATCTCGCTCGAAGTCTGCGCGGCGTTTCCTGCCATCACGGCCGTGGGTAAGGGGCTGGACGCCTATGTGGCGGTCGATGCCTCGGGAACCTTCAGCGAGACGAAGCGCCAGGTGGGGCTCCTGCGCATGCTTCAGGCGGGCGTGATCGTCTCGGACTACGCAACCTTGATGGTGGAAATCCTCAAGGACAATGCGCGACCGGAAGCTGGCGAGGTCTATGGCGCTATGGATATGGCCTGGGCCAAACTTGTGGGCCAGATCGCCCACGCGTACGGAAAGTAAACGGTCGGCGGCGGCAGGATCTTATTCGCTGCTGCGGGGGCTGCTCCCGCAGCGTTTTGCAGAAGATTTCGGTCAGCAAGGGGTCGAAGGCGGTGCCGGCTTGCTGCTCGATCTGCATGCGGCTCAGAGATAAGCCTGTTCCAAAAACAAATCTTTGTGGATTACACGAACCTCAAAATCAAGATGTCACATCTCTCTCACACAGAAGGTTTTAGCACTCTGGGTTCCGTCATCGGAAAGAGTATAGGAAAGTCTGAAGATGTATTGAGGTGTATTGACAAATAAAGCTGCGCTGCGTCAACATTCGCTTTCTTCGGTGAACTGTTGACCTTTTACTTCTGTCCTTCCAAGGCGAGGAGGAAGGTATGGGGTAACTACTTTTTACATTCTCCTTCCTCGTCTCCTCGGTTCGTGCTCCCTTCTTATTATTTTTGCAGGTTACTTCGCGAGTATGTCAATTTCGGACCGCTCCTCTTTAGCTTCGCGGAGGTGATGCAGTAAGAGATCCACTATAGAAAGAGAAGGATCATGCACTAGAGATCTTGCTCACATCACAGAGCAATACGAAGTGGGGCCAGGTCAGCAACTGAATCTGGCCTGAGGTGACGACATGATAGAGTCTGGCAACTCAAGAAATATTCCTTTCGAGTCTTCAAACCAGATTGCCGAGGCTCCTTTGGAGTCGATCGTCTGCACACAGGAATTGCGTAATCGCCCTTCGCGTTCGCCCGAGTTCGAGAAGGAGAACCGCGCGTTCGTGGCGCTTGCCAGCGCGTTAGCCGACTCGCCGCACACCATTCTGCAGACCCTGGCCGAGACGATCCTGGAGGTCACTCAGTCCGACTCATCTGGCGTCAGTCTGCTAATGACGGATGGGAAAAGGTTCTATTGGCCGGCCATTGCCGGCAGATGGAAGCCGCACATCGGCGGCGGGACCCCGCGCGATTTCGGTCCCTGCGGAGAGGTGCTCGATCGTAATACTCCACTTTTGATGCGGCATCTCGAGCGGCGGTACAACTATTTCCTGCCAGTCACGCCTCTGGTAGAGGAGTGCCTATTGGTTCCGTTTTATTTCGGCGGCAAAGCAGTCGGGACGATATGGGCGGTCATGCACGATGATCGTCACGGGTTCGACGCGGAAGATGAACGGCTCATGAATGCCCTAGCAAAATTCGCGTCCTCGGCGTATCAAGCTGTAGCGTCAATCGACGAGCTGAAATTTCAAATCGCGGAGCGCGAAAAGGCGGAAACGGCGCTGCAAGAACTAACCGATGGGCTGGAGATACAGGTTCGAGTTAGGACTGAAGAGCTGGAACAGCGGAACAAAGAGGTTACGCAATTACAGGAGCAGCTCTTTAAAGAAAACATCGTGTTACGGGAAGAAATCGACAAAGCATCCATGTTCGAGGAGATCGTTGGTTCCTCCGAGGCACTCCGCAAAATCCTGGCTCAGGTTTCACGGGTAGCGCCGTCTGATTCTACGGTCCTCCTACTCGGTGAAACGGGAACGGGGAAAGAATTGATTGCTCGCGCCATTCATAACCGATCTAAACGCGCCGGCCATGCTTTCATTCGGGTGAACTGTGCAGCGATTCCGCCGTCGCTGATTGCCTCCGAGTTATTCGGACACGAAAAAGGCTCCTTCACGGGAGCGATCCAACAGCGCATGGGACGTTTTGAGGCAGCAGACGGCGGAACGATTTTCCTCGATGAGATCGGAGATCTGCCGGCCGAAACCCAAATTGCACTGCTCCGGGTCCTCCAAGAACGGGAAATTGAGCGCGTTGGAAGCATCAAGCCCATCTCTGTTGATGTACGGGTTTTAGCCGCGACTAACCGCCACTTGGAGGATGCCATAGCGGATGGCACATTCCGTACAGACCTTTTCTACAGGCTGAACATATTCCCCATGCAGATACCATCGCTCCGTGATCGAGTCGATGACATTCCCTTGCTGGTCGAATACTTCGTCGAGCGCTACGCGAAGAAAGTCGGTAAAAAGTTCAAAAATATCAGCAAGAAGACGTATGACTTGTTCCAAAGCTACGGGTGGCCGGGCAATATTCGGGAGTTACAGAATGTCGTCGAACGAGCCGTTATCTTGTGCGATGGCGACACCTTCAGTGTGGACGCAACCTGGTTCAAGCGGGATAACCGGCAGCCTTCCGGCCCGACTGTAGCGCTTGCGACAGCACTGGAGGAGCGGGAGCGAGGAGCGATTGAAACGGCGTTGGCCGATGCCCATGGCCAAGTGGGTGGGCCCAAAGGAGCCGCTGCGAAGCTGAGCATTCCACGCCAGACCCTCGAGTCAAAAATCAAACTGCTAGGAATAAACAAATTCCGTTTCAAAACACCGTAACATCCTGCCTTGCCTGAGCCTCACCGTCGCAGAGGCGTTTCCCATTCGAGACCAAGTTTGCCGACGCGAGTGATTCGGTTCGCCCGAGAGGGCAAGAACACACGCTCGCGTGTGCTGAATATTCGGCGAAAGCTGAAAAGAAGGCTCGAGCAATTTGTCTAAGTGTAATGAATACAAGAGTCCCGATGCGGTCCTAAGCTTGCAGTACGTGCTATCGGTTGCTGAACATGACCTTCAAGATTGAAAGAATTAACAGCGGCCAAGTCACAGCACTTCGCCTCATTGGGAGATTGAAGTGCGAGTCCCTTGGGGAATTAAAGCAACAGATGGAGCATGGCGGTTCCCAAGTTGTATTAGATCTCTCGGAGGTGGACCTCGTCGACGTAGAGGTTGTTCGATTTTTGGGAATCTGTGAAGCAGAAGGCGCGACGCTTCTGAACTGCTCACCCTATCTACGCAACTGGATCGGCAAAGAGCGGGGTTAAAGGAAAACGAGGCGACCAATGTATTAGAAACTGGAAGGAAATGATTGACTCATTATGGGCGACTTGCGGCATTTGGTGCTTCATTCGTTAAGCTGCGAGGTTTCACTTCGTCTGTGAAAAAGGCCATGGGTGTGCTCCTCTTCCGATCGATGATCAAAAAATTGCAGAGTTTCAGAAGGCAGACCTTCGCTGTACGAAGAAGTAGGGGCGTCCGTTGCTTTGCAGACAAGCCCAACGAAAGTAATGGAAGCAGCAAAGAGGTCTTCTTATTTAGGAAATACTCATGAAACACCATGACCCAACGCGAGAGAGAAGAGGCGACTTCCATACATATCCTCTCACCCGCAGAAAGGAATCCCCATGTCCACACCAACCCAAACTCGCAACGCGCCAGCTAGCGGATTGAAAGAAAACCAGTCAGCGCCTCCCTCCGCCGCCCAATCCGACCAGAGCGTCAGAAGAGGAGACGCGATCAATTACAAGGCATGGGTCGCGAAGGCGGCGAAACAGTCGATGGTGCTGGAAACCGTGGATCTCGGACCGCTTGGTATTGAGGACGTTGAAGTCGCGGTCGAACACACTGGGTTGTGTCACTCCGACCTCTCCGTCTTGAACAATGACTGGGGCTTTTCGCAGTACCCCGCCATTCTCGGCCACGAGGTCATCGGTCGGATCTCGGCCATCGGTCCGAATGCCAAAGGTCTCACGGTCGGACAGCGCGTCGGCATTGGCTGGACCTCGGGGAGCTGCATGCACTGTCACCAGTGCATGTCGGGACGCCATCACCTGTGCCCCCAAGTACAGTTCACAATCGTTGGTCACCGCGGCGGGTTCGCGACCCACATCCGCTCGCACTGGGCGTGGGCCTTTCCGATTCCGGAGAAGCTGAACGTCGCTGACGCCGGACCGCTCTTGTGCGGGGGCATCACCGTCTTCTCGCCGCTGTCGATGTATGCCAAGCCAACCGACCGGGTGGGCATCATCGGCATCGGCGGGTTGGGCCACATGGCGGTGAAGTTCGCCGCCGCGTACGGCTGTGACGTGACCGCCTTCACGTCGAGCGAGAAAACGTTTGATGATGCCAAAAGGTTCGGGGCACATCATGTCGTGATAAGCAAGGACTCGGCGGCGATCAAGAAACTCGGCGGTAGCCTCGACCTCCTGATCAGCACCGTCAACGTGAGGCTCGATTGGGACGCGCTGATCGGCACCCTTGCCCCGAAAGGCCGGTTGCACGTTGTCGGTGCCGTGCTGGAACCGATCCCGGTCGCAGCATTCTCGCTCATCATGGGGCAGCGCAGCGTCTCGGGTTC
>Ga0134121_10002876_pt1 | contig 14615 bp, 9 predicted proteins | sample KB301_FD_96463 | JGI IMG/M metagenome (GOLD analysis project Ga0134121, IMG submission 96463) | Terrestrial soil microbial communities without Nitrogen fertilizer from Kellogg Biological Station, Michigan, USA - KB3-0-1 | ecosystem: Environmental > Terrestrial > Soil > Unclassified ...
CGCCGGTTCCACTAAAGGTGACGGACGTAGCCCCTAGCAGGGATGTGCCTGCAACCGCAGCGGAAATCGACGCGCCGAGGCCGCCCGACGACGGCGATATACCGCCGACCACTGGGGGCGGCTGAAACACTGTGAGTCCGTCGAACGCTGCCGATGTCAATCCGTCGGCCGTCACGGTCAGCGTCCGTACTCCGTTCGAGGCCCCGGATGCGATCGCAATCGTGACCGGGAGCGAAGTTGCGGTGCCTCCGGTTCCGATGGTTGAGGTGACGCCGCTCCCGCTGAACGTGACCGCGGTCGCGCCAGTAAGTCCTGTTCCGGTGATTGTGCCCGGAAACGAGGTCCCGGACATGCCGGATGTGGGCGCGATACTCGAAATCACCGGCCCGGAATTGGCGACAGTGAAGCCGCTGAAAGCTGACGAAGTGCCAAGGCCGTTGGTGACGGTCACGGTTCGCGTTCCAAGAGCCGCCGCAGCGTCGACGATGATGGCAACCGGAAGACTTGTAGCTGTTCCTCCGCTTCCAATGGAGGCCGTCACTCCCGTTCCCGAGAAAGTCACTGCCGTAGCGCCGCCAAAGTTAACTCCGGACATCGTTGCCCCGGCAGTCGTTCCTAGCGAGCCCCAGTTCGGGGAGATACCCGTAATCACGGGCACCGCCGTTGTTCCTGTGCCGTTGAACGTTATTGCGGCCGTCCCGATGTTGTAGTTGTAGTTGATACCCCCAGCCACCGCGCCTAACGCGGTGGGTTTGAATGCGACGTCAAAGGCGCAGTTAGCGCCGTTGACGAGTGGGGCAGTGGTGAAACAGGCATCGCTTTGGATGACGTACACCGTGCCGTTGATTGTTCCGCGCGAAACCAGAGTCACCGACGCTCCGGTCTGGTTAGTCAAAGTGAAATGGTGCGTGAGCGTTCCGTTAATCGGAAAACCGCCAAAATCATAGGGTGTTTCGCTAAACACCATTCCCGCGACAGGAGGCAGAAATGCCGGTGTTGAGGCCATCCTGCCGCGCCCCGGAGCCGGTCCAAATCCGGTCGGCGATTCGACGACCTCTACTGGTGTTTTCACGGGGCGCTGTGCGAACAAGGTAACGCACAGAAGAAACACTGAAGCTGCTGCGGCAGCCCACCGGGGCCACGAACAGGTACGTCGCATATTCTTTGCCTCTCGTAGTGCCGGGAGGACCATTACAAAGGAGAGTCTTGAAGTGGTTCGGCGGAAGAGAGTCTACGTCAAAGCGTCAGACTTGGCGCAAAGGATTGTCAGATCTGGCGCGGGCGCCGTTCGGAGTCCTCCTTTCTTAATCACCGGGCCAGCTAATTTCAACAAGTTACAAAGCTGTAACCTCTGGCAGCCAGATTGCCGATGAGGCGGGTAGGGAGATGCCGATGATTCTGCTCGAATTTGGATTCCTGCTCGGAGTGGTAGCGTTCTGCGCTGTCGGGTGGGCCCGCGCAAATCGACGACTGGAGACCGCCTGGCTTAAGGGACAGAGTCGGGAACAGGTTCATCTTGTCTTCGAGGAACGCGTCCGGCTCGCCGAAGAAGTTGGGCGCTTTGGCACGTGGGCCTGGAACCCCGCAAGCGAGCTGTTTTCACTTTCCGCAGGCTGCGCAGAGATTACCGGCCTCGGAAACCGGGCAATCGAAGTGACCGAAGAGGAACTCTACGCCACCGTTCATGGTGATGATCGTGCCTCAGCCAAGGCGGTTCGGGAGAAAGCCGTGGCGGAAGGCGGCTCCTATACGCACGAGTTTCGCAGAGTGTTTCCGGATGGAACAGTTCGCTGGTATCGAAATCATGGAAGCGTGGGGTTGGCTTTCGGCGCGCCTCAGCGAGTTGGCGGCGCGATCATGGACGTTACCGTTGAAAAGCAGGTGCTCGAACGGTTGCATCAAAGCGCAGAGCGGATGCGGCTTGCAGAGATGGCAGCCTCCTTCGGAATCTGGGAGATGGATCTCGCAAGCGGTATCGTCAAAGGCTCGGAAGCCTGGGCGGCCCTCGAAAGTGTGTCCGATGCCAATGCCGGCAGACACGTGGATGAAGTGCGGGAGATCGTGCACCCGGATGACCGATGGCTGCTGGCCAGCGGGGCGGATCGGGCATTTGCCACGGGGGAACCGTATTCGGTCGAATTCCGCATCATACCCGAGCCCGGAATCATTCGGTGGCGCCGCAGCACAGCCCAAGTTCAGTTTGTCGACGGCAAGCCGTTGCGGTTGATCGGCGCATCCATCGACATCACGAACGAGAAGGAGATGGTCGTTGCGGCGGAAGCGGCGAGCCGCGCGAAAAATGACTTCCTGGCCAGCATGAGCCACGAAATCCGCACGCCGATGAATGCCATCGTGGGAATGACCAGTCTTCTGCTTCAGAAGGATCTGGACTACGAAACCGCGGATTTTGTCGAGACGATTCGGAACTCTTCCGACGCGCTGCTCAGCATCATCAATGACGTCCTCGATTTTTCGAAGATCGAATCGGGCCGATTCGATGTGGAAGACCTGCCCTTCGACCTGATGAAGTGTGTCGAAGATTCCGCCGACCTTCTCAGTGTTCGCGCAGCGGAAAAGAAACTGGATTTGGCGGTCGCCATTGATCCCACGCTACCGCGCTGGATTCGTGGAGATGTCACCCGCCTGCGGCAAATTCTGGTCAACTTGTTGGGCAATGCCGTGAAATTCACGGTGTCCGGAGAAGTGTCCGTTACCGTCAAGCTGTTTTCCGGCGCACCGGACACGCCGTCGCTGCACTTTGCGGTTCGCGACACGGGCTGCGGCATTCCGGCGGATAGTCAAGACCGTTTGTTCCGAGCCTTCAGCCAGGTGGATGCCTCCATCACGAGGAAATACGGCGGCACCGGCCTGGGCCTTGTGATCAGCAAGAAGCTCACGGAGATCATGGGCGGGCGCATCTGGGTTGAGAGTGAAGACAACAAGGGGTCTGTGTTCCAGCTCATTGTTCCTTTGATCCCGTCGCCGCAGCAGGATGCGGTTGCCGACGCCCAGCCGAATTTTTCGGGCAAGCGAATACTTATCGTAGACAAGAATCAGACAATGCGCCGTAGCTACGTCGCGCACGTGCGGCATTGGGGGCTCACCGCGGTTTCCGCCGGAACGCCGCAGGAAGCCCTCGACTGCTTACGCGAGCAGAAGTTTGACCTGGCGGTATTCGATGCAGAAATGCCGGAAATGAATGGAATGGAGCTAGCCCGGCAGGTGGCTGAACTAGGGCTCGCTCCCGAGATGCGCATCATTCTGTCCAGCATTTCCGGGAGCAATAGAAAGCAGCCGGACAAGGGCCCGGACACGCCACTCTTCCATGCTTTTCTGACCAAGCCCACTCGGTCGGATTCCTTGAGGGAAGTCATTACGCATTTGTTGAATGCAGGGTCGACGCCGCTCGCCCGGAGAACGGCACGAGACAGCGATACGACGCTTGCACTGGAACGCCCCTTGCGGATTCTGCTGGCCGAGGACAATCTTATCAACCAGAAGGTCGGCGTCGCGCTGCTGAGGCGCATGGGATACCACCCCGATGTAGCGGCGAACGGGTTGGAAGCGCTGGCCGCTGTGCATCGGCAAACCTACGATGTGATTCTGATGGACGTGCAAATGCCGGAAATGGACGGGTTGGAAGCTGCCCGGCGGATCATCCAGGAATTTGGTGCCACAGGCCGGCCACGTCTCATCGCGCTGACAGCCAATGTCTTCAAGAGAGATCAGGATGCATGCATGGCAGCGGGTATGGATGCCTTTCTGAGCAAACCCTTGGATCTTGCCCAGTTGCGGGAGATGTTGCTGACATGCCACCCGGCGGTAGAGCCTGTAATTGTTGTGGCCTGACGGTTAGCCCGCTGTTTCAAGGACCGACGCCGTAAGAGCCGCCGTTGTCATGCCGTAGTGTTCCCAAACCTGCAGAAAATGGTCTGAAGGCGCAACGCCGGGATCCGTGATGCCGAAGTGCTCCAGCGTGATGCCGCTTCGATAAAGCTGGGAGACGGCATACGCGGCGAATCCGCGCAGGCCGGATTCGACGGTCCCGATCAATCCGTCTTCGATCGTCAGGACCCGCGAGTAGCGCGAAGCGATTCCTGCAAAGAAGCCCTCAGGAACCGGAAAGCCGTTTACCACATACACGTCTGCAGGCAGACCCTGCTTCGCCGCTTCGTCTGCGGCTTCTACCGCCAGATAGGTCGGTGCGCCAACGGCCAGAATGGCTACGCGCGCATCCTTGTACTGGCGCAGAGCGGTTGTCGGAGTCCAGGGATCGGTTGTGTTCCAGATCGGGTCCGAGGTGCCCTGCTTCGTCAGAATGGGCAGATTGTCGCGCGGGATCGCGACGATATGGCCTCCAGCCGCTGCGGCAGCGTCTCTCACCGCTAGGAAAGCGATGCGCGCGTCTGCAGGCGAATAAAAACGGTGCAGGAACGGCAGGTATCCCAACGCGAGGTTGATCCAGTCCAGACTCCATCCGGAGAAGTGATCGCGTCCCGTACAGGCTCCCACGTGCGAGAGGTGCATGACCACATTCAATCCTTCATTCCGGCCATTGAGATTGCGCTGATAGCGCCACATCTCCAGGCCTTCACGAGCGATACCTTCGAAGAAAGCAGCAAAGGTCGCGAAGACATTAAGCTGCGGGCCAGTGCCTGTGAGGGACAATCCATCGGCCATCAATGAAGCAGCGAGTTCCTCGATGCTCATCTCGAAGGAATGGTTCGCCGGTACAAGAGCGGCCGCCTTGCCGAGCTTTGTTGAGGGGTTCAGATCGCACGAAACGAAGAAGCAGTTGTCGGGATACTTTTTCGCAACGGCGGCGTAAGCCAACTCCGATCCGGCTCGTGGCGACACGGGCTTGCCGGCCGGGGGAAGTTCAACGTCTTTCACGTCGTCTTCGGTCAGGGGCAGATTCACCGTGCCTTTTGCGGGACGAGCGTTAGTCACCACGATCCGCGAAGGTTTCGCCTTCAGGGCCTCCAGCGCAGACTCTTCATCTGCGGTGAGCAGAAGCATCGGGTTCGAGAGCGTCGCCTGTCCATCGCGCCCCTTCATTCCGCCGTCGTGGTGTCCTTCTCCACCGGCCAGATTGTTCACGTAGAAGAGGCACTCGAGCATCGCGTGAGGGTCACGGAAGCTCATGAGAGAGCCGGGAACCCAGACCTCTGTGTTGAGGTCTACGTTGTTCTTCTCCGCAAAGTGTTTTGTCTCTTCCGCAATGCCATGCGCCGCCCCGAACGTGCTTATCCTGGACCGCATTCCTGTTGGATAGATCAAAGAGGGATGTCCTTTGCTCGCGAGTTCGAATGCCGTTTTGTATGCCTGGAAAAGTTCCTGCCTGTCATGGAAGGAAGAAACTTCGAGGACTTCGATCCCTAACGCGGCGATGACAGGCCGGGGATCCTTATCCATGATCTTCTTCGTGGGCGCTGAAAGCTGGATGCCATTCCGATGCATCACGAAAGTAATCGGCGCGCCATGAAGGCTGGCTGCATTGAAGCCATTGAGAGCCTGGCCGGAAATCCACCCGGCGTCGCCGCAATGGCAGACGACGACGGAGTCCGCACCTCGGCGAGCCCGGAGGCCCAGGGCCAGACCCGTGGCCACGGGGACAGCGACGCCGAGACGCCCTGAACCAATCGGAGTTCCGCCGGGAACCCAGGAGACGTGGCCGGCGATATCCAGGCTTCGGCGGAAACTGTCCACGACGCGATCTTCCGGAAGAAACCCCAGCGCGGCAAGGGCTGAGAAATAACCGATGCTGGTGTGACCGTGCTCGATGGCGAAGTGGCATTTGTCGTAATCGACGGTGGCGAGAGTCAGCAGCAGGGCCGGAATCAGTTCGAGGCCGCCCCCGAGATGATCGACATCGCCCGCTTTCGCCAGGGAGATCAGGGACCCGATTGCGATCGCGGCCGCGCGTTTTTCAAGCGCGGCCAGTGTCGTCTCTCTCTCGTAAGTGAGCGTGTCGATTCTGGGGTCAATCCCGAAAGGCAACACTCGGGACTCGATGGACGCACCCATCGTCGGTGTGGCTTTCAGGAGAGCGTCTGAGCGTTCTCGCTGCGCGCTTTCACGAGGGAAGAGAGGCGACAAGGTTTCAGAGTCGGCAGGTGACGGTGTATTGGTTTTTGAGTTCATAAAAATCTGTATATAACGGCGTAGATGCTACTCGTCGGCCGCGTGGAGCTCGCTCCCTACTTCTTGCCGGCCGCAGCCTTCCACGCTTTCTTCGGATCGACGCCGTCGCGTTCATCCATCATGAATTTCCAAAAGAACTCATAGAAGTCCGTGGCAGTATTCCCGGTTTTCGCAGCGAGCTTTACAATGTCATTTCGCGAGCCGCCGAACGCTTGAACCACCTCTTCAGCTTTGGACTTGAATCCTTCGATATCGAGTTCCGCTCGAACAATTTCGTTTCCCAGAGTGGCATACAGATGAAACTGCAAACGATTCGACAGATTTTTCATGATCAACGCGCGCATCATCGTATGGAAGCGGCGCCGGTCGATCCAGTCTGCAGGCGGCGTCTCTTTGATGCGGTGGTTGATCAGAGGCCACAATCGAGCCATGTCGAGGCTCATGAAACCCACGGGCTGGCCGTCGACTTCAACCACAACCCGAACTTCAGCGTCCCCGGCTTTTGTCTTCATCCGTTCCTTCCTAAACGAACCGTGTTCTGAAGCGTTCCCACGCCCTCGATTTCAACTTCGACGTTGTCGCCTGGCTGCATTGCGCGCGTCTGTCCTGGAGTTCCCGTATAGATAATGTCTCCCGGAAACAGTGTCACATACTGGCTGACGTAGCTGACGATGGTATCTACAGGGAAGAGCAGGTCGCAAGTTCGCTGCGACTGCCGAACTTCACCGTTGATCCGGCATTGAACCAGCAGATCATCGTAATTCAAGCCCTGCACGATTGCCGGCCCGAGGGGGCCAAAGGTATCCGACGCCTTTGCGCGAAACCACTGCACATCGTTCTTTTGCCAGAAGCGCTCGCTCACGTCGTTGCCGGCGGTAATGCCGAAAATGTAATTCGGCGCGTCTTCCTTCGAAACCCGGGACGCCGTTTTGCCGATGACGATCACGAGCTCGGCTTCGTGGTGCACATCGCTGGCTCCCTCGGGAATCACAATCGCTTCTCCCGTAGCAATGATGCAACTCGGAAGCTTGATAAATACGCCCGGATAGAGCAGGGGCGTGCGATCCCCCAGATGACTTTTGTAATTGCGTCCGATCGCGAGAACTTTCGAGGGCTCGCAGGGCGGAAGCAGCCGGGCTTCGCCAAGGGGAAGGGTTGTTCCGGTCGGCACGATTTCATGAAGAAAGTTCCCCGCCAATTCCCGGATGGTCTCGCCATCCAGAATGCCATAGCAGGTCTTTCCCTTCGCCGAGTATCGGACGTAGCGCGTAATGGGTGTTGTCATAAGAAAGAAAGCGGAGAGGGTGACCCTTGCATTATCGTCGGGAGAGATCCCACCCAATCCATGAAACTCATGTCAGTTGCGGTTCTTACGGACCTTGATTGCCCAGCAGTGCCCTGTAGAATCCGTGTACATCCTACCCGAATGTCGGGTGAAATGTGGGGTAAATCCGATGGCAGCGAACGCGATGCCAGATGGACCGGTAGTCCTCTCAGACGGCGACCTCAGCAGACCCGCGAACGGCCTCGGCACACTTTCGCCCATTTCGGATTAAAGGTGTGGGAACTCTAAGACGATACGACTAATGAGCGTGACTCACTGAAGTCGCTCCCATCTATGTCATTGAATTCATGAGACAGCTCGCATCACCAGTAATCGCCGGGTTGCGGAGACCCCTGGTTCTTCGAGACATATCCATCAAGCACAAGCTGGCTTTCATGGCAGTGCTGACCAGCAGCCTCGCTGTGGCCCTGTCGCTGGGAAGTTTCCTGGTTTACGATCTCATTTCGTTCCGGCAGCTGCTCAGTCAGGATCTGATCACCCAGGCACAGATCATCTCGTACAACAGTGCAGCGGCGATGGCCTTCAAGGATGTTTCCGCCGCGGAGGGCACCATCTCGGCTCTAACGGCGAAAGCCGATGTCGTCGCGGCCGTTCTGTACACCACTGACGGCAAGATTTTTGCCCGCTACTCGCGCAGCGGCGGCGCTCTTCGTGTTCTGCCGGCAATCGTCGGTAAAAATGGGTACCGCTTGAACGGCAACTACATCGACGTGTTCAACGACGTCAAGTTAAAAGGTGAGCGTGTCGGGACCTTGTTTCTTCAATCCGACCTTGAACGCTGGAAGATGCGGGCCCGGCGTAATGCTGGAATTTTTGTGATCCTTGGGCTCAGCGCGGGGCTCTTCGCGTGGTTCGTTTCGTTCAGACTCCAGACGCTCGTGTCCGGCCCGATTCTTCATCTCGACCAGACGATGCAGGCCATCTCGCAGGACAGAAATTATGCGGTTCGTGCCGTCAAATCAACCGGGGACGAAATAGGCCGGCTGATCGTCGGGTTCAATAGGATGCTCTCCGAAATCCAGCATCGAGACGCAGCTCTCCAGCGGGCCAACGACGATCTGAAGGCAAGAACTGGCGAACTGGAACAGGAAACCGTCCATCGCAGGGAAGCACAGCAGGAGTTGCTCAACGCAAAACATGCGGCGGAACAGGCGAGCCGGGCGAAGGGTTCATTCCTCGCAAACATGAGCCACGAATTGCGGACCCCTCTGAATGCCATTATCGGATACAGCGAAATGCTCGAGGAGGAAACCCACGACACGGGACAGGCCGAGACCGTGCGCGATCTTCGGAAGATCCAGACGGCAGGCAGGCATCTGCTTTCGCTCATTAATGACGTGCTTGATCTTTCAAAGATTGAAGCGGGGAGAATGGCACTGCATCTTGAGACGTTCGAACTGCGCCCCATGGCCAAGGAGATGGTTGAGGCGCTTCTGCCGGCGGCGGAAAAGAATTTCAACCGGATCGTTGTGTCTCTTGCCGACGATCTCGGATCCATGCACGCGGATGCCGCTAAAGTGCGTCACATTCTATTCAATCTTCTCAGCAACGCGTGCAAGTTTACCGACCACGGAATCATAACGTTCGACGTCCAGCGTCAAGAGGGGAATCCCAACCGCTTCGTATTCCGCGTCACCGACACCGGCATCGGCATGACTCCCGAACACCAATGGAAGCTGTTCCAGTATTTTGCCCAGGCCGACGCGTCGATCGCCCGCAAATACGGCGGAACGGGTCTTGGGCTCGCAATCAGCTCCCGTTTCGCGGAGATGATGCAGGGTAATATCCACGTCGACAGCCGACCAGGCGAGGGCTCGACATTCACCCTCGATCTCCCGGCCGCGGTTAACGGAGAGGCAATCCGGTCCCCCAGCGTGCAGGTGCAGACCGAAACACCGGTGGAGAGTTCGGTTAACCCCGAGGCAGACACGATTCTCGTCATAGACGACGACCCAACTGTTCGCGATTTAATGACCCGGTTCGTCGCCAAGCGCGGATTCCGCCCTGTACCTGCAGCGGACGGCCAGGAGGGGTTGCGCCTGGCTCGCGAGATTCGGCCGCGGGTAATTACCCTCGACGTGGTGATGCCCAGCCTGGATGGCTGGGATGTTCTCGATCAGTTGAAATCCGATCCGCAGTTGTCGTCGATCCCGGTGATCATGGTTACGATTGTCGACAATCAAGCGTACGGAATGGAACACGGAGTATCCGAATATCTGGTGAAGCCCATCGATCGGGAACGGCTGGCGGTTACGTTGGACAAGTATCGCACGCGGCCGATTCAGGAAATTGCGGACCAGTAAGACCATGAGCGGCTGCGAATGCAAGCCCGATAGGGCGCAGCCATCGAAGAGCATGAGCGGCTGCGAATGCAAGCCCGATAGGGCGCAGCCATCGAAGAGCATGAGCGGCTGCGAATGCAAGCCCGATAGGGCGCAGCCATCGAAGAGATGGATGCCAGGAGGGCATGATGCCAAAAATCCTACTAGTAGAAGACAACGACATGAATCGCGACATGCTTTCCAGGCGTCTGGAACGCCGCGGATACGTTGTTGTGACGGCACGCGACGGCGGCGAGGCGCGAGCGCTGGCAACTTCCGAGGCGCCGCATCTGATACTCATGGACATCGGCCTACCGGACATGGATGGATGGGAAGTCACCCGGCTCCTGAGAGCAAACGAGCAAACTCAACGGATTCCGATTATCGCGTTGACTGCGCATACGATGGTCACCGACCGCCAAAAGGCCTTTGAAATCGGCTGCGACGATTACGATACCAAGCCAGTGGACTTTGGACGATTGACTGAAAAGATAGCCAGCCTACTGGCAGCGAGAGGGTGTCATGAAGTATCGGCCTGAACGCCTGCTGATCGTCGACGACAATGAAATGAACCGCGACATGCTCGCGCGGCGGCTGGCCAAAAAGGGTTATGAAGTCAGCACGGCGGAAAACGCCTGCCACGTCGAAAGCCAGATCCAGCGAGAGTCTGTAGACCTGGTCCTCATGGATATCGAGATGCCGGAGGTGAGCGGACTGGAGGCGCTTGTCCGGGTCCGGAAGCTCTACACCTCTACGCAACTGCCAGTCATCATGGTGACCGCGCGAAGCCAAAGCGACGACATCGTGAAAGCGCTCGAACTGGGCGCAAACGACTACGTCACCAAGCCGATTGATTTTCCGGTTGCGCACGCTAGGATCCGTAACCAGTTATCCCATAAGCGCGCAGAGCAAGCCCTGAGAGAAAGCGAAGAGCGCTATGCCCTTGCGGCGCTGGGCGCCAACGACGGTCTGTGGGATTGGAACCTCGCCGAGAACACGATCTATTTTTCACCGCGTTGGATGGCGATGCTGGGTTATCCGGAATCTGGTATCAGTGACAGTCCTGAAGAATGGTTCAGTCGCATCCATGAGGCGGATCAGGAATTGGTAAAACGCCGCATCGCCGCTCATCTGGCCGGTTCGACGCCGCACTTCGAAAGCGAGGCGCGGATGAGGCACCAGGATGGTTTGTTCCGGTGGATGTTGAGCCGGGGAATTATGGTTCGCGACAAGGAGGGTAAGCCGCTCCGGATGGCGGGCTCGCAAACCGATATTACAGAGGGCAAGGTAGCCGATCCCCTGACCGGATTGCCAAACCGGCTACTGTTTATTGATCGCCTTTCGCAGCTGATCGAGCACGGCAAGCGTCACGAGGGATTCCTGTTTGCCGTCCTTTTCCTCGACCTCGACGGGTTCAAAATGATCAATGATAGTTTTGGACACGTGTTCGGCGACAAGCTATTGATTGCAGTGGCCCACCGGCTCGTGAATTCGCTACGCCACCGGGACGCCGTGTGCCGCATCGACGATCAGTTTACGATCGCGCGCCTCGGAGGAGATGAATTCGCAATTATTCTGGGCGAACTCCGCGAACCGGGCGACGCGCCAAACGTCGCGAACCGACTGATGAGCGTCTTGAAGCTGCCCTTCGTCGTCGACGAAAAGGAGATCTTCACCTCCGCGAGCATCGGCATTGCTCTGAGCACTTCGGGGTACCAGCACCCGGAAGAATTCCTGCGGGATGCGGATACTGCCATGTATCGGGCGAAATCCCTCGGCAAGGCCCGGTATGAAGTGTTCGATGCAAACATGCGCGCCTCCGTCACCCAGCGGCTGCAACTGGAGACCGACCTGCGCCACGCTATCGACCGCCAGGAGTTCAGAAATTATTACCAGCCGATCATCGCGCTGGAATCCGGAAAAATTGCCGGATTCGAAGCGCTGCTGCGCTGGCAACATCCTACTCAAGGCATGGTCGGGCCAGACGAATTCATCCCCATCGCTGAAGAAACGGGAATGATTCGCGAATTGGGCTGGTGGAGCCTTTCCGACGCCTGCCGCCGCATTGCCGAATGGAGAGAGTCGTATCCGGAATTGACTGTAAGCGTCAATTTGTCTGCGAAGCAGTTCTTGCAGACAAACCTTCCCGCGCAGCTCGAAGGACTCCTTCAGGAATTGGCGGTCCCTCCCGCAGCCTTGAAACTGGAACTTACCGAAAGCAGTATCATGGTCGACCCGGTCGCCGCGGCGACCTTGCTTTCGCAGATGAAATCGCTCGGGATCAGCATCGCCATCGATGATTTCGGTACCGGGTACTCTTCGCTCAGCTATCTGCAACGCTTTCCGCTCGACACGCTGAAAATTGACAGATCGTTCATCAAGGCGATGGGCACATGCGGCAAAGAAGAAAAGAACATCATTATCCGCAGCATCATCCCTCTGGCGGAGAATCTCGGCCTTGACGTCGTCGCTGAGGGTGTAGAGAACGTCGGCCAGATGGCTTTCCTCAGGCAGCTCAAGTGCAAATACGCTCAAGGCTTCTTATTCTCAAAGGCTGTCGACGCGGAAGCTGCAACGAAACTTCTGCTGAATCCTCCTTATCCTGTCGACTCGCTTTCCGATGACTGAGACCCTATTGTCAAGACGAGATGACCAGGACGACGGGGGCATACTTGACACATCCTCACCTCACCTCGAAGGGGTGAAGGATGGTAGCCGGGGGTAAGCGCGGAAGCGCGCAACCCCCCGGTAAAAGAGATCCCCCGAATCCCCGCACGCCGCAGGCGTGCGAGGAAACTCGCGGTTCACATTGACCCGGGGGTATCGCTCGCTATGCTCGCTCACCCCCCGGCTAAACTCCCGCACCGCTCCGCGGTGCCGATCCCCAAAAACCTTGCGGCATTGCCTCGAAAGGGGGCAAGGACTTCTTGAGACTGCCAACCAGGCGTAAGCCGTTATTTGTCGACGTCGCTGCGGTTGTCGCGGATCGAGTACGTGAGTGCCATATCGAAGGCTGTTTGTTTCTCGTAAGCGGCCAGTTTGGAGTGACGCAGCACGTTAAACTGCGCCGTCAGGCCGCCAGGAATACGAACGCGTGCTCCCACCGTCTGGCGGAGGCCCCGCCACTCCGAGGGTGCTGCGGCCCCACTCTCGTCGGTCTCAGAATAGGACCAGTTGAGTTTTTCAGTTCGAAGTACCGCCGTCACAGGCCCCATCAAGCGAGTGTGAACGATGGTATCCAGGTAACCTCCGCGGGTCTTCGAATCGTCGTTCTGCCATTCCTTTCCGAAAATCCATTCCCCGCGGAACTGGATTCCCGGAAACGACCAGCGAACATCGACACTCGAGAAATCCATCCGTCCTGGGTTTTCCTCCCATTCCGATGCGTAGGACTTGCTGTGGATATGACTGGCGCCGACGATCAGATTTTTAAAGTATGCCTGGACATGGACCACGCTGCCTAACCCGGACAGACGTTTGAACGCGGCGTCATTGTCTGCCGGCGTCCCGACGCTGACTTCGGCGGAGAGATGGGCCGTCCCCACGGAGACGTCCATGCCGCGGTCCAGCATGGTGCTGTTTACAGTCCAGTAATATGCCGAGCGAATGAGCGGGGCGCGAAGGAACCCTGTGTAGCCGTGATCCGCCCGGCTATAGATTCCAAAGGGAGTGCGGTACTGCCCTCCGCGGACGTTTGCGATAACTGCACCCCATTGGAAGCTGTGCTCGACATAGGCTTCGTTCAGCTGCAAACGACCGCCGTACGGATACGCCGCGTCAAACGCGTCAGTGTCGTCGACGGAGCGTTTGGCCCACGTGCCCTCGATGGTGAATCGTGTTTGAGGCTTGATTTCTCCGAAGGTTCGAAGCTGCGTGGAACCAGCCCAGGTACGCGCATCGCTCGAATAGCCGCCGGTCACGTCGAGTTCAGTAGTCATGGATTGAGCCTGCGCACAGGCTGCAGTTGCGATGCCTGCAAGCAATATCAAAGCCGGCTTGAACGTCTTCATGACGAATCTCATTTCCAGACCACTTCAAGCGTCGAGCCGGCTTGGACGGTCACGGAACCCGTCAGGACCTCACGCCCGGGTTTCCACGCGTGGTATTTGTAATTCCCAGGGGGTATGCCGAGTATGGCAAAGGTGCCGTCATTATTGACCGCGGTGAAATACGGGCTGTCCACCGTAACGATATAGGCGGCCATGCCGGGATGAATGTTGCAGAACAGCCTCGTAACCCCCGGCATGGAGAACGTCACTCTTTTGGATGCACCAACCGGATAGATTCCAAGGTCGAACGCTTTGCCGTCTTTGAACGAAAACACATTGTGGAAGACGCGGTCCTCGTTCGGAAAATCGACCGTCGTGCCCGTTCGAATCGCCAGCACCTTGGGGGTGAATTGCAAGTTGCGCTGATGCACGGTTTTCATCTGCGGCGCAGACTGGGGCACATCCGGCGCTTCCAACCAGATAACGGCGCTTGGCTCGGGCCGCGTGCCGCTAAGGGCGATGCCTTTAACACCCGTCACGTCGACGCTCACTGCCTCGAGGCTCAGGCTGACCAGAGTCAAAGCAGCGATCGAAGTGACCAGCAATAATCGATGGATCAGACGTGTTCCCATATAGTCCTCTTGACGGGTTATCGGTCTGTCAAAGGAGAATCTTTAATCCAAAGCCTCTGAGGGAGGCCTGCTGTGGATTGCGGTTCAGGCCTCGATGTGCATTACCGCTTGCTCGTGATCGGGTTCTTCCGGCGCCACGCAACTTGGTATTCGAGCGCTGAACGTCGATCCCTCTCCAAGGACA